>Ga0209702_10010019_pt1 | contig 10316 bp, 7 predicted proteins | sample FRY01_FD_187210 | JGI IMG/M metagenome (GOLD analysis project Ga0209702, IMG submission 187210) | Freshwater microbial communities from Lake Fryxell liftoff mats and glacier meltwater in Antarctica - FRY-01 (SPAdes) (version 2) | ecosystem: Environmental > Aquatic > Freshwater > Ice > Glacier...
TAGGAGATTGTTTGCTCACTGATTGAGTAAATCATTCCAGGAGTGTCCATGATTAGAATAGCTTATTAGTGATATGTCTCACTGTTTAATTATATGATTGAGCTTATCTTCATCGGACAGATTTCCACCATATTGAATCTGCAACAAACGATCATCTATCCTCGAGATCAAATAAGTATAATGTAAGATCTTATATTTATGTTTAGTTTTTTTGCGGAATCCCGATAACTGTTCTTTTATTTCACTCAAATATTTACTATCTTTGACTCAAATAAAGTTATCAAATTGAGCAACACTCTCTCATCTTAACCTCATTAGAAATGATTGAAATACAATTCATATACTATAATTAATATAATCAATACGTGATTTGGTTTGATTGAGAATTGATTCTACATAACTAGTTGTTATTGACTTATCATTCTTCATTAGTCCAGAACTGTTCAACAAAATAAAAGATCTTGTGAGCATCAACCCGTGGATCAACTCAGTTTAGATAAAAAGTAGAATTTTGGTGAATTTTAAGTCGTTCGCGGGTTTTTTTTATTTCAGCATATTTAACTGCCTCAGTATTAGTAGGTGATTCAATAAAGTTATTGGCCAACTCTGTCATAGCTTGTATCGTCATATCAAATAAATATACCTTTATTATAATAAATAGTATTCTTTTTGTCAAATATGAAACTAACAATCTGACCAGACGAAGCCAACCAAAGATTTGATCGTTATCTGCGTAAATTATTTAAGAAATACCGTGAGATCTGACTTGGTGATATTTTCTCTTGGATCAGAACTGGTGTCATCAAGGTCAATGATCACAAGTCCAAGCAAGACTATAGGATCAAACAATGAGATGTCATCATGATCAGCAATATGCCACAGATCGAGCAGGTCACGCATCAAGTGTTTAGTAAGACATTGGGTAGACAGACCACCAAGCCTCAAGTCAGAGTCCAAGATATTAAAAAGCTCATCATCTATGAAGACGGCAATTGGATCTTCTTCAACAAGCCAGCTGGTGTTGTGATCCATCCAAGCACCAATCATTATAAGGATGTTTGTATGAACGACTATCTTGAGCAGTATCTTAAATTTGAGGATCCGAAAATATCGAAGAGCCAATCATGATCAACTATTAGATCATGAAAACTAAAAGCTCATAGTTGATCTGGTGGTGGATGAGATATTTTTAGTGGAGATCACCCAAATTCAAGCTCATCTTGATGAGTAAGTAAATATAATAAACAGACTCATCATGAGTTTGTATGAGATCTCCATACTGGAGATTCTGACACATTCAAGCCGTCTTTTTGCTATCGTTTGGACAAGGATACGTCGGGAGTGTTGATTGCTGCCAAAACATACGATGCTCTCAAGCACCTCAATGAGCTAATCAGAACTCGCGATGATGATATCGAAAAATACTATCTTGCAGTCGTAAAATGAGCACCGATCAATCAAATCATCGATGCTCCGCTGTTTAAAGGATTTAGTAATAAAATGTGAAAGGGTCAAACATTTGTCAATCATGAAAGATGAGTCAACGCCATATCGGTGATCGAAACTCTCCAGACCGTAACACATCCAGATCTCGGCGTATTATCTTTGATCAAAGTAAAGATCTTGACGGGAAGAATGCACCAAATCCGTGTGCACTGTGCTCATATCTGATTTCCAGTACTGGGAGATATTATGTATGGAGACAAAACTACCAACGAGCTTTTGACCAAAAAGTTTGGCATCAAAAGACAACTCCTCCACTCCTATCAATATGGATTTCGCAGTATGGATGGATCATGGATCGAACGCACCTGTCCACCACCTCAAGAGTTTGCTTTTTTGGGCTTGCATCTGTAATATTGTGACATATATTTATATAATGATTCATGGTGCAAAAAAACAACAATGAAAGCAACAATAAAAGCAACAAAAAATCTCTAAAAGGTGCATCATTAATTGACGAACTTAAGGAAACGTTGAATAACCATCAAAGTAGATCTTGATAACAATGTTTACTATTATATATTAAAGTTATTATGCCCTTGTGGTACAATGTTGTGTGCCCTAAAGGATTAGCTTTGCGTCTTGGAAGCGTTCACCAAAGGCACTAGCTTCGCGTCGTCCTCGAGGACTATAGTACCGTGTAACGGTGAACACATGACAGCAAACCTTCTACGATGCCCGGATGGGTGCACGTGACTTACTAGGTTACAATGGATTCTGAGAACATCGTGAGTTTTTACAGTGTTTCCTTAAAGCCAAATTTGGCTAAATAGAAAATTTAGTGTGGCTAAATAATCTTTAAATCAGCATAATAGAGCTGTTATTTCGAAATATTTTGAAAACAATTTGAACTAGTTATGTATACTAATAGTTCATTTTTCTATCATGTTCAATAATTGCTGGTATGCAATGCAGTTGGCTACTGCGGTAGTGATTTTACGCAGGTTTCACGATTTGATCTTTGTCTCGATGCCTTCTTGCTGTCTCGCATTTGCATCTTTAAGAGAGATTGAGGTAATGATCTCAAGTTGCTGATCTGCTTCGGAAGGAGAAAACTTGGTCGGTCATTTGATACCGAGGTCATATTGATAGACATAATAATGACGATGTTTGAGATAATTATTGCCTGATGGTGTTACTTTGATCTCGCTCATGGTATAATAATGGACGAGCAGATCAGGATCCAAGTCAGCATATCAAGTCTCTTCACCAAACTCTCTCACTGCTGCAGCTCTATAGTTTTCAGGCGTAAGGAGTAGTAGTTCCTCATACATCTTGTCAATCTTTTCTTGTTTAGGTATCTTGTCGATATTGATCCAGCCTAACACTCTCATGACATTGGCTCTTACCGTCCTTTTGTGTAATTGTAACCAGTGTGTTAGGAGCGGTCTCATATGAGATTGATGTGCAAGATTCTGGATCTGTTGGATTGCTTCATCTTGGTGATAATACCCAGTAATAATCTTGACCCAGTGAGTCAATTCTACATCGCCGATGTGAGTAAATAATGATGGCCTATAATGTAAAAGTCTGACAATACTATGACGATCAATGCTATCATGTTGGATCATGATCTCCAGTGACTTGAGAGTTCTGGATCAGATATTGGCATAAGCATCAGCAAGACATTGTACGAGAGCTGCTTCTGGACCCTTACCACCAAACGCTTTACCGATCTCGAGTAAGTTGGACCACTGGAGCATCGTATTGCCCTCAGTATCCATAGGAAGCACATATCATGCAATAACCACTGGCAGATGAGTGCGTAATGTATGATGTGCAGCCTTAAGATCAGCTGAGTCACTCGTACGTGGATACTGAAACATCTCACGATAATCTCATCATGAAACCGTCATGGCAGTCAGCTCATATTTTTTTTCGGAACAAGGATGACTCCTCAGTCTATTACGATGTCGTGTTTGTGGTGCATGATATTATAAACTGTGGAAATAACTATTTCCAAATATACTCAGGTATAGAATAAATAGCGAATTAGCGGGTTGACTTGTGCCAGATAAATTGATGGTGTTAGCTTGCTTTGTTGGATGGACTTTTTATTCTTGATAATCATTTTTCATGGTAATATTTTATTATTGCTAGTGTCACTACTGCAGAAGAAATTTTATACCTTCTCTTATTAGTTCAGAATATCAACCTCTTCCAATTAAATCATACATCTAACTTCTTATCAACTCAATCTGACAGTAAATCACATAATTGACTAGCAGTTTTATCGATAATGAGTTCAATTTTCTGACTTTTTTCAGAATCGGTATGAGACAACTTTCATTGGTTTCAAAGTTCTCATTTATAAGTCCAAATTACACGTTTTTTGAGATATTTCGTTCATCTTTGTGTCTTCTTAGTTTCAAAAATGACATAGAGAGGCACTAAGTGTTTCTTTTCAAGTCTATATCCAGTTTCTTCTTGATATTCTCTGATAGCAGCATCTTTAATTGATTCTGATTTTCCTCCAAATAACACATCATAGCCGTTTCGTATTTTTTTATGAGATTTCGATTGCTTTTCATCAAGAGAGCTTTGATAATCACTATCATTTACTCATTTTCTTTGTTGAATAAAATCTTTAACAGCCTTGGTTTCGATATCGAGCCAGTGTGCAATAAATGGTTTGGCTTGGGATTTTTTCGCTAATTTCTTTATATCATCTATATTCCATGGTGATGATTTTGAAACGATATCAAGCCATCCATTCAGTATTTCTACAGGAGTACTGTCGATAATTACTTGATCAAGATTAAGTATTGCACCAAGATTTTTCCAATCGAGAAGTTTGTTTTTTGAGATCTTCTTAAGCATACTAAGATTAGGTGCCAGATCAGTATATGCATCTGCAAGTAGCTCTACTAGAGCCGAATTATCTTTTTTTCATCCAGGAATTTTTCCAAGATGATAATCCTCAGACCATTGCATTGGAATTGTACCATCGGGATTTTTGACGATAATATAGCCTCCCCCTGATATAAACATCGAACTTATAAGTGCTTCCTGTAATTGATCACGATGAGCACTCGCTACTGGGCCTCACAGTTGCAACGATTCAATCGTAACACCCTCAGCATTTTTGGGTAAATCTCTAAGTCACCACTTTACATCAATAACTCATAAATTAATAGGGTCTTTTTTTGGCATACAACTTCTAAACTAAATGTCACTAATAATGTAAATAATAACTTTATTATATCAAGTGCTAAAGATACTATTTGATATATAATCGTAATATCATGAAAAAATTAAACCAAAAAACTAACCCCGAAAGGCTAGTATTATGCAGACCCTGCAAGACTCGAACTCGCGACGCGAGGCTTTGGAGACCTCCGCTCTACCTCTGAGCTAAGGGTCTAGATCAGTGAGATCTACTGAGAATACTGATTGTGGTATAATTTTCAATGATTAATTATTCTGACTTGGTGAAGTCGATCGTAACACTAATGGCTCAAGTGGATAAAGGAATATGGTAAGCCACAGCCTCTCATAGTCCTGCATCAAATATCACTGTCTGATCCACATCTCATGTGATACGATCAAATATGATACCACTACCTGCAAACACCACTGATTTATACTCATACACTGGATCAAGTCACAAGATATGATTCTCGCGCTCAGTCAGATTGATATCATACTGACGCTCAAGATCACGGATTGTGCGAATATAATATTGTGGTACATTGAGATCGTAGTTGATCTGAAGCTGATACTGTCCTGTCTCAAGAGCACTTCCATCAATAATATTGGTGGGAGAATGTTGAACTATAAGTCCACTCCTATCCAAAATAGTGATTTGTTTACTCACAAAGGTACCGATCTTATTATATGATTGGTTGAGGTCTCGCGCATACATATGATCATCTACAAGATCAGTAATTCGTCAGAATCATAATAGTGTCTGACGTAATCATGACGAGCTGTCTGGTAAGTAGACTTGTAACATTCACGGCGTAAATAACTCATTAAGATGTGAATACGCTTGGGTGACAAGTCAGATCTTGTTTTGATCAACATATTGATTGAGTTGAGTCATATAGAGTTCTTTTTTATAACTACCGCTGTGTCAGCGGATCAGATCGACCGATGCATTGATGAACTGTCGCTCTCGTAACTTGATCTGGATCGATGGGATAAGTTTGAGTAATGTATCAGTGCTTACAAAGATCACACCGTCGATGTTTGTTTGGTAGGTTTTGTTATAGATCGATGATATCACGAGTCCATCACGATCAGTAAATCCGAACTTATTACCTGCAATAAAGGTCGCTGTCGTATCACCCAGATAATTGACGCTTCGCTCAGGCAGATTGAGCTTGACTCATGAGTCGGTAAACGGCACTTCGTATGAGTCATGGAAGCTCATTTGTTCTACTCTTCCACTGCTCAGCGTAAGACGCACAAATGAGCCATAAAATCACCCATTCGGTCTGACTTCTGCGGAGTTTTGGAGTAAAATAAGATAGGTCTTAGGGGCTTTGTATCACAAGTATTCCAGCAGCTCATCACGGTGAGGATACAATTGACATCAAGGATTACTCGAATCTGTCAGACATTGTTCTTGATATCGATCTTGATACAGAGTAAGGGCTTTATTAGATGGTACAAATTGCTTGCTACGATGTGCTTGCAGTACAGTCAACACGATCTGCTGAAGTGCAGGGCTCTGTGCAACATCGGGCATCACCTTCTCCAATCATGCTAATGAACGATTAGCGCTTTTGAGAGTGATTTGATTCACAATGGCAGATCCGATTAATATAATAACACTAACTCCCACGATCATCCACCAAACCCTTCTGCGTCGTCACAACACATCTGCAGGACGTGCAAATCACATAATATTAGAGGGTTTGGTATAGTACATACATTAGAACAAATGAGCAATAGTTTGTTTGACTGTGATTCGTCGAGATGCAGTGGGTTTGGGTTGGGTCGAGAGAGAAGTTGTAGCTTCATTATTTGATCAAGTCTCTACTCATATAATGGCAGCGATCGCTGGATCATTCGTCAGTGCTGGGTAATTATTGGTTATCTGAGATTTGAGATCATACAGCTCTTTTCTCGATGTTTTGAGTGTTTCAGTATATGATTTGTTGTTATTGTAAATTTTAGTGATGCGAGTACTATAGCTACTACATGAGCTGATTTGAGATTTAAGTTTATCGATATATGATTTCTGACTATCGATAAAGCTTTGCTGACGATCAATATATGCTTGTTTTTTGTCAGTAATACTACGATACGTCTGGTATAATTCATCAGTCTTACTACGATATTTCTCTCGATACTTATCAAGGTTTAGTTTATATCATGATTTCTGTGCTTTATTGATAAGTGTTTGTTCTTTGATATCAAGCCTGAGTAGATCATACTCTTCGAGCTTGAGGCAAGACTTAAGAGTATAGAGTCAATCTATAGTTCATGTCCCCGAAGTTTCGGAAGCTTTCTTAGTGGTTGACTTAGTTGTTTTAGTGATAAAGGATTTAGGAAGTTTGAGTGTCTCCATATTGATTACATGTTTATCGGTGAACTTACCATAACACACCTGATCGTATACTGCTCCATTGTGGTAGAGTGCGATGCATCATCATGCATTGGGTAATGGGAAATAATCAGTCAGCGTGAGGAACGAATTAACTCATAATGTACCACTTAATATATCAACTGCTTTATTATTTACTACCAACATCACTCACTCCAAATCAATCAATGAGTCAGAATCATTAAATATCGTCACTGATTCTGTACCACCGCGATCATTACCGGTACCATCTGCAATAATATCATAGACGATCAACTGACGAGATCCTTCCATCATACGAGTTTTTAGAGTAGACTTGGAAGGATCCATACGAGACACAAGACTATTTCATGATAAGATCGATTGATCGCAAATACCATATACATCATCATTATTCGTTACAGTCAGTCACACGTATTCTACTGCATTAGACAGATTACCATGCTTAATTTTTCGTTTGCGATATAATCATTCATAGTAGCTTCTGTCAGAAGATGCACATGTTGAGGAAGTCGTTGGTAAGATATTTTGTGCGACTGATTGAGCTTGTATCGCGCCATAAAACATAATCTCATCTTCACAAATCATCGTACTACCACTGAATTGTTGATAGACAATACGATGAGATCATGCAGTTAGCGATGTAGACAACCCACAAGTATTGTTAGAAAGCTGTGTACCATTGACTGATCGAGTGGATTCTGTACATCAAGCTGAAACAAGACTACCAGACACCGTGACAGTACTTACAAATACTCACGTATCATACAATGAGTCAGACATCTGAATACGACATCATCACATCTGTGGTAGTGCATGAGACTGACTGCATGATGTTGCGATTGTGCGTGCTAGATTTGTGTTAAATATTCTGATATTGCCAGAAGTATTCGTTACCATGCTTGCTGATCCAGCTTGTGTATTGGAGTATATGATAGAGTCTAATACCTGTCATCAAGCATCTTTGAGTATCAGACTTTCACCGCCATCAGTAAGTGTGATGCTAGGGACTAGTATGACATTGTCAGACAACACACCGCTCAGTGACTCAACAATATATCGTATTCAAGGCTGTGTGACTGTAATATCAAATGATTTTGGACTGTCGGAAGTACCGAGTCATTGGATCGTCAAGTTGCCTTGATAGGGTGCAGAAAAGAATAGGGCAATGTGTTCTCCGATACAATCTGCAAATGGGTATACTTGTTGTATCTGTATTGATCCAGTCATATTGGCTCAAGTCAGAATCGATCCAGTGACAGTATTGCCAGATAGTGTCGCTCAAGTGTCGATAATACCAGATCATACTGATCAAGTCAACGTGGTTCAACTTATCACTATTCATGTCCCAATAGATCATGTCGTAACGATGCCTGTATTACTCGATCAACTACTGATGTCAAATGCCGTCAATCCTCGCACGATTCATGGATTACCAAGCTGTCCACTTTGCATATTGCGAGTATGAGCTAATGTGGTAATTTGTCGAAGTTGTTGTGTAGCATCATATTCTCGACTGGCTGATTGATTGTCCGATGATGCGACTTGTGATGATGAAAGCGTAAGACTATCAATCACCTGTCAATCATATAACACCTGCAGACTACGAGATGCAGTATCAGTCATCGACAATCACTGATTTGCGATCGTAGTATATCATGATACTTGCACAATACTTAGTGTGTCACCAATGATGATACTTTCATTATGATTGAGATGGATAGTGACTGATAAGAGGCTGCTTTTGACTCATGACAGCACAATTTCACCGCTAAATACCTCTCCTCGGTTGGTTAGCTCAATATACTCATCAGTACCATCAATCCTGACTTCTGTGATGCTGATCTGAGGTGGTGAAAGTACCAAATTACTCATCAAAGCTCTAAATGATTGTATTACGTCTTCGGCTCAATCCTGCTTTGTCTCAAGTTTGAGTGAAGACTCATCGATTCCATTCAACGGATCATCAATAATAAGCATTTCTTCTCATGATCATATGACTCAGTCTCATTGTACAATAGGCGATAATTCGAGTACGTCTCGTTCTTGAGTGTCTCAGTGAGATATTTGAGTATTAAGATCATTATCTTCAAAATCTAATACTGGATCCTGAGGAGTTATTATGTCTTCTGGGGTACTCTCCTCGATTTTTATGCCCTCTTGAGGTATTGATCGATCGGTTTGGGTATCACGCTCGTTATATACAATCTCAATCTCACCAACTCAGTCAATTTCTACAGCTAAGACAGAGTTAGACATTGTCCGACATAGTATGACAAACATTGACAGTACTGTCTGACACTTACGACACACTTTGACAATATAATTTATTGGTAGTTTTTTGTCAGACATAATAATAAATAGAATAAAGATAAATATTACAAATACTTTATTTTAATATATGTTACTGATGTGTTTGTGTCTAACTGATGTCAGACATTATATAGACATATATGTCTAGGTCTGTCAGGATATGATTGACAAAGTTAGACAGTTGTTGTCTTAGTTATATGACACAAGACTAATCAGTGTCTGTCAAATTGCAAGGTCAATTTATGAATCAATAAGAATACTACAATATGTGGGCTTGGACATGATGTGTCGTATTTTATGTCTGTATTTATGACGAGCTGCGACAACAAACTACAGTTATATACTGGGACCGCTACACACTCGCAAATAATATGTCAAACTACCATATGAACAAAATAGCACTATCAAGCCTGTCATGCTAACAATTGGTTAGAGTATTTTGAGTAGATGGGCTTGTACAGTATCAAAAATTCTGTATACACTCAATATATCAATATCCAAATAATATTGATTCAAAAAAAATCAAAATTGTTAACATTCCGTTCATTGTATATCTTTGGGCAGAATATCAACTCCCACCCGGGTAGGTGTTATTCATTAGATTCGAAGATCGACTTTTCTTTTTAAACTTGTTTATATAATATTATTGCACGAGTAATGATATTATGTAAGCGACTGTTTTCAGGAGCTGTGTCGGTCTTCGGATCAATACACTCTTGAATCAGTCGGTTTTCCTTCTGATTTTTTTCATTTTTTGAAAATACTTGTGTTTCTGTGATGAAATTGTAGCTACAATTGATTTTATGTGTTGATTATGTACATTGGTGATATATTTGCTTAGGGTCTAGACTAGTTGAACTGATATGATTTATCCGTAATACTATTCTATGACTACGAAAAACCCCTATAGAAAAAAATCGCATTTGTGAATAGCAAAAACAAGGCAAATTATCACATATTTTTGCGA
>Ga0209702_10010020_pt1 | contig 10315 bp, 8 predicted proteins | sample FRY01_FD_187210 | JGI IMG/M metagenome (GOLD analysis project Ga0209702, IMG submission 187210) | Freshwater microbial communities from Lake Fryxell liftoff mats and glacier meltwater in Antarctica - FRY-01 (SPAdes) (version 2) | ecosystem: Environmental > Aquatic > Freshwater > Ice > Glacier...
GTGAAAAACAGCCGAATCCAAACTGGCCCGAACAGTGGAAAATTCTCCGAGCAGAAACAAAAGAGGAATGAAAGTGGGGTCGGCGGCTGGGCAGCTGGGCAGGCAGTGAAACCTCTCCCAGGACGTGGAAAACAGCCGAATCAGAAACTATCTCCCCAGGGGCCTATGAATGGAGGAGAGGAACAAACAGGTAGATAGGCAGTGAAAGCCCAGGTCGAGGAGGAGCGGACGGGATCCGGACTCTCGAATGCGAAGAAGGAGGAATGGAGAGAAGCGAGGAGAGAGGGGATGGGAGAAGGATGACAGGAGGGAAAGGGGTTCTGACCTGCTTGGCCTCGTCGCGAGTATAGAAGGGCTCAAACTCCTTGAGCATGTTGTCGCGATCCTCCACGACTTTGGACAGCCACTCACACGGAATCGCATGCCTCTGGCAGAGGTTGAGGAGGAGGGTAGGCCCACAGTTGACAAAGTCCAGGTCTATGTAGAGATCCTTGCAAAGTGTTGCGCGCAATATCTTCGACAAACGCTGCAGACTCATCCTGCCCTTCGCATACCACCGGCAGGTGCGGTTGGTATCGTTGGGGCTCTTGTCATACCGCACCTGTTTGTGAGAGTGTTTATTAAAGGGTAGCCGCAGCATGAGGGGCAAGAAGCAATGTAAACGAAAGACACCCGGATTTCAGAACCAGCTCCCAGGGGTATAGGAAGGGAGGAGAGGAATAAACAGGCAGACACTCAGTGAAGGCTCATGTCGAGGAAGAGCAGCTCTCGAGTGCGAAGAAGGAGGGAATGCAGAGAAGCGAGAAGAGAGGGGACGGCTGGATAGTTACAGGAGGGATAGGGCGAAACGCACCTGTAGAGTGTTTCCACTCTTTGCCCGATGGAGCAGGTGTTCAAGCGCTTCTTGCGGCGAGATCTTTTGGCGTTCGCCCTTCTCAAGACAGTCAGGTACTGCCGACAGATCGAGCTCCTCGGCGTGCTGAAGTAGATACAAGGCGGCCGGGCGGTCGAACGTCTCTGTAAAGGACTCTACGGCAAACTGTTCCTCGAACTGCCTGGCCACCCCCTTGGATCGCTTGCGGGAAGTCATTTGTTCGTTTCAGGAACCCGACACTTTTCGATTATTCTTTTTTCGAAGGCGTTCGTTTTTCAGCTTTTCACGGTGATTCCACCATACGTGCAGCTCATTTGGGATTTTTTTATTTGGTCTGATTTGGTCTGACTCCCACGTCATGATTTTGGGCCAGTCCAGTCTGTACACGGACTGAGAGCTGTGAGGCGGCTCGGCTCTTGGCGTAATCTCTCCCTGAATACGCATCTCTCTCTCTCTCTGTCTCTTTCGCCGCAGGTAACACCGTGCACGCCGGGTGTCTTCTACGCTGTTTTTTCGCGAGCGATTTGAGCGATAAGGAGTGCATGCAGCCAAGTAGGCGGTCTGCTGAGCTGTACGCGTGGCGTGTGTGCTGGTGCAGAGTGCGGGAATCGGAAACCTGTGGACATCACAGGCAGTACCACAGGAGCTAGCTAGAGCCTGCTTCATCGCTCTGCGTCGGGTTACATCATGCATCCTCACCTTGCTGCTATCACTATGTCTCATATGAATCTTCCGCATCAGTCAGTACGCTGCAGTAGGTGCCTGCACACGATAGTGTGCTGTCTAGTGGTGCTCATGTGAGAAGCTCACTTGCTCAAACACTACTTAAGCTCATGTCTGAGTTTCTCGGCAACAGTGCATCGGAGCAGTGCACACAAGGAGAGGGCAGTGGCCAGACAGACGCCTGCTAGCACCCGAAGCAGCTCCCTTACGTTTGAGTGGCGCGTAAGTGCTTCATAAGTTGAATTCAGACGCGTCTCTCTGCTCCATTCTGCATGTTCACATGTTCAAAATCAGGTCATTGATAGGCTCCCATGCCCCATATTATCACACTCATCTCACACCTGTAGACACTCGAGACGTGGCATGGACAGTGGGCTGGCAGTCCTGCAGTTCCTCTCGAACTCCTGGCAGTGCAGTGTGTTTTTGCCTCATTAGTGTGGAGACCACGCCTGTTCTGTTCTCTCCCCAACCATACTGCGTCAGGACTGGAGCTGGCATGGATTTGAATCAGGAAACCATCTCGAATGCGTGTTTCTCGTGTTTTCCTTTTCTAGTGTGCTCCCTGTGTTTTCTTCTCTAGACGAGAAACCCCCAATCCTGTATTTTATTTTAAGAAGAAGAATACAGAATTGGGGGTTGTTGGTTTGGGTCGAGAAAAGACCTTTTCCACCATCTCGAATGCGTGTTTCTCGTGTTTTCCTTTTCTAGTGTGCTCCCTGTGTTTTCTTCTCTAGACGAGAAACCCCCAATCCTGTATTTTATTTTAAGAAGAAGAATACAGAATTGGGGGTTGTTGGTTTGGGTCGAGAAAAGACCTTTTCCCAGTACAGCCGACCTTTCTTCTCTAGGCGTGTCTCCTGCGTTTCATTTTCTAGGCGTGCTTCCCGGTGTTTCTGATAGACTTTATTTTAACCAGTATGCAAACAATGTTCTGGATATTTAACCCCTCAACCCTCTCGTATTCTGCCATGACCAGGACACGGACCTGGCACTTCCATCTCGACAAGATGACGTCATACCATTAGACTACACGGCAAATTCGGCACTCTTAATCATATGTGCTCGCTCAGGTTAGGTCCTGATATCATGTTGTTGGTGTGTATCCATCGCTGGTGTCACAGGAGGTCGCCCACCACGCGGCAACACATGCTTCTTTTCGCTGTTCGAGATTGTACCTTTGCACGATCTCGGGCTCTATATTGCGGAGCTCCGTGCGACTCCAGTCGGTCGTCTCAATGTACGCCAGCAGCATGGTCTCCTTGGTGATGTAGTTGAAACGCTTTACCTTGCTGTCGCCTGGATCTTGACGAGCGTTGCTCTTGCTTGTCTCTGTCTTCGTCGTGAACTGCTTCCCGAAAAGATCTTGCGAGAGGACGAATATGCATGTCATCAGGGCTCTGCGGGTTGTTGGCCTCGACGTGGTGTTCCTCTTCTTCAAGAACTTGTAGAGATTCCATACGTCGTCACTGATTTCGAGCTTTTCGTCCTCCGTATATGCTGACTGCTTCAGGGTCAAATCGTACGGCTTCAATTGCGAGTCTAAAGGAATGCCGCTGTTGAATTTGCTTATCATTTTTCTCATGAGTCGCGCTTTGCTGCTGGTATCATCGAGGTTGTTGATCGCGAAATCCTTACTCTTGTTGTTGGTGTTGTCGCACCGCACCTTTTCGTTGGTGTAGAGGGCATGTATGAGATTCATGAAATGAGTGAACGCCCGTGTGTCTGTAAATACCTTCACGTATATCGGGCGATTGCATGGGGTTGCCTCGATCAAATCGCGGAGCTGATTCCGCTTTCCCTGGAGGTGTGTAGTGTGTTTATTGGTCTCCGAGTGTTTAATTCTGCTGAGCGCCGCTAACTGCCTTTCGAAGTACGCTGTCCTCTCTGTAGGGATACCCGCGAGCCAGGCAGTAAACTCTTTTTCTTTGTCTTGCTCGTTGAGACAGTCAATCGCTGCCCAGTCTTCGGCCTTCTGCACTTCAGCAATCCGCCGCACGATTGGCTGCTGAATTATCTCAAATCCGCGCAGTTCCAGTAGCCCGTTTAGCATATGCGAGAAGGAGCTCCGCATCTTGTTGTCATGGAAGCGCGCCGTCTTGAAGAGCTTCGAAAATTCGTTCTCGCTGTAGCTGCACGTGTGTGTGCTCAGATCGATCTTGCTGTCCTGTAGGTGTTGTAGTGTGTCTATGTGTCGCGTGTCTATGTGTCGCGTGTCCGCATGTCGAGAGTCGTGCGCCTTGCCTTGTGAAGCGCTGGTGCTATGACACAGTGTATCCAGTTCAGTGCTCATCTCCTCGAACGAGGCATACTCTGGCTGATTCTTCATTTTCACTGCGCATATGCACACGTCCTTTATATTACGATTACGGTTGATCATCTGAAGTGCAGCTGCAGGAGAGCTCGTATCCTCGCGTGTGAGGAAGAGGTACACAGTCTGTGGCTCTATCGGGTTGAAGTCGATGCCTGTCGTGATTGTCGGACTGTAGACTACTGAGGCATTGGACCACTCAGAGTCTATGTCCTCGGGTAGTGTGCCCTCCTCGCTGGTGTACAGCTTCACGTTCGATGTTTGGTCATCCGTATTCAGTAGGCGCTTGATGCGCTCTGCTTGCTTCTTGGTGTTACACGGAGCAGTAAAACCATTGCCTTTCCTTATGTCTTCCTTCATCCCGGCAAACATTTCTTCCTCATCTTTGTAGTAGACCAGTGTGCCAGTATACTTCTTGTACTCATTCTTGATGAATGCACACTCACACGCACCAGCGATATCGCAAAGAGTGTCGAGAAACTCAAATTCAACGTCGGTAATCAGATTGTCCATCGCAACCACCTTGCCACCATACGCCGACAACCAGCTCAGAGCCAGCATTGCTTTTTTTCGAGTGCTTCGCAGCGTAGGGCTGGAAAGGATGTGTCCTGTGATGCTGTGGATTTCGTCGAGAAGCACGATGTACTTCCCAGCGTTCTCCTCCGTGTCGATCAGCAATCTTCGAATTTTCGGGAGACTATCAATCGTTGTCACGAGACTATCTATTCCGGGTTGAAATTGGGAGACATCGGGATCGTCATACTGCTTTGTGGGTATACCAGCCTTCCGAAAGGCCTGCACGTGCTGCTGCACTTGTGTTATCCTCTCACATATTGATATTATGGGCATCTTCAACGTGCGAGCAAGCTCTATGATAGAGGTTGTCTTTCCGGTTCCCGTGCAACTCTCGATGACAACGACCCGGGACGGCAAATCTAGGATCTCTGCGGCCAGGTATTGTTCGTTGATTGTGTGCGTGATTCGTTCATTGTTCTTATCAGATAGCGATGGTCGAGGAAAGTATATCTTCTCGATAGGGCGGCATGGCCCAAATCCAGTGCTAGGACTGGCCTTCAATCTCGCATTCACCATTACGACTATATCATTAAGATCCTTCTCACATGATTCAGCGTCGTAGTCACTCCACATCTGATCACGATGCTTTTGAGTGAGGCTATTGACCGCAGACCATCTGTTCCAGGATTCGGGGTATCCAAACCTCTTGAGAATTGGACCGACAGTTTCCAGGTTCTCCAGCGAGTGATCGGGAGAGCTTACGGTTGAGAGAAGATCGAGAAGCTGGATCAGATCGTTCTCTGTCAGATTGTGCCGAGGGAAGGCAGGGGTTGGTGAGTCGGGCGTGACCATGTCTCTCACAGCCTCACTTTCGACAGCCTCTTCGTGCTCGACCGTGTCACTCACGGCCTCGGTTTCGACATACGACGGACACTCTGCAGAGGTGCTGAGAGCCTCTTCATACTCAACCATGCCTCTTCCAACGTCTGAGCTGGCTGCTGTTGTTGACTCCCTCACGACAGCATCGAGATCCATGCGGTCACTCGCGTCAGCCAAAGCTGTCTTCAGTCGCTTACTGTCAGGGGCTTCGTGTCCAGGGGCTTCGTGGAGCCATTCAAGCAGTGATGGAGGCGATTTCCCAAGACAGACCCCCCTGCTGCCCCTGCATTTCTCTGAATGGCATTTCAACCACATGTAGTCGCCACGCACGAGACAAAAAGCCGAATTGCTGCCATGCGTGGTGCCTTTGGTGACAAGACATTGTCTGGGGCCCGAAAGCTGATTCCGACATGGAAGAAGTATTTGATCTGATGGAGTTCTCGTTGGCATAACACGCCCCGTCACCTCGCAACCACTGCCGTTATGATCAAGTAGTTCTTGCACGTCCCTAGTGATGCACAGAGGCAGGTCTGTAGTTGAAGCAGTCGGAGCAGTGCGAGGCTGATGTTGAGCAGCGCCCTTTTCGGAGCGCACACGCTTGCGGCCGCTGCCTCCAGGCCCCTTGGTGCTTTTATCAGCTACCTGAGCCTCTGGGATCCAGTGCGTCACATCTTGCACATTGGTGGCCAGCGTCTGGAGGAGAGCGTCCATCGTGTGCGGCCGGGGAGGGTGAAACTCCAGAGCCATCTCGGGGCTAGGATTTTCCGAATATTTCCATGATTCTATTATTCTGAGGTTTTGATCCTTACTATACACACTTGTATCAATCAGCGACATGGGCTGCATCTTGGCGTTTTTCCCCTGCAGTATGTCTAGACTGCTGAGATGACGTGCAAAGGCACGTAGAACTCCACAATTGCTTCGAAATCCAATGGCATAGTACATGATATGATAGGAGTGCTTCCACACTCCACCCACCATCCTCGAAGCTGTCGTGACCACCACGCGATCTAGAGGCGAGGGATCAGCTGCAAGCGCTTGCCAGTAAGCTTGAGCCTCGGCACGTATCGTCGCAAGTATGAGAGCAAGGAAATCATCTGTTGGAGTACCATCTTCGTTAAATTGGCTCGGAGAGTAGTGTTCCACGTCAAAATACAGACAGCATGGGTTTCCATCCGAGATGATTTCGTAGAAGTTTCGTTTGGGCATGCATGCAGTCTCTCTGAAAAAGTCCTGAGGCGACGGATAGGACGTGAAAGCTTTTACTACTCTGCCAGTCCCCCTTTTGACAGCATCTATAGCTATTTCAAAACTACCGGGGGGGCGCTGGTCTCTCATTCCCTGCTTGTGCGGGGAGACCCGCCGGGGTGTGGGTCTGGGTGGTGGCATTCCGGCCTCAGATGAACACATATCTCCAATTCGGCATAGGGAAAGTGGCACTCCAGTGACGGGCTGAAGTCTGGCCTCAGACGGACACATCTCTCCAGCGTCTGTCGAACCAACGAGATTTTCCTGTCTGATATGACCCTCAAGTCGGCTGTTAGAATCCATCATTTGATCCTCGGAGACGTCTCTCTTTAATATCGAGACTATATGTGACTCTATATTTGTTGACATTGTTGACATCTTCGGTCCCCACTCCGTGTGAACAGTGAGTTTTGATCAAAAAAAAACATGTATCCACCTCCATTTTATTCTCTATGCATGCTTCCCGCGTTTGAACGTCTCTCTTTGAACGCGAACTGTACCAAACTCGAAGTGCAAACTCCAGGTATACCGACGCTGACGCCTAAGGATCACCGTATGATGGGGCGGGATGGCGAGCAACCGGAAGCACATGCAACGGTGCAAAAGGCGGCTGGGCTCTAGACATATTGTGCGCGGTGGATGAGGGAGGGGAGGAGGCGGCATCGGTGGCGGAGGATGCGGTAGGCGGCAGTGGAGGATGCGGTGGAGCAGTGGACTAAGCCACGAGCGGGTCTGCCTACCAGCACTGATGGAAAGCTGCTGAGCGTGACAATCGGCAGCGGCAGAGGAGAGAGAGAGATAGACTTGGCATGAGCTGCATGCGTGACCGTCGGCAGCGGCTGAGGAGAGAGAGAGAGATAGACTTGGCATCAACTGCATGCGTGCCCTCTCCTCGACTAAGCCGAGCGGGTCTACCATGCCAACACCGATGGAACGCTGCTGAGAGTGATCGCTGGTAGCGGCAGAGGAGAGAGAAAGAGATAGACTTGGAATCAGCTGTATGCGAGCCCTCTCCTCGACCAGGCCCCGAGCGGGTCTGCCAGGCCAGCACCGACGGAAAGCTGCTGAGCGAGACCGTCAGCATTGGCAGAGGAGAGAGAGAGAGAGAGACTTGGAACCAGCGTCTGAGAGTCTACCCCTTCGACTTTCACGACAGACATATATGCTGTGTACTCATGAGTGTGATTGAAAGATTTATTCAATGATGTCTGGGAGGACTATGATGTCTACGAGCTCACTGAAGACGTCAGAGTCTGCTGCAGAAACATGTGGGTTCATTTCAACATACCCTCGTGTTGTAGGTTTCTGTGCATTCTCTAGATTAGACAAGGTCTGCTGCAGCTTGCTCTGGTATGTCTCAGCCTCATGTTGCCTGAACCCCGCAAGCAGCTCACGCCGAGCCTGCTTCGCCACCAGCACTGCGTTTCCGTTTGAAACGGGCACACTAGCATTCCTGGGAAGCACAGCCAGCTCGCCGATCGGTTTGTCGGGTCTGCCTCCCAAATGCGCCTCGAGCAGCGTATTGATATCCGCCTGCTTCAATTCGACCAGCGTCTGTCCAAACACAAGCCGATCCTTCCACAGCTGCATCCACATCCGTGCCAACAGCCTCTTGCGCGGCTTGTCAGACAATGTTTTCTGTGCCCGCTTGCCTATTCGCTGCCACAGGTGTGCCCGGCACGTAAATCGGCGTTGCCCCTGTGGGAAGGCTGTGAGTGGCAGAAAGTTCTTGCAGACCCTGCAGTAGCGCCTGCCGTGGAGATCCGGCACGGCCACGAGCCTGGTGCGGGCTGTTGGATTGCGCAAAAGCTCGACATCACCGTTGTTAGAATCTGAGTCGCTGTCCTTGGCCGTGTAAGTGACATACTTGCTAATCGAAGCACTCGACTGGGTTGACAGTGAAGGGCGCGCCAAGGGATACATTCACCAAACCAAGCGTACATGCTAAATACTGCGATTACAGAAAGATGCGATTCTATATGTGGATGGTAAATATATACATGCAGGAAAACATCTCGAATGCGTGTTTCCCGTGTCTTCTTCTCTAGGCGAGGACCCCCATACAGATTTGGGGGTTGTTGGTTTGGGTCGAGAAAAGACCTTTTCCAAGTGTGAAAGTTGGTCTTGCTCCTCTAGAGTGTTTCCCGCGTTATTTCTCTAGGCGAGGACCCCCAATCCTGTATTTTATTTTAAGAAGAAGATTACAGATTTGGGGGTTGTTGGTTTGGGTCGAGAAAAGACCTTTTCCGAGCGTTACAGCTGGCCTTGCTCCTCTAGTGTTTTTCCTACAGGCGTGCTTCTCAGTGTTTATGATAGGAGAAAATGCTTTATTTCAACCAGTATGTAAACGATATTCTGCATACCAACCCTCTCGTATTCTGCCACGACTAGGACTCGAACCCGGCTCTTCCATCTCGACAAGATGACGTCATACCATTAGACTACACGGCAAATTCGGCACTCTTAATCATATGTGCTCGCTCAGGTCAGGTCTTGATATCATGTTGTTGGGGGTGTATCTATCGCTGGTGTCACAGGAGATCGCCCACCACGCGGAGCTACATGCTTCTTTTCGCTGCTCAAGGTTGTACCTTTGCACGATCTCGGGCTCTATATTGCGTAGCTCTGTGCGCCTCCAGTCGTTCGTCTCAATGTACGCCAGCAGCATGGCCTCCTTGGTGGTGTAGTTGAAACGCTTTACCTTGCTGTCGCCTGCAGCTTGACGAGCGTTGCTTGTCTCTGTCTTCGTCGTGAACTGCTTCCCAAAAAGATCTTGCGAGAGGACGAATATGCATGTCATCAGGGCTCTGCGGGTTATTGGTCTCGATGTGGTGTTCCTCTTCTTCAAGAACTTGTAGAGATTCCATATTTCATCGCTGATTTCGAGTTTTTCGTCCTCCGCATATGCCGACTGCTTCAGAGTCAAATCGTACGGCTTCAATTGTGAGTCTATAGGAATGCCGTTATTGAATATGCGTATCATTTTCCTCATGAGTCGCGCTTTGCTGCTGGTATCATCGAGGTTGTTGATCGCGAAATCCCTACTCTTGTTGTTGCTGTTGTCGCACCGCACCTTTTCGTTGGTGTAGAGAGCATGTATGAGATTCAAGAAATGAGTGAACGCCCGTGTGTCTGTAAATGCCTTCACGTATATCGGGCGATTGCATGGGGTTGCCTCGATCAAATCGCGGAGCTGATTCCGCTTTCCCTGGAGGTGTGGAGTGTGTTTATTGGTCTCCGAGTGTTTAATTCCGCTGAGCGCCGCTAACTGCCTTTGAAAGTACGCTGTCCTCTCTGTAGGGATACCTCGGAGCCAGGCAGTAAACTCTTTTTCTTTGTCTTGCTTGTTGAGACAATCAATCGCTGCCCAGTCTTCCGCCTTTTGCACCGCAGCAATCCGCCGCACGATTGGCTGCTGAATGATCTCAAATCCGCGCAGTTCCAGTAGCCCGTTTAGCATATGCGAGAAGGAGCTCCGCATCTTATTGTCATGGAAGCGCGCCGTCTTGAAGAGCTTCGAAAATTCATTCTCGCTGTAGCTGCACGTGTGCGTGCTCAGATCGATCTTGCTGTCCTGCAGGTGTAGTAGTGTGTCTATGTGTCGCGTGTCTATGTGTCGCGTGTCCGCATGTCGAGAGTTGTGCGCCTTGCCTTGTGAAGCGCTGGTGCTATGACACAGTGTATCCAGTTCAGTGCTCATCTCCTCGAACGAGGCATACTCTGGCTGATTCTTCATTTTCACTGCGCATATGCACACGTCCTTTATA
>Ga0209702_10010022_pt1 | contig 10313 bp, 8 predicted proteins | sample FRY01_FD_187210 | JGI IMG/M metagenome (GOLD analysis project Ga0209702, IMG submission 187210) | Freshwater microbial communities from Lake Fryxell liftoff mats and glacier meltwater in Antarctica - FRY-01 (SPAdes) (version 2) | ecosystem: Environmental > Aquatic > Freshwater > Ice > Glacier...
CTGATGTTGGCGACTGGTATTGCACGGAAGTTTTCAACAACGCGCGCATCCACTTGGCGTTGTCGCTTAAAAATTTGAAAGCCAATCATTACTTTCTTCTCTCTGAATATCACAGGTTTCCGCCTAGCGTTAGAGTGTAAATTTACAATAAAAAAAACAATAAATCAAATTGAACCTTATCGCTATGGGAAGATTTCACAGAAAAAACTGCGCCGGCAGCGCCAAAATAACACAATAGTTGAACAATTCAGTTCATACGCCCCATTTGTTCGCGACATGTGTCATGTCTTCGTTTAGATTCGCACAGGGCAGTTCAAGTGGGACAGGAACTTTGTTTTAACCGAGTGTGTGTTGCTTGTACCGGCTGCGCGGCAACTGCGTCTGGCGCGTGCCGCTGCTGCCCGACGGCACGCCCTACAAGGTGGGCGTGTTCATCCAGATCTCGGGCGAGCCGGGTCCCCGAGTTGTAAATATTCGTTGAACCCGTAAGGCTACCGGCACAGCGGCGTAGTTCTTTCGCAGCGGGTACATCCAGATATCTTTGACCCGAATAAGTGGTTCTGTCGCAATAGTGAACAAGGGGGGCGGAGAAAGAGGGGCGACGGCTCTTCGAGATCAGAAAGCCAGGCTGTAGAACTGCTGTGCTGCAGACATGATTTGATGTGTTAATTTGACGTCGACAGCAACAGTCAATCGTCTTTCGATCATATTAGAATGCGTCCAAGTCCATGCTGGCGTCGCCACAGGGCTCGACAAGATCACAACCTCAAATTTAGGAAATAAGTATGCTCAATTCGTTCAAGTTTTTCAAGTCGATTGCTCTCGGAGCGGTCATTGCGGTGGGCCTCAGCGGTGCTGCCGTGGCCCAGGAACTCAAATTCTTCACCATTGGCACAGGTGGCACAGGTGCCACCTATTACCCAGTGGGTGGCGTGATCGCCAATGCCATCTCCAGCCCTCCAGGCTCGCGCGCCTGTGACGATGGTGGGTCGTGCGGCGTGCCCAACCTGATCGCGTCGGCGGTGTCTTCACGCGGCTCAGTGGACAATATCAACGCCATTCTTTCCGGTTTGCGTGACTCCGGTTTTGCACAATCCGATGTGGCATATTGGGCCTACACTGGCACCGGCATCAGGCAAGGCAAGCCAGCAGGCACCAACCTGCGCACGATCGGCGCCTTGTTCGACGAGCACATTCACCTCATTACTTTGAAAGACAGTGGCATTAACTCGGTGGCCGACCTGAAGGGCAAGCGTGTTTCGCTTGACGAGCCAGGTTCGGGTACCCGCGTTGACGCGCAACTTATTCTGAAGGCCAATGGCTTGTCGGACTCCGACGTCAAGGCCGAAGACCTGAAGCCCGGCCCTGCGGCTGAAGCACTCCGCAACGGTAAGATCGATGCCTTCTTCATTGTGGCCGGCTTCCCTACTGGCTCGGTGGTTGAGTTGGCTTCCGCTGCCAAGATCAAGCTGATTCCGATCGACGGCGCTGGTGCCAAAGCCTTGACCGATAAGTATGCCTTTTTCTCTCAAAGCGCCATTCCAGCAGGCACCTATGAAGGCGTGGGCGCTGTGTCCACCGTCGCCGTGGGTGCACAGTGGTTCACCAACGCCACTAAAGATGAGGCCTTGATCTACAACATCACCAAAGCCATGTGGAACAAAAACACCCGCAAGCTGCTGGATGTAGGGCATCCAAAAGGTGTTTCGATCAACTTGGAATCCGCTCTAAAAGGCATTGGTGTTCCGTTGCACCCTGGTGCTGCTCGCTTCTACAAAGAAGCTGGCCTGCTCAAGTAACGTCACTCCATCTTGAGACAAAGCCCGGGTCACTCGCGCGGCCCGAGCTTTCTATTTTTAGGCTGGAGCGCTTCCCATGTCCACACCAGAATCCCTCGAACTGACGCCGGAAAAACTGGCGGCCATCGAGCGAAAATACGATCCAGAAGTGGCCTTCCGCCGCACCGGAAAAATCCTGGCCCTTGTGATCTCGACATCGCTGGTGGCCATGTCGCTTTACCAAATCTATGCCTCCGGGTTTGGGCTCTTCCGTGAGCTGACGCACCGCGCCATCTACCTGTCCTTCATGTTGGGTTTGGTGTTCCTGCTGTTTTCCTGGCGCCGATCTTTTGGCATCGGGCCTGCCGCGCCTGCGTGGTACCGCGCGGGTGGCGTACCAATCATTGACCTGGTTTTTGCGGCGCTTGGTGTGGTTGCAGCTTTGTATTTGCCGCTGCTGCCGCCCGAGGTGGTCGCGGAGCGGGTAGGCAACCCGTCAAGCACTGATGTGCTGATGGGTACGTTCTTGCTGGTATTGGTGTTGGAGGCAACGCGCCGATCGGTCGGGCCTACGCTGCCTGTCATTGCCATTGTCTTCATTTTGTTTGCGCTATTCGGCCCTTACGCGCCGGGTGCGCTGAAACACGGTGGCGCGAGCTGGCTTGGCGTGACCAACCATCTCTATATGACCAACCAAGGCATTTATGGCGTGGCCATCGGCGTGATGGCGCAGTATGTGTTTTTGTTCATCGTATTCGGTGTGCTGGCCACACGCATTGGCCTGGGTCAGTTATTCATTGACCTGGCCATGGTGGTGGCAGGGCGCTACTCCGGTGGCCCGGCCAAGGTGGCAATTTTTTCTTCGGCCATGATGGGCACGATCTCAGGCTCGTCGATTGCCAATACGGTGACCACCGGGGCGTTGACCATTCCCGCCATGAAGCGCGCGGGTTATCCAGCGCACTTTGCCGGGGCTGTGGAGGCCACGGCTTCCACTGGCGGGCAGATCACGCCGCCCATTTTGGGCGCGGCCGCATTCATCATGGTGGAGTACCTGGAAATTCCGCTGCGCGACATCATGGCAGCCGCCTTGTTTCCCGCCATGCTGCATTACTTCGGTATCTTCATGATGGTGCATCTGGAGGCCAAGAAGCTCGGTTTGCGAGGCCTGAGCGCTGCTGAATTGCCGGTGCTTTCCATTGTTTTAAAGCGGCACTGGATGTCCATCATCCCGTTAGTCATTCTGGTGTATTTGATTCTGAGTGGGCGCACGCCCGACTTCGCAGCGGTCTTCGGCATTGCGGCTTGTGTGGTGGTCGGATTTCTCAACCCGGTCAACCGGCTCACAGTCAAAGACCTTTGGGACAGCTTGGCTTCCGGTGCGAAGAACACCATTGCGGTAGGTGCTGCAGCGGCCTGCGTGGGCATTATTGTTGGCGTGGTGACCTTGACTGGTGTGGGCTTCCGCCTGGGTTATGTGGTGGTGCAAACTGCCACCGATCTGGGAACTACGTTTGGCGCCATCTGGCCGTTGGCGTATTTCAGCGTCCAGCAATGGGCTCTGTTCTTCACGCTGATCTTGGTCGCATTCTCTTGCATCATCATGGGTGCCGGCATCCCCACCACGGCCACTTACATCATCTTGGTGGCGGTTGCCGCCCCTGCTCTTGCGGTGTTGAACGTGCAGCCCTTGGTGGCGCACTTCTTTGTTTTCTACTACGGTGTGCTAGCCGACATCACGCCACCGGTGGCATTGGCGGCCTATGCAGCAGCGGGCATTGCAGGCTCCAATCCATTCCAGACAGGCAACACAGCGTTCAGGCTGGGCATCGCCAAGGTATTGGTGCCCTTTGTGTTCGTGTATTCGCCTTCGCTGTTGCTGGTGGCCGATGGGTTTAGTTGGGCCGCCTTCTCCATCGCGTTGGCCGGGGCCATGCTCGGCATTGCCGCCATTGGCGCGGCCTTCTCGGGCTACATGTTTGCGCCCATGAGCAAAGTGGAGCGCTGGTACGTGGGCGTGGTGTCGCTGCTGTTCATCGCGCCGGGGCTGGTCACCATGACGATTGGTTTTGTGGCCATTGCACCCATTGTGTGGATGCAGTGGGGCCGCCGGGCAAGTGTGGCCCGAGTTGCTGGGGTTGCCAGCAGTTGAACAATGGGGTTGTGCAGCGGACGGACCCACTACGTGTGCGTGCCGACGCAATTTTGATCTCCATCCCGTCGTTTTTCGGTATCAAGGAAGTCAAAGGCCTTGAAGCACTGCCCGACACCCTCACGCTCGAATTCAGTTCGCAGCGGCTCGACTCGAAAGACCCGAGCTACATGCAGCGTCAGTTCCAGATTACGTTGACGCAGGAGGAATTCAACAACAGTGGCGGGGTGCAGGTTCACCACATATGCCTACGGCCATTTCAGCCGTACCGATGTTCAACTGCCTTGGGCGCAAACTGATGCAGCCAATTGAAAGGCTCAATCCACCTACATCGAAACTCGTCGCAGCATATCGTGCGACGGTTTTTTGCGTCTATGGCAACGCACCTATCGACCTAACAATAGGCGCTCCAGCGGATCTACACGATGCCTGGCTGACGCGGCTCAGCAAACGTTCCACTGTGGTTAGACGGAGTCCCGCCATTGCCAGGCAACACAAAGAGGGGAACACATTGCTTTTTAACGGTACTTTTCAGAATGAAATATTAAAACCATAGCGTTCATGCGGGTTTTAAGCCATTACGCGATTCCTGTTGGCTGAACCGCCAGCGGGGGGGCCATGAGCGTGAATCCCCTTGCCGGCAACCGCAGCGAAAGCCCGGCCGCCAGCAACAACAGCGTGCCGGCGCTTCCAAAGGCTATCCAGTGCGTGCCGAAGGTTTCGTAGCCCCAGCCACCCAGCCATGAGCTCGTCATCCCGCCGATCTGGTGGCCTAGGTATGCCAATCCATACAGCACGCCCACGAGCCGCACCCCGTACACGTCCGCGAGGATGGCCGAGGACAACGCAATGCTGCCCGCCCACACGAGGCCACCGATGGACGCCGCCAGGTAGAGCTCCAAGTGCGTCCCGACAACCACTAGGACGAAGAATCCAAGACCTCGAATGCAATAGATCACGGCAAGGATCTTACGGCGGGGCAACCGGTCCGCCAGCCGACCCAGCGCGAGCGTACCGAAGATGGCGACGAAACCGATGAGCCCGATGCCGAGCGAGCTCGAGAGCGCGTCGAACCCGTGATCCATCAGCATCGGCATGCCGTGCGTGCCCAGCAGGTTCATACTGAAGCCGCAGGCAAACAGGCCCAGAAAGATCTGCCAGAACGGCCGGGTGTGCATCACCTCGCGCAGCGACAGGCTCTCTGCCGAAACTGTCGGCTTCGTGCGCTCGGCAGCGATCTCGTGCGGCGCGAGGTCGGTATGCTCCGGGGCCTCATCGCGCATAACCAGCACGGCGACCGGAACAGCGAAGGCGGTGAAAACGCCCGCAAACCCGAGCAGCGTCACCCGCCAACCCACGGACTCGATGGCGATCGACAGCACTGGGGTCATGATGGCCATGCCCGCCATGGAGCCGGTGGACAGGAAGAACAGCGCCATGCCGCGCCGCCGCGTGAACCAGTGGCTGATCACCGGTGTCAGTGCCACCGGGCTGGTCAACGCGAGGCCGATCGACAGCAGCACGCCGAACGCGAGCAGGAAGGTGACCGGATGCCGTGCCGTCACGGTCCAGATCGTGGCCAGGACGACGATAAAGGTGCCCAGCAACAGCACGAAGCGGGTGCCGCGCCGCGCCACCAAGTGGCCGGCCAGCGGCATGGCCAAGCCATAACACAGCATGCCGACGGCGACGATGGAGGCGAGCAGGCTGCGGCTAAAACCGAGGTCCTCGGCGATCGGAAGGAAGAAAGGGCCGATGCCCAAGCGCATCCCCACCGACAGCAGCGTCAGCAGCGCGGCCGCGCCCACGATGTTCCACCCGAAGTACCACTTGCCTGTCGATGTCACGAGTTCCTCAAACTTTCTTAGTAATTTCCAATGCCCTAATCTGACCGCAGCGTCAGAAGCTCCAACAGCAACGCACACACCTTTTCCGGCTGCTCTTGTTGTACCCAATGTCCCGCGCCTTCGATCAGATGACAGCCGCCGAGCATGTTCGTCAGCACGTCTTTCTGCATTTTGAGCATATCGCCTCCCGGGCGCTGGTAGATTCCCCAGTCGCTTTCGCCCGCAATGAAGCAGGATGGCACATCGATCGTGTGACCTGAAAAAAGTTGCAACTCCGCAGTGTTGGCTCCGCTGGTATTGCAGCGATACCACTGCAGGCCACCCTGATAGCCGTTCCTCCCATACTCTTGCGCATACACCGCAAGCTCGTTGTCGGGCAGCCATTTGTTGGCCGCGATTTCGGCCGGCGACGGCATCTCCTTTGCCACCGTTTCGGCCATGCTCTCGTTCAGGTCCATGATGTAGTAGGTCGGCATTTTATCGAGCTCGGTTGCCGTCCAGGACGTGAGCGGGAAAGGCCGGTTCTGCTTCCAGTCCGCGCTCTTGTGGTGATAGTACGCACGCATGAAGGCATGGACGCCCTGCGCACATTTCCACATGTCGTCGTTGGCCGGGCGCGTCGAGTAGTACCACTGGTAGTGTTTGCGCGGGCGTTTCAGTGCAGCAAGGTCGTCGTGGATGCTGTCGTGTATTTTTTTCGACCCGTCGCGATCGGTATTGAACGGCAGCGACGGCGGACCGGAAAACGGCCCGCTCATCATGGCCACGCGACGGAATACATCCGGCCGTATCAGCGAACACCATGCCGCGACGTGGGAACCGGCATCATGGCCGAATACGCCCTCCACGGATCGATAGCCGAGCGCCGAAACGAGACCCATCACGTCCCGCACCAGGTTGAGCATACGGAAGGAGGCGACATCGCCGTCGTAGTCACCGTCCCATCCGGTGGTGCGCCCGTATCCGCGCTGATCGGGAGCGACGACGTGATAACCCGCCGCCGCGAGCGGCAGCATGACTTTGCGCCAGCTGTAGGCAAGTTCGGGAAAGCCGTGGAGCAGCAGAACAAGCGGCCTGTCCTTCGCTTCATGGCCGGCTTCCAGGATGTGCATTCGCAGGCCGTTGATGCCGTCCACGAATCGGGAGCGGATTCCCGGGGGCAGAACGTTCTGGGGTAAGGGGGCTGTCAGGATCATCGCAGGCTCGGAGTCGGAAATGGCAGATTATCAAACAAAGCAGGACGCCTCCCCCGTTTTGATCTCGAAGTGCCGTTGTCGCATTTCTACGCCCATCCTCACTATTGCGACAAAACCTTTAATATCGAGCGTGTCGCGTCACCGTTTCTTTTGCAGGTCGCTCAACTTATCCGAATCCGGCTCAACAGACTTAACCCGACAGAACCCTGTGATGCCTATCTACAAGCCCCCACGCAACCCATCACCCTCACTATCCATCACCCACTATAAGGAGACAATTCATGGAGCGCAGAAAATTTTTGACTACCAGTGCCGTTGCTGGTGGTATGACGGCTAGGAAGCTTCATGAGCCGTCTTGAGCGGACTTTGTCCAACGCATTTTCGATCGCGGACTTGCGCCGCATCGCCCAGCGGCGCTTGCCGCGTTCGGTGTTCGAGTTCATCGACGGTGGCGCCGAGGACGAGATCACACTGGCAGACAATCGCGCCGCCTTCGAGCGCCTGCGCATCGTGCCACGCGTACTGGTCGATGTATCAGCGCCACAGCTGCGAACCGAGATCTTGGGCGCGAACGCGGCAGCGCCGTTCGTTATCTCGCCCATGGGCTCGTGCGTGTTGGGCTGGCCGAACGCCGATCTGGCGATTGCCCGCGCGGCGGCGGCGCACGGCATACCCTACACCCTGTCTACGATGGCCACCACCAGCATTGAACGCATGGCGGACGCGGTGCAGGGACGTCTGTGGTTCCAGCTCTACGTGCTGCGCGACAGTGCCTTGAGCGAGAGGCTGGTGGACCGTGCTAGCGCTGCCGGCTACGAGACCCTGGTGGTGACGCTTGACCTACCCGCCGGCGGCAAGCGCGAACGTGACCTGCGAAACGGCATTTCGATCCCGCTCAGAATGAGCCTGCGACACCTGCTCGAAGGTATCACCCACCCCGGCTGGGCATTGCAAATGCTGCGCGGCGGCCTGCCCGAGTTCGAGAACGTGCGCGGTCTGATGGGCCAGGAGAGCGTCGGGTTGACCATTGCCGCCAAGGTGGGCCAGAGCCTAAATGCCGCTTACAACTGGGACGACCTGGCCCGACTGCGCGATCGCTGGCGTGGCAGGCTGGTAGTCAAGGGCGTGGAGCACCCAGTCGATGCTGCACGCTTGGTAGAGATGGGGGTCGATGGCATTTGGGTTTCCAACCACGGCGGCCGCCAGTTGGACGGAGCGCTTGCCTCCGCCGACGCGCTGCCCGGCGTGGCCCAAGCTGTGGGCGCACGCGTGCCGATACTCATCGACTCCGGGGTACGCCGCGGTATTGATGCCCTCAAGGCCCGTGCCCTGGGCGCGCAAGCGGTGGGCATCGGCCGCGCGGCGCTGTTCGGCGCTTGCGCCGGAGGCGAGGCCGGTGTGCGACGCGCCCTAGAAATCCTCACCGACGAATTGACGCTGGCCCTCAAGCTCGCAGGCGTCCCGTCGGTCGATGCGATTGAGCCGTCGATTCTGAACGCGGCTTCGCACGTCCGGGCGTGACCCCGGAACCGCACACCGCCGGCTTCACAAGGGGCACACCTCCGTGGTGTGCAGCACAAAGAAGGCTGGCAGCTTGCCCTTTATGGATATTTAGCCGAACAATTAAGGGCAGACATCCCATCAAGAACCTGCGCGAACTCATACAAACCACGAAACCCGCGCCGAGCACATTGACCGCGCGCTGAAAGCTGCAGGCTGGGGCGTGGTAGAAGGCAGCGTGGTGCGGGGTGAGTTTCGCATCCCCCAGGGGCGGCTGCAAGGCGGTGGCGTGCGTGCCAAGCTGCTAAATTTATAGCTAGTGTTAAGCCACGCGTTCGAAAATCAGCCCCGCAAAAAAGCCAAACGCGGCGATCAGCGTCCACTTCAAAATCATCAAGCCGTAGCGTTTGAACCTGGCCTGCCCTGTGCCTGCATAGAAGATAAACAACACGACTGCAGCCAGTAAAAAGAGCAGGATGAGCCAGCGAAAGAACAGCATGATTTTTACCCCTTACCTACCAGGCCCGGGCCAGCGTCGCAAAACCGGCTGGCGCTTTTTTCTCGTCTTCAAAGGTGACGCTTTCATAAGCGTCTTTGTGCGAGAGCAACTCGCGCAGCAGTTTGTTGTTCATGGCGTGGCCAGAGCGAAAGGCGCTGTAGGCAGCCAGTAGCGGCTGGCCGAGCAAATACAAATCGCCCATGGCATCGAGGATTTTGTGTTTGACGAACTCGTCGTTGTAGCGCAGGCCGTCGCTGTTAAGCACCTTGTAGTCGTCCATGACGATGGCGTTGTCCAGCCCACCGCCGAGTGCCAGGCCGTTAGCGCGCATCATTTCCACATCTTTGGTAAAGCCGAAGGTTCTGGCCCTGGCGATGTCGCGGGTGTAGGAGCCAGTGCTTAAATCAAACTCAACGCGCTGGCCAGTGGAGTCCACTGCCGGGTGGTCAAAGTCGATTTCAAAACTGAGCTTGTAGCCATGGTAGGGGCTAAGGCGCGCCCACTTGGCGCTGGCACCTCCCCCTTCGCTGGACTCTTCGCGTACTTCAACAGGTTTTAAAACTTTGATGAATCGCTTGGGTGCATTTTGCAGCTCAATGCCTGCCGACTGCAGCAAAAACACAAATGACGCTGCAGAGCCATCAAGAATGGGCACCTCTTCAGCGGTGATGTCGATGGTGAGATTGTCAATGCCAAGACCTGCGCAGGCTGACATCAGGTGTTCAACCGTCAAGACCTTGACTGTGCCTGAAGATATCGTCGAGGCCAGGCGGGTGTCAGTGACGGCCAGTGCAGAAACGGCGATGTCAACCGGCTGGGGCAAATCGACGCGCCGAAAAATGATGCCGGTGTCGGGTGCTGCTGGCCGCAAGGTCAGTTCAACCCGCTGGCCGCTGTGCAGGCCTACGCCGACGGCTTTGGTGAGGGACTTGAGGGTTCTTTGGGCAAGCATGTCGCTATTTTAAATGGGGCGGAGACCATACGAAAATACGGTCATCCGCCCCATCAAAACGCCAGATCAGTCAGCTTGTTTGCGTAAGAACGCGGGAATCTCAAAATCATCCATGCCGCCAGAAGCCAGCGCATCTACCTTGGCCGCTGCCTGGGTGCGGTTACGCCATACGCTGGGCAAGGTCATATTGCCGTAGTCGGGCTTGGCCAAACCAGGCGACGATGCGCCACTACTACCCATATTCTCCACGCTATTGAGCGTGGGCACATTGAAGGGCACGTTGTCGGTACCAGTACGAAGCCCTTGCAGCACTTGCAGCGGCGGTGCGGTGCGGCGTACGCCCTGACGGCTGAGGCCGGTGGCCACCACCGTGACGCGGATATCGTCAC
>Ga0209702_10010023_pt1 | contig 10312 bp, 1 predicted proteins | sample FRY01_FD_187210 | JGI IMG/M metagenome (GOLD analysis project Ga0209702, IMG submission 187210) | Freshwater microbial communities from Lake Fryxell liftoff mats and glacier meltwater in Antarctica - FRY-01 (SPAdes) (version 2) | ecosystem: Environmental > Aquatic > Freshwater > Ice > Glacier...
GCCCTGACCAAGAGCGGCGAGGGCACGGCGCGATTGGTCGCCGCTAACACCTACACCGGCGTCACCACCATCAGCGCCGGCACGTTGAGCGCCAGCAGCATCGTGGTGAGCTCCAGCGCCAGCAACCTGGGCAACGCCACCAGCGCGGTGGTGTTGGGCGATGGCAGCAACACGGGCACCCTCTCCTACACGGGCAGCAGCGCGACCTACACGCGCGGCTTCACCGTCAACGCGGGCGGCGGCACGCTTAACACGACGACGAGCGGGCAAACGCTGACCGTCGGGACGGGCGGGATTACGGCGGACGGCTTGCTGACGATCGGCGGCGCTGGCAACACCACGATCGCCAGCGTAATCTCCAGCACGGGCGGGCTGACGAAGACCGATGCGGGCACGCTGACGCTCTCGGGTATCAACACCTACACCGGGTTGAACAGCATCAACGGCGGCACGATTTCGATAGCAGCGGAAACCGGTCTGGGCGCCGTGGCCAACGATGTGACGTTTAACGGCGGGAGCTTGAATGTATCGGCAAGTTTCACGGCCGACGCTGGTAAGGTCTTCACGCTGACCGGGGCCGGAACATTAGCCATTGATAACGCCGTCACCTTGACGCTGGGAACGATCAATCAGCTCACCGGGGCTGGAGCCTTCACCAAATTGGGAACCGGCAGCGTGAGCGTGACTGCCGGACAGGACTACACCGGCTTGACCACGGTGAACGCTGGGGTGCTCAACATTCGGCACGCGCAGGGCACGGGCACCACGGACGGCGGCGTGACGGTAGCAAGCGGTGCGGCGCTGGAGTTGCAGGGCGGCATCACGGTGGGCGCTGAGGCGCTGACGATCAGCGGCACGGGCGTGAGTAGCAACGGTGCGCTGCGCAACATCAGCGGGGCCAACATCTATGGTGGGCTAGTAACGTTGGGTGCAGCAGCAACAATCCGGTCCGACGCGGACAGCCTGGCGTTAAGCAACACCGGTACGATCACGGGATTGACCCCCGGGCTCGGGCTGACGCTCAATGGGGCTGGGAGCGGCAGCATTGCCAGCATCATTGGCACCGGCAGCGGCACGCTGACCAAGCAGGAGTCGGGCACCTGGACGCTCTCGGGCGCCAACACCTATAGCGGGGGGACGACGCTGACTTTGGGCACGCTGCGGGCGCTGACCAATGCGGCGGCGCTGGGCTCGGGCACGCTCACGCTGAACGCGGGCACGCTGCAGTTGGCCTCGGATACGGCGACCAACTTTGGCCGCAATACCACGGTGGGCGGCACGGTCACGATCGAGTCGGATCGGGTGACCGCGGCGAGTGATGGCGTCACCCACACCCTGGGCACGCTCTCGATCGGCGCGCAGACGCTGACGGTGAATGCGGGCAGCAACGTGACGAGCGGTACGGCGGGGCTGACCTTCGGCAACACCACGCTGACCGGTGGTGCCACACTCAATAGCGGCACCAGTGTGCTCACGACGCTGGGCGCGGTGGCCGGCACGGGCAACAGCTTGACGCTGGGCGGCGCGGGCAACACGATGCTCTCTGGCGGGCTGAACACGAGCACGAGCGGCACGCTGGTAAAAAACGGTGCGGGCACGCTGACCTTGAGTTCGGCGGGTGACTACACGGGTGCGACGACGGTGAACGCCGGTGTGGTGAAGGTGCAAAACGCGACCGCGCTGGGCACCACGGCTGGCGCCACGACGGTGGTGGCCGGGGCGGCGATCGAGATTAACGGCAGCGGCCTGACCATTGCCGAGGCGTTCACCTTGAACAGTGACGGGGTGAGCAGTGGCGGGGCGCTGCGCAACCTGGCGAACGCGAACACGCTGAGCGGGGCGATCACGCTGGCGAGCGCCAGCCGGATCAATTCCGATGCGGGAACGCTGACCATTAGCGGCGGCATTAGCGGCGCGGGGCAGAACCTGACGCTGGGCGGCGCGGGCGACACGACGATCAACGCGGTGATTGGAACCACGACCGGCACGCTGACGAAAGACGGGGCCGGCACGCTCACGCTCTCGGGCGCCAACGCCTACACCGGCACGACCACCATCAGCGCGGGCACGCTGAGCGCCAGCAGCATCGTGGTCAGTGGCAGCGCCAGCAACCTGGGTAACGCCAGCAGCGCGGTGGTATTGGACGGCGGCACCCTCTCCTATACGGGCAACAGCGCGATCTACACGCGCGGCTTCACCGTCAACGCGGGCGGTGGCACGCTTAACACGACGACGAGCGGGCAAACGCTGACCGTCGGGACGGACGGGATTACGGCGGGCGGCTTGCTGACGATCGGCGGCGCTGGCAACACCACGATCTCCAGTGTGATCTCCAGCACCGGCGGGCTGACGAAGGCCGATGCCGGCACCTTGACGCTCTCGGGTATCAACACCTACACCGGGGTGAACACCCTCAACGGCGGCACGATTTCGATAGCAGCGGAAACCGGTCTGGGCGCCGTGGCCAACGATGTGACGTTTAACAGCGGGACCTTGAAGGTATCGGCAAGTTTCACGGCCGACGCTGGCAAGGTCTTCACGCTGACCGGGGCCGGAACATTGGCCATTGATAGCGGCCAGACCTTGACGCTGGCAACGGCCAACCAGCTCACCGGGGCCGGGGCCTTCACCAAATCGGGGGTCGGCACCGTGAGCGTGACTGCCGGACAGGACTACACCGGCGCGACCGCCGTGAATGCGGGTATCCTGAGCATATCTAACGCTACGGGACTGGGCACGACCGCTGGCGGTACGACCGTGGCCAACTTGGCCTCGCTGGAGTTGCAGGGCGGCATTACGGTGGGTGATGAAGCGCTGAACATCACCGGCACGGGCGTGAGTAGCAATGGGGCGCTGCGCAACATCAGCGGGGCCAACATCTATGGTGGGCTGGTGACGCTGGGTGCGGCAGCGACAATCCGCTCCAGCTCGGGCAGCCTGGCGTTGAGTAACGCCGGAACGATCACGGGATTGACCTCCGGGTTCGGGCTGACCCTCAATGGGGATGGGAGCGGCAGCATTGCCAGCATCATTGGCACCGGCACCGGCACGCTGACGAAGGCCAACACCGGCACCTGGACCTTGTCGGGCGCGAACTCCTACACCGGCACGACGACGATCACTGATGGGACGCTGACGGTTGATGGCGCGAGCGCGAAGGTGGGTACTGGCGGCACGATAGCCGTTGGTACGAAGACGCTGAATATCAACAATGGCGCGACGCTGGCCAACGCGGTGACGGTCACCACGGGCACGATCGGCAATACCGACGGTGCTGGCACGCTGGCGACGGGCGGGGTGACGTTGAACGGTGCTGCGAACTTGAGTTCGACTGGTGATGGGCTGACCATTAGCGCCGTGATTGCCGACGGCACGGGTACTACAGTGACCAAGACGGGCGCTGGCACGGTGACGTTGTCGGGCGCCAACACCTACACCGGCAGCACGTCGATTACGGCGGGTGCGCTGGTATTTCAAAATGACACGGCACCCACCACGTCGGGCTTTACCGGCAGCGGTGCGCTGACGATTGAACCGTTTGGCACCAGCTTTACCTTGGCCTTTTCGCCTGCCTACACTTACGGTACCACGCTGACTGGCCTGACTTTTGGCAAGGCGGGCAATACTTCCAGTCTGACCATGAATGCGGCGAGTATTGCCGGGCCGATCAATTTGTATGGTGGCACGGTGGCCATCAATGCCGCACTGACCGCGACCGGCACCAATACCATTTCGCTGACCGGAACGGGTAACGTGACCGACGGCGTGAGCGGTTACGTGGTGGCCGACAAGCTGGCGCTGCTGGGCGGCAGCGTGACGCTCGACCACGCCAGCAATGCCGTTGGCACGCTGGCCGCCAGTGGTGTGGGTAGCCTGACCTATGTGGATAGCAATGCGCTGACCATTGGCGCGGTCAATCCGACCGGCATCAGCGCCACCGGGTCGGTGAGCATCAGCACGCTGACCGGCGATTTGACCGTCAGCCAGAACGTGAGCACCACCGACACCAGTAGCGCGGCAGTGGTGCTAAATGCGGGTGTGAGCGACGCTGCAGGCACGACCACCGGCGGCAATATCATCATCAGCGGCAGCCCGACGATCAGCATGGGCGCAGGCGGCACGGCCAAGCTGTATTCGGGCAGCATCTCCGGCAGCACGGGGTTGACGACTCTGGTGGGCTCGGGCACCGGCCGCTTCCGCTACAACAGCGACGAAGCTGCCACAAACTACACCACCGCGCTCGCTACTGGGCTCAATGCCATTTACCGCGAGCAACCCAGCGCCACGGTGGCAGTCGATAGCCAAACTATCACCTACGGCGATACGCTGGCGCTGACGGGCAGCACGACCGGGCTGGTCAATGGCGATGTCGCCGCGTATGCCGTCAGCAGCCCCTTGAATTCAAGCTCGGACAACATCCAGGTCAAAAGTGGCGGCTACACCCTTATCAACGGGACTGGCTTTGCCGCCCTGGGTTACAACCTCACGACCAACACCACCGGCACACTTACGGTCAACCAGAAAGCATTGACTTTGAGCAGCTTTGCCGTCGCTGCTACCAAGGTCTATGACGGCAACGACACCGCCACCATCAGCAATGCCGGCAGCCTGACGGGCGTGGTGACGAACGACGTGGTGACGGTGAGCAACACCGGCGCAACTTACGCCGACAGGAACGTGGGCACCAGTAAAACGGTCACTTTGAATGGCGTGAGCATCGCCAGCACCGATGCGGGTAACTACACGATAGCTGCGACAAGCACAACGACCGCCGCCATTACCGCCAAGACTGTGACGCTGGCTGCCAGCAAGACCTACGATGGTTCGACCAGCCTCACCAGCTTTGTGACCATTGGCACCGGTGTTGGCAGCGAGACGCTGACCTACACCGGCGCCACCGCCAATGACAGCCATGTGGCGACGGCGAGCAAGTTCATCAACGCCATCACGCTGGCTAACGGCACCAATGGCGGCGTCGCAACCAACTACGTGCTGCCGACGTTGAACAATACCAATGCGGCGGTGACCATCACTGCGGCCACGCTGACGCCTACGCTCAGCAACACCGGCGTGACCAAGGTCTATGACGGCGCCACCAGCGCCCCGAGCGGTTTCACACCGACCTACAGCTTTACCGGCCTGGTCAGCGGTGACACCGCTGCAGTCTTAACCAACACCGGCGCGGTGTACGACAACGCGCACGTGGTGGGTGTCAGCAAGGTCACCGTCTCGGGCCTAGCGATTGGCAGCATCACCGGCAGCAATACCAGTGCGGTTTCTGACTACGTGCTTAGCGCTAACAGTAAGGATGTAGCTGCAACCATTAGCTTTGAACGGCATCAGCCTGGGCAGTACCGATGCGGGCAACTACACGATAGCTGCGACAAGCACAACGAGCGCCGCCATCACCGCCAAGGCGCTGAGCATGAGCGGCCTCACCGCTGCCAGCAAGACCTACGACGGCATCACCACGGCGACCGTGGGCGGCACGGCGGCGCTGACCACTGAAGCGGTAGGCACTGGCACCACCAGCGACGGTAAGGCCTACACCGGCGATACCGTGAGTATTACTGGCACGGCGGTGGGCACTTTCAACAGCAAAGATGTCTTGGCCGCGAGCACGGTGACCTACAGTGGCCTGAGCCTTACCGGCGCGCAGGCTGGTAACTACACCTTTACGATACAGTCCGCCGCGAGCCAAACCATTACCGCCAAGACTGTGACGCTGGCTGCCAGCAAGACCTACGATGGTTCGACCAGCCTCACGAGCTTTGTGACCATTGGCACCGGTGTTGGCAGCGAGACGCTGACCTACACCGGCGCCACCGCCAATGACAGCCATGTGGCGACGGCGAGCAAGTTCATCAACGCCATCACGCTGGCTAACGGCACCAATGGCGGCGTCGCAACCAACTACGTGCTGCCGACGTTGAACAATACCAATGCGGCGGTGACCATCACTGCGGCCACGCTGACGCCTACGCTCAGCAACACCGGCGTGACCAAGGTCTATGACGGCGCCACCAGCGCCCCGAGCGGCTTCACACCGACCTGGAGTTATGCGGGTCTGGTTTCTGGTGACACGGTAGCCGCCTTGAGCAGCACCGGTACGGCCTACAACAACAAAGATGTCGGCAGCGCCAACAAGGTCACGGTCTCTGGCCTGGCGATTACCGGTATCACCGGCACCAACACTTCGGCCGCTAGCGACTATGTGCTCAACGCCACCAGCAAGGATGTGGCGGCAACGGTGAGCGCCAAGACGTTGACTTTGAGCGGCTTCGCGGCCGATGCCACCAAGATCTATGACGGCGCCACCACAGCGACGATCAGCAATGCCGGCAGTTTGGTCGGCCTGGTAACGGGCGACGTGGTGACGGTGAGCAACACCGGCGCAACTTACGCCGACAGGAACGTCGACACCGGCAAGACGGTGACTTTGAACGGCATCAGCCTGGGCAGTACCGATGCGGGCAACTACACGATAGCTGCGACAAGCACAACGAGCGCCGCCATCACCGCCAAGGCGCTGACCATCACGGGCATGACCGCGACCAGCCGCACCTATGACGGTAGCCTAATCGCAGCCCTCACTGGTGGCACGCTTGCCACGGGTGTCGATGGCGAAGCCCTGACCTTCACGGGACAAACCGGTGTGTTTGCAGATAAGAACGTAGCCACTGGTATAGCCGTGACCGTCACTGGTACCACACTGGGAAATGGCACAGGCGGACTGGCTAGCAACTACAGCCTGACACAACCGACGGTTGTCGCTGCCAACATCAGCGCTAAAGCGCTGACGGTTACAGCCACGGTCACCAACAAAGTCTATGACGGCAACACCACGGCCACCGGTACTGGCAGCGTTGGTACGTTGGCCAGCACTGACAGCGTCCTCGTCGCCGGTAGTCAGACCTTCACCGACAAAAACGTCGGCACCACCAACCGAACCGTCAGCGCCAGTGGCGTGACGATCAAAGACAGCGGTGGCGTTGACATGACCGGCAACTATGCCATCACCTACACCAACAACACGGCCAGCACCATCAGCCAAAAGGCCCTCGTCATCAGCGGAATCACCGCGACCAGCAAGATCTACGACGGCAACGCCGTGGCCAGCGTCAGCACCGCTGGCGTGACCAGCAGCGTGCTGCAAACCGGCGGTATGGTGGCTGGTGACAACTTGACCGTGTCCGCCAGTGGCAACTTCCGTAACGCCGGCAATACGGCGAACGACAAGAACGCCGCCAACGGTAAGACGGTGGCCCTCACCAGCAGCTATGGCGGCACGGACGTTGGCAACTACAGCTTCACCGACCAAAGCACTGCCAGCGCCAACATCACCGCCCGCGCGCTGACCGTCACCGCCACCGGAACCAATAAGGTGTATGACGGCTTGACCACCGACACCGTGAGCCTGGCCGACGACCGCGTTAGCGGTGACGTGCTGACCCTCGCCAACACCGTCGCCAACTTCGCCGACAAGAACGTCGGCACGGCCAAGACGGTGAGCGTGAGCGGCATCGGCGTCACCGACACGGATGCAGGCAACTACAGCTTCAACACCACGGCCAGCACCACGGCGGATATCACCGCCCGCGCGCTGACCGTCAGCGCGTCCTTCGTTAGCAAAACCTACGACGGCACCACCAGCGCCATCGGCAATGCCACCGTTGGCACACTGGTCAGCGGCGACAGCGTGAATGCTGCGGCTGCATTGGCGTTTACCACCAAAGACGCAGGTACCACCAACAAGACGGTGCAAGCCTCGGGACTCACGCTCAAAGATGCCAGCAACGCCGACATGAGCAGCAACTACACGCTGAACTATGTGGACAACACGGTCAGCACTATCAACCCGGCACCGCTGACCGTACGAGCCAATAACGATGCACGGTTTGTGACGCTGGCAGATACCGTTGGCTACAGCGGCGTGAGCTACACCGGCTTGGTCCATGGCGAAACCTCGGGCACCGGCGGTACAGCGGGCCTCAACGGCACGCTGGCAATTAGTCGCACCGGCGCGGACGTGGCTGCGGGCACCTATACCGGTGTGCTGGCACCATCGGGCTTGATCGCGGCCAACTACACCATCAACTACGCCAACGGTGACTACACCATCGTGCCGGCCAACCAGCTCTTGGTGAAGGTCGCCAACGTGGCCAACACCTATGGCACCGCCACCACCTATGCGGTGACCGAGGCCAAGTACCTCGCCACCGACGGCAGTACCATTGTTAACCTGACGAGTGGCGTGGCCGCCTCTGGCAACAGCATCACCATTACTGATGGATCTAGTGGAAATGCTGCGTTTACGATAGGGCCATACGCCGGCTCTACGAGTGGGGCAGGTATTTTGAATGTTGGGAGCTATGCTCTGGCGGCCACCGGAATCACAGAAACCAGCAACAACTTCAGCAACAATCTGGTCGTCGTTGGCAACCACAGCGTGGCGCAAAAGAGCTTGACCGCCACAGCCACTGGTGTGAGCAAAGCTTATGACGGCAACACTGGCATGACCGGCGTTTCGCTGGGCTTAACTGGCAAGGAAGCGCTCGACGTGGTGACGGTCAGCGGTGCGGGTGCCTTCTTCAGCAAGAATGCGGGTACCAGCCTGGACTACAGCATCAGCAATCTGGCGCTGGGTGCCGCCGATGCCGCTAACTATTACCTGTCTGGCGGTACCAGCTTTGCGGGCAGCGATGGCACCATCACGACAAAAACTGTCACCCTGTCGGCCAGCAAGACCTATGACGGCAACGCCACCCTCGGCGCAGGCGCGGTAACGGTCGCAACCGGTGTGGACAGCGAGACGCTGACCTACAGCGCAGCCACTGCTAGCGATACCCACGTGGTCACTGCAGGCAAATACATCAACGCGATCACCTTGGGCGATGAAGGCGGCGCAACGTCCGCAGCGGGTGGTCTGGCCAGCAACTACCAGTTGCCCGATACAACAGCAGCCAATGCAGGTAACGGCGTCACCATCACGGCAGCGGCTCTGACATCGACCGCCAGCATTGGTGGCTCGCTGACCAAAGTCTATGACGGCACCAACGCAGCCACTGGCGCGAGCATCACGGCAGGTGCGATCAGCGGCGCAGTCGTTGGCGACACGCTCACACTCAGGACCAGCGGCGTGACACTGGCCTACAACGGCAGCCACGTCGTGGGCACGACTGCCATCGTCGCCAGCGGTGCATCGACGCTCGCGATTGGCACCTCCACCGCCAACAGCGTGGCCAGCGATTACAGCTTCACCGCGCCCACCATTGCCAATACCACAGCCAGTATCACCGCCGCCACCTTAACGGCCGCCATCAGCAACACCGGTGTGACCAAGGTCTACGACGGCGGCACCAGCGTGCCCAGTGGCTTTACCCCCACTTACACCTACAGCGGCTTCGTCGGTGGCGACACGGACGCCACCCTGAGCAACACCGGCGCGGTGTACGACAACGCCCACGTGGCGAATGCCAGCAAGGTCACCGTCTCGGGCCTGGCGATTGGCAGCATCACCGGCAGCAATACCAGCGCGGTTTCTGACTACGTGCTGAACGCTACCAGTAAGTTTGTGGCGGCCACCATCACCGCCCTTGCCCAGAATGTGGTTCCACCACCGCCCCCGAATGTGGTTCCAGCTACGCCGCTGCCCACCCCCGCAGCCAGTCCACTGGTGTTGACCGTTATTGAGTCACAACCGGCTGTATCTAGCCAAGTGGCCGCCGCTGACGCTGCCGGTTCATCCGGTGCGGGTGGCAATGGGGTTGTGGTTTCTTTGGTGCGTGAGTCATCGACGCAAGTCGGCGGTATCATCACGGTTTTAGTGTCCAAGGATGCGGCGACGACCGGCAGCGGCTTCACATTCCAGCTCCCCGCGCAAATAGCGGACACCGTCACAGCCACCACATCGGTCGTGGTGACGCTGTTGTCTGGCGATCCACTACCTGACTGGTTGCGGTTTGTACCTGAAACCAATAGTTTCGTAGCCAACGCCGTGCCGGTTGGTGCGTTCCCGCTCCAGGTGGTGGTCAGTATTGGGGGGCAGCATATGACGGTGGTTATTTCGGAGTCCAGTGAACAGGGGTGATTTGCGCCAAGCGCAGGGTCTGAAACTGTCCGGTGATTTGTAAAATAAATGATGTCAGCTCTCCTGACCTACCTTTTCCCATGAAACTACCCACTCCAACATTTCGATACCAAACCTGTGTGCTGGCTATGCTGCTTGGCTGCATGGCCAGCGTTCAAGCAGCCACCAAAACCCCGGCCCCACCAGCCAATACGCTCGCTGCATCAGCCGCAGCATCCGCTA
>Ga0209702_10010025_pt1 | contig 10312 bp, 8 predicted proteins | sample FRY01_FD_187210 | JGI IMG/M metagenome (GOLD analysis project Ga0209702, IMG submission 187210) | Freshwater microbial communities from Lake Fryxell liftoff mats and glacier meltwater in Antarctica - FRY-01 (SPAdes) (version 2) | ecosystem: Environmental > Aquatic > Freshwater > Ice > Glacier...
GCTTGCTGTCCCTTAGGATTTAATATCCCCTCTGAGACACCTGTTAGAAATCTTGTGAATTTATTTGCCATATTAATATTTATGTCACAAAAAAAGCCCGATAAAATCGAGCTCTTTTTGTTATAAGGTCAATTAGCCTTGGTTTGTAGAAGCACCTGTTACTGCTTCGCCGATTGTACGACCAACTGCTGCACCAATACCACCAATTGGACTTACTGCTGCTGCACCTGCTGCAAACTGTACTAAGTTGTCATAGGCAATCGCTAGTGCAACTGTCATATGTTCGTTAGTGGCATAGTTGTTATCGCCGTAGTCTACGTTCTGCACATAGCAACCGTATAGTTCAAATGTTTCTAGTGTTTCTGGAACCAAAGCACCGTTACCACCGTCTAACACTTCCATACGTAGTGTGAACTTATAGTCAATACCTGAACGAGCTGATGCTTGTTCCATAAAGTCGTATTGCTTCTGGATTTGCTGTCCAACTAACTTTTGAACTTGTCCGCTAGCATCGTCACGCAATGTTAGTGTAACATTTTCTAGTGTATGCTTACCAGCAAGTTTTACCTTACTGTTGTAAACATCAAGTGTCATTTCTTCAAACGACACTTTAGGTCTAGTAATATCTTGAACTTGTTTTGTTAGTTCTGTTGCTGCTGCTACTCCAAATCCTAACAAGGTCACTCTAAAGCGATACTTTAACTTTGGCATAAGAAGTACCTGCGTACTTCCTGCCTGGTTAGTTGTTGGAATACCAAAGTTATTTAATGATGTAATTGCCATTTTTAGAATGCTCCTGTATTTTGTACACGCAATGGAATGTAGATGAATTCAACTGCTTTAACAGGTTGAATTGCAAGATCTAAATATAGCTCATTACGATCAATGCGTGATGGTGTGTTATTACTTTCGTCACATACCACTGCGTAATCGTAAATTGCTCTTAAACCTACCAATTCTAGCAACAAACTTTCTGCTGCCTGTTTGATTTCATCTCGTGTAATTTTATCATTTGGTTCAAATATATATGGACGAGCTAATTTATTCAACTGGCTACGTAGATATACTGTTAAACGTGATACGTTAATACGATCTAATGCACTTGCGTTTCTTGCGCGAGTTTTTTGACCGTATGCAACTAGGCCAACGCCGTTGAAGAACGGAATTGGATTAATCTTTAGATCATAAAGTGTGTCGCGCTGTCCTTCGTTCAATGCAACAGTTTGGAATTCGCCGCTCAAGCTGTCAATATAACCAACTGCTGTAGCATTAGTAATTCCACCGCGTCTTGTTCCTGCTGGAGCAAACCATGGATAAGAAACATTGTCGCTTAGCGCGATTGTTTTTAGCATCATGTGGCTCGCTGGCACAACTGCTGGAGCACCGCTTAGATCAGTTGTAAATCCATTTGGATAGTAAGTTGCTAGGTATTCGTCATATGTAACAACACCATCATCACCGTTATCAGTTACTAGATTAGCGTTAGTACCCCAAGTGGTTAGACTTGTTGCATCGCTGGCTAAACGCAATGGCGTATCGCCAATTACAAACGCTGTAATACCTCGGTCAATATTTAAGTTAACAAGATTGCTCATTAGCTCAGGATAACCTGGGGCAGCAATGATGTTAAAGTTACGACGTTCTTCGTCACGGATTTCTGAGCTGGTATCAACCGCACTCTTCATTGCCTGTACAACAACTTGACGTTGTGCTTTGCGACCAAAGCTGCCTGACCCATCTTCGTTATTGCCTGAAGCAGTAACCCAACGATCAGTCCAGTATGCATCCATACTTAAACCTGAACCGCTGACAAATGCGCTACCAGATAATGTTGCGGTACTTGTACGTGGATTATCTCCAGCAGTATCAATGTAGCTGTTTGCGTATTGTTTAACGTTACCACCACTACGACGCAGGTTCCATAGCAACATACCTTTTGGATATAGTGCTGGGTCTGGAGCATCTGGATCTAAGAAGTTGTTTGTTAACAGGTCTTCAATTGTTCCTTGTGTTGACGATAATCCGTCTGTATTCCAACGTGCATCAGCAAACACCACACCTTCTTCTGTTGTTTGATCAGTCTTGTCAACTAATTCCCAGCGTTGTGCAACGTCAGCAATATCAGTTAAGTTACTGTTATATCTATAGATAGTTGGGAAATTTTCTAAGTCAGCTGTGCTGATCCACAAATCGCCTGTTTGCATACCTGTAACATACGGATTGCTGGCTGCAACTACCGGAGCATATCCGACTCTTGTTGATGCCGCTTCAGTATATGGAGCAGTTGCGTGTCTATAGCCTACCCAAGTAGCACCGTTGTGGATCATTAGATCAACATCTGCAAAGTTTGGATTGTACCACATCTGGCCATCAGTTGGTTCATTTAGTGGAGCATCACCGCTGACGGCAGGTCTTGGATTGTCAGCAGCTAGTGGCTTCCAACCTGTAACTAAGTAGTCATTAGCTGCGCCAGCAACTAGCAATGCTGATAAGCTATAGAAGTTTTCAGTACCTGTTCGTGTACTGATGTTGTATACTGTGAATAAACTGCTTACTGGAGTACCTGTACCGTCAGTAATTCTAAAATCGCCGCCCAATGTGTGGCTGATTACTAATTTAGCAGATGTTGCATTTACTGTAACAACAGAAGCTACAATATTTGTAAATCCTGCTGCGTTGATTGCTCCTGCAATTGTATCTGCATCATCGCTAGTACCAGCAGCGGTAAAGCTGATAGGCTTTGCAGTATCTAATGCTTCTTGACCTTTTAGTGATTCGGCTAAATCAAATGTGTAGGAACCAGCTGCTAGTGTAGTAGCATTAATTGTATTTGAAGTAGCACCGGTTGCTGCATTTGCTGCAATGTTTCTATACCATACGCGGAATTCTGTTGTTCCAGGAGTAGCATCAAACCCGCCTGTTTCAGTTGCGTTGTATTGTGTAAACAACGAATCTGCAGAAATATTTGCGCCACCGCCGCTACGATCTAGATAAAAACTAGCAGCGTTTGTTGAGGCATACATTGGAGCTTCGTATGCTACCCATGATAATGTAGCAGAACTCCAACGCTTGACTCTTAAACGAGCACCATTATTTGGTTCTGTAGTTTTCACCCATACAGAGCCTGTCGGTGCGCCGTTTACTGTACCTGCGTTGTCAGCAATTTTAAATGCTGGAACACTAGTGTGTGAGCTTTGTTGTAATTCTGGTGATAGATATAATCCAACGGTAATACCGCCTACTGTATTCCACGAGGCAGTACCATTTTCTATTAAGATTGCACCATCAGCTCCAGTAGAATCGCCGCCGTCGCCGTCTGCTGCAGATGTACCATCTGAATAGATATACAATCTGTTGCTAATTACCTGTGCAGTAACACCAGCAATATTACCAGCAATGATGTTGGCTGCAATCGTTGCAATGTTGCCACCAGCAATTTGGCTGTTGTTAATAAACAATGTACCTGAAAGTGTTCCAGCGTATGCTGAACTTGATACAACTGGTAAACTTGCTTTCCACTCTTGTGAGCCAATTAGCACCCATTGTCCAGCGTCAACTGCTACTGCTCCGCCTGCAACATTACCATTGCCTGCTGATTTAAAATACATTCTTGCTAGTTCTTCGTTAGCACCGAATGATCCATCACCTTCAACTGTTTGGAATACAACTGCGTAATCGCCGATTGCGCCGACTGAGCCTTTCGGTGCTCCGTTTTCGACCTTAGATGAATCGCTGTCTGTTAATACTGTTGGTACCTTTGAAGCAAACTTTTGTCCGCCAGTAACTGTTGGTGCAGCACCATTCCATTCCTGGATACCCCAAGTGGTTGCTTGAGTGTCAATCCACCATTGGCCGTTTGTTGGGTTCGCTCCCGGGGCATCAACTTGTGCTTCGAGCTCATCTAAGTCTATATCGGCGCGAACGATAAACGCTGCGTTGCTAACACCTAATAAACTGTATGCTGCTAAAAGTCCATATTCGTTACGTTCTGAACCGTGTATTGGAGTAGAACTGGCTGTCTGCTCGAAGAACGGTACACCAAACAAGTCTGTTAAATCTCGTTGGCTAGTTAATTTAAATGCTTTGCCAGCATTTGCTTTAGTTGTTGCGGAAGCAGTGCCTGTGCCTGCTCCGTTTGTTTTGTTTTGCGCTGAAGCTACTACGATAAGAGGAGTTGTGCCTGGCTCTGCAGGTGTGTAAAAACTCTCGTCGATTACCGTAACTTGTACGCCGGGTGATTGTAGTGCCATGTTCCCTATTCTCCTGGTAATAGTTGCTAATACTATTTAGCGGCTAATCAGAAAAACGGGCAGTTATAACCTTCGATAAAGGGATCGAAAAGGTTTAGTTTAGTTAAATAATATTATGAGACCACTTTGTAGGTGTGGACAACGGCCTCGCGCTGTTAATTATAAAAAGAATAACAAGGTTTACTATCGTAGCCTGTGCGAAATCTGCATGGCTAATGGATTATATCACGGTATTCCTAGATGGAAACGTGCTAACTACAAAATAAAAAACACCTGCGACAAGTGTGGATTTAAAAGCCCGCACTTGGAGGTGTTTAAGGTATTTCACGTAGACGGCGATTTAAACAATTGCCGACACGCTAATTTAAAAACAGTCTGTGCCAACTGTGCGCAACTGCTCGGAAAGACTGATGCGACGTGGCGGCAGGGCGATCTCGTTGCTGATTACTAGTTTAGTTTGTTTATATAGAGCGTCAATAGTACTGTTGTTATCGATGATGTGATCAAATTCTGTACCCACCCATGCAGTTTCGCTAGCATGGATTTTACGCATTTTTAGTTCGTTAATAGCAGCATTCTTCCCTTGATTGGCTTCTACAGCAATATCATACCATTCAGGAAGAGCCCCTCGTTGTACCCATAGAATTTTTCCACCGGCATTGCGAATACTGAATATTTCGTTAGGGAAGCGGCAATCTGAAATAACCACACTGTCTTTAGAGTTACGGAGTTTGTTTTCTAGGCTGGCAATCCAAATGTCATCATGGAAGCCTTTGCGGCATACTTCAGTGCCCCAATATTGCAGTACCCATCGGGGAGTTAATGTGGGCATGTCTAGTCTAGCTGCCCACCACGGATCAACTTGTTCTCGCCACTCTCGAGCTTCTTTAGTACGGCCTTCTAGCATGGTCCTGTCCCAACCAAACACTGCTGCAACTGCATCTTTTAGAGTCGATGCAAAACTTTCTCTACGGAATTCTTGGAAATTTTGTAGGTAATCTGCTACTGTATCTTTTCCCGATCCGATAAACCCACATACCCCTATAATCATAACTATCTCCTATATGATAATTATACTATAATAATGATATAGGGTCAACCTATCTATAAGGTTTTGGTTGTTTTGGTTTATTAGTGTTCAATCTATTAGCTAATACACTTGCAGTGTTGATAGATTTAGTTCTGTCAGTTCTTCTAGCTGCTTGAGGAGCAGTGCGTGCTCTAGTAGTTTTCATCTTCTGGGCCTGCGCCATATCCATAGGCTGGTGGCATTTTGATGGATGACTAACTTGTCGGCTCTTCCTTGGACCTGATGAACAACGGAATTTTAATTTAGTTGTGCCGCCGCGAGCAGTGTGCTTGCCAACACCCCAAACCATTTTAGCAGTTTCAGTATATAACTCTTCGTCATCTTCAAAAATAAATTCATTAGCTCTCATTATCCAATCACCCATCCCCAACCTTGTGTAGTAATACCAGTTTTTAGATCTTCGTTAAGTTTATCTATATCACCTTGTCCTTCAGCTTTCATTGCTGCACCGTTAAGCGCTGTGCCACCTTGCGGGCCTGCAATGCTGGCAAACTTTTCACGTGCTTGGCCCAGCATCATCTTACAGTTGGCCAGTGTGTAGTCTTTAACCCACTGTCCAGAATATACATCATCAATGATAGAAAAATCTGGTTTAACATTGTACGCCAAAAGCATTACTGATTCTTCGCCTCTTGGACGTTGCTGTATGATAATTTTATGACTTTGAGGATGCCAGGTAAAGTTGATAAAACTACCAAACATTTTACCTACTTGTTCTTGATACTGCGCAAACAGTTCGTAAGTTAATAATCCACCCATATTTGTTGAGCTTAACAAATAGGTGTTGGTGTAGGCAAGGTTAAATGGTTCAAATACAGTTCCGCCTGTGCCGTTACCTGTACGACTTCCTACACTGCGACGAAAAATCTGTCGAACTTGTTGAACTTCTTTTGGAAGTATATACTCGTTTTGATCTTGTACAAGAGTTAAGAATAGATAGCTTTCCTCCACAGCGTTATCACTACGCTGGCGAAATACTGCCAAACTGCGTTGTAGTGCTGTTTCGTAGTGGATAGGATCTAACTCTAAGTCAATCATGCCGTCGCCTAGCATGGCCTTGCAGTAGTCAAATACCTGTTGTTTTGCTTGATCAGATGTGCTCATACTGTTATTTATCGTTGCGCTAAATATACGTATGCCAAGATTAAGCCTCTACCGGCCCGAAAAGGGCAACGACTACAGATTTATAGATAAAAATATTTGGGAAATGTTCCAAGTTGGTGGTACTGACGTCTTTGTACATAGATACATAGGCCCGGGTGCTACTACACAAGGAGCTACTCCTAGCACTCCTGCATATACCGGAGATGATAATCCGTTTCAAATACAAGATTTACTATTTTTAGAAAACAGAGATCGCAAATACGATCCAGACATATATGTTTTACGTGGTGTTTATAGTCTTACAGACATTGACTTTAACCTAAGTCAGTTTGGATTATTTTTACAAAACGATACTGTATTTATTACTTTTCATATCAACGATACAGTAGAAAAACTTGGTCGTAAGATCATTGCAGGTGATGTGATTGAATTGCCACACTTGAAAGATGAATATGCGCTGAATGATTTGAGCTATGCGCTGAAAAGATTTTACGTTGTTGAAGAAGTCAACAGAGCAGCAGAAGGATTTAGTGTGACTTGGTACCCGCATCTGTATCGTGCCAAATGCAAACCGCTGGTTGACAGTCAAGAGTTTAAACAGATACTAGACGGCATTGCTAATACTGATGCAGACAAAGGTGCATACAATGTAAACATTACCTACTATCCTGGGGATATTGTTAAAGGCCCAGACGGTAAGCAGTATGAGGTTATTCAAGAAGTAACCGGGGCTGCTCCGCCAGATAATACCTATTATAAACTTGCAGATAGTCTTAAAGACCTTATGAGTACATATAATAAAGAGATGGAGATCACCCAGGCCATTCTCAATCAAGCAGAAGCCGATGCTCCTAAAAGCGGTTACGATACTAGTAAATTTTATACGCTTCAACGTGATGACGATGGCACTACTTCATTGATCACTACGGATAGTGATTTAATCAATCAATACAGTGTTGACAATGAGGTACAGGCTACAGACGCAGATGGTAATTTATTATTTGATACTAACAATGATCCTATCTATGTTGGCGTAAATGCAGCATCGACATTTACATCAGCAGACGGAAAAGGATACCTTGGGTATCTAACAGGTGACGGTGTTCCTCCGAATGGAGCACCCTTGACTGCTGGATTGGCATTCCCTTTCAATCCCGTAGACGGACAGTTCTGTTTACGAACAGATCATTTGCCAAACAGATTGTTTAGATACAACGGAACACGCTGGATGAAATTTGAAGATAACGTGCGTATGACTATGAACAATTTAGGCGCTAGCGATGTTGGCGCGGGCGACACGTTTGAAGGTAAAGATATTCGTCAAACGCAGAAAGCAACGTTTGTTAATAATACACGAGTTAACACCATTGACGGGCATACCACAACAGAAAAACAAAGTCTATCCAAGGCGTTGCGACCACAGGCGGATGAATAATGTATATCTATAAATTTATACATACCGAAAGCGGAAGAGCGTATATAGGGCAAACTATACAAAATCCAAATCGGCGTCGGCTTGAACATATTGCCGATAGTAGGAATACTCCAAGAACATATCACTTTCACAATGCTTTAAAAAAATACGGATCAGAATCATTTATATTTGAAGTTATTGCAGAAGCGAAATCTTTGGAAGAATTAAACTTGTTAGAGGAAAAATATGTGAATCAATACGATTCTATTAACAATGGGTTTAATATTCGACAAGCAGGTGGCAACAAGCTACATTCTGAAGAGAGTAAACAACGGATGAGTGATGCTCAAAAAGCTGCTCATTTACAGAGAAGATTAGAAGGAAGAGATAGCGGATGGAAAAGGAAAGATGGCGGGCCTATGAAAGGAAAAATCTGTTCCGAAGAAAATAAACAAAAAAAACGAGAAGCACATTTAAAAGCACAGCACTATACTGGAAAAACTTGGAAAGTTATAGATGGTAAAAGAGTGTGGTTAACTAAGGAGGCTGTGGCTAACGCTACTGTATAATCATCGACTATTTTTATGACGGACAAATAAGACGCTATGTCACGCAATTTATGCGTGTGTTCATAGGATTTAAATGGGAAGCGGGCAACGGCGATCAACAGACTGTTCCTGTAATGTACGGGGACATGAGTCGTCAAGTTGCTAGCATTATTAAAGAAAATAGCGAAAACAAATTACCGACAGTCCCCCGAGTTGCTTGCTATATTAGCAGTTTAGAAATGGACACTACTAGACTAAGCGATCCAACATTTGTAAGTAAAGTGCATATTAGAGAACGTAGATACACTGATGCCAGCGGCACTAGAGATTATCAAAATACTCAAGGTGGCAATTATACTGTAGAACGATTAATGCCAACTCCTTTTAAATTGAGTATGAAGGCAGACCTCTGGACTAGTAATACTGATCAAAAATTGCAATTGCTTGAGCAAATCTTAGTATTGTTTAATCCCAGTTTAGAATTGCAGACTACTGACAACTATATTGATTGGACCAGTCTAAGTACAATGTTCTTGACCACTACTAATTTTACAAGCAGAACTATTCCTGCTGGTGCTGAAAGCGAAATTGATATTTTAACATTAGAATTTGAAATGCCAATATGGATTAGTCCTCCTGCTAAAGTTAAAAAGCTAGGCGTGGTACAAAGTGTTATCGCTAACGTATTTTCAGAAAATGGCGATGTTGTAAATCTCGATAATTTAGTTTATAATCGAGGGTCGGGCTCGTTCAGTACAACAACTAATCGATACCGAGTATTGTTGTTTAAATCAAATACAGGCAATCTTACTGACAACCAATTTGATCTTACATTGGTCAATCCGACACAAGCTGTACAGGTATTAGGATTAGATGAAAAAGAATTTTCAAATGGAGCGGCGGTGGAGTGGGTTCGAATCTTAGAAGTACAAGGCGGTTATGTTCCAGGAAGCAATGTATGGTTTAAAAATTCGGGTTCTGAGATACAAGGAACCTTTGTAATCAATCCATTAGATGCTACAATACTAACTGTGACATTAGATGCTGATACCTATCCTGCTAATACAGACATTCCGGGATCATCAGAAGTTCGAGGAACAATCGATGCAATAGTAGATCCATACAAATATAATCCGTTAGAAGTATACGGTAGTCTAAGTAGCATACCTGTCGGTCTTCGATTCTTAATGTTAGACGATATTAATACCAGTGCCAATAGAGGTGACTTTAATAGATTGCTCGAAGGTAACGATAGTTCTCGCGATCCATATGATGGTCCGGACGGATGGAAAGACTCGGCAGGAGCTGATCCTATTGTCTTTGCTAATTCTATCATAGAATGGGATGGCACAACTTGGTCCTCAATTTGGGAACCTAGTGCAGAAACTGCAAACACGGTAGTACAAAATATCCGTACAGGTATCAAATATCGTTGGGATGGCACACAATGGCTCAAAGCGTTTGAAGGTGAATATGCGCCAGGAGATTGGAACTTCAAACTAATCTAAGATAAGTACTGGCATGCAATCACGTGCCGGCTTATTATTTCTAGCAAAAACTACTGGAAGAATACTGCTCATCTTAGAAAATGACAAGTGGACTGTACCTACCTTTGCTAGATCAGGGCCGTTATTAGACGATGCAAAATTGTTGTTAGATACGTACTCACAAGGTAAAATATTACCTATAGAATTATATCTTAGTGAGGACCGAGGATTTGAATACGGTACATATGTATGTGTTGTTGATCAAGAATTTTTAACTACAGCGGCACCTACTATGTGTTGGGCGGAACTAGAGTTACTTCCCAAACAATTACATGTCGGATTACGAACTACCTTACACAATCAAATTATAAGAACAAAAATAGAAACCATTATGGAGTTAGAAAATAATGTCAATGACA
>Ga0209702_10010029_pt1 | contig 10309 bp, 8 predicted proteins | sample FRY01_FD_187210 | JGI IMG/M metagenome (GOLD analysis project Ga0209702, IMG submission 187210) | Freshwater microbial communities from Lake Fryxell liftoff mats and glacier meltwater in Antarctica - FRY-01 (SPAdes) (version 2) | ecosystem: Environmental > Aquatic > Freshwater > Ice > Glacier...
TACCGCCGCCGCCCATACCGCCGCCGCCCATACCGCCGCCGCCCATACCGCCCATTCCGCCGCCACCCATGCCGCCGCCACCCATGCCCATGCCAGCACCCTGTGCTAGAACGGTTGGAACACCAGCGAAGACTTCAGGCAATTGGATTGAAAGGGGTTTGTCCGATTTGTTTTCAAACCAAACGGTCGCTTCGGTCGCGTCCTTTGGAATGTAACGCACGTCAATGGTCCCATCTTCCATAGCCGCGAACATGTCGACCACTGCAAAGCCTTCAGCAGGCTGGTAGCTACGCAATGGACGATTCAATGAAACGTCTTTGCGTTCTGTTTTTTCTGTCTTGTCTGTATCCGTTGCAAAAATCGGAGCAACCGAAAGACTCGCGGCCATTACAGCTGCGAAGAAACCTAAAAATGTACTTCTCTTCATCCGAGTAGATCCTTGTCATATCGCCGACACCTTGTCCCCTGGTGCTAGTCGACATCTTCGATGGTGAGCAAAGTTTATGGGTGAAAACGCAACCAATTTGCTCTCAAACTTATCTTGCCACTGCCAAAATGCAGGACAAAAATCTGTTGGGAACGAACTTATAGGATAATTAGCGACTCACCATCTTGCTAACTAGTTTTACCAAATACGTCACGAAGGGTGAACCTTTTTTTGGGAAAACGAACCGCAAAATTGCCCTAATCCAGTTTTTCGGCTCGCAAATCACCTCAGAATCACCAAAAACTGCCGTTTTAATTGCTGGGCAGAGGTGGAAACCACTTTTAAAACGGGTCGTTGCAGCCAAAAAAGTCAAAATGACCGCCTCGCAGGTCGACCGATTCTAACGTTTAAGGCGAATAAATCGCCGGGAAGTTTCCTAACGGTGGCGAAATCCAAGGCTGAGTTCCAAGCGAAAATCACAAGTTGGGTTGGCTCTTGCCCTAACTCGCCCTAATTTTTACTGAGCTAATTTTCGCTTTCCAGCGATTGATAGAACTTCCAATCTGCTTTCCATTGAGGCGTCAGCGGTAGGTTTTCCAGTCTGGCGCGAACCATTTCAATCGGGATAGAATTTTGGTGCAGTATCATGTCATGAAATTCTTTGTCGGACATCGTACCATTTGCGACCAGCTTTTTATAAAGTGAGCGAATCTGTAGTCCGCCCAGCATATACGCTGCTTGGTAAAGTGGCCCGTAGCCACCCATAATGCTGCGCCGAACTTCTGCCGTTGCATTGTTTCTTTCATGTCCGACTCGTTCGACCAAATAGTCGATACACTGCGTCGCGGTCATTTGCTTCAGGTGATAGCTGAGCGAAAAAATAATCCGAGCACATCGGTGCTTGCGCCAGAACAACATCCCGATCTTATCTTCGGGCGAGCGTGCAAAGCCGCGGTCCCAAAGCAACATCTCCCAGTACAACGCCCAGCCTTCCATCCAAAAGGGTGTGCGAAATTCCGAACGATAGGCGCGGTGTCTTTGCATCATGAACATCTGCAAGTGATGACCTGGAATCAATTCGTGATGCACCACCGCGCGGGAGAAGTGGGGGTTGTTTCCTCGAAGGCTCATCAGTTTGTCGGGGTGACTCATTTCGTCCGTCGGGTAGGAAACAATAATCGTGTCGCCTCCCAAGAAATAGGGATTCACTTTTTGGCGTTCAGGGGACATCATTTGCGTTCCCCAAACCTCGCGGGCCAGATCGGGAACGGTGACCAGATCATGTGCCGTAACGTAGTCGGCTGCTTCTTCAGCCATTTGGCGAATCAAGTAAGTTTGTTGGCCCGGCGGAACAAATTTGTCTTTCACGGATTCTTGCGCAATACGCCAGTCACTGAAGCCCAGTTCGTTCGCCGCCTTATCCATTTCCTGGTCGCACCACTTCATTTCTTTTTTGGCAATTTCAACCAACGCTTCTGGCGAGTAGCCAATCATGGCGTTTTCTAGTTCCGCATAGAGGGCTTCGCGGCCAATCGGTTGCCCGACGATCGCGTTGGGGTCGGACGAATCGTTCCCCAGAACTTTCAGTCGGATCGTCTGTTGGTAACTTGAAAATTCTTCACTCAGATCTTCAAACGGTTTCCTCGCCCACCAGGAATAGTCAGGGTCGTAACCGTTGTAATAACGATGCAACAAATTCATTGTAGACTGCATGGCTTGCAGGCGCTCGAGCGTCCAAAGGGCCAGTGTGGGATCTTTCAAAATCGCCTGCAGCTGCGGAGCCGGGTCGGATAAATTCTTCTTGAGTTGCTGAATTGTTTTCTGCATTTGGAAATAGTCCGTTGCCATCGATTGGCCTTCGATGGGTTTGCCCACAATCTTGGATTCCCACATTCGAATGACCATTTCGACGTCCGGCAAAGCACTTCGAATTGCGGTATCCTGCTGGGTCTCCAGTTCTAGTTTTCGGGAGAGATAGTTCAAGCGATTCTTCAATAGAAGATAGTCAATTTTGCTGTCCTGGTCCAAATTTTGAAAATCGACGCGTTGCAAGTCGTTGGTGGCAGCCCGGTAGAATTGAGCCATTCGGACTTGCCGCTGGTGCGATAATTCGAACTGATACTTTTTGTTCAAACTGTCATGGTCGGCGACAAATTGTTCGATTATGGTCCGCATGTCGTCGCTACGTTGAATCCGTGTAGACGAGGGATCACCGTTGGCCAGGCTGTTCACGCCAGCCCCAGGCAATGTCGATCCAGCCCCAAGCAATGTCGATCCAGCCCCAAACAATACCAATGACGTTATGGCTGCACTTACGATAAGATTTTTCATCAGTTTCAGATCCGAAGAAAGAAATGGTTGCCGTAGGCAGTTAGTGGTAAGATTCAGCCAAGCTTTGCAGCACCCCGTTGGCATGTGGTTACCATCTTGGCGGACAGGGCTTTGCGTGGCTAGATAGCTTCTAGATAGCTTAAGGCAGCAGTTGGGTCATTTCGGACGGTGATGGGATCGATTCGACCCAGGACTTTTGCCAATGTTTGAAAATCACTATTTTAGCGATGTTGAATATCAGTATTCTAAAAGTTGGTAATCGGCGCTTGCCCAATGCAAGAACCATTGTTGACTGTCCAAAACGACACACTTAACTCAAAGAGAATTTGATGATACGCGTTGGTATTGCCGGAATGGGTTTTATGGGCTGGATTCACTGGTTGGCCTATCAAAGGATTGAAGGCGTAGAAGTGGTTGCCATTTGGGAAGTGGATCCAGCCAAACGAAAAGGTGATTGGACCAGCATCAAGGGGAATTTTGGCCCGGCGGGTCAGCACGTTGATCTTAGCGGCATTCAGACATTTGCGTCTTTGTCTGAAATGTTGTCCCAGGCAGACTTGGACTACGTGGATATTTGTTTGCCTCCGGCGATGCATCACGAGGTTGCCATCGAATGTTTGTCAGCCGGCAAGCATGTCTTTAGTGAGAAGCCGATGAGTCTCTGGCTGGACAAGTGTGACCAAATGGTTGCCGCGGCTGTTGCCAATGATCGTTTGCTAATGGTCGGCCATGTGCTGCCGTTTTTCCCCGAGTACACCGTCGCTCGACGAGTTATTCAAAGTGGTGACTATGGCAAATTGATCGGCGGTCGATTCATACGAATGATTTCGGACCCGCAGTGGTTAACTGGTTTTTATGACCCGCAAAAAATCGGCGGCCCCATGTTAGATTTGCATGTGCACGACGCACACTTGATTCGCATGTTGTATGGAATGCCCACCCAGGTGATTAGCCGGGGCAGAGTGCAAGGTGAGGTCGCGAAATACTGGAATTCTATTTTTGAATTTGCGGACCCAGAAGTTTCGGTCAGTGTGACTTCAGGCGTGATCGATCAACAAGGTCGAAGCTTTACTCACGGTTTTGAAATCCATCTGCAGCAAGCAACGATGCATTTTGAATTGGCGGTGATCGATGGGAACGCAGTGTCGATGCCTTTAAGGATTTTTGCTGCCGATGGATCGGTGATCCAACCTGAATTGCCAGTGGGTGACGATATTGCCGGATTCGAAGCTGAATTGCGAGAGGTTAAGCGGTCGATCGAAACGGGACAGCCTTCACCGATTTTGGGAAGTCAGCTGGCTCGAGATGCCATCGAATTATGTAACCGACAAAGCCAGTGCATTTTTGACAGCCAGTCATCGTCAACTGAAACGAGATTCTAAATCGTCATAAGCAAGTATGAAGTTGCATGGCCCCGTTAATGCCCACTCGGTGGATACTCAGTGGGGTAGGACAGCCAATGGAGAACGATCTAGGGCGTTCAAACGGGCTTGTGCCGGCGGGGTGAATGTTCAGTGTGTGAATGTTCAGTGCGTGAATGTTCAGTGCGTGAATGTTCAGTGCGTGAATGTTCAGTGCGTGGTGGGTTCACGGCTATCCTCTTCCAGGATTACCGCTTTACGTGGAGGCGAAGATGTTCGTGGAATTGGTTAACCAATTTACTTTGGAATCGATACGGGTTCCAAACCAACACGATCTTGCGTTTGGGTTTGGGACCGGCAAGCGATCGATAGGTTCGTCGTTTGCTTTCGTCAAGAATCTGAGCCATCGCGGGGATCATTGATACGCCATGGTCTAATGAAACCAACTCTTGCACTGTCGCCAATTGACTGGTTCGTTCAACCGAAACGGGATTGAAGGAACGTTGACGACAGAAAGAAACAATGTTGTCGGACAAACAATGCGCTTCGTCCAAAAGTACAAAGGGCAAGGGTTCAACATCGGTAAGTTTGACCTGTTTCTTGGACGCCAGGGGATGGTGGTTGGGGACGACCAAGAGTAATTCTTCTTCGAAGAGTTCCTCGATTTCTATGTATTTCGCTGAAATCGGCAGGGCCAAAATGGCGAGGTCAATTTCTCCTTGAGACAGTCGTTTGAGCAGGTTGTCGGTTGTGTCTTCATGCACAATCACTGCGGCAGAGGGGAATTTGAGGGCAAAGTCTCGAAGCAGGCTTGGTAGGAAATAGGGTGCAATTGTCGGAATGGCTGCCACTCGGACGCGTCCACTTTTGCCATCGTCGGTCAATTCTGTTTTTGTGTCTTCGATTAGCGTTACGATTTGCCGGGCTCGTGAAAGCAACAATTTTCCAGCGTCGGTAAGGACGACTTGTCGACTTTGCCTCTCAAAAACGGGTTGGCCAAGTTCTTCTTCCAAGCGTGCAATGGATCGGCTTAAAGCCGGTTGTGAGATTAGCATGTCGTTCGCGGCATGCGTAAAGTTGCCTTTTTCAGCAACCTTCAGAAAATTACGTAATTGATCAAATTCCACGTTGTTGGCTCTTGTTGAAAAACTGCCGCGTGTGCTGGCGCTAACGAAAAAAATACCAGCCGAACTTACGCTCGTCGGGTATTTCTAGAAGATCAAAGTTTAGCAGAATTCCCAAGCTCGTTCACGATTGAGATCAATCGCGTCACACGCCATCTTGGCAAATTCGAGGGAGAAAACCCAACCGTCGGTTCGGTCAGGTAATCGGCGGATTTTCCTACAGCCCTGGTGGCTTGGGAGCCGGCGGCTGCGGAGGTGATGGTGGCTTTGGCTGGCGATGCCGAAGCGGAAAACATGATAGATTTCATGATGACATCCTTAGGATTGAACTTAAACAAACCGGTTGCCTTGCTTGTCCTGTTCCTAGGGCGGAAAAGAAACGTCAAGCTGAGGGGTGTAACTTCCTTGGATAGAAGCGTTGGCAAACGTCTAGCCATTTCCTTAAAGACGATTTGCAGGTCGTTCTTGGAATTGGCGTGAAAGTGGGTTCCACCGGCCTGGCTTGCCATGGATTCCGATCGATCTAGAACCAGGGCAATATCGAGGTCAACTAATGTTGAAATCGCTGTTCGCTGAGTCTCGAAACTTGTAGAACCAAGCACGTTTGGCATCAGCAGCGTGATCGATTCGCTGGGAGAAGAATTGGTTCGACGTACCGTGAATTGCCATGAATTTGGATTGCTACCGCCGGGGGTAAATACATGTCTTCCATTGCTTGGCCCTCTTACCGATCGGCCAAAGATAATATCGCTGGAGGAAAGGAGCATCGGCGCGGTGGCATCGGCAGTGATGTACATTTGGGTGCCGTTGTAGAAGCCGGCAAAAAAACGCTGAGTTGCTGTTGGCTTTAGCGCGAACTTGGAATGTGATCGGTGTCCCGTAAGCGGCTGCACAGAAGTTGGATGGTGTTACCGAAACATTGAAATCTTTGACGCCACGGCCATTTAGTATTTGCTTCGCGGCTTGGGTTGCAAACTTATCGTTGGACCCATTGACCAACGCTACTCGAGTCGTGTCATAGGCAGCGATCTTCAGCATTTGCCGCAAGAAGATCATTGAAATGACTTAGATCGTCCTTAAGAAAATAAGTACAAGCACACGGGAAGGGTAATCGCCAATTCGACTCACGCCGCCCCAAGTTTCTTGTTGTTGGCTTGCTGACGAAAGCGGATCAAGGATGGTTGCACCTGTTGAACGAAAACAGCGAGTTTGTGGTAAAAAACCGGGTCGCAGGGCGACGATGGACAGGATTTTTTGTCGGAATTGCTGGTGGTAATTGATATTGAGGGTGCAAGTGTACAGGTTGTCAGCGATGTGACTAATGAAAATGAGTGTCAGCTACTGGACCGTGATCCAAGAGACTGGGCGACAGGTTGAATCGGACAGTTGTCAATCAAATCGGGCGCAAAAAAACGCTCGCAGTTGTGAACCTGCGAGCGTTTAAGCGATTTAGATTTTAAAGCAGTAATCAGACGATCGACTAGTTGCAACCGCAACCGCAACCACTTTGATGCTTCAGTCGACCCAAAAGCGGGCAACCTCGGGTCGCATGGGTTTCGCAGCCACAAGCGGACTGGGTAGGGTCACAACCGTTCCCTTGACCGCAAGGCATTGTGCCTGGGCAAGGCATGCCTTGCCCGTAACCGGATCGGTCTCCAAAACCATTTCCGTAGGGATCGGAAACGATGTCTTCCAGGGGTGCTTCGATCGGCGGTGGAACATTGTCTCGAAGATAAGTGTTCACCCAACCAATGTCACGTCGAGGCGACAAAGTCACATCCAGTGCGTTAACAACCAATGCGTTCGAGCGACGAGTTGAAGTGCGGATGGCGTCCATGTTTTCGCCGGCCAATGCTGGTGTTCCACCAACGGCTTCAAAGCCCGTTACTGCCACGCCATCTTTACTCGCAGCCACTAGGGTGTAGTAGCCCGACGGCAAGCCGCCGAATTCAAATATGCCGTAACGATTGGTTTGAGTCGATTGAACTAGTTCGTTGTTTTGAATCACAAAAACTTCGGTTACTTGCAAATCGATCGGGCGGCCCGAATTTCGTTCGATCGCACGCATGCGTCCAATCAAATTGCCTTCAGCGGACAAGTTCACTTGAACGTTGCCCATGGTGGTTGCTTCGACAGATTTTGGCTTATGCACACTGATGCCGCTGATACCGAAAAGACGAGCTGGATCTTCTGCGGTTTCGCCAAACGCGAATTCGCCGAAGTTGCGGAAGCGAACCTTAGTGGCGCGGTCGGTTACCAAATCATAGACCGTTCGTGAACTCGCTTCGGTCAAAGGAATCGAGAATGAACTTGGCGTGCTACTAAGCGCATTGTGGCGTAGAACCACCAAGCAATTGATCGCGTAACGACCGGATCCAGTTACCATGGCAGTGTAAACGCCTTCTTCCAAACCAAAGGCCACAAACTGACCGTTTTCGTTTAGATCAACTTTTTCAACCAGCAGGCCATCGCGAATAAAAAAGACGCTGCAACCTTCAAACTCTAGTTCTGGTGCAAAAACGTCGCCGTAGATCTTGCCTTCGTCATCAGCCATAACCCAACTTCGTCGAAGCTCTGGACCTAGTTTGAACGGGTTTGAAGCGTCGGCAGTGTTCCAGCCGGCTAGAGAATCGTCGACCTTCAGCACATTGCGTGCGGGTGCTTCATCTGGGATGGCGGTCGGATCAATTAGTGGGGTTTCTGGCGTTTGTGCTTGATCGCTGGCTGCTGCCTTTAGATCTTCGACCAAATTTGAAAGACCAGGGACGGCCTGGATTTGATCTTGGCCGGCCACGGGGATTGCGATTTCGGTCGCTTCGTCCTGGGCGGTCGCGGCATTGAATGACAAGCACGCGATTGTAAGAGGAAGGGTGGCTTTCCCAATTTTGAAAATTGATAAGCCAATTTGATTACATAGATCGCTAACAAGTTCAAGTGTTTTCATGGTTTCGTCTAAATAAAAGAAAAAGTCGCGAGGGCCGTAAAATCCATTTGCCAATCTCCTAAGTAGATCTTCACAAATAGCCAAAGCCGTAAGAGACTCGGGTCTTTGACCGAAAATCAACTGAAGTTTCGACATGGGCAGTTCTGACTGTCTGACTGCATTTCGGACTTGCCAAGAACTTTCTTTGACCACAAAGATGGTGTCTAGAATGCTCTCCAGTATATTTAGCTTGCCGTTTACAGCGTTGGTAAAGATTGACTGACGTTATGAAAAGATGGCGGGGACCGCTTGGGCTTGTGCTGATTAGGACGGATATGCAGCTTAAATCGGTGCTATTGCTGCGTCTGCCGCTGGAGAACCTGGAGCAAGATTCCAACGTTCGTGGTTGCCAACATTGTCGCAGCGATTGTCACAGTGATTGTCACAGTGATTGTCACAGTGATTGTCACAGCGGACCAAGGTTATGGACTTCTTGGGCTGGCAGTAACGTTCGGGAAGACGCCACCAGATCCGCAGACCGGACGCGAGGGGATAAAAAAAGGCGTGAGCGAATTTTAACTCGCTCACGCCTGATTGCTATGGATGGGCCTGATTTCTATGGATTGACATTGTCTTATCGCAGAATTGCGACCGGTCTAATGCCTGTTGCTGTTTCGCCCTAGAGACTACTGGCGGAAAGCACTGATCGGGCGAGGTGCGCGATAGAAATTATTATCATCGGTCGACGCCACTGCCGCGATTCCGGCAGCCGCGATCAAAGGAAACAAACCGTTTCCAGAACCGCCAAATCCTCCCAGGCCGCCCCCGCCAAAACCGCTCCCACCTGAATTGAAACCTCCACCATCAAAGCCGCCTCCGCCGCCATAGCCACCGCCGTTGAAGTAGGGATCGTTGGAAGGTAAAGTCGGCCCATTGATTGGTTCGAGCACAATGGATTCTTCGCGTTCTTCTTCCACTAATTCTTCAACAACTTCCATGTCTTCTTCCGGAGCCAGCATGCCCTCGAAGCTTTCGGCAGTTTCGATCGATTCTTCTGTCAGTGGGGTCGGGGTAGGCTCCGCTTCGTCCTGTCGGACAATCGAAGTAAAGATGGGTGCATCCCGAGATGCGTCCGTCAGTTGGAATCCAGCAACCAACATGTTTTCGCCCTTGGATGCAATCAAGGTGTACTGTCCAGCAGCCAGGTCTGCGATTTCAAATACACCGCTTTTGTCAGTGCGAGCCATCTTTACCAGGTCGTTGTTCTTTAAGACGTAAACGGTAATGGCCGAAGCATCGCTGGTCTGCAACTGGTCCGCGATGGCCAATCGACCTACAAAGCTACCACTGGCCGATTTGGCAATGCGGTAGTTGGAAACCTTGAGTGTTCGAGGCGCTGAGGCTTCTCGGCTGATCCCATTTTCGCCGTACAGCAATGACGACACTTGACTCGTGTCTGCCGAAGCGGTCTGGCTTTTTCGCTGACCGATCAATTCATGCACCAAACGGCCACTGGCTTCCGAGACACCAATTTCTAACGAGCCCTTCCGATATTGGGCCGTTGAATCGTGTGCCAAAACGTTCAGGCCACTGACTGCATAATGACCTACTCCGCTGACCACAACGGTGTAGATGCCGGGCTTAACCGCTGCTGCCTGAAAGTTGCCACTGGCGTCTGATTTAAGATTGGCGACCACTTTACCCGAACGGATCAAAGTGACGTCGGCAGATGGCATGGCAGACCCCCTTGCCAAAATACGACCGTTAAGATTCCCTTGGGCGTCAATCGCGACAAGATTAAAACCTAGCGGAGCCACTGCTGCGGAGGTTTCACCAGAGGCGATCGAAGTTGAAACCGTCTGGGACAATTCGGATGGTTGCTGTACAACCGAATTCCTTGTGAACACGGTATCTAGCGACACCGCGCCTGCGGTTAACGCAGTGCCACAGACGGGTAATGCCAAAAGAGTGGCGAGTGATTTAGCAAGTTGTGGGATTTTCATGTCTTATAATCGGGGAAAAAGAACTTCGTTATGCAATACTCCCTTACGCGATAATCCTTCAGACACCTCTACGTTAGTCACGCCGCGGTGAAACGACAATTCGTTTTACGCAAAAATTTGATAAATTCGTTTCAGACCGA
>Ga0209702_10010031_pt1 | contig 10307 bp, 10 predicted proteins | sample FRY01_FD_187210 | JGI IMG/M metagenome (GOLD analysis project Ga0209702, IMG submission 187210) | Freshwater microbial communities from Lake Fryxell liftoff mats and glacier meltwater in Antarctica - FRY-01 (SPAdes) (version 2) | ecosystem: Environmental > Aquatic > Freshwater > Ice > Glacier...
ATATATAAACTATTACAATAACGAAAGAATTAAATCAAATTTAAACAAAATGAGCCCGATACAATATCGAGCTCATTATTATCAAAATTAATTATAAATTTGTCTAAACTTTTGGGTTCAGTCTATTCTATTCTTGCCGCTTTTTTATTGTAAATTCTTTTTACTTTCCTAAAAGTAATAGCTCACTAACAAGCACTTCGGTAACATAGCGTTTTTCTCCGTTTTTATCCTCGTAACTTCTATGTGTTAATTTGCCTTCTACAGCAATTTCTTTTCCTTTAACAACATATTTTTCTATAATTTCTGCTGTTTTCCCCCACGCAACAACTTTATGCCATTGCGTATCTTCTATTTTTTCTCCCTTTTCGTTTTTGTAACTTTCGTTTGTAGCAATTGTTAATGTTGCTAATTTTTTTCCTCCATCAAAAGTTTTGATTTCTGGGTCGTTACCTACGTTTCCAATTAATTGTACTTTGTTTCTTAATGCATTCATGGCGTATATATTTTAATTATTAATGTTTTTGTTAAACCGACTTTCGAATTAACTCTGCAAAGATTAGACGGTTAAATTGAAGTATTCGGTACATAATCATTTACTTTCGGTTGTAACTATTTGTAACCGTTTGTAAATGGAAATTAATTAGTATATTTGATTGATTTTAAAGGGTTTTCAATTCCTAAAATCAACCAAAAAAGAAAGACAAATCTCGGATAACCCTGATTAACTAGGAAAAAATTGTAACAGAAAGCAGGAAGTTGGCGGAAACCACCGAAGAACAAAAAAACAAAAAAATGAAATATAAAATATTAATTATTATGATTTTGGGTTTGTTGTCAGATAAAATCATTTCTCAAACAAACGAAATTGTAAATCCGAAAGGAAAATGGTTTTTTGGTGCAGAAATTGGATTAAATACGATTACATCAATTCATCCAAGTAAGATAAATTCAATTCAAGGCGGAATATTAGCAGAATATTATTTTGCAAAACATTGGAGTGTTAATAGCAGAATAAAATACTTTAAAACTGGCGTATTAAATAAATATGATTCCGCAATAGGCATTTTTGAAGGAGCTGTAATTTCAGTGCCATTAAATATTATATGGGAATATCGGATTTTAAATAATTTTAGTGGAAACTTAAAACTTGGAATTGCATTAAATCAAGAATTAAAAAGTGATTATTATTATCCCCCAAATGAAAGCACAGATTATTCAAAATTTTACGGAACTTTTAATCCTGGTATTGGATTTAATTATTACATTTCTAAAAATACAGCCCTATTTATGAATTATGAAGTTTACGTTTTAGGCAATGACAGAGATGATGCAGATTTGTTTGACATAGTGCCTAATTCTCCAAATAACAATTTATTCAATATAGGAATTAAATATAATTTTGAAAACGAAAATAAATAATGTGGCTATCCACTAACAAGCGGGTTCAGTGCTTAAATAAAGCTTTGTGCTTCGTGTCAAGGTCAGTGGTGGCAGACAGTTTTGCATTTCGAAATCGCCAACTTCTTGTAGCTGCAAAACGATAGAATACATGATTTATATTAACTAAAAAGGTTAAAACAATGAAGAACTGCCTAGAATGTAATGATAAAATTGTTGGTAGAGAAGATAAAAAATTCTGTAGCGATGGTTGCAGAAATGCGTATAATAATAAAATAAACAAGGACAGCACAAATTTTATGCGTAATATTAACAACAAGTTACGAAAAAATTACCGAATTTTATCCGAAATTAATATAGAAGGAAAAAGCAAAACCACACGAGCAAAACTTTTAAGCAAAGGTTTTGATTTTGAGTTTTTTACCAATATTTTACAAACAAAAACAGGTAACTTGTATTATTTTTTGTACGATCAAGGATATTTACTTCTTGATAACGATTATATAATGCTTGTTAAAAAAGACATTTAACCAAAAACTAACCCTAAGTCTAATGAAAAAAAGGTATGCTTCATTATTATATTTAATATTACTATCTGGTTTTATTTACTTTATTTTTTACTTTTCAATGCCTCAAAACTATTCTAAAGGAAGTGTTCCTTTATCTGAGTTTTCTACAGAACGAGCTTTAAAACATGTAAAAATAATTAGTAAAAAACCACATTATGTAGGGTCAGAAAATCATAAAGAAGTTTTAAACTACCTAGATTTAGAATTAAAAAAATTAGGATTAGAAACTCAAATTCAAGAAGACCTAATTTTAAGCAAGTGGAACAATCTTGTTCATACAAAAAACCTTATTACAAGAATAAAAGGCTCTGGAAACGGCAAAGCATTATTATTATTATCTCATTATGATAGTGCTCCACATTCTAAATCGCATGGAGCAAGCGATGATGCAAATGGATTAGCAGCCATATTAGAAGGCGTTAGAGCATTTCTTCAAAAAGAAACGCCACACGAAAACGACATAATAATTGTTTTTTCTGATGGAGAAGAATTGGGTTTAAATGGTGCTTTTTCTTTTGCATCTAAACATCCTTGGGCTAACAATGTTGGTCTTGTTATAAATTTTGAAGCAAGAGGCTCAAACGGGCCATCTATAATGTTGGCCGAAACAAATGGTGGTAATTCTAATTTAATTCGAGAATTTGCACTTGCAAATCCAAAATACGAGGTGTCTAATTCTTTAATGTACAGCATTTATAAAATGCTTCCTAACGATACAGATTTAACTGCATTTAGAGAAACTAAAAACATTCCGGGGTTTAATTTTGCTTACATAGAAGACCATTTTGATTATCATACAGCACAAGATAATTACGAGAATTTTACTCCAGAATGTTTAGAACATCAAGCAACATATTTAATGCCTTTGCTAAATCATTTTTCTAATATAGATTTAACAAAACTTCAGTCTAAAGAAGAACGAGTATATTTTAATTTACCTTTTTCTTTTATTCATTATCCATATTCTTATAATTTACCTTTACTAATTGGAGCCTTTGGCTTATTTATTTTATTTACATTTTTTGGATTAGCAAAAAGGACTTTATCTGGTAATGAAATTTTTAAAGGATTTTTGCCTCTTTTATCTGCAATTATTTTTTCTGGTGCTGTAACATTTGGTGGCTGGAAAATACTTTTAATTATTTACCCAGAATATCAAGACATGCTTCATGGTTTTACATATAACGGCACTAGTTATTTCTTTGCTTTTATGATGCTAACACTAGCCATTTGCTTTTGGTTTTATGGTAAATGGATAAACACAAAACATACACCAAGTCATTTTATAGCACCAATATTTATATGGCTTATACTATCTACATTAGTTTTTGTATATCTAGAAGGAGCAAGCTTTTTAATTATCCCTATTTATTTTGCATTATTTACTTTAGGCTTTACAATCTTTAATAAAACTCCAAACCCATTATTGTATTTATTTTTAGGTTTTCCAGCAATAGCAATATTGGTTCCGTTTATACAATTACTACCAGTGGCTTTAGGGTTAAAAATAATGTTTGGTAGTGCAATATTGGTGGTTTTAACTTTTTCTTTATTAATTCCGCTTTTTGGTAATTTTGCTAACAAAAGAAATTGGGGGTTTTTATTTTTACTAATATCTATGGCACTTTTTACAAAAGCACATTTAGACAGTGGATTTGTAAAAGGCAAAGCAAAGCCTAATAGTTTATTATATGTATATGATGCAAATAAAAAAAGTGCTGTTTGGGCTACTTATGATAAGGTTTTAGACCCTTGGACCAAGCATTATTTAGGTAAAAATGCAAAACCAGCACAAACATTAAACCAAAATACATTTGCAAGCAAACATAATTCTGGATTTAGTTATACAAATATTGCCCCAAATAAAAACATTGCAGAACCAACTTTTAATTTTTTAAAAGATACCGTTGTTGGAAATTATAGAAAAATTTCGGTTTTAATCAATCCTAATAGAAAAGTTAACAGAATAGATGTTTTTGCCAATAAAGATTTAAAACTATATAATTTAACTGCAAACGGAGTTGAAAGAATAAATCAAAAAGGAAGTTTTTTTAAACGAAAAAACAATCAGGTTCTAAATTACTACCCAATAAATGATACTGCATTATTGTTGAGTTTTCAGATTAAAAAAGACGACATAATAGATATGGATGTTATGACTTCTTCTTTTGATTTATTAGAAAATAGTTTGTTTACAATACCAAGTCGCCCGAGTAACTATATTCCGATGCCTTTTGTTTTAAATGACGCTATTGTAGTAAAAAAGAAAATAACCAAAGAGAAAACCATTAAGAATACAGATTATTTAAACCAATAAAGATTGACTCAAATTAGTATTTTAGGTTGTGGATGGTTAGGCTTGCCTTTGGCTATTAATTTAATTAATAATGGCTATAAAGTTAATGGTTCAACAACAACTATAGAAAAATTAGAAGTTTTAAAAGGGTTTAATATTAATCCGTTTCAAATAAACTTGTTTCAAAATAACATAGCAGGAGATTTTGCTTCTTTTTTAAATAATTCTGAAATATTATTTATTAATATCCCTCCAAAATCAAGAGGTCTAGAAGCAGAACGTTATATTAATAAAATAAAACTTATACTTAAAGAAGTAGAAAACTCTACAATAAAAAAAGTAATTTTTATTAGTTCTACATCTGTATATAAAGACGATAATTCTATTGTAACCGAAGCTACTAAAACATTTCCAGAAACAGAAAGCGGAAAACAATTAATAGAGGCAGAAAACGCCTTTAAAAACATTAAAAATTTAAACACAACAATATTAAGGTTTGGAGGTTTAATTGGCAAAGACAGACATCCTGTTTATTTTTTATCTGGGAAAAAAGAGGTAAAAAACCCAAACGCTCCAATAAATTTAATAGACCAACTAGATTGTATAGAAATTATAAATAGTATCATTAAAAAAGACATTTGGAACCAAACTTTTAATGCAGTTGCTCCATATCATCCAACAAGACAAGAGTATTACAACATAAAGGCTAAAGAGTTTAATTTAACGCCGCCAGATTTTAAAAAATCAAGTAAAACAGTAGGTAAAACGGTAGATTCTACTAAATTGATAACTGTTTTAAACTACAATTTTAAAAATTTAGGTTAATTTTACATTATAAATTACAAACATGACAGATCAACCAAAATTTGCAGTAATAGGTGGAGGAAGCTGGGCAACTGCCATAGCAAAAATGCTTTGCGAAAATCAAAAACAAATAACTTGGTTTATGAGAAACCAAGCTGCAATAGACCATATTAAAACAGAAAAACACAACCCAAATTATTTAAGTTCTGTTGAGTTTGATATTAACCAATTACATTTAACTACAGATATTAACGAGGCTGTTTCTAATGCAGATTATTTAATTTTTGTAATTCCGTCTGCTTTTTTAAACACCGAATTAGAAAATTTAAAAGTTTCTTTTGATAATAAAGTTATCTTTTCTGCAATTAAAGGCATTGTTCCAGAAACATCTTTAATTGTTGGAGAACATTTTTATAAACAATACAACATTCCGTACGAAAATATTGGTGTAATCACTGGACCTTGTCATGCAGAAGAAGTTGCATTAGAGAGATTGTCTTACCTTACAATTGCTTGTGCAGATGATAAAAAAGCTGCCGTTGTTGCAGATAATTTATCTTGTCATTATATAAAAACAAAAATTTCAGACGATATTATCGGTACAGAATATGCTGCCATGTTAAAAAACATTTATGCAATTGCTGCAGGTATTGCACATGGCTTAGGATATGGAGATAACTTTCAAGCCGTGCTAATGAGTAATGCCATTAGAGAAATGAAAAAGTTTATTAAAAAGGTTCATAAAATGAAACGTAACATAAACGACTCTGCTTATCTGGGGGATTTATTAGTAACTGGTTACTCTGTTTTTTCTAGAAATAGAATGTTTGGCAACATGATAGGAAAAGGATATACCGTTAAATCTGCAATGATGGAAATGAGTATGGTTGCCGAAGGGTATTATGCCGTAAAAAGCACCTATAAGCTAAACCAAGACTATAAAGCAAATACTCCAATTATAGACGCAGTATATAGTATTTTATACGAAGGAAAAGATGCTAAATCTGTATTTAAAAAATTGACAGATAAATTAGATTAGATAATATAAAAGGTTATTATTTAGACTGCACCCAAAAGGTTAAACAAATTTATAATTAAGGGGAGTTCTATAAATTAGCTGATTGTTGTACTTAATTAAAAAAACGAAATGAAGAAAATAAAATTGATTGGAATACTATTATTCACTATTTCTGTTTGTGGACAAACAAAAGAATGGAACAATCTGAATGAAAAAGAATACACAATAAAGTATCCAAATAATTGGGAATTAAATAAATCTGGACTAATGGGAACCAAGTTTATTCTTTTCAGTCAATTAACTTCTAAAAGTGATAATTTTAAAGAAAATGTAAATCTAATTGTTGAAGATTTGACAGGACACAATATTGACCTTAATCAATATGTTGAAATTTCTGAAAAACAAATAGTAACAATGATTACTAATGGAAATATTATCTCAAGCAAACGAGCAAAAAGTTATGGAAAGGAATTTCAAAAAGTTATTTATACTGGTAAGCAGGGAATATATGATTTGCAATTTGAACAATATTATTGGGTTGAAAATAACAGTGCATATGTATTAACTTTGACTTGTGAAGTCACTGATTTTTCCGAATTTAAAAATATTGGAGAAGAGATACTAAATAGTTTTGAAATAAATAAAAACTAAGTACAACTTTTATAGATAAAAGAAAGATTCGCCGTTTTTTAATGTTTTTAAAGTAGTTGTTTTAAATTAGATTTAGATTGCACTTTTATTTTATTCTTGTTTATTTACAATTTTTTCTTGGTGAATTATACTTTCTTGGTGAATTGCTTTAAATATTTGAACAATAAATTCTTGGCTCAAGCCTTTGCTGTTAGCACTTAACACCATTTTGTCTATTATCTCATTCCATCTTTGGTTTTGTAAAATCGCAACGTTTTTTTCTTTTTTTAAAAACCCTATTTTATCTACAGCCTTCATTCTTTTACTTAGAACGTCTATAATTTTTGAATCAAATTCGTCTATTTCTGCTCTTAATTTATTGAGATTTAAATTATAATCGTCTGCTTCGTCTGATATTTTTCTAACTTTTAAATCGCAAAACATCTGCTTTAAAGTTTCTGGTGTAATTTGTTGTGCAGCATCGCTCCATGCATTATCTGGATCGCAATGGGTTTCTATTATTAACCCATTGTAGTTTAAATCTAAAGCTTGTTGAGAAACTTCCTTAATCATATCTCTTTTTCCAGTTATATGAGATGGATCGCAAATTAATGGTAAATCTGGAAAACGATTTTGAAAATCGATTGCAATTTGCCACTCGGGATTGTTTCTGTACTTTGTTTTTTCGTATGTTGAAAATCCTCTATGAATTACCCCAAGATTTTTAATATTAGCTTGATATAATCGTTCTAATCCGCCAATCCATAAAGATAAATCTGGGTTTACAGGATTTTTTACCAAGACTATTTTGTCTGTTCCTGCCAAAGCATCGGCAATTTCTTGAACCGCAAACGGATTTACAGTTGTTCGGGCTCCAATCCATAATACATCAATATCGTGTTCCAATGCCAGTTTCACGTGAGTAGCATTGGCTACTTCGGTTGCCATTAACAAACCCGTTTCGGCTTTGGCTTTTTGCAACCATTTTAAACCAATAGCTCCAACGCCTTCAAAACCACCAGGACGCGTTCTTGGTTTCCAAATTCCAGCACGAAAAATACTTACGTCGGAGTTTTTCAATTCGTGTGCAATTTTCAACACTTGTTCTTCTGTTTCGGCACTGCATGGTCCAGCAATTACTAATGGATGCGATAAATTAAAATTATCCAACCATTTTCTGTTTTCTGTTGTAATATTCATAGCTTCTATTGTTTTCCGGTTAATATTTCTTTTATTCTGTTTGTATTTTCCATTTCGTTGAAAATTTGTTCATAATTTTCGCTTTCTAATAAATTTTTGAATTGCGATAAATTGGCTATAAATTCTTCCAATGATTTTACGACTTGCTTTCTGTTTTGTTTAAAAATTGGTGTCCACATGGCTGGTGAACTTTTGGCTAATCTAACTGTGCTTTCAAATCCGCTTCCTGCCATATCAAAAATATCTTTTTCGTCTTTCTCTTTCTCAATTACAGTTTTTCCAAGCATAAACGAACTGATATGTGACAAGTGTGATACATAAGCAATGTGCTTATCATGTGATTTTGGTTCCATATATCGAATTCTCATTCCCAACTCTTTAAAAAGTTTCAATCCTTTTTCCTGCAATTTAAATGTAGTTTTTTCTACTTCACAAATGATATTAGTTTTATCTACAAATAAATCTCTAACCGCTGCTGTTGGCCCAGAAAATTCTGTTCCAGCAATGGGATGTGTTGCTAAAAAATTTCTTCTTTTTGGATGATTGGCTATTGCTTCACATATTGGCCTTTTGGTTGAACCTACTTCAAAAACCAAGGTTTCATCTGAAACAATATCTAAAATTTTTGGCAAAAGTTCCAAAGCAACATCAACAGGAACAGCCAAGATTACAAAATCAGCAGCAATAATTTCGTTAATTTCTGCTTTTTGATGAACAATTCCTAAAGCCAAAGCCTGTTGTATGTGGTTTTCATTGGCATCAATACCAATAATAAGGGCATCTTTATGCAAAGATTGAATGTCCAATGCCATTGAACCGCCAATTAAACCAATTCCTATTACATATACTTTCATTTTTCATTTTTTTTAAGACCTACAAGGTTTTGGAAACCTTGCAGGATAATCGTAATTTTTAATTCGTAATTCTTCCTATTGCCTGTTGAATTTTTTCTTCGGTAACGCAAAGCGAAAACCGAATGTAACCTTCGCCATTGCTGCCAAAAATTGTTCCTGGCGTGATGAAAATATGTTTTTCTAACAATATATCATCAATGAATTGTTCCGAAGATTTCACTTCGTCCGGAAGTTTTGCCCAAACAAATAATCCAACACTGTTTTTATCAAAAGTACAATTCAATTTTTCAGCTAATTTATAAATCAGATTCCTGCGTTTTGTATAAATTTCGTTTTGTTTATCAAACCAATCCTTTCCTAATTTCAATGCTTCTATCGCCCCTTTTTGAATTCCGTAAAACATACCGCTGTCCATGTTGCTTTTTACTTTCAAGATTGCATCAATCAAAGTGGCATTTCCCAAAACCATTCCAACTCGCCAACCAGCCATATTATAGGTTTTCGACAAAGAATTTAATTCTAATGCAATATCCTTTGAACCTTCTACCTGCAAAATTGAAATCGGATTTTCGTTCAAAACAAAACTATACGGATTGTCATTTACAATCAAAATGTGATGTTTTTTACCAAACGCAATCAGCTTTTCAAACAGTTCCAAAGTGCCATTCGCACCAGTTGGCATATGAGGATAAGAAACCCACATTAGTTTAACTTTTGATAAATCTGCGTTTTCTAATTTTTTTAAATCTGGATACCAATTATTTTCTTCTGTTAAACTATATAGAACTGGTTTTGCTCCAACTAATTTTGTTACCGAAGCATAAGTTGGATAACCCGGATTAGGAATTAAAACCTCGTCGCCTTCGTTTAAAAAAGCCAACGAAATATGCATAATTCCTTCTTTAGAACCCATAAGCGGCAACACTTCTGAATTAAAATTCAAACTTACGTTGAAATTATTTTGATAAAAATCCGCCATCCCTTTTCGCAGTTCTGGCAAACCTTGATAGCTTTGATATTCGTGTGCTTTGTCATCAAACATGGCTTTTTGCATGGCTTCAATAACGGTTATATCTGGAGCCAAATCTGGACTTCCAATTCCCATATTGATAATTGGTTTTCCTTCGGAAATAAGCTGTCTAACTTCTCGCAGTTTCTTTGAAAAATAGTATTCTTCAACGCTGTCTAATCTTTTGGCGGTTTGTATCATAATCGTCCGTTTTTATATTCGCCAAGCACTTTGTTGGGAAAAATCGCCCTAACGGGACAATTTTTCCCAACGAACCGCTCGGCTACGCCGACAGTTGTGAAACCATCGTTGCCTTCGCACGACGTTCTCCCAACAGTCGCCTTGGACGCATTCCTATACGGAGCAAGCTCCTTTGGGAACAACGACCAAGCCGAGCGGTTCGAAATGAGTGGTCATTAATTCTAAAATCTTTTTGGCTTTTTCGAAATGTTTGTATTTTTCAAAAATCACATCTACAAAAAAAGAATATTGAAAAGGCGTTTCTATTATAGGCATCGACTGAATTTTG
>Ga0209702_10010032_pt1 | contig 10306 bp, 13 predicted proteins | sample FRY01_FD_187210 | JGI IMG/M metagenome (GOLD analysis project Ga0209702, IMG submission 187210) | Freshwater microbial communities from Lake Fryxell liftoff mats and glacier meltwater in Antarctica - FRY-01 (SPAdes) (version 2) | ecosystem: Environmental > Aquatic > Freshwater > Ice > Glacier...
TCACCCAAACCCAAAAAAATCAGATGTTTGGGCCGCCGATCTTGTCTGCCATGATGGCATTTCGATGCGTTGGTTAAACGCAACACATTGATTTTGTGTGATTAGTTTCGGATCGGCCTCTTAGACGCCCTCGGCGCGTGTAGGACAATCTGGAAGAGAAGATAGCTGCCATCAAAGAAAGGCGCGCCCGTCTTGAGCAGCACCGCGCAGAACTGGAAGCCAGCGGTGAGGATCAAATATCCCTGACTGATCCGGATGCCCGCGCGATGCATTCATCGAGCCGCATCGGGGTCGGCTACAACATTCAGATTGCCGTTGATACCAAGCACAAACTTATCGCAGAACAGCAGGTTCATAACAAAGTCAGCGACTTGGGGTTGCTGACTGAGACTGCCAATGCCGCGCGGGAAAACCTCGGCGTTGATCAAATCGATGTCGTTGCCGACCGGGGCTACTACAAGATTGAAGACATCGAAGATTGTGAAGCTGCTGGTGTGACGCCGTATGTTCCAAAGCCGCTCCGCGGCTCCGCCGTCAAGAACGGGTTCTTCACAAAAGAGCAGTTCCATTATGATGCTGATGCAGACGTTTTGATCTGTCCAGGCGGCCAAAAGCTGGAGCCGAAATACAAGAGCAAGGTCCGCGACAATGACACCGTCATCTTTGTGAATAGGGCAGCCTGTAAGCCATGTGCCCTGCGAGCGCGGTGTACAAATGCCGCCTTTCGAAAGGTCATACGATACGCAAATGAGGCCATTTTGGATAGGATGGCGGCACGGCTCGCGGCGAAACCTGAAGTTCTGAATCGCTGCGAGAGCGTCGAACATCCGTTTGGATCGATCAAGCAAGGGATGGGGCAAAGGGATTTTCTCACGCGTCGCATTGAGAATGTCAGGGGCGAGTTCAGTCTGACAGCGCTGGCCTACAATATCCGCCGCGCCTTAACCCTTGTGGGTGTCATCGGCCTCATGCAGGCGATTAGGGCCTGAAAGGGGCGTTTACCCGCCAATTCGCGCCAAAAACAGGCCTCAAAATCCAACACAGACGCCATTTACAGAGTTCTGACCACTCAGACGGTTAAACTCGGCCAAAATCCTAATGGTACCTTTGGGTTTATAGTCTGCGCCATTGGAAAGCGCGTTTCCACAAAGTCTGGACAGTTTGTTGAACACTTTCGAACGCTCCCCGCATCCATAACACCACCCATCTTCATTCAAATCAACCCGCCAAAATATCCCTACCGCCCGCACCCTGCCAATTGCACGCGGTACCGCGCCGCGCGATTTGCCACGCGTTGCGACACCTCCAAAAGCCAGGGCTTGGCGTTGTAGCTGCCGCGGGCGTAGCCCGTGCGCCCCTCGTGGTAGGCAAGGTAATGCGCGCGGGCGTCGTCCTTGGCGATGCCAAGGCCGCGCTCCGTCTGGTCCATATACCAGCCCATGAAATCGGTGGCATCGTCAATCCGGTCGCGGCGCGCTGATCGGCGGCGTTGATCGACCTGATATTCCTCCCAAGTTCCATCCAGCGCCTGGCTATACCCATAGGCAGAGCTTTGGCGGCCCAAAGGGATGATGCCCAGCGCATATTTATGCGGGGTTTTGGCATCGCCGATGAATTTCGATTCCTGATGGATCGTCGCCATCTGGACGTGAACGGGAACACCCCATTTGCGTTCGGTCGCCTTCATGGCGCGGAAATAGTTCGGACGTTCCTGCGCGATGGCGCAGGCATTATCCAAATCACGGGGCGCCGAAAAATTACCGCCGCCGCAAGAGCCCAGCAACAGTATGATAATCGACGCGCGGAGAAACCTGCTCATATGCCCCTCGCACATTTATTTTCCCCAGACATAGCGTAAAAGGTGGAAAAGGGAAATGGGCAAGGGGCTTAGTTTAGATCAGAAAAGCGAGAGTGAGCGGCAATGTGATGACAGACAGCAGGGTGGAGACGATCACCATTCCCGCCACCGCATCGCCATCCGCCCCGTATTTGGATGCCAGCATATAGGTGGTAACTGCGACAGGCGTGCTGATTTGCAAGACCAGAACCGCCATCGCCACGGGCTCCAGCGCAAACACTTGCCCGATGCCCACCCCAACCCCGATGCAAATCGCCACCCTGAGCAGCGAAAGCCACAAAGCCCGGCCCAAGCGCCCCGGCTTCAGGCGCGCCACTGCCACGCCCAGCGTGATCAGCATCAGCGGGATCGCCATTTGCCCGATCAATTCCAGCGCATTGGTCAGCCATTGCGGCGTCTGCCAGCCTTGCCACAAGAACAGTGCGCCCAGCAGCGTGCCCGCCACCAGCGGCTCTTTCAGTACCCGCAAGGGCGACCCACCCTGGCTGACCAGCCAGACCCCAAAGGTGAACCCCCAAATGCCTGCGACAGCGAAAATCACCACGGCATAGCCAAGCCCGGCTTGCCCAAAGGCAAACAGCGCCAAGGGCAGGCCCAGATTGCCGGTATTGCCAAAGATCAGCGGCGACAGATAGGTTCGGCGCTCTAGGCCCAAGGCCACTGTCAGCGCCCAAAATACCAGCGTCAGCGCGCCGTAAGCGGTGATCGAGGCAAACAGCAGGGTGGTAAGGGCTGCGGGGTCAATCTGAGTCTTCATCAGAGCGGTAAAGATCAGGCAAGGTGTCGCAAGGGTCATCGCAAGCCGCGATACAAACTCCATCCGGTATTCAAACCCGGCCTTGACCCATGCAAAGCCCACTGTCGCCAAAATCCCCACTGGGGCGACAATTTCAAGCACTGTTAGAATAAGGTTCACAAACTGTTTCCCGAATTTGCTGCCCAGACTGGTGGACAAGACCCGGTGCAAGGGATTACTAACCACAGTCGGGGGATGCAACAGATGCTGAAAACACGCGCGAAATATCATTTGGGCCAAGTGCTGCGCCACCGCAAACACCCCTTCCGGGGGGTGGTGTTCGATGTGGATGCGATGTTTGCCAATACCGACGAATGGTATGAGAATATCCCCGAAGAAAGCCGCCCCGCCAAGGACCAGCCTTTCTATCATCTGTTGGCCGAAAACGACCAAAGCTATTATGTGGCTTATGTGTCCGAGCAAAACCTGATGCCGGACGAAACGGGGGAGCCTGTAGACCACCCCGACCTGTCCGACCTGTTCGGCGATTTTGAAGATGGGCGCTATCCGCTGCAATTTCAGATGAATTGACGGGCGGGCACCAACTTCAGCCTAATGCCGGCCTCAGACTGACGCCGCCAAAGCCATATCCATCAATGCCTTGATCTCGGCCTTGGCAGTGCCGGCCACGATACGCCCCAATTCAGCATCACCGCGCAACACGACGAGTGTGGAGCGGCGGGGGATGTTCAGATCGGCCACGATCATGTCATCCTTCCACTGGTCCCAGTCCACATCAATAAAGCTGATGCGCGCGGTATACTCCGGGTTTTCCGCCTTCAGCGCCTCAATCGCGCGGCCTTGGGCCTTGCAGGTGCTGCACCAGCTTGCTTTGAAATCCAGAAATACGGTTTTGCCGGCGGTCAATTCGGCCTCCAGCAGCTCGGGTGTGTAGGCCGCGCCTGCGGCTTTTGCCATGGGGGCCACAAGCGACACTGCGCCCACAATCAACATGAAATCACGACGGTTCATCACATTCTCCTTAAACCGAAACCGACAGGTCTTGCAGCCAGATGGGCATCACGTCCAACAGCCATTCTTCAATCGCATAGTGCAGGCGGAAGAAAATCATTAGCCCTACCACTACAAACGCCACGCCCATCATTGGCTTTGATACTTCGGCCACCCGGCGCAGCAGCGCCTTTCGTCGCGCCAAAGCGGCCCGCGCGCCATAGCCAAGGCCAAGGATGATCGTGGAAATTCCGGCCGCAAAAGCCACCATGATCGCGCCGGACCACACAAGGCTTTGCCCTTGACTGGCAAGGCTGATGGCACCACCCAAAGTGGGGCCTACGCAGGGGCTCCAGACTGCGCCCAGCAGCGCGCCACCAATAATTTGGCCCCGCAACCCGCCTTGCGTGGCACCGTCAAACCCCGCATGGGCCCGTGTGGCCATGCCGCCCGTTGCCAGCGCAAAGCCTGCATTCAGGCGCGGCACCAGCATCACAAGGCCAAACCCCACCATTAGCACGGCACCGGCCCGCGCCACGCCGTCCTCAGATATTCCAAGGCTGCGCCCGGCCACCGCCACACCAAGGCCCAGCGTCACAAAGGCCGCTGACATGCCCAGCGCCAGCCCCACCGGGCCAAGCCTGTGCGCCTGCAACGCGCTTGCCAAGACGATGGGCAGCACCGGCAAAACGCAAGGGTTTATCAACGTCAACACCCCCGCCACATAGCCCAGTAAAATTTCCATCATGCCCCGGCTTTGCTTTTGGGCAGATTGGCGCAAGCGGGGATCACAGTCATCCAAACCTTGCGTGATGAAATGTTACGAAGGCGCGCGCACTACGCGGCTGATCTGCACCGCCAGAATGCCCGCAGCAATGATCACGACGCCCGATACATCCCACAGCGTCAGGCTTTCGCCCAGCAAAAGCGCCGCAATCGCCACGCCGAAAAACGGGTTGAGGAAGTGGAACGCCGCGGCACGCACCGCGCCAATCCGCGCGACCAGCAAGAACCAGATCCACGTTGCAAGCAGCCCCGGAACAAGCGTGGTATAGGCAAATGCCAATCCCAAACGCGGCGTCCAGTTCACGTCCCAGCTTTCCAGCGTCACAGCGGCCACGGCCAAAAGGCTGGAGCCGACCAGCATTTGCAGCCCCACGATCATCAACAGATTGCCCCCGCTGGAGGCACCGCGCACCGACAAGGTGGCGAAGGTCAGCGCCAGAACGCCAATGCCGCAGAACAAAAGCCCCGTCAAATCCACCCCGTCCGAGATCCGATGCCCCATGATGATGCCCACGCCAACCATCCCCGCAACCAGCCCGGCGTAGCCCAAGGGCGCAAGGCGTTCGCGGAAAATCAACCAGCCTGCCAAGGCCACCAGCAAGGGCATGGTAGAGGCGACGATGGCGGCCATGGACGCCTCGATCCATTGCATGGCGACAAAGTTGAAACCCAGATACAGCGCGTTTTGGCAAATCCCGAAAATCACCGTGGCGCGCCATTGTGCCCGTGTCAGCCGCGCGGTCTGGCCAAGCGCATAGGCAATTGCCACCCCGATCAGCCCTGACACCAAAAACCGCAGTGCCAGCGCGGAAAGCGGGGGGGCATCGGCCACGATCATCCGGGCCGAGGTGAAGGCCGACGACCACATCAGCGCAAAAGCCAACCCCATGAGAACAGCGCGCAGGTCCATTCGTTTGTCCTTGTTACAGCGTGTCGAACCGGGCCGGCATGAAGGGGATATTGGTATCCCCCGGCCTTGCCCCCGCAGCCGTCAGCATGGCGTGGATCTGCCCACGATGGTGGGTTTGATGGTTGAACATATGCAGCACCAACAGCGCTTTGGGTTTTGTCACCTCGCGCCCCATGGCACCCGAAAACCAGCCAAGATCGCCCAAAAACCACGCATCACCCACCCCATGCGCCCAAGCCAGAATTTTGGCATCAAAATCCGCACGAGTAGCGCAAAAAGTAGCCCAGTCGATACCCACTTTCACCGAGTCCAGGATGGTTGCTTGCGGGGCATCCGTCCCGGTAAAACGGCTTAGCCAAATTCGGTCGCCCCATAGAAGGTGCGCAAAGGTCGCCTCGATTGACGCGAAAAACGCGCCCCGATCCAGCCGCCGCGCGGCATCGTCCAAACCACTGGCTGCACCCATCAGGTTTTCGTTCTGCCACAGGTTATAGCGTGCCATGGCAATGGCATAATCCTTGTTCGGCATCATTTCCCCCAGATTGCGCGCAGCTAATCCCAGCCCAAAGAAAAAGGCCACCCCTTTACAAGGGCGGCCCAGTTCCTTCGGCAATGCCGAAAATCAGTCGTTGACCGAATCCTTGAGCGCCTTGGCGATGGTGAACTTCACCTGCTTGTCGGCGCCTTTGGTCATCGTCTCGCCAGTCGCGGGGTTGCGAACCTGACGCTCGGGGCGGGCGCGGCAAGCCATTTTGCCCAGGCCCGGCAAGGTGATCGCGCCACCAGAAGCCACTTCACGGGTGACAATTGCAGCAACGGCATCAAGGGCTGCGCCAGCGGTTTTCTTGTCTGCGCCCATTTCTTCGGAAAGTGCCGCAATCAACTGCGTTTTGGTCATTGGCTTGTTCATTCGTCCTGTCTCCATGTTCCAGCCCTGTCTTTGATCAAGGCTCTAAGCAGCCCTTTGGGGCGGATACACCCGCTACACAGGTTTTTGACGCTTAAATCAAGTGCAAATTCCCATATACATCGTGTTTTCGGCGGGTTTTCCCCTGCTTACAGGAAGGCTGTTTCCTCAAAGCTGCGCAACTTGCGGCTGTGGATGCGTTCCAGCGGCATTTCGCGCAAATTCTCCATCGCGCGGATGCCGATCTGCAAATGCCGCGCAACTTGCGTTTTATAGAAGTCAGACGCCATGCCGGGCAGCTTCAACTCTCCGTGCAATGGCTTGTCGGACACACAGAGTAGCGTACCGTAAGGCACCCGGAACCGGAATCCATTGGCGGCAATGGTCGCACTTTCCATATCCAGCGCAATCGCGCGCGATTGGGACAGGCGCTTGACTGGGCCGGATTGGTCGCGCAACTCCCAGTTGCGGTTGTCGATTGTGGCCACAGTGCCCGTCCGCATGATCCGCTTCAAATCGAAGCCCTGCAATTTGGTCACATCAGCCACTGCCGTCTCAAGTGCTATCTGTATCTCGGCCAAGGCGGGGATTGGCACCCAGACTGGCAGATCATCATCCAGCACATGATCTTCGCGCAAATAGGCATGGGCCAGCACAAAATCGCCAAGGCGCTGGCTGTTGCGCAACCCCGCGCAGTGGCCCACCATCATCCATGCATGGGGGCGCAGCACGGCGATATGGTCGGTCGCGGTTTTGGCATTGCTTGGCCCCACCCCGATGTTCACAAGCGTAATCCCCTGACCATCGGCACGCTTCAAATGATAGGTCGGCATTTGTGGCAGCTTCAAAGGTGTTTGCATGTCGCCCTTTGCATCGGTCAGCACCGCATTCCCGGTGCCGACAAAGGCGGTATAGCCATTGGCCGGGTCGGCCAGCATGGCCCTTGCATAGGCCTCAAACTCCTCCACATAAAACTGATAGTTGGTGAACAGAACATGGTTCTGGAAGTGTTCGGCATCGGTTGCGGTGTAATGTGACAGGCGGGCAAGGCTGTAATCCACGCGCTGCGCGGTAAAGGGGGCCAGCGGGAAAGAGCCATCGGCAAAGGCCGTGCGGGTGCCGTTGACGATATCATCATTCGTGGTCGCCAAATCCGGCACATCAAACACATCGCGCAACGAAAACTCCAGCACGCCTTCCTGCGGGATTGATACGCCGGGATTGCCCGCCACGGCAAAATGCACCGGGATCGGCGTATCGGATGGGCCGATCTGTACCGAAACCCCGTGGTTTTTCATCAACAGATCGATCTGCTGGATCAGGTATTTGCGAAACAGATCGGGGCGGGTGATGGTGGTGGAATAGGTGCCGGGCTGTGCCACATGGCCAAAGCTGAGACGGCTGTCGCTTTTGGTATGGCTGGTCGTTGTCAGCCGAATTTCGGGGTAAAATGCCCGCACCCGGGCGGCAGGGCGCGCGCCTGTCACGGCTTCGCTGAAATGTCTGGCCAAAAAGCCTGTCGCCTCAAAATACAGCACCTCCAACTGGTCCACTGCGGCCTCGGCCGATGTGAAATGGTCGCTGACCGGGTTGTGGGGCGTCAAAACATGCGGCTTTGTATCGTCGTTCATTCGCTTTTCTTTTTCTTGTTCAAAATGATCACGCATTTAGGGCAAATCGCCTGCGAACTGCAAGCCCCCAGCCCCCTGTAGCCAAGCCTAGGGTCGTGGCGTAACGGCGCAGTGACTTTGGCCTTGTTGTCTTTAGGCTTTGATGAAGCGCACAATCAGCGCCAGGTCGCCCCGATGCGCGGGGTCCGGGGCATCGGCGTAAATTGCTTCTTCCTGCGTTTCCAGCGCTGTGATTTGGCCAGCAAGACCATTCAAAACCACATCAAAGCCTTTGGTGGTGAAAACGCCCTTGTTCACCGACAGCACAAACCGTGCGCTCGGCGCGGCGATATCCAGCAGGCCCGCAATTGCCTCAGGCCCGACATGGCCATGGGTAAAGGTGCCGGAACTGACGACGCCGTGATAGGGCGCGTGGTGCAGGTTCAGCGGCTGGGTCAGGTCTGCCTGCATCAACGCGCGGTAAACACCTTTGGCTTGCGCAACTGCCAGCATTTCGGATGAAATATCTATGCCATCCACCGGGCCAATGCCGGAAGCAGCCAGCGCTTGGCCCAAAAGGCCCGTCCCTGCGCCCACATCCAGCACGGGGCCGTGCCCCTTAAAACCCGCCGCAAAAGCTGATGCCACGAGGGCAGGCAGGCGGTAGGCCATGCGCGCGGCGAAATCGCTGTCATAGGTTTGCGCCCAATTGGCATATAGCTTGGCGTTGTCCGCAGGGGTTTGCAGGGCATAAGCGCCGTCAAGCGAAGGGGTTGTTTTTGTCATCGTGCCATGAGGCCTGATTTGCGGCGCAAAATCAAGTTGCACCCTTTGGCAAGGGGCGGGATAACGGGGGTATGAAAACACTTCTTTCCTTTGGTCACGGGTATTCGGCGCAAGCCCTTTCGCGGCTTTTGCTGCCCCAAGGGTGGCGCGTGATCGGCACCACACGGACGGCGACCAAGGCCTATGCCCTGCGCGCCCAAGGGGTGGAGCCGCTGATTTGGCCGGGCACCGATCTTGCCCCCGCCTTGGCGCAGGCCACACATCTTCTTACCTCAATCGCACCGGAGGCAGAGGGTGATCCGCTGCTGGCAGCCCACGGCGCGCAAATTGCAGCCGCCTCGTTTGAATGGGCAGGATATTTGTCCACCACAGGGGTTTACGGCGACCATCAAGGCGCTTGGGTGGATGAGGAAACGCCTCTGACGCCCGGCACCAAACGTGGCCAATATCGGGTTTTGGCCGAAAGCAAATGGCGGGCGCTTGGCCTGCCGCTGCACATCTTTCGACTGGCGGGCATTTATGGCCCCGAACGCGGCCCCTTTGCCAAAGTGCGCGATGGCAGCGCGCGGCGCATCCTGAAGCCGAACCAGGTGTTTTCCCGCATCCATGTCGCGGATATTGCGCAAATCCTTGCCGCCTCCGTCGCGCGCCCCGATCCGGGCCGGATTTACAACGTCTGTGACAATGACCCGGCCCCGCCCGAAGATGTGATCGCCCATGCCGCCGAGCTGCTTGGCATGCCCATCCCCCTCGCGGTGAGTTATAAAGATGCCGACATGACCCCGATGGCGCGCAGCTTTTATGCGGAAAGCAAACGGGTGTGCAATGACCGGATCAAAGCGGAATTGGGGGTGGCGTTGATCTATCCCGATTACCGCGAGGGGCTTGCCGCGCTATTGGCGGATGAGGCTTGATTGCAGACAGGGCTTCCCGTCTGCGGCGCCGGGACCCTGCTCAGGCACCGCCGGAGCGGATGTTTTTTCAGGCAATTCGTCGGCCCGCCGTCCGCTCCGCTATAGCCGACCTGCCCACAGGTGCCGCAGCGAAATTCCCGCAGGCCTGATGTGCGGCGCGCGTAGGATTTCTCCCAAGCACAACCTTTCGGTTCGCCAAGGCGCCCAAAGGCGGGGGTACGCAAAGCCCACACGGACAAGACTGCACCAAAAATAATAAGCAAAACGACATAAGGCATGGCAAGCCTTTTCAGTTATCGTTGATATCGCGGTCCCATACCTTGGCTTTGCTCGCCTGCGCCCCCAACAGCTTGCGGGTCAAAAACCATGCGCCCAATGAGGCTATTGCAAAAACCAATAGCGTTACAGCCAAGCTGCCCCCCAGAACCCCCAAGCCGACCAAGGTGCCGGAAAACACAGCCCCGATCGCAAATCCAAGGAAAATGTAACCGGGGGCCAAAACTTCCAAAACACCCATGGCGAAGCCCAGAACGATCCAGACCCACCAGATGCCATACCAGCTCATAGACGGCCTTTCAGCATTTTGAACGCATCGCCAAACGCCTCCAACGCCTGCGCGGGCACGATAATTGTCTGTTTGCCGCTGCCCTGGCCCACCGCCATCAAAGCTTCCACCTGTTTCAGGGCGACTTGGTATTGCGCCGCCTCAATCCCGTTTTGCTTGATTGCCTCGGCAATCACCCCGGTAGCATAGGCTTCCGCATCTGCTAGAACGCGGCGCTGTTCGG
>Ga0209702_10010035_pt1 | contig 10304 bp, 10 predicted proteins | sample FRY01_FD_187210 | JGI IMG/M metagenome (GOLD analysis project Ga0209702, IMG submission 187210) | Freshwater microbial communities from Lake Fryxell liftoff mats and glacier meltwater in Antarctica - FRY-01 (SPAdes) (version 2) | ecosystem: Environmental > Aquatic > Freshwater > Ice > Glacier...
AAAAAAAAGAGTAAGAGCTAGGTCAAATATCAATCCTGATTTTTACCCATAAAAAAAGGGGTGAAAACCACCCCTTTATCTAATTTTTTACTACAAGTGAAAACTCACTTCTTCGGATAATTAGTTATCGTACTTAGTATAGTCGATTTTACTCATAAACTTTTTCTCTAACGCAGTCCAAGTTTCTGGTCCTCTCCAATGGCCCCTGCCATAAGCAAAACGTGTTTTTCTCCAGCTTCCGTACTTGTTGTGCAAGTTCTTAAGATAGTAAATGCCTACTTTAAGGTAGTTTCTACGCGTTTTACCGCCTTCTAAGTCTAGTTTTTTGTACCAGTGCCAGAATGTAGCATCGATTACTTGTAAGTCTCCGTGGTCAGTTCCGCCATTGGTATTGGTGATGTATCTCCAACCACTTTCGTTATTGCCTATTTCTTTTACTAGCTCAAACGGTACACCAGCTTCTTGGCAGATAGAGTCTGCTACTTCAAATACTGATTTTGATTTCACCACATTAGGTGCTTCTTTTTTCTTCTCTACTTCAGTAGCTTCTACTGCAGCGTCATTCTTCTTGACGTTTTGTCTGTTCACAAAACTGGTAGCCACTATGGATATAACCAATAGTGTACTTACGACAATGTGCTTGCTCAAATGTTTCATAAGAATTATTTTTTATTTATTTTCACGATAAGGCGATATCATTTGTTTTTTTTATATATTTGACGGTCGCCTTGTTGCGTATTGTACTGCAAAGGTAGTACTAAAATAATTCGGGAGTAACCGTCGTGTTACCCACATTGTATTCTATAGCTTAGAAAATGGGGCAATTTTACTACAAATCAGGAGTTTAAGGATTCTCTCAGACACCAAAAAAGGCTTTCTGTGACAGTTTCTTGACGAAACCAAATCACAAAAAGCCTTAGAAACTATTTCTTAGTCTTGGAATATTACGCCTCAGCTGGCATTCCTCTAGAGCTTATATAACGCTCCGCATCTAGTGCTGCCATACAGCCAGTACCTGCAGCGGTAACTGCTTGTCTGTAGGTGAAGTCTTGTGCATCTCCACTTACGAATACTCCTGGGATATCTGTTTTAGTGCTATCTGGGTGAGTAATGATGTATCCTGCATCATTCAGTTTAAGATAATCTTTGAAAATATCTGTATTGGGTTTATGACCTATAGCTACAAAAAAACCGTGTATGGCTATTTCTCTCTTCTCACCTGTTTTATTATTGACCACGCGTACACCTTCTACCTCAGACTCTCCTAAAATTTCGTCCGTCTCTGTGTTATAGAAGATTTCTACGTTTTCTAAGCTATTAATTCTGTGCTGCATAGCTTTAGAAGCACGCATTTCATCTCTACGTACAAGCACGTATACTTTTTTGCATATTTTGGCCAGATAACTAGCTTCCTCTGCAGCAGTATCTCCTGCACCTACTATAGCTACATCATGTCCTCTATAAAAGAAGCCATCACATACAGCACAAGCACTTACACCGCTACCATTTAGTCGTTTCTCACTGGGTATACCCAGCCACTTGGCACTAGCTCCCGTGCTTATAATTACTGTTTCTGCTTCTATTTCTGTTTTTTCGTCCACTGTTACAAAGTGATTGCCACCGTTTCTATCAAATTTTACGGAGGTAGCCATTCCAAAACGTACATCTGTGCCTAATCTAACTGCTTGTTTCTTGAAGTTTTCCATCATTTCAGGACCCATAATTCCATCTGGATATCCTGGATAGTTTTCTACGTCTGTAGTGATAGTAAGCTGGCCACCTGGCTGTAGCCCTTCATATACTACGGGTTTCATATCTGCACGAGCGGCGTATATAGCTGCGGTGTACCCTGCTGGTCCCGAGCCTATGATTAAACATTCTACTTTTTCCATGTTCTTTGTTTTGCTTTATAGTACGGCAAAGTAAAACCAAACTGACATGCTATGCCATAAGGTTTAAAAATTTGGGTATAAGTTGTAATGATGAGCCTATGAAAGGCTACTGAAACACTATTCTTCTCCCGATAGTGAAGAATCTGGGGGATATTAATTCTATTTTCTGACTTTTTAGATCCAATAAGACCTGAGGTGTCATCAAAGTTCGCAATAAAATAGGAGAGTGAACCTAATTCATCTATACCCATTCTTACCTTTCCTTTTATCCTTGCTTCCTTTTCTTGTGCCGAAGGAGCTGGTAAATAGTGAATTATGAGACGAGGGGAATGTGAAATAACGAAAATCAATATTCCTACATATATAGTTTACTATTGGCCTCTACCTCTCCGAGGAAAATGGAGAGAGGAACTTTTTATTGAAAGCCTAATTTACGCTCACCGTACTTACTTTTTCGCAAACCCAGATGTTTCGTGTGAAGGTTGATTTTCCTTTTTTTACAATAGAACAATAGTCAGTAACTGTTAGTCCCGATTTTTGGATCACCGCTTCTATATCCGATATAGATACAATAACTACTCGATTTGTTAGCTTGGCTGTAGATCCTATAATGTTGGAGGTTACTTCGTCATCTGAGTGGGAGTAAAGATTATAGGGAAGGTCTATAATAGCGGCGGCGTACTGTGTGTTATGGTCTTTTATATCTAAGCAGTATAAATTGGCAGTATAGTTATAGTATGCAAGATTTTGTCTTGTGTGTAGTATAGCTTTCAAGTTGATGTCGCATCCTGCTATGTCGAATCCAGAACAACATCCTTCTAATACTACTGTTCCCACTCCACAGCAAGCATCCAATATCGTCTTGGTTTTATTCCCTTGGGATGCTACACCCACTAGAGTTTTAGCGATATCCATACTTATTGAATTGCTAAACGAATGAGGTTTTTTTTTGTGCTTATACCAGTCATTGTTATGCTTCGTTAAAATGCCGAAGTGCCAGATATCCTCATAGTGGCCTATAGAGTAAGTTATAGATGGAGTAGTAAAATTTGGGATTCCTTCCATACAAAATCCAACGTCTTTTAATTTCTTGCGTCTTTCGGTACGATCTATAGAGTCACCATTCAAAATCAAGTATTCAGCGGTAAATCCTTCTATGTGAATGTTTTCCTTTTTGATTTTTTCTAATAGTTCGGAGTAGTTTTCTGACGATGAAATAATCTCTAATCTAGTTTTGATAAAAGCACTGATGGAAGGATCTACTTTGATAGGGGAAAACAACAGTTTGTCCTTTTCTTCTGTATCGAATATTTGCCTCGATTCTAACTTGCATAATGCATCAAGATGATAATCATAATTGAAGGTGTACAGGAAGTTTAGATTAGACATTTATAGTGTCGAGTAATTGTGAAATACGTTTTTTCTTCCAAATAACCCAATCAAACATCGGTTGGGAGTGGAAAATTTAGATTGGTTGCCAGATATAGTCCAAGCATACGCATCATATATTTACGATAACATTGCCTGTCTTCTCGCCTGTAATTACGTATGCATACGCTTTAGATATATCTGCCAAAGAATATTCTCGGTCTATCACTGGTTTGAATAGGCCTTGCTCTAAGCGAGTAGTAATGTACGGTATGGTTTTGCTCTTATTAAAGGGAATAGGGAAGATTACTTTTTTGCTAGACCCTAAAGTGAGTAGGGGATAGAATATATTTTGAGCATACGGTCCTAATTCAGAAGAGATATAAATGCCGGTTTCTTTTAATAAGGGCTTACACTTTCCAAAGGTGCTTTTGCCTACGGCATCAAAGATGAAGTCGTATTTACTTGTAGCTGTAGTAAAATCTTCTTGGGTATAATCATACACCTTAGCTGCTCCCAAAGACTGCATTAGTGCTATGTTTTTAGTATTGCAAGTTGCTGTGATTTTGACATCATATTGCTTTACAAACTGAATTAGAGCAGAACCTATGCTGCCAGTAGCCCCATTTATTAGAATGCTTTGTCCCGGGAGTATATCCACTTTGTGAATGAAGGTGTAGGCATAATGTGCTCCTTCTAAACTTGCTGCTGCTTCTTTATAGCCGATATTCTCTGGGATGGGAAAGAGGTCTTCTTCTATGGCCGTCAGATATTCTGCTTGAGACTCCGCACCTGCGTCGCTAAAACCAAATACAGTATCTCCTATGTTCAGTGACTTCACGGTAGCACCTACTTTTATCACTTCGCCTGCAAAATCTGTCCCGAGGATTATTTTCTTGGGTTTTAATAGTCCTAAAAAAAACCGCATAATGAAAGGCTTTGCCGTAAGGTTAGCACAGTCTGTTCTGTTAACGGTAGTAGCATGCACCTTCACTAATACCATGTTGTCTGCGGGTATTGGTTGGTCAATATCCTCCGTTTTTATGTGACTTGGATTAGTATATTGTCTTCTAATGGATGCTATCATTTTTATAAAAAACTCGTATTATTCAGCTAGTAGCTTATCAGCTATCGCCTGAGTGTCTACTCCATATTGGTCATCACCTTGTGACTTCCATTCCCCAAATTTATCAATGTAAAATTTAACTGTTTTCTCTATTACTTCTTTATAACCGCCATAGAACGTTAATGCTGCTTGTACCTCTTCTTGGTAGGCCGTCTTTTCCAGTTCGCCTGCTATCACCATATCCCAACGCTTGTTCATCTTTCTAGACTTGTCTTTTATTGCGTTATCTGATGATTTGTAAGCCATTAGATAAAGTGAAAGTGCTTTCGCTTCTGGTGTCGGTTTTTCTCTATTCTTTTCCATTTCAGTATCGTTCTTTTATATAGGGCGGCAATATAGGGTGAATAGTTATTTTGGGGAGGTGTTATTCTTTTCTGCTGATTTTCTCTTTGGCTAAAAATATGAAGTTCTAACTCTTTATCTTTCTCTAACTTTTTTTCATTGCTGAAAAAAGTTACAAACCTGCCTGCCGGTCAGGCAGGAAAAGCTAGTAATAACTATGCTTCCCTGCTCTCTGCTTGTGTCTAACAAAATCAAAGCAAATGATGCAGCAGACACGCTCACGCATGGCCTGCAGTTCTGACTGGCCCACACTCGCTTCGCATTATTGTTAAAGGGCTTCTTGATATTTCTAAAGCTTTCATATAGCAAGGACTCTCGCATAAGAAGGTTTTGGTGCTAAAACAAAACAGTGGGAGGGAAGAGCAATGAAAACTGTCTGATCCCGATTTTTATCGGGAGAGTTTTTTCATTGGCGGGCAGAGTTTATGTTTCTTCTTTCACCCTAAAAAAAAATAAGTATTTGCTAATACTTATTTGTAATATCTTGCTTGATAACATAGGTTAAGTAGCCCATTTTTAAAACCTACATTTGCGAGCATATTCAAAACAACTATCACATGTCTTTTAAAGCTTTAGGATTAGCTCCTTATATAGTAAGATCAATAGCCAAGCAAGAGTATAAACTGCCGACTCCCATTCAGGAGCAGGCAATACCCGTTATCTTACAAGGGAAAGACGTATTGGGCATAGCTCCTACAGGTTCTGGAAAAACAGCAGCCTATGCACTTCCTATTATTCAAAACTTAGAAGGCAAAACCACTACAAAGAATAGACATATCAATGTGTTGGTTTTAGTGCCTACGAGAGAATTAGCTATTCAAGTGGAAGATGTATTTCGTTCGTTTACACAAGAGCTACCTTTTCGTCTTAAATCTATGGCGGTACATGGAGGTGTTTCTATAAATCCGCAAATGATGGGGATGCAGCATCTCAATGTATTGGTAGCTACTCCTGGCCGTTTACTCGAGCTCAAGGAATCTAATGCTATGCATTTTGATAGTCTTAGTACGCTGATACTAGATGAAGCGGATAAGATGCTAAATCTAGGTTTCAAAGAGGAAATGGATCGCATTTTTGCACTATTACCTGCAAGACGTCAAAATCTATTATTCTCTGCTACGTTAAGCCCAGAAGTAGAAGCGGTAGAACGCGTTTTATTAAAGAATCCTATAGTAGTCAAGATAGAGGCTAAGCAATTGGATTTAGATCTAATTAACTTAGTAGGATACGCCGTTTCTCCAGAAAAGAAAGGCCCATTACTTCGCCACTTAATCAAAAGCAACGATTGGAAACAAGTCCTGGTATTTACCTCGTCTGTATATCAGGCAGATCTAGTTGCAGATAAATTAAGAAACAATGGTATAGATGCTACTGCAATACACAGTAAAAAAAGTCAGGGGAGTAGAACCGATTCTTTGACCAAATTTACGAACGGAAAGTTACGTGTACTTGTGTCTACAGACTTACTAGCCAGAGGAATAGACATTGCCTTTTTGCCTCACGTTATCAATTATGAATTACCTAGATCTCCAAAAGACTTTGTACACAGAATAGGTAGAACAGGGCGAGCAGAAAACCCGGGCGATGCGATAACGTTTGTTAGTCAAGAAGATCAACATCATTTTGGCGTGATTCAAAAGAAAATGAAACGTACGGTAGATATGATAGATTCAGATACCCTCGATTTCTGATAAGTCAGATAGTAATACTTTCGTTTTTGAAGCGTATTCGATATACTTACTTCAATTTCTTTTTTAGATAACCACTCCAGTCTTTCCTCATTTTTAGGCATAATATCCCTACATAGCCTAGTGCCATTAGAAAAGTAATTTTTTGTAGTAAAGGAAGTGCAATTAGACCTATTCTCGTATAGTATATGAAGATATTTGCGGCGATTAAGAGTAGGAGTAAGCGTCCAGATTTCTTAAATGGTACAAGATCACCCTTGAAGATATGACGTGCGATACCAACGATAGGCAATAGTCCAAATACCAAAGCAAGCAGAAGCATACTGTTATGAAATGGAGTAAATATCAAGATGGCACATATACTTGATAGAAGTCCTAATGTAGGAATTCCTCGCTTCCAAAACTTGGAGAGGTGAAAGTGCATACTAAAGAGATAGTAGAATAAGGCTAGGCATAGACAGGCGATGACCATAGCGACTATGGCATATGGTCTACCCTCGTTTATTTGGCCATTGATAGCTAGAGTAGAAGATAGATCACACCAATAGTTATGAAGCCAGCTAAACCCTACGAAGTCCACATCGGCAACATGTCCGCCAGAGTATAGAGATGCTGCTATCAGAAATAAAACGAAATACAGCACAAACCCAGTAGGTGGAATTAGGCATATGTTTTTAAAGTGTAGGATGCGATTCACTAGGTTACGAATCTAACATAACAGCGAAATATCCAGTTACAGGGCCTGGAATTAGATAATAATCAACTGAAGATCTGTTGCTATTCCTTGAGTAAACGTAATGCTGAACCGAGCTGTACACCATTGCGTTTGATCTGCAGAGTCATCCACTGAAATAAGTGACTCAGTATTTTGGCAACGAGTGAAGATGGACGCTGTAAGTAAACACAAAAGGATAAGTAGGGCGTTTTTCAAGATTTTATTCATTTGAGGAACAATCATAACTGAGAAATGGGTGACTGAGAAAGGAATACAGTTATCTGACTGATAAATGACAGGTACGTAGAGATTATTCTACTTCTATCTTGTCTATCTTCAACTCAAAACTCTCTGCTTTTTTATTGCCAATAAGAAAGGCGATTTCTTCTATATGCGAGTGATTGAAGTTTGGGATGTTGAGTTTTCTGCCTCGGAAGGACGGATACATCTCGGCTAATGGTATTTTTATAGTCTGCCACTCTCCGCTAGTTTGAAAGTCATATATGTATGAGTGGTATTGATTTACTTTGTCCTTCACTCTAAACTGGTACTTTTTGCCGTCTCCTTTGATACGGAGCACTATGCTTTGTTCTTCTGATGCTTCTATGGCATTGAAGCGATATCGAAGAGAAGAGAATCCACCATTATTTTCTGTAGAGACGGTGCCAGAATACACGCCGTGCCCTTCTTCGTCTAGCTTTAGTTTACCTTGTGACAGTCCGCCCATTACTCCATCATCTACTATTTGCCAATTGACAGTAGAGACGTCTTTTTGAAAATCATAAATAATGGATGGTGACATAGTTTGGATCAAAATGAAGAATAGAGTGTAAAGCATTTGCAAGTAAAACAGAGTAGACGCTACTTTGGTTTCGGGAGCAGACAGTATATTTCCTTATTCTCACATACCTATTTTGTACTAATTGTACCTACCCCTTACATAAAGGAGTAATTCATATCGTAATTAGTATGATTTGTGATAGTGTATAGGTTGTCTATTCCGCCTTCTCTGCCTGTTTTATAGCCATCTACGCTAAGTGCTCTTAAGGTGCTATTTTCCTATTTACTTCATCCCTCTTTTTAGCGTGCATACTCCTTTTGGACCTGCTATTCGAAGGCTATATATACCAGGTAAAATAGGGTAGGAGGCGTCTACAGATTTGCATTGCATATCGTATACGCTCACTTCCAGTTGTGGATTTGCCAATAGCTCTGCAAGTGTACTTTTAGAGTAAGCATTACAAAGATTTGTCTTGAATAGACTAGTCTGAGAGGCAGTTTTACCAACGGTAAAATTTGTATCCGCAACTTTATTTCCATCATATTCTAGTTCTACTGTCCATGCACCTTCCGCTAAGTCTTGGTGATTTATAAAACTAAAAGCGTAATAGTACCAGTAGTCTTGATCTAATGTGAATGTGTAGTTAAACCATTCTGTTGCATTTGGTGTATACCAGGTGAAACTGAGTTCCTTTCCTTTTCTTAATCCCAGAAGCTGTGCCCAAAAATAAAGAGAGGAATCTGAAGAAGGAGCTATTGTGTATGGTTTTTCTATGGTAACTATTCTCTCTCTTAGATCATTTATAGTTAAGTCGCTTTTGAGATGCAAACCGCTTTCCCATACCTTAAAGCTAGTGTCATATGTAGGTGGGTCTAAAAATAATGAACTAGGATTGCCGCAAGTTCCGCTAAATGGGTCTACTACATATAAGCTATCATACCATACCTCAAAGTGAAGGTGCGGGTCTGTACTGTTGCCACTGCTGCCTACGTAGCCTATAAGATCTCCAGCGGTCACACTATCTCCTTCAGCTACCAGAATACTATTTTTCCTTAAGTGACCGTAGTAGGTATAGTATTTATTTGGATGCTTTATAGCTACATAGTTTCCGAGTAGTTTGGTGACGTCACCTGCAGTTTCTCTATCAAATTCTCCGTCTTTAGTAAAAGTGACTCTTCCACTTGCTGCGGCGTATACTTTTACACCTTCATCCATGTGCTCAAAGCTACGGATGGTGAAATCTGTTCCTTGATGTCCATCATAGCTTTTTGAGCCACAATTATGATCTTGGAATCCCGTGTTATCCCAGTCTACATAGTTTACTATGATCCATTCCTTACCTTGATTACCTTCTATGGGTGTTTGGAGAAAGCCTTGGGCATTAGATATTAACGTGCCAATTAAAAGAATGGTGAATAGGTTAAATAATTTATGCATTGGTTTCAAAGGTATTCTTTATGGGAATTATTTAGTAGGATTCTCTCTTGATATAGACCTAGGTTCTGGAGGTGAAGTATACCAAAATTTAAACCTTGTTTTCCTACGTCAAACTCAATTCGAACTTTTTAGGAGTTACTCCAAACTTCTTTTTAAAGGCATCTATAAAGTGACTTACATTGGTGTAGCCAAGTTGATCCGCTATTTCTGCTATCTGAAACTGTCTTTTAATAATGAGTTCGCGTGCTTTGCTCATCTTATAGTCTTTTACAAAGGCGTGTATAGTTTTGCCGTAGATTTCCTTAAACCCGGTCTTAAGATTGTGCTCATTAAGAGCTACGTACTTTGCGAGTTGCTTTATAGTAGGAGCATTTTGTAAGTCAGATATCAGATATTGTTTGGCATCTCTCACTTTCGTCACGTTTTCTTTTTGGTTTAAAAAAGGACACTTGTATGCTGTTTGTCTTTTACTAGCATTGAAGTAGTCATCTAATATGGCATATTTCTTTGCTTCCTTTAGTAGGTGATTATTCTGGTTCTCTAGTATCTCGTGCACACATCTACGCACCGTTGTACTTGCTTCTTCAAAGTGGTGGTATTGTTCTTTTTCGAAAATGGCTGCTTGTGAGAAGTTGAGTTCGTCCGTACCTTGTGCTATAATTTGGTGCAGTGTATCTATGCTCAGGTTGATAATACAAAACTGGGTGATTTCTTTGGCTACGAATGCTAGATTAAAGCTTCTTTTTTGATCATAAAATAAATAGATAGAATGAGGCGGAAGTGGCACGCTACGTTGGCCCATAGGCATTTCTACACCGCGAGTAGCTGTGATGAATAAGCAGATAGTGCCATTGGTATACTGATAGTCAGTGGGTTGTGGACTCGTTTTTAGTATTTTTAATGCTATGGATTCGTTGCTCATTTTTGGGCTATTTCTACGACAACAAAAATAAGC
>Ga0209702_10010036_pt1 | contig 10303 bp, 9 predicted proteins | sample FRY01_FD_187210 | JGI IMG/M metagenome (GOLD analysis project Ga0209702, IMG submission 187210) | Freshwater microbial communities from Lake Fryxell liftoff mats and glacier meltwater in Antarctica - FRY-01 (SPAdes) (version 2) | ecosystem: Environmental > Aquatic > Freshwater > Ice > Glacier...
CCTTCTGCTCGTTTTTTATAGTAAAAAGCATCGGCTCCTAAAACGGTTCCAGCTTGAATAACAACATCATCACCAATAATGCAATGGTCATAAATGATTACGTTTGCATGAATTAAACAATTTTTACCAATTTTTACTTCATTTCCAATAAAGCAATTTGGTTGAATGACCGTTCCTTCGCCAATTTGTACCGAACCAGAAATAGCTACATTCGACTGTACAAAGGGTCGAAAATGATTAGTCAATTTATTAAAATCTCGAAAAGGATCGTCAGAAATCAACAACGCTTTCCCATCTGGACAATCAACCAGCTTGTTGATTAAAACAATGGTTGCAGCCGATTGTAAGGCTTTATCATAATATTTCGGATGATCTACAAAAACAATATCACCCGCTTCTACCACATGAATTTCATTCATACCATAAACGGGAAAGTTTTCATCTCCAACAAATTCACTTCCGATAAGTTGAGCTATCGCTTTAAGCGAATACGATTTTGGAAACTTCATAAACCTAATACTTTGTTATTGATATTGTAACTGATATTGCCATCGCCGTTGATATTATTCCTTAACTCTTTCCATATAATTTCCAGAAGCCGTATCAATTTTAATTTTATCGCCTTCATTAATAAACAAAGGAACATTAACAGAAGCGCCCGTTTCTACTTTTGCAGGTTTCGTTGCATTGGTGGCGGTATTTCCTTTCATTCCTGGCTCGGTATAGGTCACTTCTAAAACAATAGAAGCCGGCATATCGACAGATAAAGGTAAATCGGTTTCTGTATTAATTTGAACCATCACCATCGTTCCTTCCTTCAATAAATCGGGAGCATCTAAAATATCTTTGCTCAAGGTAATTTGTTCAAATGATTCTGTATTCATAAAATGAAAATCAAGTCCTTCGGCATACAAAAACTGAAAAGTATGCGTTTCCACACGAACCACATCAATTTTATGTCCAGAAGAAAACGTATTATCTAGCACTTTTCCGTTCGTTAAACTTCTCAATTTTGTTCTTACAAATGCTGGCCCTTTTCCGGGTTTTACATGAAGAAATTCAATAATTTTATAAATATCGTGGTTGTGTTTAATACATAATCCGTTTCTAATATCTGATGTACTTGCCATACTTTTTTTGTTTTAAATCTATTTTAATTAGTTACATTTTTATTAATAAACTCCCGTGTACCCTTTCATTACGCCTCTTGACGAATTTCGGATAAATTGAAGAATTTCATCACGTTCGGTCGATGCCGACATTTCTGCTTCAATAATACTCACGGCTTGCGATGTATTATAATTTTTTTGGTACAATATGCGATATATTTCTTGAATTTCTCTGATTTTTTCGGTTGTAAATCCCCTTCTTCGCAATCCAACTGAATTAATTCCAACGTATGAAAGTGGTTCTTTTGCCGCTTTAGTATATGGTGGAACATCTTTTCGCACCAGCGAACCGCCAGAAATCATCGCATGATCGCCAATATTGATGAATTGATGAACGGCAGCTAAACCGCCAATAATCGCAAAATTACCCACAGTAACATGACCCGCTAAGGCAACCCCGTTCACAATAATTGCATTATCGCCAATATGACAATCGTGAGCCACGTGAGCCGTTGCCATAATCAAACAATTTTTTCCAATCGTGGTTTGACCAGAAGCAATTGTTCCTCGATTAATCGTTACACATTCGCGAATAGTTGAATTATCACCAATAATAGCCAACGAATCTTCGCCCCCAAATTTTAAATCTTGTGGAACCGCTGAAATAACAGCACCCGGAAAAATATTACAATTTTTACCAATTCGTGCTCCTTCCATAATGGTCACATTGGAACCAATCCAGGTTCCTTCTCCAATGATTACATTATTATGAATGGTCGTAAACGGGTCGATTACTACATTGCGAGCGATTTTTGCTCCGGGATGAACATAGGCTAAAGGTTGATTCATACGAGTTTTTTTTAGTTCTTTTTTGCTATTTGTGCCATTAATTCTGCTTGAGCTACTAGTTTTCCATTCGCATAAGCGTTGGCTTGCATGTGACAAATTCCACGTCTGATTGGTGTAATTAAATCACATTTAAAAATCAAGGTATCTCCAGGTAATACTTTTTGTTTGAATTTTACATTATCAATTTTCATAAAAAAAGTGAGGTAATTTTCTGGATCAGGAACCGTACTTAAGACTAAAATTCCGCCAGTTTGAGCCATTGCTTCTACAATTAAAACACCAGGCATTACTGGTGCATCTGGAAAATGTCCGATAAAGAAAGGTTCATTCATTGTCACATTTTTCAAACCAACCACATGAGAATCTGATAATTCAAAAATTTTATCTACTAATAAAAAAGGTGGACGATGTGGCAACATAGCCATAATTTTATGAATATCCATCAACGGTTCTTGATGTAAATCATACGTTGGCACTTGATTGCGTTGTTCTATTTTGATAATTTTAGATAATTTTTTGGCAAATTGGGTATTGACAAAATGGCCGGGTTTATTGGCAATTACTTTTCCTTGAATTCGAGTTCCCACCAACGCCAAATCGCCAATTACGTCTAATAATTTATGACGAGCCGCTTCATTGGGATAATGCAACGTTAAGTTATCTAAAATTCCATTGGGTTTAACCGAAATCTTTTCTTTTCCAAAAGCTACTCGCAAATTATTCATCGTTTCTGCAGAAATGTCTTTGTCCACATAAACAATGGCGTTATTTAAATCGCCTCCTTTTATTAAACCGTTATTTAACAAGGTTTCCAATTCATGCAGAAAACTAAAAGTTCTTGCGTCGGCAATTTCTGTTTTGAATTCAGACATCGATTTTAACGTAGCATTTTGAGTTCCCAGTACTTTTGTGCCAAAATCAACCATGGCAGTTACTTGATAGGAATCACAAGGCATGATTAAAATTTCGCTTCCGGTTGCTTCATCGGTATAGGAAATCACTTCCTTAACCACATATACTTTTCTCTCCGCTTCTTGTTCTACGATTCCTGCTTGTTCTAATGCCTCAACGAAATATTTAGAAGAACCATCCATAATTGGTGGTTCCGAAGCATTCAATTCAATAATCATATTGTCTAAATCACAACCCACACAAGCCGCTAAAACATGTTCCGAAGTCTGAATTTTTACCGCATTTTTCTCTAAATTCGTACCTCTTTGCGTATTTACAACATACGTCGCATCCGCTTCGATAATTGGATGACCTTCTAGATCAACGCGAACAAAAGTAAAGCCGTTATTAATAGGAGCAGGTTTAAATGTCATGGTCACTTCTTGACCCGTATGCAATCCAACGCCTTTTAACGTGATTTCATTTATTATGGTTTTTTGTTTTACCGATTGTCCCATATTTATTTAATTATCGTTTTTTTAAGATCTTCTAAGTCATTCACAAGTTTTGGCAAATTTTTAAAGTGAACATACGATTTACTAAAATCACCGTAATTGAACGCAGGCGTGCCCTGAACAGTCTCACCGTCTTTTAAACTTTTTGCAATTCCCGCTTGGGCTTGAATGCGAACACCATCGCCAATGGTTAAGTGTCCAGCAATACCCACTTGTCCACCAATCATACAATTTTTACCAATTTTGGTTGAACCAGCAATACCAGTTTGAGCTGCAATCACGGTATTTTTGCCAATTTCTACATTGTGAGCAACTTGAATTTGATTGTCTAATTTAACTCCTTTTCGAATAATCGTTGAACCTAAAGTAGCTCGATCAATGGTAGAACAAGCACCAATTTCTACATTATCTTCAATGATTACATTGCCAATTTGTGGCACTTTGTCATACGTTCCATCTTCTTTTGGAGCAAATCCAAATCCGTCTGAGCCAATGATTGTTCCAGAATGAATCGTACAGTTGTTACCAATTTCTGTTTCAGAATAAATTCTTGCTCCAGCAAAAAATACGCAATTATCGCCAATGGTTACGTTATCGCCAATAAAACTATTTGGGTAAATTTTTACATTAGAACCAATTTTTACATTTTTTCCAACATAGCAAAAACTGCCTAAATACAATCCTTCGCCGTAAGTAACACCTTCAGAAAGTACCGAAGGTTGCTCGATGCCTGACTTCATCAATTTCACTTGGTTATAATATTCTAATAACTTTGAAAAAGACTTGTAAGCATCTTCCACTTTTATCAAGGTAGCGGTTACCTCAAATTCCGGTTCAAATGATTTATTCACAATCACAAGCGAGGCTTGGGTTGAATAAATGTAGTTAACATATTTAGGATTAGCTAAAAACGTAAGGGATCCTTTGGAACCTTCTTCAATTTTAGACAATTTGTTGACTTCCACATTTGGATTTCCAACAACTTCTCCTTCTAAAATGGATGCGATTTGTGTTGCAGTAAATTTCATTCCGACAAAAATATAAAAAAATACTATTTAAAATTATTTTTCTACGAGTACTTTCGGAAAACAGCAGTAGTATTTGGTTACTGGTTTAGAAAAAGCTCTTGAGTTTAACTGATCGGAAGCATCAACAATGTCTTCTACCGATTTATCTTTCTTTAAAATACGAATGGGTTCAATTTCTTTGTTGTATCCCAAGGTTTTGATTTTTCCTTTAAAAACAAAGTAAGCAGTTTCGGCTAATGTAATTGGATAAAGCTCCGTCAATTGGTGTTTATAATCCAAAATAACTTCTTTTTCAAACTTTTCATTGCTCAATTTAATTTTTAATAAATCACGATTGATAATCATTTTGCTTAATGAACTCAAAATAAAATCCGATTGATTTTGCCACGCTTTTAAGGCAGAAATAATATCAAAATCGTCTAATTGAGCAAATTTTTCAATGATTTCATTCGTAAAATCTTCTTCTTCAATTTTATGTTGTAAGAAAAATTGCAAAGGTTCGCTACACGGTAAAATTATATCTTTTTGCGTTAGCTCTTTTGCTCTTTTTAACGTGCGAGTTAAAATTAATTCTGCTGCCAAACTTGTTTTGTGTAAATACGCTTGCCAATACATTAAGCGTCTGGCCATCAAAAACTTTTCAACGGAATAGATCGCTTTTTCTTCCATGACCAGAACATCATCTACCACGTTTAGCATCTGTATTAAGCGTTCAGAATTTATATTTCCTTCGGCAACACCAGAATAAAAACTATCGCGTTTTAAATAATCCATTCTATCCATATCCAACTGACTAGAAATAAGTTGTAACATAAATTTTCGTGGATATTCGCCTTTAAAAATCTGAATGGCTAAACTCAATTTTCCCTCAAATTGCTCGTTTAATTGATGCATAAATAGCAAGGAAATGGTTTCATGGTGCACATTTTCAACAATACTTTCTTCCATCGCATGTGAAAAAGGCCCATGACCAATATCATGTAATAAAATGGCAATATAAAGTGCTGTTTCTTCCTCTTTCGAAATAGAAACTTCTTTAAAACGGAGAACTTCCACCGCTTTTTGCATCAGATGCATTGCTCCCAACGCATGATGAAAACGGGTGTGATGAGCACCTGGATAAACCAAATAAGACATTCCCATTTGAGAAATTCGTCGCAAACGTTGAAAATACGGATGCTGAATTAAATCAAAAACTAATTCGTTTGGAATGGTAATAAACCCGTAAATAGGGTCGTTAAAAATTTTAAGCTTATTGGTTTGACTCACGTAAATTTAAATTGAGAGAACAAATATACTGTTTTTTAATCTTTGTAAAAATCAGTAAACTTTTACAATAACTTTAATACTTCTAGCGTTCGATAAGTGTTAAATTGCAACTTAAATAAACAGACCATTTTATGGACAAAATAAAAATTCTTTGGGTTGATGATGAAATTGATTTACTCAAACCACATATTATTTTTTTAGAAAATAAAAACTACGCGGTAACCACTTGTAATAACGGCCGCGATGCGATTGATATATTTGAAGAAAATCAATTTGATATTGTTTTTTTAGATGAAAATATGCCCGGACTGAGCGGACTAGAAACGCTTTCTGAAATGAAAGAAAAAAAGTCGGCAGTTCCGATTATTATGATTACCAAAAGTGAGGAAGAACATTTAATGGAAGAAGCAATCGGTTCTAAAATTGCCGATTATTTGATAAAACCTGTTAATCCGAATCAGATTTTGTTGGCTTTAAAGAAAAACTTAGACCATTCCCGACTAATTTCAGAAAAAACCACCTTAGATTATCAAAAAGAGTTTCGAAAAATTACAATGGATTTAGCAATGGTCAACACGTTTGAAGATTGGGTTGAATTATATAAAAAGTTAATTTTTTGGGAAATTGAATTGGAAAATATTGAAGACCAAGGTTTAATTTCTATTTTAGAATCTCAAAAAACAGAAGCTAATTCGCAATTTGGCAAGTTCATCGAAAAAAATTATGAAAAATGGTTTGAAGATAAAACAGAAAAACCCATTTTGTCGCACAAATTATTTCGAGAATATGTTGTTCCAGAAATTGTAAAAAAAGATAAACCCATTCTTTTTGTAGTAATTGACAATTTGCGTTATGACCAATGGAAAGCCTTTGAAAGTGTAGTGAACAATCACTATAAATTGGAAAAAGAAATGGCGTATTATGCCATGTTGCCCACGGCGACACAATATGCTCGAAATGCTATTTTTTCTGGTTTAACACCTTTAGAAATGGAGAAACAATTTCCGCAATATTGGTTAAATGATGTGGAAGAAGGCGGAAAAAACTTATTTGAAGGCGAATTTTTAGCCGCTCAATTAAAACGTTTGGGATTAAATATTAAAAGCGAATATTATAAAATTACCAATTTTAGAGACGGCAAGAAGCTCGTAGAAAACTTCAAAGGATTAAAAAACAATGATTTGACGACTATTGTCTATAATTTTGTGGATATGCTTTCACATGCTAAAACCGAAATGGAAGTTGTAAAAGAATTGGCTTCTAACGATAAAGCGTACCGCTCGTTAACATTGAGCTGGTTTAGAAATTCACCACTTTTAGAAATGATTCAGTTGGCACAACAAATGGGTTTCAAGTTAATTTTGACCACCGACCACGGAACAATTAATGTGAAACATCCGTCAAAAGTGATTGGCGATAAAAATACGAGTTTGAATCTTCGTTATAAAACAGGTAGAAGTTTAACCTATGAAGAAAAAGAGGTTTATGCTGTAAAAGACCCTAAAAAAATTGGATTGCCCTCTATTAATATGAGTAGTTCGTTCATTTTTGCAAAAAGCGATATGTTTTTGGCATACGTCAATAATTTTAATCATTATGTAAGTTACTATCGAAATTCCTATCAACATGGTGGAATTTCCTTAGAAGAAATGATTATTCCGTTTTTAGTTTTCAATCCAAAATAAGTGTAAAATTGTTTTAATGTATTGGTTTTCATGGAATATAGTTACAACTTGAGTGAAATAGATAGCATTGCTCAACAAATTATCAATCAAAATCCAGAAAAAGTAATTCTGTTTCATGGCGAAATGGGAGCAGGAAAAACGACTTTTATCAAAGCCTTAGCAAAAGTTTTGGGTGTTGAAAAAGCAACGTCGAGTCCAACATTTTCACTCGTCAATGAGTACGAAGCAAAAGAAGGTTTGGTATATCATTTTGATGTATATCGATTAAAAAATGAACAAGAAGCTTTTGATTTTGGTATAGAAGACTATTTGTATTCCGGACATTGGTGTTTTATTGAATGGGCAGAAAAAATTCCGAATTTAATTCCTGAAAATCATTCAGTTATTACGCTTTCAATGCTAGAAAATGGAAATAGGAAAATAATATTGAACTAATCGTTTTCGTGAATTTGTTTTTTGTAGAAATAAATATTGTTTTTGAAAATTATGTAGTTCGAAGATGGTTTTTTTCCATCACTTAAGGCTGAGAAAAGAAAAAATGAAGAAAAAAAGAAACATTATTTGATTCTCCTTACTTATGTAGTTTAATTTCAAAATTTTTGCTACTTTAGACACTTATTTTATAGCACAATTATGCCATTATCGCCTTTCTCCAAACAGCAATTAATTCCGCAGGAAGAAAAATTAGAAATTGCCCGTCACAAAAGTGATTTATTCATCGGGATTCCCAAGGAAACTTCCTTTCAAGAACGTCGAATTTGCTTAACGCCCGATGCGGTGAACTCTTTAGTTTCGCACGGTCATCGTGTTTTATTAGAAGCAGGAGCGGGAGAATCGGCAAGTTATAGTGACAAAGAATACAATGATGCGGGAGCAGAAATTACGCAAGATCCAAAAAAAGTCTTTGGATGTCCGATGATTTTAAAAGTAGAACCGCTCACAACAGCTGAAATTGAAATGGTGAATTTAAATACCGTTGTCATTTCTGCCATTCAATTAAAAACCAGAAAAAAAGATTATTTCGAGAAATTAGCCAAGAAAAAAATTACTGCTTTTGCGTTTGAATTTATTAAAGATGACGATGGCTCCTACCCTGCTGTCAAATCATTAAGTGAAATTGCGGGAACGGCATCTATTTTAATTGCAGCTGAATTAATGATTAATAATGCAGACGGCAAAGGATTATTGTTTGGAAATATCACTGGCGTTGCTCCAACAGATGTTCTTATTATTGGAGCTGGAACAGTGGGCGAATTTGCAGCAAAAACAGCTCTCGGCCTGGGAGCAACGGTAAAAGTTTTTGACAATTCCATTACAAAATTACGACGGTTACAAAATAATTTAAAACAACCAATTTTTACGTCAACCATTCAACCTAAAGCGCTTTTAAAGGCCTTAAGACGTTGCGACGTTGCTATTGGTGCACTTCGCGGTCAAAACCGAACACCTGTTGTTGTTTCTGAAACAATGGTGGAAAACATGAAAAAAGGAGCCGTAATTGTGGATGTGAGCATTGATACCGGTGGCTGTTTTGAATCATCTGAAATCACAACGCATGAAAAACCAACGTTTATCAAAAACAATGTGATTCATTATTGCGTGCCCAATATTCCCTCTCGGTATTCAAAAACTGCTTCTTTATCAATTAGCAATATTATAACGCCTTATCTAATTCAAATTGCAGAAGATGGCGGTATTGAAAGTGCCATTCGATGCAATCGTGGTTTAAAACATGGCTTGTATTTTTATCATGGCATTTTAACGAATAAATACATTGGTGATTGGTATGATATGCCAAATAGTGACATCAATTTAATTGTGTTTTAGGGATTTGTTCGTATTTTTGCACGGTTAAAAATATTTACAAATGAATTTCTATCAACGTTTTGCTTTTTTCCTTTTCGGCTTATTGATTGGCATTATTTTTCTAATTTATTTTTTGGGAGCGAAAGCAAAAGCGAGGGATGTTACTTTTTGTTATCTTCCCAATTGTCGCGTTTTAAAAGATATTCGAAGCAAGCCGTTTCAATATTCGGAAGAATCGTCAACAGTTTTAGCCGAAACATGGATTGATACCCTAGATGTTAAAAATACATTGTTTTATGGCGACATTGATTTTAGTAAAAGTAATGTTAAAGAAGGTGGAGCAAAACTGTATGTCATTGAAGGACAAACCGAAAATGAAACACCAATTATCTTAGAAGTGCTTAATTATCAGAGTAAAGCAGTACTCAAAACCATTAAAAAACAATAATATGCAACACATTATAGATCGTTTTATAAGTTATGTGACCATTGATACCGAATCTGATCCAAATTCAGAAACTACGCCAAGTTCTAAAAAACAACTGGTTTTAGCCAAAAATTTAGTAAAAGAACTTAAAGCAATTGGCATGGACGACGCAACCATTGATAAAAATGGCTATATTATGGCAACTTTACCATCTAATGTGGAACATGAAGTTCCTGTGATTGGATTTGTTTCGCATTATGATACAACGCCTGATTTTACCGGAGCAAATGTAAAACCACAAATCATTGAAAACTATGATGGAAAAGATATTGTTTTAAACGCAGAACAAAACATCATTTTATCACCCAATTATTTTAAAGATTTATTGCAATACAAAGGTCAAACTTTAATTACAACCGACGGCACAACATTACTTGGTGCCGATGACAAAGCAGGAATTACCGAAATTATTACGGCGATGGAATATTTAATTCAGCATCCAGAAATTAAACACGGAAAAATTCGAGTGGGTTTTACGCCCGATGAAGAAATTGGTCGTGGAGCTCACCATTTTGATGTTGATAAATTTGGAGCAGCGTGGGCTTATACGATGGATGGAAGTCAAATTGGCGAACTAGAATATGAAAATTTTAATGCCGCTGGTGCGAAAATAACCTTTAAAGGAAAAAGCGTTCATCCGGGCTATGCCAAAGGAAAGATGATT
>Ga0209702_10010041_pt1 | contig 10299 bp, 10 predicted proteins | sample FRY01_FD_187210 | JGI IMG/M metagenome (GOLD analysis project Ga0209702, IMG submission 187210) | Freshwater microbial communities from Lake Fryxell liftoff mats and glacier meltwater in Antarctica - FRY-01 (SPAdes) (version 2) | ecosystem: Environmental > Aquatic > Freshwater > Ice > Glacier...
TCCGAAGTCATAATCTGGTCTTCACTCATACGCAAAAACCAACCAAATATTTCACGGTCTCTTAATTCAGGCCAAGGAAACGGGACATATACTGTATACGCACAGAGATCAAATGGTAAATTGCCATCTGTACCTGTAGCAAGTAAATCTTCTAATTGAATTCTTTTACCATTCTTTTTACGCATACCTTCAACAGCTGGGTCAATAATAATACCTGTATTAACATATTCTGTAGATAATCTCACAAAATCCCAATTAACATCACGTCTGATTTGATCCCCACCACGTTTTTGTGCTACACGAGCATATGTAATTTCCATCCATTCTTTGAATAAGGGATGATTTGGATAAGGCGACCAAATAGAACGGAATCCAGGTATATTTGTTCCATCGGGTCCAGCATATGTTTCATCAAGATCAGTGCCAAAGAATACAACTTTATTTTCTGGTAATTTACCAAATCCTTTAAGAGCAATACTATATGGTGTAAGCCATAAGCCACCATATTTAGCAAGAATGGCAGCTCGAATATAATTGAGTTCAGATTCATTAACAGGGCTAATAGGGTCACGTAGACCGGGAGGAAGTTGGTTCCATCCACCTAATAATTCTGCTACACCAGATAGTCCGCCAATAACTTCAATTCTGTATTCATCTTTGTTTTGTTTTACGATAGTTTCATAACAAAGATTCAAGAATGGCATATTTAAAGCACGAGAACTACGAGCTCCAAAATCAGCCCATTGACGGGAATTGACATCGCTTGTGTCGTAGTATAACCAAATTACTGGTTTATTCATTCCCTTATTCAATATATGTTTATTAGCAAATGGGTCATTTTTAATTAATTTACTTGAGTAATATAATCCAACTATTACAGCGACTATGAATAGTATTAGTATGATTAAAAGAAGTCTATTAATTGGACTCATTTACCTACCTATAAAAAGCATATAATACCTCACTGAAATCGTAACTTAAAGTTAATAAATAACATAGTTATAAATGTGGAATGACATATTAAAAAAATGTGATATAAGTATTAATAGTAGTAATAATGATATTAATGAAGTTTTAGATTCAAAAATACAAAATAATACAGATAGTTATATTTTAAATGTATTTTCAAATAAAGATAATTCACCAATAGATAATACAATTCGTTTATGGCCACATCAAGAAGCTATGTTACATAGAGTTAGACAGATTGAACATAACGGATATATGTGTAAAACTAATCATACAGAAGGTTCAATTATGAGATATATGAATAAAAAGGAAGCACCCAAATCATATGATGTATGTCTTGGTGTAATGAATGATCCACCTGGTTCTGGTAAAACATATGTAATTTTAACACATATTCGTACTGATTTAAATTTGGGTCCAACAATAATTATTGTTCCACAAAATATTTATGGTCAATGGAGAGAATCAATTGAATTAATATTTAAAAATCAACTAAATAAATGTAAATTTTCATTATCATATTCAGATGTGATGGATATGTATGGAAATCCAAATATTGTAGAGAAATATAAAGTAATTTTATTATTAGATAGTTTTGCGGAAGCGTATTTAAAAGTTTTGAATGATAATAAAATTGGGATTTGTCGTATTGTAATTGATGAAATTGATATTATGGATAAATTTGTATGTTCTTCTGTAGAGTCAAGATTTGTTTGGTTAATGTCTGCTTCATATAAAACCCAAAAGATTCTTGGACCATATCATATAGGTGATCATACAAAAGTTATATGTAAATGTGATAATGATTTTGTACAAAAATCACTTAATTTACCTATTCCTAAAAGTCAAGCTATTGAATGTAGCGATGAACATATACAATTATTTATAGATATTATTGATTCTAAGCAAATGAAAGCGTTAAATGCAGGCGACCATATGATATTAAATCGTATTATGAATAAATCTGGTTTAATAACATTATTATTATACAAGGATTTAGTTAGTAAATATATTACGTATTTAGTTAATAAAGCGGATTTATTGGAAGATGCTGAAAAAGAATTAGAAAATTTTGTAATAATAGATGACCGTTCAGAAAAAGAATATAATATTTTAAGAGATAAAATTACATTATTAAATACATTTAAAAAAAAAGCTATTCTTCTTGAAGAACGTAAAATAAAACTATCTGATAATTTCTTAACAAATAGTAAAGAAAAATATTTAGAGGGAGAATTTATTGAAAAAATGAAATTAGATAAAAGTAGTAAATGGTTAGTATTCAATGATAATGGTAATGTTTTAGTTAAATATCAAGAATTATTACTCAAGAATGAAATTAATGCAGTTATGTTAGATGGTGGTAATCAAAAAATAATTGAGAAGACATTAAAAGATTATAAAGAAGGTGAGGTACAAGTATTATTATTAAATTCAATGATAGAAGGAGCGGGTATGAATTTAGAGAATACAACACATCTTCTATTTATGCATAAAACAGAAGAGAAGTTTATTGAACAGGTAATTGGTCGTGCGCAACGTTATGGTAGAAAAAATCCATTAAATGTGATAATGTTATTTAATAAAAATGAATAATTTATAAATTTATTACAAAACCATTATAGGCTTCATTGGGATATTTCTCAGGTGGCCAATTTTCTAATTGATTACTTTGTTTGGCATCAAATTCAAAAAAGTCTTTAACAGCTTCTAAATGTTTTGTCTGTTCTACTATTTTTTTCTTTTCAAATTCTTGTATTGCTTTAAGTTCATTATTATCGAATGGTGTAATTTGAGTATTTCTTTCTTTGATTATGTCTTCTAAAGTTTTATTAGTTTCTTTAAAGTTTGTAATTTTATCTGTAATCGTATTAGCAGTTGTAAAAGCAGAATATACATCAGTGTATTCAGGATTTATAAAGATATCTGAAGTATAACCACCTTCATGACTTTCAATAATACTTGTCCCAATAGATATTCCAGAAATATAAGCCATTGCTTCAGGATGTAAAATAATAGCATTTGGTTCTGGTTTATCTTTTTTTACTGATTCTTCAAATATTGTATTAAAATCTTTTTTAAGAAATGTAGGAGGATTTTGTGTAGCATCACCAAATATACCTTCAATTAAATTAGTATCATCAGATTTATTTTTAAGCCATTCTTGATATCCGTGTATATCGCATTTATGAGATTCTTCAAATTGTTTATTAAATATTTCATTATCAAACTCTTCAAATATACGATTAATTAATTCATCTGGTCTTAAATCACGAAGTTTATCTGGTGATATGACATTTTGTAAAGTTAAACGTCCACCATTGATACGTTGAAATGTTTCTGATAAATAAACAAAAGCAGCTAATATTTCATCAAATTCAATTGCATCTCCACCCTTATCTGGATGAACTTTTAACACTTTTTTTTTAAAAGAATTTTTAAGTGAATCTGCCGTAATATCATCAATGTTTAAAAATTCAAATAGTTGAAGACAATATTCTAACTCAGACATTATATATCTAATGAATTATTAAACTTTATATTCTTTATTTAAACACTTTAATATGTTAATTTTCCTTGATTTAAATCAACACCATCAGTAATAACCATTCGTTTCATTTGGTCAAAATAATTTTGATTTCTGACAGACATTTCAGCACGTTGTCTTTCACGTGTATCATCTTGTTGTTTTTGGCGATTTTCAAAATCACGAATGCCATGAAGTTCAGATTGTGAAAACGGATCAGGTGCTTTTTCTCTTGCGGCTCTGTATTGTTCAAGATTTCTTTCACCAACATGTACATTTGCTACTTTATCTGAAATAGTACTTTCAGATGTATATGCACCACGTAAATCAGTAAATTGGAATTTTGAACCAGTTGCTGCTGTATATGATTCTACTTTTTCGCCTACAAAACTAACACCACATGTAGGGTTAAGTGTTAAAGCCATTTCACCAGGATGAACTATAAGAGAATTTGAAGTACGTTGATTTTTTCTCGATTCATCGTCAAATAAGCGATTAAATACGTCTCGATTGAATTGGCCACCAAATTTAGGTGCTGGTGTAGATTTAGAATCAGCAGATTTTAACCAATCACCATAACCATCAGAATCAGGATCTGGAATATGAGTTTGTTCAAATAGTTTATTAAAAGAATTCATATCCAGATTCTTCGCATTTAAACGAACAGGTTCACCTTGATGTTTCCATTTCTCAGCATCCATATCTCTACTTACATTAACTGATGTAGGAGCTTCAACACGTCCAGATGATATTTTTTTACCACCACGCATATGTTTAAGGATTTCTGATAAATATGCATAGGCTCGTGTAACTGCTTCAAAATATTCTTCTGACCCGCCTTTGTCTGGATGAGCCTTAAGAGCCATCTTTTTATAGGCGGATTTCAAAGTTTCTTCTGTTAATGCTACTTCTTCTTGAATATTCAGTACTTCAAGGCAAGATGAAAAATATGTCATTGCTTTTTGTTTGGGAGTATCCGTAATAACTTTCCAACTTGGTGTATTATCGGTATGCGTAATAATTTGACTTTGTTGGCGATTTTGCTGTGAATATGATTGAGTAGGTGGTGTAGAACCAATATTGTTAAAATTAGGCTGCATTGAGCGTGGTATGGATGACATTTGTTGAGGTGTATTATATTGTTCTCTCGATTGTTCTCCCGGAAGTAATGGTGGAGTTCCCCCAGAATTTACAGTAGAAATATAGTTTAACAAATAACTATATATGCCAGCTCTTTTGGCAGAACTAACATATTCCATTGAAGCCAAACATGTATTAATAATACCAAGTCTTTTAACAGAATCTTTTATTTGAATAATATTTGTATACATTCGCAAATGAACTGGATCAATTGATGATTGGTTATTACCCATCTTACCTACAATCTTCCAAAAATAGTTTAATTATTATTTATTCTCACAAGAAATTATGAAATGTTTTTTTTATAGTGTATATAATTTTTTATTCATTATAGATATTACTATTTTATTAAAGACTAAAAAATGAATTAATAATAATGAATTTTTTAATAATATATTATTGTTAAAAAAATAATATAATTAAGAGAAATTGTGAAATACATTATTATTTATATTAATATTTTATTGATGTATTAGAATAAATAATTTCTAATGTATACTTTAGAATGAGTGATTCAAATGAAGTTATAGAAGAAGTTATAGAAGAAGTTAGTAATAAAATAGAGTCTTCACTTGTAGAGCCAATTACTAAACAAGACATATCATCTACGGTTATTGTAGAAAGTACAATAGTAGTTGATAAAAAATTAGGTTTAACTCTTATAAGTGAAAGTAGTTTATCAGAAGAGCAAAAGAATCTTGCAGCAAGTATTTATGATTCAGTAAAGCTTTCCATTCAAGGATTTATAAATAATCCTAATGTAAATAATACTATAAAAATTACTAAGACACTTGGACAAGTAATAAAACAATTAGAAGTTAAAGTATCTACAAGTGCGAATAAGAAGGCTGTAGCAATTGAATTGGGTCGTATTTTAATTAAGGAAGTAATACCAGATGATAAGGGTGAATCTGAAGTATTAATGATCTATGATTTAATAGCAGAAGAAACATTAGAGGCTATGATAGAAGTCTCAAGAGTTGTTAATATAGCTGTTCAGAAAATAGCGGTCAGTTGTTGTCCAAGTATATTAGAGCTTTTTAAACGTTCTAATAATTAAGATATATAATATTTAATAATTTCTTTAACTTCAAGAATACTGGGTAGTGGAATCATGGATTCACATTCCCAGAAGTATCTTTTTCCAGTAGATTCAAATGAGAATTCTGAAGGGTAGAATTGTGGAGCTAATTTAGGAAGCATTCTTTCAGGACCATTTGGAATTAAGGCCCAACTTTCTAAAGGTAGTACAAGAGCGAGTTGTTCTATTGGGCGAATATCAGATCCTCTAAGAAGAACTTTTTCTGGAAAATTAGGTAATAAATTTGTTTTATAAAGATATTCTTTTAGTGAATACCATAAGGGAGGAAGATTAAATGGATAGAACCAGTTAAAGCATACATCATCAATTGAACCTGTATAATATGCCCAAATCCACTGAATTCCATATAGATATTCTTTACAAATTCTATTATTATCATTATTATTTGAAGTAAATCCATTAAAGAATTGTGATAAATATTTGTCTTTCCAGTTATGTACTAAATGTTTTCCATCAACAAGTATATGCTCTTCAATATGTGAAAGTGGCCAATTATTATCACCTAATTTAAATTCAGATTCGTTTAGTTTTTGTCCTAAATTACGAGCCATTATTTGTTTTTTATGTATATATTTTTGAATTCTATATTCTTCACTTATTGAAAGGATTGTAAATAAAGATTTAACATTATCAAAAGATATTTTAAGTGTTTGAGGGTCGATAATATTAATATTTTTAGAGGTAAGTGTTTGAATAATATCGAGGAGTTCAGAATGACCATCTTCTCTAATTTTAAGTCCAAGAGAACTTGGTAGGAAATCATTACCAAGAACAGACATCGCAAAACAATAATTTAGAATAAACATCCTTTGTTTCACTGGGTCAGATATAAATTCAATAGATAACCAATTTTTTAGTGCGTTAATTGAAAACCATTCAAATAATTCTTCTCCAAGTGAATTATAATTAATTTTGCCAGCATTTACTTCTTCTCTAAAAAGCCATATTTTATTATTTTGTTGGCACATTTCATGTCCAAGAATAGATAGTATAATAAGATCAGCATCAAGGCCATATACTGCATAATCACCTTTATATATTCCCTTACGCCATTCTGACATAATTTTATGTTCTCCTTCTCCAGGTTCATCACTTGAACTAAGTATCCAAGATTTGATTCCGTGTTTATTAATCATAGTTTCAAGTCTTATACGTAATTTTTTCATAAAATTAGTTCCTGGTGTAATGGAATTTTTGTCCCATGTGGGGCAAGTGGTTGTATCAGAATCTGGATGTTGTGCTAGCCAGATAGATTTAAAACGACGAAGTCTTTGTTGGCGCATTTTTGCCATAGGGACAACACCATCAATAGCAATATATACACCAGAAGTTGGATTAACTTCTTTAATAACTTTTAGACAATATTTAACAATACATTCACACAGTTTAGTTTCCCATTCGTCTTTATTAGAATCACCAGGATATTGTGGTGTATCTTCTCTGTGAAGGCAATGATAAATGAGACAATTAAAGTCCATAAATAACCAATTTATGTTATTATTGTTAGGATGAGCTTTATTAATAAGACCTGGAATAGTATCAATTAATTTTTTATAATATGAAGGAATACCCATTTGGAGTTCTTAATATAAAGATGTAAAGATGCTTTATGTTTTCTGAATTGAATAAATAGGAATGTCAGTCGCAGCTGGAATTACACAACCTGGTGTATGGGATAAGGTAAAAGACTTTATAGGTGGTACGGTATTTAAAACTATAACTGAAATTCATATGCTAATGCCAGACTCAATTTTATTTGGATCAATATTAATGTATTTTTTAACCCAAAATATGGCTTTTGGTATATTCGCTATTTTTATATTTGAAACTGTTTTATCACATAAGATGATATCGTGGATATCATCACAAGCAGTTGGTTCATCCCGGTCTGTTGATATACAGTGTCGTGTAGGATATAAAAGTCCTCAATTTAGCGTTGAAAGAATATTTTCACACGACTCCTATCCTTCATATGGTATGTTTTCTATATCAGCAATTGGGACATATTTAGCATTAGCTACTTCATATTTTAAGGATACATTAAAGGCAATGGATGAAAGTACTATAACAAATAATAAATCTACAAATGATTATTGGTCATCACGTCCGCTTGTATCATATATATTAATAGGTTTAACAGTTATGGCATTTGCTATAGTTAGACTCTGGAAGTGTGATACAATTAGTGAGGTTATAATAGCATTTATATTTGCTATAATAATTGGTGCTTTATTTTTTTATATTAATAAGGCAGTATTTGGTGAAGAATCTATGAATTTCTTAGGTTTACCTTATTTGGTAAGTAAGGATAGTCAAGGTGCGCCAATATATATATGTTCAGCTGATACTAAGGATTCTCACACTGCTTAAAAGTAATTAATTAGTATATAATAAATGCAAGCCTTATATACTAAATTTAGTCACGAAATTATGTTGGTAGTATGTAATATAGTATCAATCGGTACATTAGGATATATAATTAATGATTCTAATATGATTGAGAAAAAACATATTAGATTTGTATATGATAATAAAATTAATAAATTAAATACAGAACTTGAAAATTTAAAACTTGAAAATTTGAAACTTGAAAACTTGAAACTTGAAAACTTGAAAATAAAACAATGATAAGATAAATTAAAATACTAAATAGTAGGATTAAAATGGACTCGTTAAAGAATATTATATCAGACATTCGTGTTTTTCTTTACGGCGGGATTTCAACACTTCCATTAACAATAGCAGGGACATTATCCATTTTAGGTCTTTTTACAGGGAACTATGCGATAATATTTTTTCTACTTGGATATTTAATTTTAGCCCCGTTAGGGGCAACACTTTTAAATTCTATAGGAGGATATATATTTGGAGGTTTTAATATTTTTAAAGCAAAAACAGGAGATAATTGTAAATTAGTTATCCCATATTCTACATTAAATTCATCAGGAAATTCTAATGATAGTAGTGCTGTTATATCTACAAATTGGTTGGCAATGTCTACATTTTTTGTTGGATATTTATTTACAAATAGTTTAGAATTATATAGCCGTGAATCAGAAGATACATCACTAAAGATTGATACATCATCAATATCTGATATAAATACAATGGTATCAAATCGTAAATCACAGGCAATTATAGCAATGGCTTCAATAATTTTTTTTACTTTAGTTATATTAATATTCAGATATTATACTGGTTGTGAAAGCATATTAGGTATGATAATAACAACAGTAGGATTTGTATATTTAGGCAATGGATGGTATAAAATACTCAGTATGGTTGGTGAAGATAGATTATCAGATTTATTTGGAATAGCAAATCGTCTTCTTCCACCGAGCGCAATTAAAAATGCTCCTATTGCGTGTGTCCCTGTAAAAAATAGTAGTTAAAAAAAATCATATAATCGTTTAAGTTCTTCAAATAAGCGAATAGTTTTTTGATTATCATTGTGTGTAGACCATCCAATTTGAGTTGCTTTTCTCATTTGCCCAATTATAATATTAAAATGATATGTAAAATTAAAAGGTTTATTATATAATTCTGGAATTTGTTCTATAGTTACATTATTATGTTTTGCTGTTCTATCATTAACTTGGCAATGTAGAGTATATAACCAGGTCCTAATATTTGTAATATTAAAAGAAATAATAGGGTTTTGTGAATAATAAGTAGTATAATGTTTTTTACATTGAGGGCAAGGTAATGAGTATCGTAGACTTAATAAAAGAGCAGTCCATATTCTATATTCTTCTTGGGGTAATCTTGAAAGTTTAGGTATTCCAATACGTTCAGCAGATGAATGAAGTATTATCCAAAGATGATGTCCCCATATTTCATTTATAGGTGAATCCATTTATAATATATAGTATAAATTTGTTCTTAATATAAAATCACAAATTAATATAGATATGGAAGAAGATATAGAAAAAGATATGCCAATTTTATTAGAAACAAGTGAAAATGAAAGTAATGAACAGTTAAGTGATATAATATCATCGATACCTGAAATTAAACAAAAAATCCCACCTGAGACAATTGAATTCGCAAAAGAAAAAACAAAGTATTTAAAACCTCAAGAGAATAAATTTTGGAGATTTACATTTAAAGATAATCAAAATACAGATATATTAAAACAAAATATTGAAAGTTTAGATCTTACGGTTAGTTTTGATATGAGACAAAATGAACCAGATATAACAATAAAACAAGATGAAAATATTATAGGTAAAATAAATTTAATTTTGTCAGATAGACGAGACGTAAATTTACCAGAAAAATATTACTGTAAAGTATATTTTTATGACTTTTCAAATCAAGAATTATATATGAAAATCAAATATGTAATTGAAAATTTTTTTAATAATTTAAAAATAAGTAATACAAATGAAAAAAGTGGAAAATATAAAAAACATTATACTCATAAGAAGAATACGCATAAAAATAAAAATAAAAATAAAAATAAAAATAAACAAAAAAAATATAATAAAACTTCAAAGAATAAATATAGAAAATAAAATAAAATTATTATATAAATATGATGATAAAATTTGAAGAAAAA
>Ga0209702_10010043_pt1 | contig 10298 bp, 7 predicted proteins | sample FRY01_FD_187210 | JGI IMG/M metagenome (GOLD analysis project Ga0209702, IMG submission 187210) | Freshwater microbial communities from Lake Fryxell liftoff mats and glacier meltwater in Antarctica - FRY-01 (SPAdes) (version 2) | ecosystem: Environmental > Aquatic > Freshwater > Ice > Glacier...
GTAGCTGGTGTAACTGGTCTGTGATTATCTCATGTAAGTCTTAACATATCTATGCACGACACTTTATACGTTGTTGCCCATTTCCATCTTATGCTTTCGGGAGCAGTTGTTATGGCAATATTCGTTGGTTTTTATTTCTATTTTCACGTATTCTTTTTTGTTAAGTACCCTAAAACTTTCTCTTACTTTCATATTGTTTACTATACCGGAGGTCAGTGGTTAACGTTTTTACCACTTTTTTGGGTAAGTTTTTCCGGATTACCACGTCGTCTACATGATTTCCCAGCAGTTTTCATGGGTTGACAAAGTATGGCTACAGTTGGGCACTTCATAACAATGCTAGGAGTTTTAGCTTTTTACACTGCTATTTTTGAAGCCCACTTAGAAAAGAAATTAACCTACTACCTATTTTCACTAGTTCCACGTTTAAATAAAAGAATTTGTTACTACTTACTAAAAATTATAAACGTACAAGTTCAAAATAAATATTTATCAGTTACCCCAAATAAGAAAACTAGATCTTATATTATCAACAATCAAGTGTTGTAGTATTTGTATACATAAAATGTTTGTAATAGTTAGTTATATTCAAATTTTTATAAGTAATGTTATTATCTTCTTATTGCTAACCCTAATAATCGCAACTATTACACTTATGGAACGAAAAATATTATCTTTAGTTCAACGTAGAGTTGGGCCCAATTACATAGGTTACAAGGGGCGTCTACAGTTTATCGCAGATGCCTTAAAACTGCTTGTTAAACATATTGTTATCATTAATAAGGTTAATAAGCTTCTCTTCTTACTTTTACCAGCCTCTATCTTGATAATCTGCTATCTATTTTGGGTTAATTTGATTTGAGGACCAAACTTAGCAATCTGTGAAATTGAATACAACTTATTATTTATGGGTGTATTATCTATGTTTTTCTCGTTCCTAATGTTTTTAGTCGGTTGAATAAGCAAAAATAAATTTGCTATATTGTCTTCAGGTAGAGTTTTAGTAACAACATTGAACTTAGAGGTATTTATAAATTTTTTTCTTATATACATCATTGTTTTGTTTGAGTCATTCTCATTTTACCAAATAGTTTCTTTTCAACACACGTCAACCTGAACCCTTTTTTTGTTATTACCAGTGCTACCAATCCTATTGATAATATTTTTTCTCGAAACCGGAAGAATACCCTTCGATTTGGGGGAGGCAGAGTCGGAGCTAGTCGCAGGGCACACAACTGAAATGGGTGGTTTTTTCTTTGCACTATTTTATTTAGGTGAGTATTTTCATTTATTTTGCTTTTCCATGACTTATGTGCTTTTACTTTTTGGTGGTTGACACCTATAGTTGTTAATAAAAAATTTATTGTTTAATATGTATTTATTAATTTTTAACATTAACTTTTATTTTCTCATTGTTATCTGCTTAACTTCAACAAGCTTGCTACTCGCTACACTAAGGACTAAATTTCACCTCTTCATAGCTTGCACACTCCTATATAGTTTTTTGGGATTTTATTTTAACTTAGATGGTATGATGTTAGTGTTATTGACAACGGAGTTCACGGTTATACTAATATTTCTCATGACCTATATGCAATTGTATGCAAAGCATGATTTTATGGTTAAAAGCACTTTCTCGATGTTACCTGTTGTTGCAGTACTTTGCCTAACCCCTATCTATAATTTTTCTGAAACTTTTTTTTACTATGTTTCATATTATAAGCTGTGCAACCATATAGTTAGTAGTGATTTTTATGTAATATATTATCTACTGTTTGAAAAATTACCCCTATTGGTGATTATTGTAACACTAGCCATTAGTTTATTTAGTCTGTTTTTTATCATTCTTTTTTTTAACATAAAATTAGTTAAAAATACTGGAAATGCGAACCTAAAGTCAATAAACTTTTTAAGAAAACAAAATTTAACTAAACAAACAAGTTTTAAAACCCGTTTATATACTTTCCAAAACTAAAGTTGTTTCAAAAAGAATCATTTACAATTCCAAGCGACTCAAGTGGAATACTTTTAGTTAGAGTAATAGAAATAAGAAGATGTAGTACCTCAAGGCTAGCAAAAGTTGGTAAATTCTTAAAAATCGTAATTCGAAACACTAAACCACTCTTATTAAAAAGACGTAAAAAAAAATTAAGAGCACTAACTATTAGAACCTCCCATTACCTAAGTAAAGCTGATGGTCTAACATATACTTTTTGCGACAATGCTTTAGTCCTACTAAAAAAAAGAATGAATACGGTCGGCAAAGAGCTTTTCGGCCCTATTTGCAAAAACTTAAAAATTAAGAAATTTAGGATCGCTTTTAAAAAAGTTTTTTAAACTTTAGTCGTCTAGTGGTTAAGATAACAGGTTTTCACCCTGTTGACCTAGGTTCAATTCCTAGCTAGAGTACTTGAGTTTTTTCTTTAATCTTTTTAAAAAGATGATAAACAGACCTTCCTTGAAGTTCAAAATAAATCTATTTTTCTTAAAAGAAAGCCTAAGCCTAAACTTTAAACACTTAATATTCATGCATGTCTTCACTAATTTGAGTAAAAAACTAAAAATAAAAATCTTCAAGACGGTAAACCTACTTTCCGTAAGTAGTATATATCCTTATATACTTATGTTTAATGCTTTAACTATTATGATTTTTTTGCTCGCGTAAATTGTCAAAAAAAAATTTTTTTAAAGCATACATATCACTGCTTTATAGAAGTATCTGCAACAAAAATTTAAAATTATACAAAAACTATTTAAAAGTCAAAATCCAGTCGTTGGATACATCCCATACAGGTGTAATTAACGGAACGGGAAACCACTTCAAAAAACTAATATTTTTTATGTTAGCGTTTAATAATCTACTGATAAAAAGTTACAAAGTCTTAAAGACGAAATCGATAGTATCGATACTTTGGAACACCTTAGCTGCTAATAACGTTATATTTTAAAAATAATGGGAACTTTATTTTTTTTAAGAAAAGTTCGAAGTTTCAATAAGAGTAGGTATGCAAGAAATAGGCAGCTTGCTAGAGTCATCTTTTACTTTGGGTTATATATAAACATTCTCATAATTTACGGAAGTTTTTCAATGCTTTACGGGTTTGTTTTTAAGTTTAACCATGCTATATGAATCACTTATTTCTTAATTTCTTGTTTTATTTTACCTTCAATGTTTAGAGTTTCTAAAAAATATTGAAGAAATTAACTAGGGTGTTACAGTTTTTATTAAAATGAAAAACTTACAGAACTTTGAAATCCGGACTCTTACTAGACTTTTTTTGCAAGCGTTTTTTTTTTAAAATTTCTAAATATTTTTTTTACACCTTTACTATATTTTTTGGTGATAAGTATATATTGGAGAGTTTTTTCTCTAACTTTTTCAATTTTTTTAAATTTTTGTCTACTAAACTAAAAGAGTTGAATAAAAACTCATTCATTTCAGTCTTCAAGGTATCTATGCACATCATTTTGTACATCAGCATGCTATCAGGTATATTATATATTTTATAAAAAGGGTGTTACTCGATGTTTCATTTTCAAATTTGTTCCTAGAGAATTTTGGAAGTCCTGTAAGCAGCTTAATAAACATCTTTAACCTTGTTATCTTTGAGGATAACTTTGCAGCATTCAATTACCTAAATAATTACATCTTACTTCTAAACTTATGATGCTCTGTTGAACAAATGTCAGAAATATCCAATGAAATAATATTTTTAAGCTCTCTATTCGGTAACTATTTTGACTCATTAAAGCACGTATACGAATTTAACCCTTGTTACTACTCAATGGACTATCTGCACTTATATTATACTAAAAAAGCTTTTTATACCATTGTTATTTCAGCGTTTTCGGGCGATAACAGCGGTATTTTAAAAATAGTTACACTTAACTTAAGGTTGGATATAGTTTTCTCTCAGTTTACTAACAAGTGAGGCTATTTTGTATTCGTTTTGTTGGTGACTTACTTCTTTAGTAATATAGTAAGGTTTAGGTTTCAATATGGATTTAATTTCTACTTCAGCTATTTCAAGACATTAGCAGATTTGGGCGAACAAGAATACGGATCTTATGATGATTTCAAATTCTTTCTATTCTTTTTAGTTCAGATTTTTATCTGATATTGCTGAGTCTTCTTCATAGGTTATACATTTTCAGTTCAGTCTCAAAGCACTTTAGTATTGCTAACAATTTCAGTTATGCTGACAATCTTATGTATCCCTGTAAGATTACTTTGAGACTTCGGATTATCCTTCGGAATGTACGTTAGAGGAGCAGGTAGTTCTTCTAATTTAGTGGTCGAGGGATTCTTTGATATCATTGGTGTAATTATAATTTTTACGCGTTTCATTGTTCAAAATATCAGATTTTTATTAGTTTTTGTTGCATTTTTCGAACTATTTGAGTGAACTGCTACAGACTCTAGCCTGCGCTATATTCTACAAATAGACTTAGGTGCATTATCGGATAGAAGCAATCATATGTTCAGCGACGTAACTTCGTTCTACACTTGTATTGTTTTATCTATCAAGATAAGTTTTATATACCTTTACCACCTATTACATTTAATAATCGTAAGTTTCATGCAAATCGGTGTCTACCTCATGGTGTCATTCTGACTGTTTTTCTTCCTGTATACGTCATTTTTTAGGATTACGGTCGATAGTTATTTTTCATATAAACGAAACTAAAGATGTTTGCACAATTGTTAAATTTTACGCCAAACGGAATTAATCATCAATACATGCCCATAATCTTTTCGCTAATGTTTCAGCAAACAGCAGTTTACTTCACTTTTATTTTATTTACATTATTCATCGTTTCTGTTCTAATTAGTAACCTCTTCGTAAAAAAAACAAGTTTTGCCTTCAATTTTATTAAAAATGCTTCAGTACTGGTTATGGGATTTATTTTTCTTTGTGTCTTTTGTAAATTTGTACTTTACAGCTTCAATTATAGAACATATGAGGTTTTTATAGCATCAAGAGCATTTACAACGTTAAAGTTCAATTATTTGTACTCAACCCCTTCATTATCACTCAACGGTTCCATATTGAGCGATGCTGTAGTTTTACTAGCGTTCAGCTCAGGCCTAACCTGCGTCTACCTATTAGGTGAAAAAAATTTGTCTAAGTATCTATCAAATGTCAATACTTTTTCAATCTTCCTCATAGCTATAATTTTGATGGTATACACCACAAATTTGTTAGTCATGTTTGTAAGCTTTGAATTACTATTTATACCCACAATCTATTTTATTTATAGCCACGGTTACGTAGAGCGAGTTGATAAAACTTTAAGAATCTTATTGTATTGAACACTGTGTGGTGCGTTCTTAGTGTTATGTAGCCTAAGTTACCTCTATTTTAAGTATAAAACTCTAAATTATTACTATCTTGGAATTATGGAGTTCTCCTATAATGAGAACCTTATACTGTTTATTATGATTTTCCTAGGATTTGGCGTCAAGATACCCGTGTTCCCGTTTCACTATTGACTAACAAAAATTCACGTCGAAGCTCCGGCAGGATTTTCTATATTTTTAAGCGGATTCTTGGTAAAGGCTGCATTGTATTGTTTTTACTTTTTTAATTTAATTTTTAACTTCAAATTGGGTACACAACTCGTAACCGCCGTAGCAATTTTTGGTATAGTAGAGTCTTCGATAAAGATGTGAACCCAGACTGATTTTAAAAAACTTATCGCGTTCGCAACAATTCAGGAAATGAACCTAATCTTGTATTTGTTAGTAAACTCACAAAATGTCCTAGAGTACAGCTTAGTACTATTTATACTAATACATGGTTGATTATCTACACTAATGTTTCTTTGAGTCGACATAATTCAAAAAAAAACCTCATCCAGAAACATTGTCTATATAAGTGGGCTAGGCCATACTTTTCCAGAAATCAGATATATTACGTGAGTTATTATTTTATTGTTTTCTGGATTCCCCCTAACAATAAAGTTCGTAATAGAATGGCAGGTGTTGGCAACCCTCGTACTCAATCCAACAATTTTAGTTGTCTTTGTTTTTTTTGTAGTAATAGTAACTGGGGGTATAGGGTTTGTTAAGCAAATGCTTCTACTATTGTATGGTTTGCCTAAACAGGACTCAACAGTAAATACTACACTGTCTAAGAGAGACAAATATCTCCTGTACTACACTACTGCTTTACTTATATCTTTAAATATACTAAATTTTTTCTTAGGTTAGTAGTAAATCTTTAAGATCGAAATTTATACATTAAAACTGCTTATACTGTTTGGGTTTGATAGTGAATAGTATTGCGAAAGAAAGGTTAAAAGTTCATTATTGTATGTGAAAAGACTTTGAATTTTAATACAATAATCAAATAAGGTAGCACCTTATTGTACCTTTGGTATAATGGGTTAGCGAGTTAATTTTTAAAGCAAGCGTAAGCGTAAAGATGTTAATTAAGTTTTAAAGATTAAACCCGAAACTAAGCGATCTAATAATGAACAAGTAGTAGACTGAACCCATAAATGTTGCAAAATTTTGGGATGATTTGTTATTAGGGGTGAAAGGCTTATCAAGCTTAGTGATAGCTGGTTCTCCGCGAAATCTATTTAAGTAGATTGGTTCTTATCATAATATTAGGTAATGTTAAATGTGAAAATCGCGAGATTTGATCATAATCTATCAATTAGTATTACGTTAAAAGAACTAAACAGACATGCAGTGCAAAGATTGTGTGTCAAGAGGGAAACAGCCCAGAACGTAGATTAAAGTAGTTAAATAAGTTTTAAAGCAAGGGGGTATCTTTTTAGAGTACAGAGGTAGGTTTGGAAACATCCATCCTTTAAAGAAAACGTAAAAGTTCAAGTATTCTGCGTATAGTTTATTAATATTAAAAAATTATATCCTCACAAATATAAGCAAAGAAAAAACTTTACTGAAATCACGTAACAGGTAGCGGAGTGTTCTCTATTTCGTTGAAGATTTTTTGTCAAAAAAATTAGAGAAATGAGTATTAAATATGCTAACATGAGTAATAAATTATTTGTAAAAAAACACAATACGTCGAATACTAACGTGATTTTTTAGTTATGATAAACTGACTAAATCATATGCGGCTCCTAAAAATTTATTTAACAATAAATTTGATGGTAAACTGGTAAACCTATATTAACTTATATAAAAGTTTAAAGACAAAAACTAGCAATAAGATTATAGTTGAAAAAAACCAAGATTAACCGTACTAATACCAACACAGGTTAGTTAACTGAGTAAGTTTAGACGAAAAAATGAATAATATTAAAGGAACTCGGCAAAATTTCTTTGTAACTTCGGGAGAAAAAGAGCTTTTAAGTATGATAAAATAGGGGGTAGCGACTGTTTATTAAAAACATAAGACTTTGCTAAATAGAAATATGATGTATAAAGTCTGACACCTGCCCAGTGCTGTAAGGTGAAACTTGATTATGTATGTAATCATATAAACCCCAGTAAACGGCGGCCGTAACCCTGACGGTCCTAAGGTAGCAAAATCCCTTGACGGGTAAGTTCCGTCCTGCACGAATGGTGTAACGACTGCCCCGCTGTCTCTAATATTATTTTTATGAAATTGAACTAGACGTGAAGATGCGTTAATATACAGCTAGACGGAGAGACCCTATGTACCTTTACTGTTATCTACTTTATGTTATTTATTCTATATAATATAGTGACGTAGTAATAATATAAAATTGAAAAACTACTTTATATATAGTAAAAACTAAAAAATTATAAAATAAATTTTTATTAGGTAGAGAGACAGTTTAGCTGGGGCGGCTACCTCCCAAAAAGTAACGGAGGTAAACAAATGACTTATTTTATAGAAGTATTCTAGAGAAAGAGGAACGATTAAGATAAGTTTGATTAAAGTACCTACAAGTATTTTAAGGATGAAAATCTGTCATAATGACCCGATTTTTTATTATGTGTAATAAATCGTTCAATGAATAAAAGGTACACTAGGGATAACAGGCTAATGATTTCTGAGAGTCCCTATTGAAGAGATCGTTTGGCACCTCGATGTCGGCTCATCATATCCTAGTGGAGCACACGCTGCTAAGGGTTCGGCTGTTCGCCGAATAAAATGGTACGTGAGCTGGGTTTAAAACGTTGTGAGACAGTTTGGTCCCTATCTACTGTATAACTAAAGAAAAAATTTAAATCTACTTCAGTACGAGAGGACCGAGGACAAAAGGCCAATTGTTAGCGTTTATGTTGTCAATGTAAGACGCAAAGCTACGCCTTATTTTATAACCAAATTTATTGGGAATTAATTAATTTTTTTTCTTTAATAGTGATGTGGAAGATTACCACAGTAATTAAATGGCTTAACATCTCAGTTAAGCAAATATACAAAAGATTAGTAATAATTGGAGTATAATAATTAAAGAATATCACTAATTCAGCTGATGTAAAAATGTAACTAGGAGCAATGGCTGAGTGGTTAAAGCGATAGACTGTAAATCTATTGGGAGACCACCGTTGGTTCGAATCCAACTTGCTCCAAAATTAAAAAATATCAGCGTATAAGTTGTATTAAAAGGATACCTATAACTCAAACATAAGTTAAAAAAAATGTAATTAAAGGTTTTTCTAAAACTAAATAATAGTAATCTAAAAAAGTTACATTTAAATAAATTTATTGAATGAAAATATTTTAGTAAATAAATTTTTTAAAATCAATTGAGAAAGTAAGTAGAGATGATCGAAATACTTAAGCAGAAACATTTGCCTGTAATTACTTGGAAAAGTAAACTAAAAAAGGCGATAGTCCTGTAACACGTATAAATAACAAACTGTAAGCTTAAACAGTAACCCTTATGGCGGAATGGTAGACGCGTATGACTTAAAATCCTATCCTACGGGATGTTCGTTCGAGTCGAACTAAGGGTATAGCAAATGAGTATACCTAAACGATTTAAAAAAAAAACGCAAAAAACATATTTAAAGAAAAATAGCAAAACCTTTATAAAAAAAAATATCCTAAATTTATTAGATAAGAGTTTATTGTTTTATGACCAACGATCCACAGATAAAGTTCAATAAGGAAAAAATCAGGTGTAGTTAATACTACTTACCAAAGCGTAGTAGTATAGTGGTAATACCGCAGCCTTCAAAGCTGCCCACGCCTGTTCGATTCTGGCCTATGCTGTGTATATCAATGTTAAAAAAAATTCCATATTTTTTACCAATGTTTAGCTGAATAATCTTTAAATTTCAGAATATTTCATTAAGTTTCTTTAATTTTAAAAATAAGCAAAAGTTTCTAATACCTGTAAGTTTCACTTACGATAATCTTAATTTTGTAAAGCTTAAACAATTTAATAAGTTTATATTAAAAACTATTTCTGTACACTGAGTACGCGTAGCATTTCGAGGTAAGGGTTATCGATTAAGAAAATTTAAAAAGGTAAACAAATTGACACTAAATTTTGGACACTCACATTGAGCAAAGTTAATATTAAGAAGAGGTATATTTTTCTTTAAAAAAATAAGAAGACAAAACTATATATGTTTAATACAAGGTTATGAGTACTTTAGAAGTTTTAAGAACGGCATTAAATTCTTTAAAAAATTAAATAGGTATACTAAAAGAGGACTCCGGTTAAGGAAACAGTATATTCAAAAAAGATTTGGAAAGATTTCTCAAGTAGTATCCTCATTGCATTAAGTTAAAGTTACTGGAGCTATATGTATACTACAATGGTAGGTATTAAAAAAAAAGTAATAAAATTATAATTAAACTAAATACTAAATAAAGTTTAAAAGTTGTTAATCAAATCAAAAAATTTATACAAAATTAAAGCTCTTACTGCATAAATTGGCACAAAAAAGTTTACCTATCCTAAATAAAGTAAATACATCAATGATTTGGTATAGCACTTATTACTTCAAGCATTACAAATGACTATCTTCGCAATATGTTTATTTGTTATGTTTTTTTAATAAACTTTTAATTTCTTTAGACTTTTTCTTTGATAAACTTTTATGAATTGGAGACTACCGGACACAGCTATATACTCCGAAAAGATGTTACGTTACAAAAAACTCAAGTAAAGTAAGATTCTACAAACCCCTTACTTCTTATTTGGTAAATTTAAATAACAAGCTAGTTGTTTTTAACGTTTTTTATAAGACAACACTCGAAAAGTTCCAGTCTCTAAGCTCAAGTTCTAAAATAAGAAACTACACAAAAATAAAACAATATAAAGACTATAGTAAGAATAAACTTCTTTGATTTTCTAGTTAGAAAATCAAAGAAGTTTATTCTTACTATAGTCTT
>Ga0209702_10010049_pt1 | contig 10290 bp, 7 predicted proteins | sample FRY01_FD_187210 | JGI IMG/M metagenome (GOLD analysis project Ga0209702, IMG submission 187210) | Freshwater microbial communities from Lake Fryxell liftoff mats and glacier meltwater in Antarctica - FRY-01 (SPAdes) (version 2) | ecosystem: Environmental > Aquatic > Freshwater > Ice > Glacier...
GGTGCGTTTTTTATGAAAACCCTTTCCTTCTTATTCCTTGGAAATTTAAAAAAATACAAACCCATTGAAGGTAAAACAGTAGCCAAAGCAATGCTTGTTATTGGTCAAACAAACAATTCAGGTTTCAAAATATATGAATCGGATGTGATTCAAGAAATTGGAAATTAATAATTTACCCCTTCAAAAATGAAATTTATTCTTACCTTATTTTTGTTATTTCTTACCACACTTTTTTTTGGGCAAATTAAAAATGAACAACCGGCGATGTTCCTTGATTCAGTATTTGTTGCCAATAATACGATAGAATATATGGAACCCAATGAAATTGAATCCATAAATGTTATCAAAAAAAATACAACAATAAATGGCGTTTTGTATTATGGCCAAATCTATATTACTTCAAAAAATCCAAAAAAATATGATTTTATAAGTTTGGAACAAGTCAAATCTGAATTTACCAAAATCAAAGGTATTGATGTAATTTTTATGATAAATGGAGCTTTGATAAAAAACAATATTGAGACTTTAAAATTAGACCGAAACTATATACTATCTGTAGAAGTAAATCTGAATTTACCAAAATCAAAGGTATTGATGTTATTTATATGATAAATGGAGCTTTGATAAAAAACAATATTGAGACTTTAAAATTAGACCGAAACTATATACTATCTGTAGAAGTTACGAATTCAGACGCGTTTTATAATTTAAGAAAAAGCGATATCCAATTTGACATTATCAACATCCTGGGTAAAACCAAAGAAAATTTAGACCATAAAAACAAGATTCTACTGAGAGGATATGAAGCAATTGGCGTAAAATAGGACGTGAGGTTACACCATAAAAAATCCTGTTTGCCTCTGTAGACTGCAAACAGGATTTTCAATATCAACTATTTTCTAAATTAAGAAAGTGCTTTTGTAACTTGATCCGCTGCTTCTTGAAATTCTGTAGCAGATAAAATTGGCATTCCAGAATTATCAATTAATTCTTTTGCAATAACTGCATTGGTTCCTTGCAAACGGACGATGATTGGCACTTTTATAGCGTCACCCATATTTTTATAAGCATCAACAACTCCTTGTGCAACACGGTCACAACGAACGATTCCACCAAAAATATTGATTAAAATTGCTTTTACATTTGGATCTTTCAAGATAATTCTAAAAGCTAATTCCACACGTTTTGCATCGGCAGTTCCTCCAACGTCCAAAAAGTTTGCTGGTTCAAAACCTGCATATTTTATTAAATCCATCGTTGCCATAGCCAATCCAGCACCGTTAACCATACAACCAACAGTTCCATCAAGATCAACATAATTCAAACCTGCTTCTTTTGCTTCTACCTCAATTGGGTTTTCCTCACGAACATCGCGCATTTCGGCTAATTTTGGATGACGAAACAGAGCGCATTTCGGCTAATTTTGGATGACGAAATAGAGCGTTATCATCTAAATTTACTTTGGCATCAACAGCAATAATCTTGTTGTCTGAAGTTTTTAAAACGGGATTAATTTCGAACATTGAAGCATCAGAACCAATGTAAGCATTGTATAAAGCACTTACGAACTGAACCATTTCCTTGAAAGCATTCCCAGAAAGACCAAGATTAAAGGCGATTCTTCTAGCTTGAAATGCTTGAAGACCAACAGTTGGATCAATTTCTTCGGTAAATATCAAATGCGGAGTGTGTTCAGCCACTTCTTCAATATCCATTCCACCCTCGGTAGAATACATAATCATATTAATACCTTTGCTTCTATTCAATAAAACGGACATATAAAACTCTGAAGTTTCGCTTTCACCTGGATAATAAACATCCTCAGCAATCAAAATTTTATTAACTCTTTTACCCTCAGCCGAAGTTTGTGGCGTAATTAATTGCATTCCGATAATTTGTTCCGCAATTTCTTCTAATTGTTGAAGGTTTTTAGCTAACTTTACTCCGCCACCTTTCCCACGTCCACCGGCGTGAACTTGAGCTTTTACAACATGCCATCCTGTTCCGGTTTCGGCAGTCAATTGTTTTGCAACGGCAACAGCCTCTTGTGGATTATTAGCAACATAACCGCGTTGCACTTTAACGCCATAACTGGCTAATATTTGTTTTCCTTGGTATTCGTGTATATCCATAGTAAAGTTTTTGGCAATATTCTGAGTTTTTTCAGAAATGTGTGGCACAAAAATAGTATAATTCAACTTAAAACTAAAATCTTTTTGATAATAAAAATTGAAATCGAAATAACAAACTATTTTCCGTTTTTTCTATTTCAAAATTTAATGTAAATTTAACTTTAGCAGTGCCGTTTTAATTTTGAAATTGCAAACTGTGAACTACTACAACGATTGAATAAACAAAATAAAAAGTAAGAATTTTGGTGATTTAATTCCGAATCGTTGTTTTAAAAGCAAAATGGATTATCAATTTGTCAATAGGAATGTATAAGAATGTATAATTGTCAATATTCAAACGTTTTTCTGTTATTCCAACAAAAATATAAGTGTTGAAACATTTTCAATCCATTATATTCAATGAAATCTTTATTTTTGCATAAAAATGATCAAGCATGAAAGTTAAAGAACAAGGCCTTTATTTGCCGGAATTTGAACACGACAACTGTGGAGCAGGATTCATCTGCAATTTGAACGGAATCAAGTCGAATGACATTATTCATAAAGCTTTAGATATCCTAATAAATTTAGACCATCGAGGTGCTGTAAGTGCTGATGGAAGAACTGGTGATGGAGCAGGGATATTGTTTGACATCCCGCATGATTTTTTTAAGAAAGTATGTGATTTTGAAATTCCAGAACCTAGAGAATATGCTGTGGGTATGGTTTTTATGCCAAAAAGTAAAAACCAGATTGCTTTTTGCAAAACAACTTTTGAAGATTTAATTCGAAATCAAAACCTACAGATTTTAGGATGGAGAGACGTTCCTGTTGATTCCTCTAATTTAGGACAAATAGCTGCTGAGAAAGAACCTACCGTAAAACAGGTTTTTGTTAGTAAAAACGGTTTGGATTTAACGGAACAGCAATTCAATGCCAAAATGTTTGCCGCAAGAAAAATTGCCGAACATACCGTCATCAATTCAAGAATTTCAGAAAGTCACCAATTTTATTTCTCGAGTTTTTCAACCACGACCATAATATATAAAGGGCTGTTGAGACCCGAAGACATCAGTCCATATTACATTGATTTATTAGACGATGATTTGGTTACAAGATTAGCCTTGGTTCACCAACGTTTTTCTACCAATACTTTCCCTTCTTGGGAATTGGCGCAACCGTTTAGATATATGTGTCATAATGGCGAAATCAATACGCTTCGTGGCAACATAAGCCGGATGCGTGCTCGTGAAGAATTGATGAAAAGTGACGTTTTTGGTGCGGATATCAAAAAATTATTTCCAATTATATTAGAAGGAAAATCCGATTCTGCTTCTATGGATATGGTGGTCGAATTGCTTTTGATGACAGGACGTTCCCTGCCAGAAGCTATGATGATGGTCGTTCCCGAAGCTTGGGAAAAACACCAAACAATGTCAGAAGACAAAAAAGCATTTTACGAATACAATGCTTGTATTATGGAGCCTTGGGACGGGCCAGCTTCGATTCCTTTTACAGACGGAAACGTGATTGGTGCTTTATTAGATAGAAATGGATTGAGACCTTCTCGTTATACTCTTACCAAAGGTGGATTTGTAATTATGTCCTCAGAAATTGGAGTTCTTGACATCAAACCGGAAGATGTTGTCCAGCATGGCCGACTAGAACCAGGAAAAATGTTTCTTGTAGATATGAACGAAGGCCGTATCATTGAAGATGACGAGATAAAAAATCTTATTGTTACCAAGCATCCTTACAAAAAATGGTTGGATGCTAATTTACTTCACCTAGCCCAAATTCCTTATACCGACAATGAAATCCCTTCCGAAATCATTGATTTTGAAACTCGTCAACGCTTGTTTGGTTACACTATTGAGGATTTAAAAACCATCATAAACCCAATGGGATCATCTGGTAACGAAGCCATTAGTTCTATGGGTAACGATACTCCGCTAGCTGTTTTATCAGACCAACCACAATTATTATACAACTATTTCAAACAGTTATTTGCCCAGGTTACCAATCCACCTTTGGATGGTATTCGTGAAGAAATAATTACTGATATCAGCTTGGCAATTGGTGGCGATTACAATATTTTTGATGTTGTTCCAAAACATTGCAAGAAATTAAAAATCCAAAATCCAGTTATTTCTAAGGAAGATTTGGATAAAATAAGAAACATTGACCATCCTGATTTCAAATCAGTGACCATTTCTACTTTATACGAAATAGAAAAAGGAGTTAATGGTTTAGAACGCGCCTTGGAAAAATGTGTGAATGCCACTTTCAAAGCAGTAAATGAAGGTTGCAATATCGTTATCATTTCGGACAGAGGTGTTAGCAAAAAAATGGCGCCAATCCCAATGTTGCTTGCTTGCTCGTACATTCATCATTCTTTGAATATTCTAAAAGTTCGTTCTAAATTTGGAATCATCATTGAATCTGCGGAACCTCGTGAACCACATCATTTTGCTTTATTATTTGGTTATGGAGCCAGTGCCATCAATCCTTATATGGTCAATGAAATCATTCGTCAACAAGTGAGCCAAGGATTAATCGCAAATGTAGATGCCGATTATGCCATAAAAAATTACAACAAGGCCATTGCAAAAGGAATCCTGAAAATCATGAACAAAATTGGTATCTCTACCTTACATTCGTATAGAGCAGCACAAATTTTTGAAATCTTAGGATTAAATAAAGCATTTACCTCTAAATATTTTCCATACACACCATCCAGAATCGAAGGAATTGGATTAATGGAAATCGAAAAAGAAGTCAAAAAAAGATACCAAAAGGCATTTCCAAAATCAAAAATTGCCAATTTATTACCATTGGAAATTGGAGGTATTTACAGATGGAGAAGATCTGGAGAGAAACACATGTTTAACCCAACAACAATTGCAAAATTGCAACAAGCCGTTCGTTTAAACAGCCCAGAAAGTTACAAGGAATATTCCGATATGGTCAACAACCAAAGTGAAAACCTGATGACAATTAGGGGCTTGTTTGAATTTAACAATCTCGATCCAATTGCTATTGACGAAGTGGAACCTTGGACGGAAATTGTGAAAAGATTCAAAACTGGCGCTATGTCTTATGGTTCTATCAGCTTGGAAGCCCACGAAAATTTGGCCATAGCTATGAACAGAATCGGTGGAAAAAGTAATTCTGGAGAAGGCGGAGAAGACCCAAAACGTTTTCAAAGAGACCTTAACGGTGATTCTAGAAATAGCGCCATCAAACAAGTTGCTTCGGGAAGATTTGGTGTTTCCATCAATTATTTAACCAATGCCAAAGAGATTCAAATAAAAATGGCTCAAGGTGCAAAACCTGGAGAAGGCGGACAATTACCCGGTGAAAAAGTAGTGCCTTGGATTGCAGAAGTTAGAAATTCAACGCCTTATGTTGGACTTATATCTCCACCTCCACACCATGATATTTATTCAATCGAAGATTTATCACAGTTGATTTTTGATTTAAAAAATGCCAATCGTGAAGCGCGAATCAATGTTAAATTGGTTTCCGAAGTTGGTGTTGGAACAATTGCTGCCGGTGTTGCCAAAGCAAAAGCCGACGTGATTCTAATTTCTGGATACGACGGAGGAACAGGTGCTGCGCCACTTACATCCCTACAACATACAGGAATTCCTTGGGAACTTGGATTGGCTGAAGCCCAACAAACCTTAATCTTGAATGATTTAAGAAGCCGTGTCGTTTTAGAATGTGATGGTCAGTTGAAAACCGGTCGTGATGTTGCCATCGCCGCTTTACTTGGAGCAGAAGAATTTGGTTTTGCAACAGCTCCTTTAGTAGCGTCAGGTTGTATTATGATGAGAGCTTGCCACTTGAACACTTGTCCAGTGGGTATCGCTACACAAGATCCTGAATTGAGAAAAAATTTCAAAGGAACGCCTGAGCACGTCATCAACTTTATGTATTTTATTGCTGAAGAATTGAGACAAATTATGGCGCAACTTGGATTTAGAACACTTAAAGAAATGGTGGGACAATCACAAAAATTGAATGTCAACAAAGCCATCAAACATTATAAAACAAGTGGATTAGATTTATCGACAATTCTGTACAAACCTGAAAAAGCGAAAGAAGTTCCAAATTGCAATACCACAACCCAAGATCACGAATTAGAACGTGTCCTTGATTTTGACATTATAAAAGCGGCAATTCCTTCCATCTACAGAAAAGAAAGAACGAGAGTTACTTTTAAAATCAAAAATACAGACCGTTCCGTTGGTGCGATTTTAAGCAACGAAATTTCAAAAATTTATGGTGCCCAAGGCTTGCCTGATGACACAATATTAGTTGACTTTGAGGGTTCTGCAGGACAAAGTTTTGGTGCTTTTGCTACTAATGGATTGTCATTCAAAATTCACGGAAACTGTAATGATTATTTAGGAAAAGGCCTTTCTGGTGGAAAATTGATTATCAAAGTTCCGCCTACTGCTACTTTCAAACCGGAAGACAACATCATCATTGGCAACGTGGCACTTTATGGAGCAATAACTGGTGAGGCTTATATAAATGGTATTGCCGGAGAACGTTTTTGTGTTAGAAATTCTGGAGCAACAGCAGTTGTAGAAGGAATTGGAGATCACGGATGCGAATACATGACAGGTGGAACCGTGGTTGTTTTAGGAAAAACGGGAAGAAATTTTGCAGCTGGAATGAGTGGCGGAGTTGCTTATGTTTTCGACGAGCAAAAACAATTTGAAAATGGTTTGTGCAATATGGAAATGGTGGCATTGGAAACATTGGAAGAAGACGATTTAACAAAACTAAGACGTTTGATTCGAAATCATTCTATGTATACTAACAGTCCATTGGCAAAAAGAATCCTTGAAGACTGGGAATATCAACAAAAACATTTTATCAAAGTGATGCCTATCGATTACAAAAAAGCATTATTGAGATTAGCGAAAGAGAAAGAATTAGAAGAACTAATAGCACAATAGTTATGGGCAAGATAGGTGGATTTAAAGAATATAATAGAGCTGACGAAAGTAATTTAGTTGTTCAAGAAAGAGTTGTAAACTATAATGAATTTACAATATCCTTATCAAAAGATAAGATTAAGGAACAAGGTTCAAGATGCATGGATTGCGGAATTCCTTTTTGTCACAGCGCATGTCCGTTGGGGAATTTGATTCCTGATTTTAACGATATGGTGCACCAAGAAGAATGGCAAAGTGCCTTGGATATTTTGCAATCAACAAATAATTTTCCTGAATTTACAGGTCGTTTATGCCCTGCTCCATGTGAGAAATCATGTGTTTTGGGAATTATAAACGATCCGGTAGCTATCGAAAATATTGAAAAAAGTATTATCGAAAGAGGTTTCGCCGAAGGATGGATCACACCCCAAATCCCGGAAACAAGAACTGGAAAAACAATTGCTGTTGTTGGTTCAGGTCCTGCTGGATTGGCGGCTGCACAACAATTAAATCGTGCAGGTCATACCGTAACCGTTTTTGAAAGAGACAATGCCATTGGCGGATTATTGCGTTATGGAATTCCAAATTTCAAATTAGAAAAAGGAATTATTGATAGACGTGTGGACGTCTTGCAAGCTGAAGGAATTATTTTTAAAACCAATGTAAACGTTGGTATTAATTACAGCGTTGAAGATTTGAAAGCTTTTGATTCCATCGTATTATGCGGTGGTGCAACTGAAAGAAGAGGTTTGCCAACAAAAGGTGCAGACAGCAAAGGTGTTGTTCAAGCGATGGATTTCTTGTCCCAACAAACAAAAGTTTTGTATGGAGAAAAAATTGAAAATCAAGTTAAAGCAACCGGTAAAAACGTAATCGTTATTGGTGGTGGAGACACTGGTTCTGACTGTGTAGGAACATCCAACAGACACGGTGCTTTATCAGTTACCAATTTTGAAATTATGCCGAAACCACCCGTTGGAAGAAGCGAAACTACGCCATGGCCATTTTGGCCTTTACAATTAAAAACATCTTCTTCACACGAAGAAGGTTGTGGCAGAAACTGGTTAATCAATACCAAAGAGTTTCTTGCCAATGAAAAAGGCGAATTGGTAGGTTTGAAAACCGTTGAAGTAGAATGGAAATTGACACCGGGACAAAGACCTGAACTAATTGAAAAAGAAGGATCAGAGAAAATTTGGCCATGCGACTTAGCCTTGTTAGCGCTAGGATTTACAGGTCCAGAGAAAACATTAGCCGAACAATTAGGATTAGAAATGGATATGAGAACCAATTATAAAGCAACTAATTATCAAACAAACGTGCCACACATATTTACAGCTGGCGATATGAGAAGAGGACAATCGTTAATCGTTTGGGCTATTTCCGAAGGTCGTGAGGCTGCAAGAGAAGTGGATAATTATTTGATGGGTTATACCAATTTACCAACAAAAGGAAACGGCGATTTGCCAAGTTTATAGTTTAAAAACAAAAATCATAAAAACCCTTGGAATTATTTTTCAAGGGTTTTTTATTTTCAAAAAATCTTCAAAACCATAACAAATGTTATTTTTTAAACATTTTGTTATATTTTGTTATTTTTGAATTTTACACTTGTGAGTATCAATAAAGAGTAATAAATTTGCAAAAAATGTATCACAATGCAAGCAAAAGATTTAGTACAATTAACCGAACAATTTGGAACTCCATTATATGTATACAATGCAGAAAAAATCCAATCACAATATAAAAGATTGACCAAAGCTTTCTCAAAAGTAGAAAATTTGCGTATCAATTATGCCATGAAAGCCCTGTCAAACATAGCCATTCTTCAATTATTAAGAGAAATGGGTTCTTGTTTAGATGCTGTTTCCATTCAAGAAGTTCAACTCGGACTTCACGCAGGTTATTCTCCGGATCAAATATTTTTTACTCCAAATGGTGTTTCTCTTGAAGAAATCGAAGAGGTTTCCGCTATGGGAGTTCAAATCAATATTGACAACTTGTCGATATTGGAACAATTTGGAACCAAATATCCTAACGTTCCTGTTTGTATTCGTATCAATCCTCACGTAATGGCTGGTGGAAACACCAATATTTCTGTGGGACATATCGATAGTAAATTTCCTCACGTAATGGCTGGTGGAAACACCAATATTTCTGTGGGACATATCGATAGCAAATTTGGAATTTCAATTCATCAATTGCCTCATTTATTGCGCATTGTTGAAAACACGAAAATGAATATCGTTGGAATCCACATGCACACGGGTTCTGATATTTTGGACATTGAAGTATTTTTATATGCTGCCGAAATTTTATTTGATGTAGCTAAAAACTTCAAAAATCTTGACTTCTTGGATTTTGGAAGCGGATTCAAAGTACCCTACAAAAAAGACGATATCGAAACTGACATTGAAGAATTAGGCAAAAAATTATCCAAAAGATTCAATTCTTTCTGTGCCGAATACGGAAAAGATTTAACCTTGATTTTTGAACCAGGGAAATTTTTGGTGAGTGAAGCAGGATACTTTTTGGCGAAAGTAAATGTGGTAAAACAAACTACATCAACTGTTTTTGCCGGAATTGACAGTGGTTTCAATCACTTGATTCGTCCAATGTTTTACGGATCACAACATCATATTGATAATATTTCAAATCCAAAAGGAAAAGAACGATTTTACTCCGTTGTGGGATACATTTGCGAAACGGATACGTTTGCCAATAACCGTAGAATTGCAGAAATCAATGAAGGTGATATTTTAAGTTTTAGAAATGCAGGAGCCTATTGCTTCTCGATGGCATCCAACTACAATTCTCGTTACAAACCTGCCGAAGTATTATGGATTAAAGGCGAAGGACACTTGATACGAGCACACGAAACCTTTGAAGATTTACTCAAAAATCAAATTCCGCTGCCAGTTGAAACTGCAACAGTTTAATCAATACCGAATCCCATTTCAATGAAAAATGAAATGGGATTTTTTTAGAATATAAAGTCTCATAAATATATTTGATAATAAAACCAATTATAATTATTTTGTAGTCCGAAATGTTCTGGTGTAATGCCGATATAGAATGAAAATAGTCTAAATCAATAGACTATATTGAATACATAATCGGTATAAGAACTCAATTCCTATTAAATAGTGAGATTTATCATATTTAATAGATTTTAATTTAGTTAAATTTACTCCGAAAAATAAATACTATAAAAATGAAAAAATTAA
>Ga0209702_10010051_pt1 | contig 10287 bp, 13 predicted proteins | sample FRY01_FD_187210 | JGI IMG/M metagenome (GOLD analysis project Ga0209702, IMG submission 187210) | Freshwater microbial communities from Lake Fryxell liftoff mats and glacier meltwater in Antarctica - FRY-01 (SPAdes) (version 2) | ecosystem: Environmental > Aquatic > Freshwater > Ice > Glacier...
GCGAAGGACTCGACTTCGCCGTGCGCGAAACCGGCGTGCAAATTACCGTCGAGGTTCGCGGCGCTGAACATGCCGACTTGATTCTTAACGCGGCCAAGGCCGAAGGCTACGAGATCACAGCGATAACGGGTCGATGACAACGACCTATATCCGAGGGCGAGTTGCGGTGTGAGACAAATGCCTGTATCCAAGCCCAAATCTGACTAACTAATTGCGTCCTTGGAGCAATCGCTGCTCGATAATAATTTAGACTCTGATGTATAGACGGATATCCAATCCTGAGAGGCGATTATGGTAGACGTAAGAGTTGCAAATGCGAATGATTGGGATGCACTAACGGTTTTCTACGAGCGTGCATATCGGTCGGGGCATCCAATCCGCAATCAATCTTTTTGGAAGTGGCGATTCGGCACAGACGGCCAAGGAGTAGCGCTAATCGCTGTTGACTCCGACTCGGTAGTCGGTCACCTGGGCGTGAATCTCTGCGGCGGCATTGCATGGTTAATTAATGTCTATCTTGATGAAGAATGGCGGGGAAAGGGTTTGCTGGGACGACTCTATGGCTTAGCGGGCGAATTTGGACCACTTGCTACAACGAACGTCAATCCCGCCGCTCAGGGCTTGTATCGGAAAATGGGATGGCACGGGTTAGCCAGCCTAGAAAGATTCGTACTCGTTGATCCAGAGCTCAAACCCAAAAATGTTGTCATGGAAGTCAAAAATCAAATCCCATGGTCGGCCGCAGGCGGCCACCACTATTGGAACCAGCCCGGAATCCGAGGACATGTCGCACCAGATGGTTCAAGTTTTGTCAATGCTCTTGAACATGGCGGGATAAGGGCGATTGAGATAATGGTTCCCGAGACAGTTTTAGAAAATATGCGCTCCATCGGAGCTAACTGGGTGGACTATGCGACGTCATGGAATGACCCGCTCTGCGAAGTGCTTCTACAAAATGGTTGGGCGCACGAGGAAGACGCCAAAGTACCTTGGCTCCTCAACCCCCCAGTTGCTGGTTCGCGAATGAACGGCAAATTCTTCTCTCGTGAATGTTTCCCGCCAGATCGAATCATAAGGCGATGGGACTCAGACCATGGTCGCGTCGGCACACTGCCATGACAATTTTGGCAGCTACATATCATTATGTAAGGCCGATTTCTCCCGATGCCCCCAGGCTTCGCTACCTTCACCTAGATGATTTTCGTTCTCAATTAGATTTTCTTTGCTCAAATCACAGGCCAATCAGTCGCGACGAATTCATTTCGATCATGAACGGCTTCACACCTGTGACAGATGGTTTCATACTCACATTTGACGACGGACTCTCAGATCATTTCGATTTTGTGTTCCCCGAATTGGTTTCACGTGGTCTTTGGGGGTCGTTTTATATACCCGCAAATCCAATCTTAAATTTGCGAGTACTCGATGTTCATATCACGCATGCAATTCTCGGCAAATTTGGTGGATCTATTGCATTGGAGTCGTTAGAACTTGCGCTCAAAAGATTTAACCTGAAACCAACAAACGAATTTGGCAATACCCGCTACAAAAATAACGATGACGATGCGGCAACACTCAATGTAAAGCGAATTCTGAATTACGATCTTGAAATAAAGGATCGCTCGCTCGTCCTAGATCAGATGTGTATAAATCTCAATTTCTCAATCGATGTATCGAAATGGTACCTGTCGATTGCGGAGATGAACGAAATGTCACGAAACGGAATGATCATTGGATCTCACAGTGTGAGTCATCGACCAATGTCACTCCTTTCAGTTGACGAACAAGAAGGCGAGATAAAAGCAAGCTTCGATTGGTTAGAACAATCGCTGGACCATCCCTGTGTTCGATCTTTTGCATATCCATATGGAGGGTTTGACACCTTCACGTCCGACACTGAGCGATTGCTACATGAGGCCGGCTCGCTTTGGTCATTTAATACCGGAGAGCAAATGATCACGCAAACCGAGGTCGACACAAGGCCGCAAGCGCTTTCTAGATTTGACTGTTGTAACTTACCTTTCGGAAAATCCAGGAATTATTCGTAACTGAACCGCCCCGAGTGACCGTTGGAACCCTCCGTCGCTAATGGTTAACCACTTTCGAGAGGGCTCCAACTTGGCAGGACTCCAATAAAGACTTATGAACACGCTCAATACCGATCGCAAGCGAGGTGAAACAAAATCTATCGATGTCAGGGAACACTTCCGACTCAAGTCGAAGATCAAGAGGATATGAACGAATATTGCCAGTCCTTGAAATCGAGACCAAGGGCCTATGGCCAAAGACGGACTCGCACTCCATCAAGACACTACTTATCGAGTGGCTTTGCCGCGCAGCAATTATCTTAGTGACGATTGACCCACCAGAGAATTTAGACAGTTGCCCCAAGCTCCGAACAATCAACTCTGCGGCGTCTTCGGAAAAAATATAATTACGAATTGTTTCAAGACCTACGAAGATCTTGACGGGTCGTCGTAAAACCACAGATAAACAAATGGACGTGATTAAACCTTGACCTTTGCCAATGTCCTGCAGAGGGCCAAAGAGATTTGCAATACGACCGATCAAAACTGTGGCTCCGGTCTCTCTTCCAAACTGTCTAAACATCTCTTCTAAGCGCACTTTCTGAAATCCGTATATTGAAAGCGGTCTAACTTCTGTCGACTCCGTCATCGGGGGGCTTGCGCTGCCCGCATAAACACCTCCAGCGGAGGATGCAAAAAATAGAGTCCCGTTCGAGATCAGTTGACCAAATGTTTTTTTCGCTAGAAGCAGTACCGCTTCAATTTTCAAACTCTCATCATTGAGAAGATCGGCGGTAGTGGAGACCGTCCCAACCCCAGCACACCACAAAATGATCCAAGGGTCTAGCCCAACGAATTCCTTAAAGTCTTTCAATGCTGGCTCGAATGTTTTTTGGAACGCGTCGAACGAGTTCCAGGTAATCGGATCCAACGGAGTCCATACATCGTGCTCGGTAATTAATCGTTTCTCGACGCTTGAGCCCAATAATCCCCCGCGACCGATCACCCAGCAGTGCATTAAGGCTCTGCCCAATCCTTAGTTATTTAAGGGGCCAACAAAGGGGTCATTCACGACAACATAAAGAGGCAGGCCAATTGACTTGCGGACCAGCGCGCCGACATATTCAGCAATAATCCCTAGGGTCAACAAGATCAACCCGCCAATAAGCAAGACCAACGCGAACAAGGAAGCCCAACCGACAACAGGGTATCCGTTTGTATATTTCTGTACCAAGATCGTAGTTGCAAACACTGACCCCGTGAGAAATGATGCGACGCCGCCAACAGAGATAATCCTTAGCGGTCGGGTTCCAGAACTAACTACTAGTCGAAGAAAATGTGACATTAATTTTCGGGAACTGTAGCCAGAATTTGGTCGGAGTTCTTTGCGAAAAAGAACATCACACGTAGTTGAGGTGCGCGCAACCCACGAGAGTGCTACGTCTAAATAAACTCCGCTGCTCGCATATGCCGCAACAGTCCTTCCAGCTTCACCAGTTACCAAACGAAAACTACTGAAATATCCGAGATGGCTCCGATCAAGCAAGAGTGGCAAAAGGGCTCGCTTTAACAACCGAGACGCCAGATTCCTAACAAATCCATGAGGTTCTTTATTAATTGCCTTTGCATACACGAGTGGGCTCTTGGTCGAAGTCGCAACTGCAATCATCGCCCCAATGTCTAACGGGTCATGTTGTCCGTCTTCATCAAGCGTCACAATCCACTCACTCGACGTAGCGGCCATACCAGCAATAGTCGCAGCATGCTGTCCAAAGTTGCGCGATAACCAAACTGGTCGAACCCATGGATAAACAGATGCAAGGTATCTGATTATTTGGTCTGATCCATCGGATCCGCAATCGTCAACCAAGACAACTTCTGCTATTACGAATGCGGCGCCGTCAGATTTATGAACCGGTTCAATATATTGTCGGAGTTCCTCGACCAGTGCTTCAAGACTTTGCTTTCCCCCATACACGGGCACCACAACAGATACGGCGTGGACACGCACATCGCCGTGCATTGAGTTGTTCATTGCTATCAGCGTAATTCTAAAATCATTAATTACTTGCACGGCCCGTGCGGCCCTTGAGTTTGGGCATTGGGGTGACCGCGACATCGCTCAAAAACCAGTCCACGATCTGCGCCGCCGCCACCCCGCTGCGGGCTACTTCCATACGAGTGCGTTCGATCAGGACCGAGGGCACGACTCCCTGCGCCGCTAGCTCGGCCGCCCCGGCTCCGCTCATCCACCTCGTGATGATGGCCTCGTTGGCCTCGGGGTGAAATTGGGTGGCGAAGGTTCGCCCAATCTGCAGGGCCTGCGGGCCGGCGTCGCTGAGGGCCAGAATCTGGGCCCCGGCAGGCGCCGTGAACGTGTCATAGTGCCACTGCAGCCAGGCACCGGCGAGCACGCTATAAGTAGGCGTAGTAATCACGTCGTACCAACCAATCTCGGGCTTCTTCGCCCGCTCGGCGCTGCCGCCCAACGCCGAGGCGATGATCTGCGCGCCGTAGCAAATGCCAAACAATGGGATACCGCGGCGATGCGACTCGCGGATCAACTCGCTCTCGGCGGCGACGCTCTTTTGGTTGTCGTCCCAATACACCGACCACTCTGACCCCAGTAGAACAACGAGATCGACGCCGTCGAGCGTCGGCCACTGTGTCGGGTACTCACGCTCCAGATATCGAAACTCAAAATCAAAATCGGCGAAGCGCTGGCCCACATAGCCGGCATCGGCGTCAGTCGAGTTGGCGATAAGTAACGCGCGCATAGAGATACCGTAGACGAGGCATGAGGACGAACAGCGACGCGATCGAAATTAGCCTCGATGAAATTCGGGCCGCGCGGGCGGCGGGGGCTGCAACCGTCCAGCACACACCCATCGTGCACTCGGCGTATTTGAGCGAGTTGCTCGGCGGCAAGGTCGTGCTCAAGGCAGAGAACCTGCAGCGCACAGGTGTTTTTAAGATTCGCGGCGCGCTCAACAAGGTCGCTCGTCTTGGCGCTGCCGCCCGCAACGGTGTCGTGACCGGCAGCGCTGGCAATCACGCGCAGGCGCTCGCGCTCGCGGCCAATCTGGCCGGTGTTAGGTGCGAAATTTTTGTTCCCAAAGGTGCGTCGCTATCGAAAATTGCTGCGAGCCGCAGGTTCGGCGCCACGGTGCTCGAGGGTGGCGACAATGTCGACAGCGCAATCATTATGGCGCTCGCTCGCAGTACCGAAGCGAAGATGGCGTTTTGTCACCCGTTCGATGACGTCGATGTCGTCGCTGGCCAGGGCACGTTGGGGCTCGAACTCTTAGAAGACATCGATGACCTCGCGCAAGTTATTGTGCCCCTCGGCGGCGGCGGCTTGCTCAGCGGCGTGGCCATCGCTCTCAAGTTGCAAAAGCCGAGCATCCGCGTAATCGGCGTGCAGATTTCGTCTTGTGCGCCATACATCTACGGCGAGATTGCTCCTGGCCCCGTGCCAACTCTCGCAGACGGCATCGCGGTGAAGAAACCCGGAATCATCACTCGCCCGCTAGTCGATAAATGGGTCGATGAAATCGTCGCCGTTGACGAGAACAGCGTCGCCGACGCGATGATGTTGCTGATGGAACACTCACGATTGTTCGTGGAAGGCGGCGGGGCCGTTGGCGTCTCGGCGTTGTTAACTGGACGCGTTACCCCAGCACAAACTGGCACCACGTGCATCCTGCTCTCTGGCGGCAACGTAGATCTCGGGTTGATCCCCAACCTCATTCGCCGCCACGAGACCGAAGCCGGTCGCCGCCTGATCGTGTTCACGAGACTGCCTGATCGACCAGGCGGTCTCGCTCGCCTATTAACAATTTTTGCGAACATGGACGCCAACTTGATCGAGGTACAGCACGTGCGCGAAGGACTCAATTTTGCCGTGCGCGAAACCGGCGTGCAAATTACCGTTGAGGTTCGCGGCGCGGAGCACGCCGACTTGATTCTTAACGCGGCCAAGGCCGAGGGCTACGAGATCGCGGCGATAACGGGCCGATGACGCCACGGATCATCAAGGGATTCTAAAATTCGAAAATCGCTATCGAACTCTTCATGACGTGAATGATGTTTTGGGGTTCCCCAAGGAAAGTAGACGGTGAGTTCAAGTGGGTGTCGCAACACCTTGGCTGCATTCCAAGCTCAGATGAAGGCTCTGGGTAAGCGATCGTCGATGGATAGGACCGGAGTGTGTTGGGATGATGCCGCTCCTGAATTGTTTTTCTCAGCGTTGAAAAATGAGCGTGTCCATCACGCCGTTTATGCCACCAAAGTTCAAGCCAAACGTGACGTCATCAGTTACATCGAAGGGTTCTAAAACAACCCGCTTCCGCCATTCTGCTTTGAACGATCGCAGTCCAAACCAAGTCCACTACAGTTGCCAACCAGCAACCCTGACAGCATAAGAAAAACCATCAAAACCACTGTCCGAAATCTCCACAGTAGCCCACTTCCCTCGATACACTATTCCCCGAGATTGACTAAAAGCGAGTGGGAAGCACATGAGTAAGACGTTAATTACTGGTGCTCTAGGTTTTGTTGGTCGTCACCTTGTTAAAAGGATGATTGAGAATAATGAATTTCCAGCAATAATAGTCCGTGACCAAAGTGCCATACGTGCGCGCGAACTATTCTGCGAACAAGTTGAGATAATCACAATGGGGACGCTTCAAGACGCATCACAAGAACTAGGAATCAATGAGGTAATTAATCTGGCCGGTTTCTACACCTTCGGGGAGTCACCCGCAGAGACGAATGCCCTCATAAGGTCAAACATTGAATTTCCAGCACAGGTTTTAAGCATTGTCGCCGGGCTAAACCCTAAACTTCGATGGATTCAAGCTAATACGTTTATGCAACATTTTTCAGGTTCTGAATTTAGTCCTTCTTGCATGTACGCTGCCACCAAGCAAGCAATGAATTGCCTGCTGGATTTTTTCGAAGTAAGGGGCGCAGAAGTCCACCATATGATTCTCCCTCAAATTTATGGGAGTAATGATACGCGAAACAAACTCATCAATGGCCTGGTTGCTGCGGCTATTACAGGCAACGCGATATCTCTTTCTTCTGGCCGACAAATTATGGATCTCTTGCATGTTGATGATGTAGTCGACGCAATTCTGATCGTGAAGTCGCATGACACTGGATCGAAGACTCAACTTACCAGTAGCGACGTATTAACCATTAGAGAATTAGTACGCCTCGTTGAACAGATAAGTGGGCGAACAATTACCGCCATTTTTGATGTTGACAAAGACCGCGACCGAGATATCTACGAACCGTGGATTGTGGCTCCTGCACCTAAAGGTTGGTCACAAAACACAAAGCTTGCTGACTGGATTCGCACCGAATTTGAAAACGCCTCTCCAAAATGATGGGACGGCGTCCCGACATATCTATTTGCATCCCTGTTTATAACGGCGCTAGGTACATCGCGGCGACAGTAGAAAGCGTACTTTCGCAAGATTTTTCGAACTTCAATTTAATTATTCTTGACAACGCTTCGGTGGACCAAACTCGGGCCATCATTACGAGCTATAACGATGATCGAATTACGCTTCTGTCCCGTGAATCAACTTCCCCACCTTGGATTAACTGGTCCTCAGTTGTGTCGGCGGCAACAGCCCCTTGGACAAAACTTCTTTGTGCCGACGATGTCCTATTGCCAGGAGCTCTTTCACACACCTTTGAACTCATGAAATTTTACCCGAATTCAGGGGCGATCGCCGGAAGTCGAAACATTATTGGCCCTGACGGCAGAACAGTAATGCGATCTAGACCAGCGGTAAAAAAGGTGGTTGAATTAGATTACAAAGATTTTGTACAACTGATTATCAAGAACGGCACTAACCCTATTGGCGAATCGTGTTGTATCAGTTGGAGGACTGAACTGACTCCAGTTGTTGGAAATTTCTCTAATTATTGGAAATACTTCATCGACCTTGACTATTGGATTCGCCTATCGGCATTGACCACAATCGTCGTTTCTCCCATTGAGATAGCGAGTTTTCGAGTCTCACCTGAATCATGGACATCAAATATCGGAATATCATCTGCGCGGGAAGCAAAACTCTTTTTTGCGACACATGAAGCTTTCAAATGCTCGAGAAAATACATAATAGTCGTTACTAGTTTAAAAGCGTTATTTCGTTCGATAGCCAGACAAACTTTTTTAAGTTATCTATTCGTTAGAAGTAGAAATTAAAGGGCTTGCCAAGTTCTTTGTGTGAGGTGGTCTGATTTCTAGTTGCGGGTGAGATCGATGCGACCGGGAAACATGATCGCGAACGCGTTTAAGGCTTGCCTCCATCCTCGGGTTCCGGTGCCAAGTTCGTTGATCAACTTGTGGTCGACACCAGGTTGGGCGTCGAAATCGAAGTCATCCAATGTGGCTGGTGTGGGCAGGCAGGCGAAGCGCAGCCGGCCGACGAGACGTCGTGCTTGGACGGTGTCGACCTCGATCGCCAACAGTCGTTCCGATGTTGCGGTGATCGACAGTTGTTCGTTCATTGCTTCGTCGAGGACGCGTGGCAGTGCTTCGGCACAGGCATCGAGTTTCAACACCATGGGGTCTGCTTTCAACGTCTGATAGAGACTCGCTTGGACAGCCGTTGACGGCGCTCGAACGTCGGTGGGTGTGACGGTTGTTTTGGTCATGCCAGTGTGTTCCTTCCGTAGACCGCTTTCGCGTATGCGTTGAGATCGACGACGGTGCCGTCGGCGCAGTTCTGTTGTGTTGTCCCGGTGATCAGCGCGGCAGCAACGCGGGCTGTGGGGCCGGGTGGGATGCGTTGTTTGCGTCGATGCGCCGGCGTGTCGTTGAACGCTTTCATTGCTGCCGGATCAAGCGCGGTGACATGGAAATGATCACGCACCATCACCCCGGCACCGTCGGCGGCGAGGGCATGCCGGGCGACCACAATCCCGACGGGGTGGCGATATCGATCGACGGTGCACCCAAGCGCCATGTGACTGTCACGGGCAGGTGGGCGAGTTCGGGTGGTGTTGAGTAACGGTTACCGCAAAACTCCACCAACGCCTGTGCTGCAACCCTGCGTTCAACGGTCAGTGTCGCTGGGTAAGGCTGCGGCGGCACAGTGAGTCGTTCGCGTGCAGCGTGGGTTGCCACCGTTGTCCGTTGTTCGTTAACAACACGTCGACGGGTGTCACCGATAGTTGAACAGAACCGGTTCAAAGATGCTTGCGCCTGGGCGACGGTGAGATCATCGGGCACGGTGCGCCACCAGCGTTGGGCGGCACTGTGGTTGGCTTTCTCGACGACACCTTTACGGTTGCCGTGACGCGATGGACAAATCGCCACGGACACCCCGTAATTTTTGGCGACACCAGCGAACGACGCTGTCACTTTACCAGTCGCCGGATAGCAGACCGTCACCATCCGATCGAAACGCCACACCCGCGTCAACCCGCCCAAAGCGCGGGTGATCTGGTCGAGCGCATCAATCGTATGGGCTTGATCTTTGGACTCGGCGAGCACACCACGCCAACAACCCGAATGAGCCAGTGCGCCAACGAACAACGACGCATTGGAACCCCAACCCCACCCTGTCGGCGGGTTCGGAAGATCAACCCAATCCCACTGCGTTTCCTCACCGGCGGGATGGTCGATGATCGCCACAGGGCGTCCCTTGGCTGGGTGGCATTACTCGCAACGCGGACGCAAACCACGGTTGCGGAGTTGACGGGTGAACGTCGGATACGACCGGTCGAACCCGAGTGCGGTGACCTCGTCGAACAGTGTCGCGGCCCACAAATGCGGATCCTCTAGCAGTCGCTCCCTGTAATAGTCAACGAACGCTGCGAACATGTCGTCACCCGCCGACGCCCGAACACCAGCACTGCATTCACCGTTCAAATAGGCGCGGATCGTCTTGCGGTCATGACCCAGATGGCGGACGATCGCCGCGATCGACAGGTCTCTCTTACGGAGCGCGCGCGTCAAAATCATCCTCCTGTGTGAGCATGGAATAGGGCTCCCTCTCGTGCTGGCTTGTTGTTGAAAAGAGACAGCCTTGAGGGAGCCCCACCCCAATTGGTGAACCCCTACAGGTGGGGAATTTCAGTGAGCAACTCTGGGAATATTCACATGAGCGCCATCATCACTCGCCCGCTAGTCGATAAATGGGTCGATGAAATCGTCGCCGTTGACGAGAACAGCGTCGCCGACGCGATGATGTTATTGATGGAACACTCACGATTGTTCGTGGAAGGCGGTGGAGCT
>Ga0209702_10010053_pt1 | contig 10287 bp, 9 predicted proteins | sample FRY01_FD_187210 | JGI IMG/M metagenome (GOLD analysis project Ga0209702, IMG submission 187210) | Freshwater microbial communities from Lake Fryxell liftoff mats and glacier meltwater in Antarctica - FRY-01 (SPAdes) (version 2) | ecosystem: Environmental > Aquatic > Freshwater > Ice > Glacier...
TCCTCCCAATCTCCCATCAAAATAGCAGCCCGCTGGGCCGCCAGAGCACAAAATCAGCGGTACTCTTGGCCGCCTTGTCCGCAAAATGCCAACTTCACGTCAGAATCGCGATTGTTCGAGGTGGCCTGGTGTTTATGAAGCTCTTTCGACGAAACGGGAGAGAATCATGAAAGTAACGATCTGGCACAATCCGAACTGCGGCACGCCCCGCAAGACATTGGCGATATTGGAAGAAGCGCCCGGCGTTGAGCTGACCGTGATTGAATATCTGAAAAATCCGCCGATTCGTGCCAAGCTGAAACAGCTTTTTGACGATGCTGGCATGACCCCGCAGGAGGGCCTAAGAGTGCGAGGATCGCCGGCGGAAGAGCTGGGGCTGACGAAGGACGATGCTACCGCTGATCAGATTTTGGATGCGATGGCCCAGGAGCCGATGCTGATCAACCGGCCGCTGGTCGAGACCGACAAGGGAGTCAGGCTTTGCCGTCCGCAGGAAATCGTGCAGGAAATTCTCTGACCCTACGCGCTTTCGGCGGATTTGAATGAAATGAACCGGGAAGAATAATGTCGGTAATCGCAGTGTACAGTATGAAAGGCGGCGTCGGCAAAAGCTGTTCGGCAGTGAATCTTGCCTGGAATAGCGCCGTCGGCAGTTCGCGGCGGACTCTGCTCTGGGACCTCGACCCGCAGGGCGCGGCTTCCTTCATTCTCAGGGGTGACCAGTTGGAAAAGGACCGCGCACGCGCGATGGTCTCCGGTGAAATCAAACCGGACAAGCTGATCAAACATACAGAAATAGAAAATCTGGATCTTCTCGCAGCGGACGTCTCGCTGCGCGGTCTCGACCGGCTATTTTTCCAGATCAGCAAAAAACGACATCTTGGCAAATTGCTCAAGGAAATGAGCAAGGACTATGACCGGATCATTCTTGATTGCCCGCCCGGCCTGACGGAGACCAGCGAGCAAATCCTGCGCAACGCCGATATTGTCATTGTCCCGGTCATTCCTTCGCCCCTCTCGGAACGCGCGCTTACCAATGTGCAAATGTTTCTGGACAGTAGCGGGAAAAAACATGCCCCCTTGCTGCCGGTGTACACGATGGTCGACCGAAGGCGCTCAATCCATAAACAGGGTTTGATCCGACAACCGAAATGGCCAGTTATCCCGATGTCTAGCGCCGTTGAACATATGACCAGCTTGCAACGACCTGTCGGCAGTTTCGCGCCGCACAGCCCGGCCGCCCAGGCCTATGCCCGCCTTTGGCGAGGCATAGAAAAGCGACTGGCAAAAAAATAGTCCGGGCAAGCCCGCCTATGCCGACTTTTTGCCATATTCCAACTGTTGGGCTTCAAAGCTACTGAATAAATTTCTGGCATCTTCGGCGATCATCGGACGGCCGAAATAATAGCCCTGGATTTTGCTGCAACCCAGCCGCCTGATCATCTGCACTTCTTCCGCTGTCTCGGCACCCTCGGCGGTCGTGGCCATGCCCAAAGCATCCGCCATCGCGACAACTGCACGGATGATGGCAAGGCTTTCGGGAGCATTTTTGGCTGCCCCCTGAACAAAGCTGCGATCAACCTTGATCGTCGAGAATCGGGTTTTGCGCAAATAGCCGAGCGAGGAATAGCCCGTACCGAAATCATCAAGCGACAGATTGATACCCAGCGCGATGATTTGATCGAGCATTGCTGCGGCGCCGTTACCCTCGTGCATGAAAATGCTCTCGGTCACCTCTATCTCCAGACGATTTGGTGGCAGCCCGCTCTCCTCGAGAGCGGATATAACCATCGACAGGAAATTCACTTCGGTCAGCTGGTCGGCTGAAACATTTACCGCGACCTTGACCGTGGAAGGCCATTTCATGGCTTCCTTGCAAGCCGTTCGCATCACCCATTCGCCGATCGGGACAATCAGGCGCGCTTCTTCTGCCAGCGGCACGAATTTGACCGGCGAAACAGACCCAAATTGGGGACTGTTCCAACGCAGCAGCGCTTCAAAGCCGACAACCCCACCCGAGTCAGCGCTGACCACAGGTTGGTAGTTGAGCAACAGTTCGTCATTTTCCAGCGCCTTGCGCAAGGCCATTTCCATGACTCGCCGCTCTTCCGCCTGAACGTGAAGCTTTGGCTCATAATGCGTAAACGCCCCGCCGCCCTGATCCTTGGAGCGATAGAGCGCGAGATCGGCACTGCGCATCAGCATTTCGACCGTGCGCCCGTCTCGAGGACCTATAGCTGTGCCAACGCTGGCGCCGATGTAAAGTGTGTGCTGGTCGACTTCATAAGGACGAGACAGGGTATCGATAATCTTTTTGGCCAGCAATTCCATATATTGCGTGTCGCTCGCGTCGTTGACCACAATGGCAAATTCATCACCACCCAGGCGACCGCACAGCTCGTTGTCGGTCATGATCGATCGCAGCCGATCAGATACGCGGGCCAGCAACCGGTCACCCACCGGATGGCCGAGCGTGTCGTTCACCGCCTTGAACCGATCAAGGTCGAGCATCATGAAGCCGCAGCGGCCGTTCCATTTTTCAGCCGTTTGCAACGCCATTTGCACCGCATCGGTAAGCTGGAGGCGGTTGGGCAGGCGGGTAAGCGTATCAAATCTGGCCATATGCGAGATTTTATCCGCCGATTCGCGCTGCTCGGTTATGTCCGATCCGACACCGCGAAATCCATGAAACATACCGTTATCATCGAGTTTCGGCGAAGCAGACAATTCCCACCAGCGGTTTTCGCCATTGATCCGGACAGGCACCAGCATGTTGCTGAAGCTATCGCGTCGTTTCAGCTTCTCCGCCAGTTCGTGCAAGGCGGTCGAGAATTTTCCGCTTTTCCAGGATTCTCCAGCGACCAGTTGCAGGAACGGCTTGCCTTCGATCTGCTCCGGGGGCTGGCCTATCGCATGGGCAAATCGCGGCGAAACGTGGGTTATGCGGCGTGACGTATCCGTCTGCCAAAGCCAGTCGGCCCCCGTATCCTCAAATTCCTTGAGCAACAGGCTGACCACTTCGCTTTTTTCGATGAGTCTGGCTTCCGCGACCCTTTTGTCAATAAATGACCGACCGGTCATCAGGCAGCCGGAAATCAACAAGACCGCGATCGCCAGTGAGGCCAGGGCCAGATGGGGGCTGGCAAGATATAACCAGCCACAAATTATTGCGGCACTGGCCGATGATATGAATAAAATGCTGCTGAGCGGCACGGTTGACAAAAGCATCGCGGAACCCACCATCAGGCAGATGATGATCGCCCATACCGGTATCATGGTCATGAGGTTCGTGCTGAATGCGAACAGCAAAAAGCCCGCGCCCCACAGTGAGCCGCCGACCAGGGAAATGAGATAAAATACCGTCATATCAGAACGATTGATCGACTTGCGCTGCCATCCCGACTGTTTACGATACAGCAGGTGGGCGTAGATATATAGTGCGCTCAATCCCGCGAGCCACAGGCCGAGAAGCATGATATTGACTTGGCCGATGCCCAATTGAACGATCAACAAACCGCATACGATCGCGGAAACTATCTTCAGCAAACCATGCTGATTATTGCCATTGAATTGCAGCGCGCGAATCCGGCCCCAATCAACCCCATGGGGATCAGAAAGGCCAAGCAAGACGCTGAGCGGGATGACCCGTGGCAAACCGGATTGAGCGATAGTTTTTAACACCGTCCCTCTTTACGCTGCAATCATTAGCGAAAAGTAAGGATGGACCTAATTATTTATACGCCTTTCGATTAACAAAAGTTAAGCCGATTCAGGCAGCAACCGCATATGGCTGAATATCGCCGGAAAGATATAGATTACGCGCCTTTGCCCGACTCAACTTGCCGGAACTAGTGCGCGGCAAGGTGCGCGGTGGCACCAGTTCGATCACGCAATTCATTCCGGTAATGGCTCTCACCTTTTCCTTGATCTCGTTCCACAGCCGCAGACGTTCGGTCTCGTCCGAGGTCCGGCATTGAACGAGCACAGCAGGCGTTTCTTCCCCACCCGGTGTGGTGATGGCGAAAGCGGCTATGTCTCCGGCTTTGAAACCGGGCAATTGTTCAACCGCCCATTCGATATCCTGCGGCCAGTGATTTTTGCCGTTGATGATGATCATGTCCTTGGCGCGGCCGACGATGTAAAGATAGCCGTTCGACAAATAGCCCATGTCGCCGGTATCGAGCCAGCCGTCGATCAGACAGGCATCGGTCGCCTCCTGATCGCGATAATAGCATTCCATCACCGCCGGACCTTTCATCCAGACCTTGCCGACGGCTTTTTCAGCCAGGATCGCACCATTTTCTTCGCGAATTTCCAGCAGGGTATCCCGCACCGGTTTCCCGCAATTGACGATCGCGCGGAACCGTTTCGGGCGACTGCCATCGCTCTTTTTCTCGCCGGAAAGCTCGGTTTCTTCAACCAGCTCTACTTCCATGCCTTCGCCCGATGGCATCAATGTCACGGCCAGCGTTGCTTCGGCGAGACCGTAGCTCGGCAAGAAGGCCTTGGCATCAAATCCTGCGGACGCAAAAGCATCGGTAAACCGTTGCATCACGTCGGGCCGGATCATGTCGGCGCCATTGCCCGCGAGCCGCCAGCGCGAAAGATCGAACCGTTCCTGCACGTTGGACTGACTGCCAATGCGGCGCGCGCAAATTTCATAGCCGAAGGTCGGCGAAAAACTGCAAGACGTACCGGGATTACGGGTGATCAGATCCAGCCACGACAAGGGCCGCCGCGCGAAATCCGCAGTCTTGAGAAAATCGGTCGAAACCTGATTTGCGACCATCGACAGGAAGCAACCGACAAGGCCCATATCGTGATAGAAGGGCAGCCAGGAAATGCAGCGATCACTGCCGCCGATCAGCATGCCATGGGCATGCGAGCCTAGATTGTGCAGCAACGCCTTGTGCGAGACCGCAACGCCGTGCGGGAACCGGGTCGAACCGCTGGAATATTGCAAATAGGCGATATCGCTGCTGTTGGCGGACGGCAATTGCGTGTCGGGAGCCTCCTGCTGGGCAAAGGCATCCCATCCGCAAACCGGAATGGCGCGGGACTGACCGGCCGCACCGGCCAATTCGGCAATCTCGTCCGGAAACAGCAACAATGCGGGGTCACAGCTGTCGAGCTGCACACCAATCTGCTCGATATAGCTTTCCTTGCCGCCAAAGGAGGTCGGCAATGGCAGTGGAACTGGCAGCGCACCAGCATAGACGGCTCCAAAAAACAGCGCGCAAAACTGTGGTTCGGTATCGGCAATCAGCGCGACCCGGTCACCCGGCTTTATGCCGGATGCGATCAATCGTCTTGCCGCCGCCACCGCGTCTTCCCGCAGTTCGCTGAACGGATAGGCCCGGACAAGCGAAGCCCGGGCATCGTGAAAGTTGAATCCCTTTTGCCCCTGGGCCGCATAGTCCAGGGCATCGCCCAGTGTCTCAAAGTCGGAGAAGCGGCGAGGAAGTTCATCCAAGGTCGGGGTTGGCGTCAGTTCGGTCATCCAATATCCATTTCCGGGAGGTCCAGCCTTCCCAAAATCAATCTTTTTTGCTCGGTAAGGGAGTAAGTCGTCTTTTTGACCTCACTTTTAGCCGCTTCTGCCAATGTTATTGATAAGCTCTGGCGTTTAAATTTCGGCCCGACTGTGGCACAAAAAGGGCAAACGTCAAAGTTGAAGGCTAAATCGTTGAAAAAAAGCGTTAAAACGTTAGATCAGGAGAGCTTGCTTCGGCTGGCTATACGCTATGTCGAGCGATATGCAACGAGCCGGAAAAAACTGGCCGATTATCTGCACCGAAAAATTCAGGAAAGGGAGTGGCAAGATGCAGACCCTCCCGCAGTCGCACAACTGATAGAGCGTTTCGTCGCGCAGGGTTATATTGATGACGCTTTATATGCCCAGAACAAGGCTGCGGCCCTTACCCGTCGGGGTTATGGAACCCGCCGTGTCTCCCATGCGCTCTACCAGGCCGGCATCAGCGAGGCCGACGGCCGCGAAGCGTTTCAGATCAGTGAAACAAACAAATGGGCGGCAGCGGATAAATTTGCCCGCAAGCGAAAAATTGGTTCCTATGCCGAGAGCCAGCAGGACGCCGACAAATGCCGCAAGCAATTACAGGCGTTTCTGCGCGCAGGCCATGACTTCGACCTGGCATCCCGTTTTGTCTTCGCCAAGCCCGGCGAGAAAATAACAGCGGAAGACTAGCACTACTTTGGCAGATTTATAATTTTTGGGATTCCCATTTATTGATTTTGGTGATTCATAGGGAGCCAGCTATTATGGAGGCTGGAGATGGATGGGTATTGGCGGGGCGATCTTGAGACCTGGCTGGCGCCGTTTTTGGCGGCTTTGCGACACAAGACGCGGGTGCGTATGTGCCCGGCCTACATTGCGGGCCTGATTGGTCCGGGTGATCGCAAGAGTATCCAGCCAATGGCGGCCCGTACCGGGGATGTCAGCTACGACCAGCTTCACCATTTCGTAGCGAGCGGTGTCTGGGATGCTGAGCCGCTTGAGGCGGCGCTTCTGGCCGAAGCGGACGCACAAGTGGGCGGGCACGATGCATGGCTGATCATCGATGATACTTCTTTGCCGAAGAAGGGGATTCATTCGGTGGGCGTGGCTCCTCAATACGCATCAACACTGGGCAAGAACGCCAACTGCCAGACTCTGGTGTCGTTGACGCTGGCCTCTCGCGAAGTGCCGGTCATGGTTGGCTTGCGGCTGTTTCTGCCCGAGAGCTGGACCAGCGATCCAACCCGGCTTGATCATGCCGGCGTGCCGCTGGATTGCCGGGATTACCGGACCAAGCCTGAGATCGCGCTGGCCGAGATCGATCGGGTCCGCAGTGCCGGTGCACGCTTCGGCTGCGTGTTAGCGGACGCTGGTTACGGGATGAGTGCCTCTTTCCGGCAGGGTCTGAGTGCACGCGGCCTCAGATGGGCAGTCGGCATCCCCTACAAGCAGAAAATCTATCCTGCCAACGTGGCAATGATCTTTCCCGTCGCCGGGCGTGGCCGTCCTCGCAAGCGCTCCATCCCCGATGCCAAATCCGTATCGGCAAAGGCAATGTTGGAGACGGCAAAGTGGCGCAAGGTCAGTTGGCGGCGCGGGACCAAGGGCCCTCTTGTCGCACGCTTCGCCGCCGTTCGCGTTCGTGTCGCCGATGGCCCGCCTCAACGCATACGGGATATGGGCGCGCAACATCTGCCCGGCGAGGAAGTATGGCTGGTCGGCGAGCATCGCTCGACTGGAGAGCGTAAATACTACCTTTCTAACCTGCCGCCTGACACGCCGATCAAGCAACTTGCCGGAGCCATCAAAGCCCGTTGGGTCTGTGAACAAGGGCATCAGCAACTCAAGGAAGAGCTCGGCCTCGATCACTTCGAGGGACGGTCATGGCAGGGCCTGCATCGCCACTCCCTCATGTGTATGATCGCGCTCGCCTTCCTCCAATCCCTGCGGCTCAAACAGGCCAGTGGGGGAAAAAAGAATCGCAGGCCCGCCGCCTCAGCCGAGCCTACCAGCAGTGCGCCAAGCCATTCTCAAGGCACTCGCCCAGCCACCGCCAACGCGATGTCCCCACTGCCTAAAATCTATCAATCTTAAGAAAGTGCCAAAGTAGTGCTAGGGTCAGGACCTAGTCACCTGTACCGAACAGATTCGTCAATACCGCGCTTTCATGCCTTGCCATGCCCCGCCCTCCTAGTCACAAGACAGGTCATGAAAAAAGCCGATATTTTCGAATTTTATTCGCGCCTCGCCGCCGACAATCCGTCACCGGAAACCGAGCTGAACTATGGCAACACCTATCAGCTGGTGGTCGCCGTCGCGCTGTCGGCGCAATCGACCGATATCGGCGTCAACAAGGCGACGCGGCGGCTGTTCGCCGAGGTCAAGACGCCGCAGCAGATGGTCGATCTGGGGCTTGAAGGCCTGAAAGAGCATATCAAGACCATCGGGCTTTACAACACCAAGGCGAAGAATGTGATCGCGCTGTCCCAAATGCTGGTCGACGATTTTGGCGGCGAGGTTCCGGCGGATCGTGATGAATTGACCAAGCTGCCCGGAGTCGGGCGCAAGACCGCCAATGTCGTGATGAACTGCGCTTTTGGCGCGGAGACATTCGCGGTCGACACGCATATTTTCCGGGTTGGCAACCGCACCGGCCTGGCGCCGGGCAAGACGGTGCTGGCGGTGGAGAAAAAGCTGGAGACACAGACTCCGGCGCCGTTCCGGGTCCATGCCCATCACTGGCTGATCCTGCATGGCCGCTATATCTGCAAGGCGCGCAAGCCCGAATGCTGGCGCTGCCCGGTCGCCGACCTGTGCCGCTACAAGAAGAAGACGCCGGCGCCGGATTGAGCGCCGCAGATAAGGAACATTCCTTATAACTGACTGGTTAAATTCCGGTCATGAGGGATTGATTACATATTCAGACGATCCTTCAATAAGCGGAGAAATTTCATGCGCATCCTCACTCCCATCATGATCACTGCCCTTCTTGCCACTGGCGGCTGTGCCGCTACCGGCACCGATATGGGAGGCAAAGTCTCCGCAGATGACCAATATGTTATCAAGACCATCGGCGAACCAAAAAGCTGCGTCATGCGCTCGCACATCCGCTCCACTGATGTGATCGACGACCAGACGATCGATTTCAAAATGATCAATGGTGATATCTACCGCAACAATCTGCCGAGCAAATGCAGCGGGCTCAACTTTGAAGAAGCCTTTTCCTATAAAACGTCGACCAACCGACTGTGCAACGTCGATATCATCCACGTGCTGACCCAGACCGGCGGCCAGCTCGACACCCGCGGTGCCTGCGGCCTCGGCAAATTCCAGAAGATCGAGAAGATTCGCAAGGATGACAGCGAAGAATAAGGCGCGGGACGGAGCTGTTTTCCGGGCGTCGAATAATCTATTGGCAAAGCGGCAAATCCGCTGCTAAACGCGCACCCGGCGGAACACCGTCTCAGCACCCGTAGCTCAGCTGGATAGAGCGCTGCCCTCCGAAGGCAGAGGTCACAGATTCGAATTCTGTCGGGTGCACCATTATTTCAATGACTTATAGGCTGCCGATCGTTTGCGTATGTAATGCGTATGGAAAACGGGGGTGAATGTTGTGTTGATTGAAATGGCCGCGCATATACGATAATCTGGAAATGATGAACGCCACCCAATGCAATAGATGGCGCTTCAAAGGGGGGATTAATCGATGAATGATGGACCAAATGCTGATGCCACGGGCGGCGGCACGATGAAAAAGGGTTGTCTGTGGATTGCAGGCATCCTTGGTGTGCTCTTGGTTATCGGGATAGTCGCAGAACCTCCGGAAGATCGAAATGGGGAGCAACTTGCAGTTGCCGACAATGCTTCGGACGAAGTTATCGAAGCTTCCAACCCTTTAGAGAGCGGATCGGACGATCAAGCGGCTCCCATCTTGACCATCCCACAGAGAAACGCGCAGCGAAGTGCCAAGCAGTATCTTAGCATGTCGGGGTTCTCGCGAGCGGGTTTAATTGGACAACTCTCGCATGATGCCGGCGACGGCTACAACGTCGCAGACGCCACCGTGGCTGTCGACAGTCTGAGTGTCGACTGGAACGAACAGGCAGTTCGAAGCGCGCGGCAATATCTCGATATGATGGGCATGTCATGTAAAGGCCTGACCCAGCAGTTATCGTCGAGCGCCGGAGAAAAGTATTCCGCAAGCGAAGCGAGATACGGGGCTGAGCAAGCTGGTGCGTGCTGATGGCCACCTGTCGTTGTCGAATCTTGGATATTGATGACCGGAATTGTCAATATCACATTAGCAGCGACGATTGCCCCAATACCTATCCCACCTTAGCGCAGTTCCCGACTCCACCATTGCACACGATAAGTCTCCGTGACGCGGAGACACGCACCACGCAGCCGTTCGTTTGCCTCCAGCAGAACCAAGTGATTGGCATTTCAGTTTCGGCCCTTGAACCATAACGTGGCCTTCAGGGGACAGTCCGGTTGGCTTTCCCACCAACCCGACCAAAGTATCTCTGGCTTCCTCAGCAGTCGCTTTTGGGCATGGATGATTGGCACTGCATGTCCCATCCATTTCTCGCGCTGCGATACCAGACAATCGAATCCTGGGCCCTTCCGCGCACCAGATAGGTCCGTCTCCATCCCAAACGCTGATTGGAGTGCATTCAAACGATTGACCGGCTGGAACGATGGCGAGAAGGAGAGCAATAATCATTCGGCCACGATAGCGGCAGGACGAATTGCCGAGAAGTCAAAAGTTTCTC
>Ga0209702_10010054_pt1 | contig 10287 bp, 11 predicted proteins | sample FRY01_FD_187210 | JGI IMG/M metagenome (GOLD analysis project Ga0209702, IMG submission 187210) | Freshwater microbial communities from Lake Fryxell liftoff mats and glacier meltwater in Antarctica - FRY-01 (SPAdes) (version 2) | ecosystem: Environmental > Aquatic > Freshwater > Ice > Glacier...
CAGTATCAACAGTCACATTTGACAGCTCGTTCGATTTCACAAAATACTGTGACTGCGAAGCAGCATCGTCAACCGTGTACGTCGGACCGTTGTTTTGTGTCACACTGACACGGTTAAAAATGTTTTGGTCGTTGTACGAAGACTCAAACGATGTGTAAGGGAGCTCGTCGCCGGCGTCACCGTAGGTGCGTTGGGAAACGTTCTGTGCTGTTGACGTTAACTGGCGGCCCAAAAAGCGGACTTGTCCGGCAGCGTTAACAAACAGTCTGCCCTGCTCAGCGGTTTCAACTTCTTGGATTGCTGACAGAACCGTTTTGCCTTCAATGTTTATGCCGGAAAGGTTGGCTGCACCCAAGTTGATGTCTTGTGCGTCGCTCATCCATTCGGCAAGACCCAAAATGGTGGGAATACGGTTACCAGGAACGTCCCCCGCGCCGTAAGTTCCGATACCAACATTGTAGGTGTCTTGCACCTCTGTAGAATTAAAAACGCCGTTGTATGTGGTGACCTCATCAATGGTGCCAATAAACCTTCTCGGGTTACCTGTTTTTAAGCGTCTTCCGTAACCCAACATTTCTTCAAGAAACTCTGAATGTAATTTGTTTGAAGCCACCGACGAAGAAAGGTCGGCCACAACACCATCAATGTAGATAAGAGAAACCGGCGTCAATGATGGGTTTCTAACAAACAAAATATGATGTGGTTTGCCGTCGTTAATAATGTTTGAGTATGTATCAAGAGTGGTAGCCGAAAACGACTGGTCAGAGTAATAATGTAAAAGGCGTCCGACTCCACCGGAGACAGACATAATTAGAGTTGATGACGCCGTTTCAGGACCAAACTCTGCGATCCCATACCTTTGGTCAGCAGTTTCGGAAGATGACAGCCAACAACTGAACGAGCCGCTAATCTGTGAACCACTCACGTTGAACTCTGTGAGTCCACCAATGTAAAACCCTAAATGCTTCGTTCCATCAAACGCAGCAGCAGTATTCGAGTCGTTAACCAGTAACCCGGCCGTCGACGTTGATGTTGTAACGCCAGAACTGTTCGACCATGTGCCGCTCAATGAGCCTTCCGGGTAGCTGAATGCTTTAGAAGAACCATCAGCATCATCCAACCGGAACCAACGGGTTGTCCCCAGATTTTTTAGCCACCATGATTCCAACGCCTCAAGTTTCAGTAGGTTCAAAACTTTGAAAGCATCAGACGCGGTCACCGTAACTGTGGAAGCGAACTGCATCAAATATGTTTGCGGCCAACCATCAACCCAACCAAAAAACAGGGGAGTGGTAGCACCGCCAGCATAACTAGCCAAAATCCGTAACGGACGGTTAGGGGTCAGGCTGCCGAAGTAAGGTCCGGAATCGTGCTCAGGATCAAACCGGCGGTCATCGTTCTTAAAAACAACGGTGGCTGACCCGGTAGTGAAAGTGTCCAACTCTGTGGACCTGCCCCGATTAGTGGAAACCTCTTGCACATACTCAGTCACATCCGTCCACACAATCGACGCGAGAGTGGACCCGAGCGGGACAGTACCTGCACCGGCCGAAGTTGAGAACCCGACCTGAACGGTCATGGTCGTTGTGTCAAAAAGGGTGACGGTCATGCTGCACGCCAGCCGGTACCCTGGCGGCGTTCCGCCGCAGCAATAGCGTCAATAATCGCAGCACCCACCGCAGCCTTATCAGCCGTAGCAGAAACATTCACATTAATGTTGTAAACCGCACCGCCGCCAACACCGTCACCGGCAAATAAACCGCGCTGCTGCTTGCGGTTCAAAACCATTTCACCATCATGCAACAATGCTAAACCGGCACCACCAGCACCCGACGCCGTGAACATGCCACCGTCAGCGAAATGTGGCAACCTCGGGGCCTCAATTGTGTTATTGCCGATGACGGGCACCCACCACGGCACCTTCCACCGGAGGCTCCCAATCGTGTTGTTCCACGCATCCGAAATGAAGTTAAACGCAGTCCGAAACGGTGCCGCAATCCCATCAGCAATATTAGAAAACACGCCACCAATAATGTCACGGGCAGACTGAAAAGCCCCCCACAACGCCTCGACACCGCCCTTGATCCAACCGAACACGGTAGAGATCCCAATCCACGCAAGATAAATTGCGATGCTGATGCCGTTCCACACCCCCTGAATAATAAGCCAAAGAATGCCAAACCCCGGGATCAATATTTCAAAGATGAAACCGTAGATGGCGTCCCAAATGGGTTTAATAACACTGTTCCAAGCCCAACCGATTACGACGGCAATGCCTTTAAACACTGCTGCTACTGCGCCCCAAAAACCTTTAAACACTGGTATCAACTGGGTTTCAACGAACGACCAGATGGCATCCCAAATGGGTTTAATAAAATCCCAAGCCGCCGAAACAAAACCTTGAATGTCTTCCCAAATCCAATCCCAGTTTTCCCACAACCATTTAGCGATACCAACAAAAGCAACAATGCTCGCAATCATCGGCAAAAAGATTACGGCCACAGCCACCAGCGCCGGATGCTTTCTAATCTTCGTCCAAATCTTATCCCAGTTGATCCACATCCAAATCATTGCAGCGATGACCACCGCAATGGCAGCAACAACAGCAATGATGGGTGCGGCTGCCACAACCGTTGCCGCTGCCCCAGCGATAGCCGACGCAACATAAAGGCCCATCGCAGCAACCAGAGCACCACCAACAACAATGGCAAGAATCTTCGCTTGGCCCTGGTTTTCCTCAAAATGCTTCGCCAACTTCTCAAGAACAGGCGCAACCTTCCCACCAATCTCCAACAACATGACGGCAGCGAACGCCTTGAACTTGTCAATAATAGGCCCCAAACCTTTGTTCATCTGATCAAACGCCACATCGGTGGCACCCGCGGAAAAACTCATCTCCTCAAGATTGCTGGTAAATACTTCGGTGCCCTTACCGGTCAACGCCAAAGCGGCCCCACCGGCCTCAACAGACCCAAACAGATCGTTAATACCAACATTAGTTTTCCCGGCATGCTCCTCCAACAGTTGCAAAGCGCTCTGAGTGTTACCACCCTCCGCCACGAACTGCTTGAAAGACTTGCCAGCAATCTTCTCAAACGTGTCAGCAGTCTCACCGCCAGCCTTCGACAACTCAACAAACAACTGGCGCAACTGGGTAGTAGCCACAGACGTAGGAATACCCTGAGAGGTCATCGCCGCCAAACCTGCGGTCACATCAGAAAACTTCACACCCAAAGCCGCAGCAACAGGGTTGACTTGGAACAACGCTTTCGACATTTCCTCAAACGTCGTTTTACCCAAACGCACAGCAGTGAACATTAAATCCGAAGCCTGCGTGGCGTTAACACTCTCAGCGCCATAAGCGTTCATCACCGACGTAATACCGTCCACAGCTGTGGTCAGGTCGGTGACACCACCCTTAGCGGCCTTCTGTGCAACCTCCAAAAACTCGAACACATTGTTCGCTGGCACACCAGCAGACAACGCCTGATATAAAGCGGGAACAACCTTGTCAGGAAGCACACCGAACTCTGTTGAAAACTTTTTGACATCCTTCGTCATGGCATCCGTGAACTGTTGCGTTGCGCCAGGAAGCAACGTGAACACTTCGTTCATTGACCGTTCAAAATCAACGAACGCCACAGTACCAGCAATAGCAGCACCGATAACAGCAACACCGGCGGCCATACCCAGTTTTTTGATGTTGGCGGACATCTGCTTTTGTGTGTCACCAACAGCACCCGACAGCTTCGCCATCTCCCGTTGGGCCTGCTCAACACCCTTCTTATCGAAGCTGGTTGTGATCGGAATCTTAACAGCCACGATAACTCACTTCCTTTTGTACTCGTCGTTAAACGCACGCTGATAGTCGTTAATGATTAGGACTACCGCCGCACGCACTTTGGTGTCACCGTTCGCGTCATCAAATGCACGCCAGATCAGTCGACCAGGTTTGCCGTGAACACGTGTAACCGCTTTGGTGAACGAATTGTTTGAAGGCCCGTCACCAATGAACTCTAACGATGCACCGGCGGCAGACTCGTTTCGGATGGACCACGAATCTTTCGTGAACGAACCGGTAACACGCCGTCCACCTTTCTTGACTTTAATCCCTGAACGTGCCAGAGAATCATTCCAGAAAGGCAAACGGCTAGGTTGGTACCGTAATCCTTGGCCACCATAGTTCCATCCAGACAACGGCTGATCGGGAACAAAAGCTTTAGCCTTATTGGCGATAGGTTTAAGCACAAACATGATTTCACGGTTCATCTCCTTCAAAAGCTCAGGGGAAAACCGTTTCATCTGTTGCACGAAAGTGTCGTAGCCGAGGATAGAAACCTGTACGTTGAACCCGTCCTTGTTTTCTAAAACATCCTCGACACTGAGCGCCATCGTTAACCCTTCCGTGCCTGTTCCTTCAACACCGCAACAATCGCCCAAAACACGTCCGGCGGTGTATCCAACAAATCGTTGGGCGCAATGCTGGTAGCAACAGCAACCTGCGCTACCAGCATTGTCATGCTTTCTCTAAAGGGACGCGCGCCTCTTCGCCAGCTTCAATGGAATCAATGTCATCCAACCATTCATCGAACGGTTTAACAATAATACCAGAGGTTTGCGACGCTTTCCACGCGGTCCAACACAACGCCTCAAACAAAGCGTTTTCACCAAACAACTGTGACATCGGCTTAGTGAACTGGCGTTCCGCAGCAACAATAACTTTTGGCGTGATGTTGACCTCATACGGCTCGCCCTGTGCAGGGACGACCCGAAGACGCATAAGGGCAGCCATAACTAGACCACAGCCTTAGTGATAGCACCATCAACAGGCCAAGTAATACTTGCAGATGCAAGCTCGCCAACCTGAGCATCCAACGGGGTCCACTCCGTGACGAGGGCGTTGAACGTGTACGACGGGTTAGTGGTACCAGCAACAGCCGTAGAAGGCTTAATGACAACCGCTGCGGTGGCACCCAAAAGCGGGTATAGTGTGGCTTCAACTGTGGCAGCAACAAAGTCTTGGTTGAAGTCGATCGCTACCGAAGAATCGGCAAGACCGGCAACACGCCGCTTTGCTGTTTCACCGAACGTGGTGGTTTCAATTTCTGCACGAGTGGTGTTTAAAGTCACCTTCGTGATGTGGGATGAAAGGTCAACGCCACCGATGGTGATGCTGGCATTTGTGATAACAATAGCCATGGCGGCTAGTCCTCCTGGTTAGGTGTTGCTTGTTTGACCGAAACGGTCTTGGGGTTAATGGGTAAAATGTGGCCGGCACCAATAAGATGCTCGACGCTGCATCCGTCTAAATCTTCGTCTGTGACGGTGTCGCCTGGTTTGTGGCCCGCAACATTCAGCGGACCAACGATCGTGTAAGTATTCAAAACAGCTCCTAAGCGTGAATGATTATGTTGAACTCGCAAGCGAGATAGGCTGCATCTCCAAGCGATATGGGTCTGATAGAAATCATGTCCGCTACTTTGAGTGTCGAACAGGCCCCACCCAATGTTGAGTCTGCTTCGATAGCAGCCCGAATCGACTGGTCACCGTCGTAGGACATCCAACCGTCCAGTTTAGTTTGAGCCGGACGGTCACCCATACGACCCGCAATCGCTGACACCATGAACAACCATTCGGACAAACCGCCACCCATAGCCCGGTGATATGTCACCGACTGTATTTGAATGACAGCCACTGGCGGGTTGATCTGTTCCGGCAAATGATCCGCAACCCGCAGGCCACTAACAGTATTAAGACGGGTAGTGAGACCCGCCTGAAGGGCAGACGCAGTACCAGCCATCAGGCCACAACCATTGTCCGATACGGGCGCAACATGCGCTCCACATCAGGGTCAATAGCACGAACAGTAATAGCACCAAGGTCACCGAAACCGGCAACACCCAACAACGAATCACCACGCTTCAAAAGGCGGCCAGCCAAAATGATGCAAGCCGACTTCACCGGCTCAGGCACCGAAGGCCACCCCCACTTAGCGGTAACCTCCACACCAGCAGGAGCAGACCTAGTCGGATAACTGACACCAATAGAACGAACAGACGTAACCGGTGCACCCTTCGTTAAAGCATTAACAGGCTCAGTCTGAAACTGTGCAGCAGTCAAAGTTGTTGCATACGTACCATCACCGGCAGTGTCAGTCTTAACAACCAGCCCTGTGGCCGAAGAAATATCGTCAACCCTCACATGCTCGGCAGACGGTGAAATGAAAATGCGGGCGGTAGCAGAACTGTCCGCATAAAAACGGCGATCACAATGCTGATCAATAACACGTGAAGCCTCCGAAATGCGGGCCTCCAACATTGTGTCATCAACACTGTCCGCAATGCGTAAAACACTTTTGAGGTCTGCAAGAGTGCAGTAGCCGTTAGTTATCGCCATCAGATTCTCCACACGCGGACATAGCCGCTAACAATTTTGGGAACTTTATGTGCAACCATCCACGCTGCAACCGCTGTAATCATGCGCTCATCAGCTCGTCAATCTCCGCCAAAACAGGAACCCAAAACTTGTTGAACACCACACGCTCGTCATACGTTTCGGCGTGTGCCCTGGCCGCCACCTTGCGGTCTACGTCTTTCGCCGTGCCGTAAGCGTCCTCGAGTTGTTCAACAATTGAGTGAACTAGCGGTGTGCAAAACCACGAGTTTTGCGCAACATCCCAATCAGGCTGAACAGACACCAAATAGCCGAACCCTTCAACCAACTCAGGTTGCGCCGTAAAATTAGAAACAATAGAAGGCACACCGCAAGCGGCAGCCTCAATAACAGGAACACCAAACCCCTCACCACGAGAAGCAGCAAGGTTCACATCCAAAGCATTCATCAAACCGGCCAAAACAAAAGCGGGCAGCCCTGCGTAGTACGCCCACTGGTCGGTCCAAATGATGCGTTCCTCAGGCATACCGCAAGCGGCAGCCAACTTCGTGAGATCCGCACCACCATGAGCGCCACGCTTCTCTGTATGTAAGTAAACGAACACATCATCATGTTTGGCCATGAACTGGCCGAGAGCTAAAAAGTTCTCGCCCCACGCTTTACGCATCGGGGCGGTGCCCTTGTTGGCGGCAACAATACCGACAACAAAAGCGTCATCGGGAAGGTTCAACATTTGGCGGCCCGTCTGACCGTCCACTGTTGCGCCAGGTTTAAATGTCTTTGTGTTCACACCGTGAGGAATATACCGGTTGTCGATGCCTGCTTGGTCCAACATTTTGGCACCAAACTTTGCCATCGCAATCGGCAGCACCTTGTCACGGCGGCACCAATCCAAAACGGTTGGTGGTGCCGGTGTGTGATCTATCGGCACCCACGAGGCAACAACTTTCGCAGCATCAAACTTTGCTTCACCATACGCCCACACATCAAACAGGGTGATCAGTGCGGTCGGTGTTTTCGTTCGATCTGCCACATACTGAACATGCGCACCGATAACATCGGCAGAGTATTGGTGAAACCCTGTGGGAAGAACCTCTATGCCTTCCCATTCGGTGACGAAGCCTTGTGTGCCGTAGTTGTTTGAGAGCGTAATTTTGCGGCCGGTGGCTTTGATTTGGCGGGCGACTTGCGCGGTTTGGACACCGTAACCGGTTCCTGCACCAGCGAAGTTGGAATGCCAACAGATTCCGGCACGGGGAACGCCCGACCCGTTTGAAGCATCCATTCGGCCAGATACTCCGGAAGTTCTGTGTGACCGTTGCGAATCATTACCCACACGGCTGCCACCTTTACGTTTGCCCACGATAAAACTCCAGCCCGCATAATTGTTGAATGCCTGGTTGGTAGGTGGCGAACAGCGCGGGCACACCGTTCGCCACCAACCAGACAACGCCCGACTAGGAGAAACGACCGATCAGGCCGCGCCACCCTTGAAATACCAAACACCCTTACCATCAACAACGTTGCCGTCTCCACGCCACGTCACACGGAATGTGATGAGATCGTTAACGAAGCCGACACTGTCGTCGCGGGCAAAGTCAATACCGCGAACCTGACGAACCAGGTAAGCGGAAGACATGTCACCAAAGATGACGGAACGGGCCGAGGTTGCTGTAGCAACAACATCAGGGTTTTCATAAACCGGGTAACCCAACAACGTGTCAGGTTGACCAGTCTGAATACCCGGCGCCCAAAGATAAGCGTTGTTTGTATCCTTCAACTTGCGCACAACAGCCAAAGTGGACGAACGCATCTGGAACGATGCGCCACGACGACGGTAAGGCGACGGGCACAGGTAAACAAGGTCAATCAGGTTGTCCGCAGTAGGAACACCGGCAGTAGCGGTAGCACCAGTAATAGCCGAAGAAGCACCAGTAACAATGCCGGTAGGCTGAACAGTACCAGTACCCACAGTAAGAGCAGCATTGACAGCTGTACCCATACCAATAGAAGCCTGACGGGCCACGAACGAAAGCAGGTCAACGCCTGAATCTTCGACAACCTCACGGGAAAGCTGGAAAGTCGACGCATACTTGTATGCACCCAAAGTAACAAACGCGTTGAACGTCGGGTCCGACTCGGTAATAGCGGTACCTTCACCGATAATACCGGGGGCGGTGTAAGCGTTCGTGCTCGGAATCTGAAGATTCTCGCCACTGTTCGTGGTAAGAATATTCACAACACTCGGGTCAAGCATGGGACCTTGCACAACAAGGTGCTCTATGAGCGAATCATAGAACGATGTTGGGATCGGGGCGCCAGTAGAACCCTTAGTGACATCACGCTTATCGAACGAAAACGAGCGACGTTCGCCGGTAGCGATTTCACGAAGAATGTCACTGTCGTTCTTTTCCGCAACGGCAACGGTGCGAACACCGAAATCGGAAGGAACGCCAAGCGCTGCACGTGACTCGTCGATAGCACGCTCACGTGCTTCGACAGTAAGAATGCTGGTACGACGCTCATCAAGGGCGTCGATGTCTTCATTCATTTTGTTGAACTGTTCTGACTCTTCGCCAGACAGATCACGGTTCTCAGATTCGGCGTTATCAAGAAGGGACTTTGCTTGTTCCCACGCTTGAGCGCGCTTCACACTGAGACGATTAACGAGTTCTTCACTCATGTAAGTCTCCTAAAATATTGGGGGGTTTATTAAGTAGGTGGTGGCCTGTACCGGTGGTGACGCAAGCGTTCCGGGCGGTGGCTCCGAACTACAGGTTTTCGGCTTAACGTTTGGCGTTAAGTTCGAATATTTGGCGGGCAAGCCTCACCGGAAGACCACGATCTTCGGCGGGCGCCTCAACAACAGACTCATCAACAGGCTCTTCAATGGTGCGAACCTCTGCACCTTCAGTGGCGGCGTAAGCGGGGAAACCGGTCACTACCGAAACCTCATGCAAAATGGCTTCACGAACTTCACGGGAACCACGATTCTCAGACCACGAATCGCCACCAGACGGCACCGAAAAACCGAACGACATGGAATGGACGTCGCCCCGTTGCATCAATACCGACAGGTCACGACCATACGAAGTGTCAGGCAACTCGGCCTCAACAAACAGACCACGCTCATCCTCAGACAAAGTCAAAGTGCCAGACTTCGTAGAAGCCAACACCTGATCGGTATTGTGATTCAGAAACATTCGCTTCTCAGAACCAGTGTTCAAAGACCGACGAAACGCACCTGGTGCGATTCTTTCAATAAAAGGCAACGGCTCCGACGGCGAATTGAAAACGGCGGCGTAACCGGCAAAACGCATAGGCATCTCAGCGCCAACATCAACAGCACGCAACTGTAAGCCGTCAACCTCAACAGTGCGGAACTCGACATCACGACCGCCAACACGGCGGTTCTCAATTTCGATAGCAGCGTAACGAACAATAGCAGGTTCAGTCATGGGTTCTTCCATTGGTTCAGCACCCGAAACCTGCGTTTCCGGATTGGCGGTTTCATTCAACATCTCAACAAACCTCGTAATCATTTCGGCGGATCGGCGTCAACACCGACAGGCGGAAGGTCAACACCAGGACCAGCCATAGGTGAACCAGGCAACGCCATCACAAACTCGTTGCCACCCTCATAAGGCTCTTTACCTTCCTCAGCACGAGCCTCATTAGGTGTCATAATCCCCGAAGAAATAGCGACCTGATAGCCGCGTAAACGTTCGATCGTGTTAGCACGCAAAAACTCGGAAGTATCAAACTTTAATGTGTCATCCGCCGGCATAAGCGCCGACAATGCACGCTCAATCCGAACAAGCCACGGAAGAAGAGTGTAAGTAACAAAGTGCATACCAGCAGACTCATTGTTCTGATACGTCTGAGAATCGCCGC
>Ga0209702_10010055_pt1 | contig 10287 bp, 3 predicted proteins | sample FRY01_FD_187210 | JGI IMG/M metagenome (GOLD analysis project Ga0209702, IMG submission 187210) | Freshwater microbial communities from Lake Fryxell liftoff mats and glacier meltwater in Antarctica - FRY-01 (SPAdes) (version 2) | ecosystem: Environmental > Aquatic > Freshwater > Ice > Glacier...
CGTGCGAAGCAAAACAGGGAGCAGGAAGCGCTGACTTACGGCTCGTGTAAAAGTTGTCGCAGTTCGGCGCAGGACTGTTCATCCGAGGCTGGTCTTGCCTCTTACCACGCAGGCTGCAATGAGGGGTGCCAGCCATGCTTGCACAGACAGAACCTCGTGCTGAGCTCGGCGTTCAAATATATAGCCGAAAACTCACGAACGATGCCCTTGTATTGCCAGGTGAGCGAGTGCAGCACCTTGCAGCCCGACGGCACGCCGCGCACCGGACTGAAGGACATGGGGTCCATGTGCGGAGCGAAATGCGACACAGCACCCTGCCCTGCCGGCATGCTCACTCTCGAGTGCTCTCTCCCGCACGATACCCGGTGCTTTGCCGCCCAGCCGCTGCTGCGCGCGGCCCAGATCATGCGCAGTTTCACACCCGCGCACGCAAATCTGCTCGAGCATGCAGACAGCGCCAGGTTTCATTTTTCGAATTTCGAAAACACCCTCGTGAACGTCAAGGGAGCGGCGCAAAACCTGCACCAGTGCGTGTGGAACGCAGTGGATGTCCGCGATAACGACATGAATCCTGCTGGCATCTCGTGGACCTTCTTCCCCCCGGCTCACACGTATGCGGAGGGTCTCACCGAGTATGGCAGCAAGTTTTGTCATCGCTGGACTCGCAACCGGGCGTTGGTGTACCCGATGTTGCCGCTGCAAAACACCGTGTCGTTTCCCAGCGCGTTTCCACGCCGTTTGTTGTTGAACGCCTCGGCGCGCGTGTTGCACTATGACTACTCGGGAGACGGCTTCGCGGTGCTGCCGAGCGTCGCCGAGATGCCCCGCCCGTCCCGCTTCCTTCATGTTTTCGCAGGCGACCTCTATTTGAGCATCGATCTGACCAATACGCCCAACGCAAGTTTGCAGGTGTTTGTGCCGGATGACCGGCGCCTGCACGACGCCAGGTGGATCCCGTCTGTGATGATTAGCGCCCTCGTAGCAGACTCTACGGCTCGCTCTACCGTCTCCCGCCCCGAATTAACAGTGCATTCGCATATGGTGAGCCGCTTGCCCCGCAGCAGCCTGCGCGTGGGTCTGGAGTTTGATTCCTCGAACGCCGTCGTTGTGATGCATAACTTTCAGGGGGTGCACTGCGAGATGACCCTGTGCCGCTTTGCAGTCTCGATGTCGCATGCCTTGGCGAACGGATCTGCGTGGGTGTCTCGCAACAACGTGTCGGCCTCGGATTCTGTGCTCGCGCAGGTCTTCCCGGAAATGACCCTGGCGTCGGCAGAGGTGTCTGGCGGTGGAGAGCACGCCAGGGACTTTGTGCTGGCGCCTTCGCAGCATGCCGACATGGGAAATCGGGTCTTTTCGCGTTTGGCTAGCGTGATGCATTCAGCGACGTGCCCGCTGCTATTGGTTGCAAACGACATGGAGCTGGTGTGCCTCACTCTTTCCTCGAACGCTTCTGAGTTCCACATGCATCTGGTGAACCTCTCTGACGTGCGCCTAGAATCCAGATCGACGGTGTTGTCTGTGGGCACGCGACGCGAAGAATCCCTCACGCTCTTCTCTCTTTCTGCAGATTTTGGCCAGCAGCTGTTGCTGCATCATCATGATAGTGGCCGCACTCTGGATGTGCAGTACCTTCACCAGGATGTCGTTGCCTTGGCCTGCGGCACGACCGACGGCAGTACGTGGCTGTTGCGCAAGGTCGCGGCGCTGTCGGCGCATCAGTTTGTACTTTTGCGCGCTGTGCTTGTCACCGACTACAGTTTGGGCGACACTGGGCCTCGTCTGTTGCCGGACAACGTCACGCAGGCGGACTTGCTGACAGACATGTTCGAAAACCGTCCGGACATAGCGCTCTCGCCGCAAGACACCTACACACTGACAGCGTCGACCTCGCAGCACCTTTTTGTGGTCTTCTCCTTCGTCCCGGCACAGCACCGCTTCCTGTCGCTGTTGCATGACACTGGAGAGCGAATTGTAGAATTGTGCTCGCTGCTTTCGGAATACCCTGGCCTCAACAAGTCCTACACCTCCAGTGCGTGGACTTCGCACGACACACTCGTGGTGCACATGCAGCACAACATTTTTACAGTGTCTTGCGACGGATCGCGTCTGGTCTTGCGACACGAACCAGAGGCTCTTCCGAACAACGCATTCACACAGTACATGTCGTCATACGTGTCCCTGCTGGGCCAGAGGCATGTGCGTCTGTCCTCTAACCTCCGAGGCGCAAATCTGGCCGTGCAGCCTTCGGCGACGGGCTATTGTGTTTTCGTGTCGTCGCCTGAAACCAATCTGACCATCACACAACTTCCCAATGCGTATCTGCGTGACGTGCTGGTCGTGCTAGATCCGCAATTCGACACGGAGCAGCTCGTGCTTGTAAATTCGCTGGGCGGTCTGGAAGCAGTGCACTCGCTGCGCATGCTCGGAGACAGCGCAGTGTTTGTGACTATTCAGCCGCAGGGTACACCAGTTCTTCACACGCACGCGTTGTTTGCGCACATGCGACACCTGCACCTCCTGGGCGTGGAGAGAGGTGTCTTTTGGAACACCACAAAGGCTCACCTCATGGAGTTGCAGATTTCTCTCCCATGCGGGGGCCATGCGAGCAGTGGCGCCGGTGAATTCAGGGCGCGACAGGACAGTAACCGAACGTGCGCCGAAGCGTGCGTTGTGCTGCATCTGACAGTGGTCGAATCCTGGGATGCGTACCTCGACACTTCGTGGCACACGCATGCGGGCACCGCCTACGTCAAGGATGCTCAAGGCCTGCGTCAGTTTGCGGTGACACAACACAGCTTGGTGAGACTCTACAATGGCGCCAAACTTGTGCGGACCACGCAAGTTTCTCATTTTTCCTCCGTGCAGTTCAGCTGCGACACTGCAGACAATGTGGACACGAGCCTCGGATGGCAAAGAGCGAGTCAGGTGGTGAGTGCGCACAACCTGCGCCCTCGCGAGGCGCTGATGCTGCAGGTGGTGCGCGCCGACAATGCGCGGGAGTCTTTGTCGTCTGCGCGCTCGCTGGCAGTCGACGCCCTGCAAATGCTCGTTGTGCTTACTACAGGGGTCGTATCCGTGGTGCCGCAGGATGGCATCACAGCACCAGTCTCGCGACAGCCCTCAACTGTAACAGGCTGGATTTCGCATGCGCACTGCTGCGGACCAGAAACAGACATATTTTTCGGTGTGTGTCCGCTGATTGACAACTACGTCATCAACACCAAGCTGGCGTGCGCCTTGATGACGGAGCTCGATGGCGTTGTGTGTTTCGCCAGAAGCTATGTCGAAATAACTGAGAGCTGTCACTGCCACACGGTGTGTGATGTAGAGCACATGCGCACCGTTTTGCAATCGGGCGTAGCGCTCATGATTGGGGTGGTTGCGAACTTCTGCCCCTCCGGTATGCATCCGACCGACGTGTCCTTGGCGGATACCACGCATGAAAACTGCGAAGCCGACCAGAACGTAAGCACAGTGCCCGCGGAACAGTCCATTTTTCCTGCTCGGCGTCTGCTCGAGGCAGTGCCAGCGGCGCAGGCATACTTTGCCGCCATGTACTTGCCAACGGAAGCAGACTTGGCGCAGATTGATCTTGGCGACGTGTTGTATGGGAGCAACAACGCACACACGGACAACTGGCAGCGCATTTTTGTCTTGGTCGGTATGCGGAAGCGAGTTGGATGGTCCGCGACGCGGGGCTGCGAGTTCCGCATCCGACTCGCAGGCTTGTCCTCCGACAACACAGTCATGGAGCGCGCCGCAAACAGCCGACTGTTTGAGCTTGGATGTACGCTGCAGTTGGACGAGCGCGGATCCGGCGAGTGTGTGCTCGAGGTGCCCACCTCGCTCGCGGTGGTGTCAGCGCATCGGCGTGTGGCGCTCACGGCAGAGGTGACCAGCGCGGCCGAGCAGGGCCGCTGTGAGTGGCCGGACCAAGACTTGTTTACTGCCGCGCTCGTGCCCTACCTCTCTCACAACACATGCGAGCACGATCAGTTTTGGTCCGAGGACTCTGCGTCGTGTGTTCCGTGCGAGATGGCGAACAGCGAACTCACAGACAACGTGTGTGGTCCGGGCGCCTACATCCGCGGATGCGATGCCATATCGCATCTCGACAGCAATATTGTACAGGAATGCCAGTTGTGCGTGAATGCCGATCACAACGCCGCTGATTCGTACGAGTGGTTGACTGGCATTTGCCAGTGGCAGTGTGCAAACGGATTTTATCTGGATACCAGCGTCCGCTGCGAGGCATGCACATCGGATCTGGTGCCTGTGTGCGGCATGGTAGCTGGCATGCGCTACCAAGCATGTTCTCGCGAGGACAACGAGGCCTGCGTGAAGTGCGACCCAATCCTGCGCGGCTTGTACTCGGCGAACGAAGTTTTTGTGGCCGCGGTGCATGGAGGCGCGGAATGCCAGTCCGAGTGCCGGGCCGGGCACTACCGACGCGATGAGTCGTGCCGCGTGTGCGCGTCTGTGCCGAATTTGCAACTCAGTCTCGACCTGCAGTTTGGCGCGGCCCGTCGTGTCTTTTACCGGTTTGAGGCCTGCTCGGGAGCCCTCGACACCACAGCGGTGCAGTGCGAGATGATGCAGAACGGTCAACACGTAGGCGACGCGAGCGCCACGGGCGTGCCCTGCGCCTACCGGTGTGATGCTGGGTTTCACGCGATAGACGGCCTCTGTGTCGATTGCACGGTTCCGCGGGGCTTCGACGGATTGGAGCTGTCGCCTGCGGCATACGCCTTTACGGACACGGATTGCAGCTTCGAGTGTCGCACAGACGCCCACTACCTGAAGCGTAACGGCTCCGACGGCAGGAATGCCAGCTGTGTGCTGTGCAACGCATCAATGTGCGGAGTCGGCACCTATCTTGCAGGCGTCAACTGCACCGAATGCCGGGGGTGCGAGCGCATGTCTCTGGTCAACGGCATATTCTCCTCGCACGGACAGGTCGACGCCCCGGGATCGTGCGCAGAGGAGTGTGCGCTGGGCTTCTTCGCCGACTTCGAGCGGTGTGTCGAGCACTCGACAGTGACATGCCTGCCCGCGGAATACCAGATGCCCGGGACAGCATCCGTCGACGTCATGTGCCTGCCGTGCTCCGACTGCCGCGGCCTTCGTCTCGTGTCACCGTGCGAGGCCTTGCGCAACTCCGTGTGTGAACCGTGTGGCGCTCTCGGCGCCAACGAGGAGTACGCGGATTACAATTGCTCCGCAGTCTGCTTGCCCGGTGCGCTGCGGGATGCAACCGGGGTGTGTGAAATGTGCGCGGAGGAATGCCTCGCAGGAACCTTTCGCGATTTCTCCGGAGCGCTTACCTGCATGCAGTGCGCGCCGTGTCCGCCACTGCGCGCAAACAGCAATTATACAGACGAGTGCAGTTGGACGTGCAACCAAGGGTATACAATGATGGGCAACGCCTCGCTGTGCGTGCCTGAGCCACCCACGATGGTCATGCGGGTGGCGGCACCAGAGGTGCAGGTGCAATGCAACGCGTCAGAGTTTAGGGTGGGCGGTCTCGAGTGTCGCTCTTGCGCTGAGCTGAACGTGGTCACACCTGCAGCCGAGGGGCTCGGCGTGCGCTGGCGCTGGAGCCGCTGGTCGCAGCTGGGGGCGGGACTGTGCGAATTCGAGTGCCTCACCCCGTATATCCTGTTCGTAGGAGTAGACGGAAGCAAGTTCTGTTACACGCCGGAGGAGTACTCGGCACACTTGCGTCTGCTGCATACCGAACTCTTTCGGGCGGACGAGGCAGACGGGCTGCCCAGCAGGCCCATGCGCCAGGCAAGACAGAAAAAATGCCTTACTATTTTATCATTTGTTTTTTGTATTTAAGAAAATGCTTTTGCAGTGCACCTGTACAGCTGAAAGTATGTCGGGTCTGGGGAAACGTGGGCCTGATATGGAGCTCGCGATGCCCCCGCTCCTTGACGCGGAGCCGACTCCTGCGAAACAGAGCAAAATCGAGCAGCCGTCTCATGAGAAAAAGAGCAAGAACCCTATGATGGTGCTCACACTGCTCTTCTGGTCGAGCGATGAAAAAAGTCAGACACTGTGTGCTACCAAAGGTGGTGGGACTCGCTCCTTGCCCGAGCCTGTAACAGCGCTGAAGGCAGCAAACCCCCAGGGAGCCACGAGGGGAGGCGGTGGCGCAAGGTGCAATCTTCCCACACTTGGCATCAATCTGGCAGAATACACAAAAGATGACAAGCACTTCATCCCGTTTGAGCATGTGGATGCCAAGCGCAATCCCGAGCTTATACGGGAAACGGCCGAGACGGCTGCGCGGATGGCCAAACAGAGCATGCTTGCTCCAAATCATGTCATTTCGTTGACTCTCAACATGCCTCTCGATTTTATCGGGAAGAATGTAAGTGTCAGTGCTAAAAAGTGGGGCCCATACAAAGGCAAGGTCATTCCATTTGCCCTTCTGAGGAAGAAAGATGAGGATGTATTCTCAAACGAGTTTGTGACAGAGAGTGCAGGCGAATGGTTTGCAGGGAACATAGACGAACCAGAATTAGATGAGTTGGGTGTGTTCAACAATGAACCGGGTAAAACAGCGAATGACCACGAAAATCGCTTTCCGTTCAAGGTGATTGCTACGTATGGTCGCGTGAAAAAGGATGGCATAGTGGCAACACGCGAATACGAGGAGGTGAGGGCCGAGCTCCCAACAGTCGCGCAATATGGCGACGCTTGCAAGGGGCCTGGCGTCGAAAAGGGTCATTTTGACATTTATGTTTTGTATATTAACATGCCTCCCGCGGAAGATTTTTTGCTTGCGGAGGAATGCACCATCTGCGGCCAAACTACGACGAAGCTCGCGGATATGTTTGCCGTGGCGCCGTGCCGCCACGTCAACGTGTGTGCCGGCTGCTACCAGGACATGCTCGCCAAAAAAACAGTGCACGCTTTCAAGTGCGCCATATGCCGGTGCGAGCGCCCAGAGGGGGCGGCGGGTGCTGCTGGCTTTGCCAAGTGAGCGCTGAGGCCACGCACGTGCCCCTGACACTGTTACCATTGTAATAAACGGGGAGTACAACATGATGCGCACAATTTTTTTTTCTAACGTGTGTACACTAATGTGGGGGGGGGGGGGGAATTGTGTCATCCAGTTTTATTTCAAAACAAGAATGCGCGCCGGGCGCGGCCCTGCATACAGGGACAGGCATCGCGAGTGCCCGGCACGCGGGACATCGAGATGCCTCTATGATGACCGAAGGTCGCACTTTTTGCTACAATCGGGACACTCACAGGGATCCGGACCCAGTTCTTTGACCACGCGCGACATGAACATGCCACCATCGTGGATCCACTTGCGAAGATTTTCCACATCTTGCAATTGATCGCCGTAGTCGTCATCGAAATCATCGTCGTACGGATTACCCTGCACGACGGGAAACTGCTCCCTATCCGCCTTGAACCGATCGAGATAATCCTGGATCACCGTACCAGCGAAAACGCGAATTCCGGGGCTCGGCTGAAACTGTGCCTCGTTGACTTTGGTCCAATCCAGCTTTTTGAACCGCTCTTTTTCGTCGGGGCGCAAGGTGCTGGGCTCCATCGAAAACTCGTTGCTGAAGTCGTCCATGCGTCCCGCCATCCAAATGAGGATGCACACAATACGACGGCACATCGTGTGACGAAGCTTCATGTCCTCATGCGTGGTGTAGTGGGCGAACACATTGAGGATGGAGCGGAGATGCTTGGACATCATGGCAATCAGCTCCCTGTCGTCTACGTAGTGGGAAGTCACGCTGAAGAAAGCGTTCATGCACTCAAAGCAGACGGTCATCACATCCGGCGACCGCACGTGGGACTTCAGGCCCTGCGCCACATGAGCAGCCCAAGGCACGAGCTCGGCCATGGCCTCTTTACGGTTTTCGACCTTGAGCGTGTGAATACCGTATTTATCACGGCAGATCTCGACAAACTGGGTGCTGCTAAGACTTTTGGCCGACATGTCTGCTGTGACTTTCGGGGCCGTCTGAAGAAATGTCTTATATATCAACTCTTTTTGTGAAGGTCAGGAGTTTTTATTAAAAGTATTTGTGCATCACACAGAACTCACGGACACACTACGCCCAGGGGACACGGCTCGCATGTCTTCGGGCCTCCTTGCACGTCCACCCACATGGCATCCCCCACCCTCAGGTCATGTCGTAGCACGGCCTTCTCGGCCTCCGCCTGTGTGATCATAGTGGGCACAACAGAAAGGACAGCGGTGCGCCGTGTATGCCGCGTGAGCACCGCGGAGCCCAGGCCGCTCGATGTGATGATGAGCACGCCGGGCCAGCCGTGCAGCTTGATTTCCGAGTTTTCCACGCACTCGGATGTGCACGCAAAAATCGTCAACCTGGAGCCGCGGCGGGTCACTTGCACAGTCACGTCGCGCAGCTTGCCGCCGGCCGCGGCTGACAGCCTGAGAGAGCGCATGCGCAGCGCCGGATTCGCTGCCACGACGCACGGCATGCCGTCGCCGTAGTTTGCGCACATTGTGCTCACGTCCAGATCAGCCTCGGACAGCGCGCCGATGCTTGTCACGTACACGTACTCTGTGCCCTGGTTATCCAAGAGTCCCGCCGGGCAGGTGCACGCGCTCGCCAGCACCGATCCGGCGAGCGACGCTAAGAAAGGCGCAGTGCATGCAGAACACGCTGCGCTCCCTGTTACGGGCTTGTACGTACCTGTTGCACACAAATTACAGACCCCCGCACTGCCGCGGGATCCCGCTGCGCAGAGGGCCACGCACGAGCCGTTGCTGACATTCGGGCCGAGCGGGCCGGGCTCCCAGAGCTCGGGCGGCGCGCAGAAACATTGCGAGATATCTGTCGACGCATTCTGTGCGGTCGTGGCGTACGCGGCGCACGCCGAGCACTGGCGAGCCCCGGCTTCCGACTTGTAGAACCCGCGCAAGCACGCCTCGCACCCCCGCCAGTCGCCCGCGTGGCCCGCGAGGCACTCGCACGACGTCTGGTTGTTGTGCCCGTCGTCGGGGTCCAGCGCGCTGTTGGGCCCGCACCCGATGCACGCCTCGTTGCCGGGATTGAGCTTCGCGGTGGGCGGGGTGCACGCCCGGCAGACGCCACCGACGGGCTCGAAGTCGACTTCGCATACGCACTCGGCGATGGAGGCGCTGGCTGGCTCGAGCGTGGTTGTGTTGCCCAGACATTGCACGCACGGCGCATCGCCTGTCCCGGCCTTGAAGCTACCCACGGCGCACGCGGCGCACGTATTGTTTGCGTTTCTGGAGTAGCCGGCCGCGCACTCGCACTCGGCGACGGAAGCGAGGCCCCCTCTTGCGGTGTACGTGCTGGGCGAGGGGCATGCCTGGCAAGGAGGGGTCTCTTGTCCAGCAGACGCTGCGGAGTTGCGTACAAAGACGCTAGAACCCCTTGTTGCATGTCTACCGTCTCGATTGTCTATGTATGGATAGATAGTCCCATCGGTCAAAATTTGAATACCATTAACACTTGCATGACCCGCAGTGCCAGTTGACGGCGTAGAACTACCTGATGTTTTTAGCAAATTTATGCTGCGTTGTGAGCAGCAAGCACGTCCAATGCGGTCTGAGAACAACCATTGAATTTCAGCACGGTTGAAGTACGCCCATTTCGAATTTGCTTGTGTCATGAAAAATTGGTCAAATTCACCAAATAACACGCTCCAGCTGGCGGTCAGAATATTTGGATTCCCGTACACTTCTGTACCTTGCAACCAATCTGTTGCCGGGTGACCCTGGGTGGAAGTAGTTGGAAGAAACCGCACGAAACGCCAGCCAGAAACACCAGTTTTCACAGCAACATCTGCTTCCAATACTGCATAAAACCTGGCTGGAGTGCACACGAGGACCGAGGCATTGTTGTAGGTGTTGACTGGACAAGGCTCAAAATTTCCTCCCAATGCTGTGGCCTGGTAACCGGCGGGGACAACGGGGAACTCCGAGCACGAGGCCCCGTTGCTCGAGGCTGATGGACAACACGCAAAGCACCCCACATCTCCCGCCCTGCTATTGAACGTATTTGCCGGGCACCGGCTGCACCCCTGCGCCGTCGCGTTCCACAGGTACCCGATCTGGCACAGGCACGCCTCGATCCGCGTCTGGTTCGTGAGCGCGTGGTGCGAGAACGCGGGGCACGGCGTGCAGCGGTGGTCCCCGGCGAGCGGCTTGTACGTGCTCGTGTTGCACGCGTAGCACAGCTGGTTGAGCGGCCCGTGCTCCGCGCCGGGCGGGCAGATCTTGCCGCACGTGCCGCCCGGGACGCCCTTGTAGCC
>Ga0209702_10010058_pt1 | contig 10282 bp, 5 predicted proteins | sample FRY01_FD_187210 | JGI IMG/M metagenome (GOLD analysis project Ga0209702, IMG submission 187210) | Freshwater microbial communities from Lake Fryxell liftoff mats and glacier meltwater in Antarctica - FRY-01 (SPAdes) (version 2) | ecosystem: Environmental > Aquatic > Freshwater > Ice > Glacier...
GCGGGCCAATGCGATCCTTGGGATCTCACCGCTCATCCACTTTCGCAAGTCGCGCGCGGCCAACGAGGACCGCGGGGTCGAAGTTGACACGATCCAAAGATGCCAAGCATTCGGCATCGAGTGCTTCGGCGCCGCATCCTGCAACGCTTGCCGATGAAATTCTTCTGCGTCAATGCGAAGTACGAACAGGACGGGTTGGTGGACCGGGTGGACAACACCGCAACAAAGTTGAAACCGCTGTCTTTGTGCTTCACACTCCCACTGGTGTGGAAGCTCAGGGCACGGAGCGGCGAAGTCAAGTTGAAAATCGTGCAGTCGCGCTGGCACGATTGCGCGTTCGGCTTGCGGTCGAAGTCCGCTCAGCTGTGCAATCGGATGCGCAAGCCGCGAGCGCACTGTGGATCAGCCGGCGACGCGATCAACGCATCCGCGTATCGATCGAACATCGCGACTTCCCCACTCTGCTCGCCGAGGCGCTCGATGTGACGGCTGCCTGTGCATTTGACCTTGCCAAAGCTGCGCAGATTCTGGGGGTTTCCACGACGCAGCTTGCGAAGTTCCTGCGCCAGGACAAGTTCGCCGCAGAGCGTGTCAACGCGCAGCGCAAGCACCTGGGACTTCACCCGCTGCGTGATTGATCCTGCATGTCGAAGTCGATTGCGCTTGCGTGCGACAAGCATGCGATAGCCTCTACTTCATGGGCGCATCCACACAACTCGCAGCATTGATCAAGCGCGAACTTCCCAGCCTTGTGGCCGTACGGCGCGATCTACATGCCAATCCAGAAATTGGACTGTGCGAAACGCGAACCTCGCAGACCATTCAGGATGAACTGACATCGCTGGGAATTCAGTTTGAAGCTGGCCTCGGCGGCGGAACTGGCGTGCTTGCTCACTTGCCCGGTGCGGGCGACAACACCGTGGGACTGCGCGCAGATATCGATGCGCTGCCGATCACAGAAGCGACTGGGCTTTCATATGCATCCACACGACCAGGTGTCATGCACGCATGCGGACACGATGGACACACCACAATCCTGTTGGGAGTTGCCAGAGTGCTTGCAGAGTTGGCGAAAACTGAGCGACTGCCGCGTCCGGTCACACTGCTCTTTCAACCTGCCGAGGAAAATCTTGGCGGCGCAACGCACATGATTCGCGATGGATGCCTGACTGGACGAATCGGCTCGCCGATCAAGGAAATCTATGGATTGCACGGCTGGCCGTGGCTTCCCGTCGGCACCGTCGGCGTTCGAAATGGAGCCGCGCTCGCAGCGACAGATTATTTTTCGATCTCCGTGCACGGTCGAGGTGCGCACGCCGCATGCCCGCATTTATCCAATGATCCAATCGTTGCAGTCGCGGGAGTGATTAACGCGCTGCAAACCGTGGTGAGCCGCAACACAGATCCAATCGATGCAGTGGTCCTGTCTATCTGCGTCGTCCATGCTGGACATGCGTTCAATGTGATCCCGCAGGAATGCAAGATCGAAGGAACGATTCGAACTCTTGATTGCACCGTGCGGGCGCACACAATCAAACGCATCGAAGAGATCGCGCAACACGGCGCGTCAATGCACGGCTGCACTGTGACAACAGAAATTGTGTCGGGCTGCCCTGCGACAATCAATCATCCCACGGCGACGGATTTCGTTCGCCATGCTGCCACTCAAATGGTCGGCACACAACTCGTCGAACTGGCCGCTCCCTTCATGGGCGGCGAAGATTTCGCTTACTACGGGCAGCACATTCCAGCGAGTTTTTTCATGCTGGGGCTCCAGGATCCCAATCGACCAACCATGCCAGGGCTACATCACCCCGGATTTGACTTCAACGATGATGCGATTGCAATAGGAATTGAGGCGATGTGCAGAATTGCGCTCAAAACATGAGACATCATTTGGAAAACGGCATTCCTGTGCTCTATTGTCAATGGAATTCACTCCACCAAGATCTCCCCAAAATATGCTCCAACTCTTGCGCATCTCCATCACCGTCTCTGCCCTCGCTCTGACCGCTTCCTGGACGCTCGACGCATCGGCTCAAGTTGCGCCCGTCGATCCCGCACCAGCTGCGGTGCGCGAAGTTGTTCGAGTCGAATCACCCGTGACGCGTGCGCAAGATCAGACCGCGATCCCACGCCATCTGCGTGAATCGGTCAGCGCACTCGTGATCGATGAGACGAAATGGAAGGCACTGCGCGGAAATCTCGATCTGCTCATCGACGATGTGCCGCTTGGACCAAACACCAATCGTTCGATGATCTTGCACCGCGTCGATCCATTTGAGAATCAACCGAAAATTGTTGGCGCTGCGATGGGCCGCGATGGCGTGATTGTTGAAACGGCAATCGCCGTGCCCGCGCTCGACTGCTATGTCGGCTCGCTACTCGACGAGCCCCAGTCGCGCGTGCTGCTCTCCCGCGGCGATGGATTCACCGCCGGTTATGTCCAGCACGGCGGCAAGACATGGGTGATCTCAAGCGGACGAATTGGAATCGGTGGACCCATCGTTTCATATGCGATGGATGAAGTTCCGCCGGGCACATTTACGCCGCAACCTTGGAGCTGCGAAGCTTTACTGCCGCCCAATGGTGGCGGAGTCGGTGGAGCAGACGGAGGAATCGCCAGCACTCAACCTTGCAGACAATCGCGCATCGCCGTCGACACGGATGTCGAGTTCTTGGCTTTGTTCGGCAATAATGCGGCGAGCGCAGCCGGCTATGTCGGAACACTTTTCGCAGGTTTGGCAGATATTTATTCGCGCGATGTCAACTTGCGCCCTGGCATGTGCTACTTGCGACTGTGGACTGCCAGCGATGATCCATGGACCGCGACAACAACTACCAATCAACTCTATGAATTTCGAGATGCGTGGTCTTTGATTCCCCCATTCGAAGCGCGTGACTCAGCGGCTTTTCTATCTGGGCGCGGACTCGGTGGCGGCGTTGCGTGGCTGAGTGCTGGCTGCGGCGAGTATGCGTATTCGGTCTCCGCGAATCTTGCTGGCTCATTCCCATATCCGTTGGTTGACAACAGCGGCGCCAACTGGGACATCATGGTGGTGGCGCATGAACTCGGGCACAATTACGGCGCACCGCATACCCACGATTACTCACCGCCGGCGGATGGTTGCGGATCAAATCCGCAGGACTGCTCGGCTGCGACCAATGATCAGGGAACGATCATGAGTTATTGCCATATTTGCCCTGGTGGAATGGCAAATATCAATCTCTACTTCCATCCGCTGAGCATTGGATCGATCGAGACATATATCGGCGGAACTTCCTGCGCTTTTTCCGCGACACAACAGCCGCCGCTGCCGATGCCCGACCGTGTGACAACCATGCCTGCTACGACGATTGACATCGATGTCCTGCAGAATGATTCGGTATTCAACTGCGAGGCGACGATGTTGGTGAGTATCACCCAACCAGGCCAAGGTTCGTCGGCCGTCATTGCGACAGGATCAAATGGACGCCCCGTCGTTCGCTTCACCGCCGCGGCGAGTGGACCAACGCCAGCGATCTTCACATATACGCTGCAAGACAGCAGTGCAGCGCAAGGTGTGGCCGCGGTGACGGTCGACATTGTTTCGCTGCGATTGCCAGAGAATCCAACGGGCGATACTGCTGGCATTGCGACGCGCTACTACGAATTGTCTTCTCCGCAGGTCTTGCCGAATTTCGACACACTCACGCCGTACAGCACCACCAGTGTGACGCAGATGAATTACGCCAGCACAAATGGCAATTACGCCACGAGCAACCGGGCCGACAATGTTGGCGCGGTCTACACCGGATGGCTGAATGTTCCAACTGGTGGAACATGGACGCTGTACACGAATTCGGATGACGGCTCTCGCCTGCTCATCGGCACAACACAGGTTGTCAGCAATGACGGTCTGCATGCGATGCTCGAACGGAGTGGCACCATCGATCTTGCTGCGGGTAAGCACGCCGTGCGCGTGGAGTTCTTTGAGAATGGCGGAGGCGCTGGGCTCATCGTCTCGTGGTCGGGACCAAATACTCCAAAGGCCGTCATTCCCGCATCCGCACTGACCAAGGGTGGCGTCGTCAATCGCGCAGATATCAACCGAGACGGCATCGTCAACGGAACGGATTTAACTTGGCTGCTTGCTGCGTGGGGCACTGCGCAGGCAGATGCGGACATCAACCAAGATGGCGCGGTCAATGGCACCGATTTGACGGTACTGCTTGCAGGATGGTCGAACTGATTCGATCTGGTAGCGCGATCAACTCGTCGATTTCATTTAGCCGACAACTGGTGGGTGAGTTGTTGCAATGAGTGCGAACGACAAGTTCCATGCGCAATGTCGCCAGCAATGTCGCCAGCAATGTCGCCAGCAATGTCGCGCGCAATGTCGCGCGCAATGTCGGTCAACAAAAATATTCCGCGAACTGTGTCGCCCCCATTGGCCCAACGACTCACCCGCCAACGGCGCAACAACTTATCCAGCAAGCACCGCCGCCTTGGCATCGATCTTGGCGATGAGTTCATTCCAACTCGCGTCGAATGAATCGCGACCTTCGATCTGAAGTTCGCGGCCACATGCATCGAGATCGACGCCGACCTTCTTCACCGCATCGAGAATGCTCTGCCATGAAGTATCGCTCGGCGCCAAGACATGCTTGATTTGAGCACCGCCGCTGAGAGCGAGCAGTGTCTCCTCGGGCATCGTGTTGACTGTGCGCGGTGAAGCGAGACCTTCAACATAAAGCGTCTTGGCAAGCAACGGATCCTTGGTGCTGGTGCTGGCATAGAGCAGTCGCTGTGGTCGCGCACCCAGAGCCTCGAGGGCAAGCCAACGCTCGGAAGAATAGAGCGCGCAATATGCGTTGTAACACTGACTGCTGACGGCGATCCCAACCTTGTTCTTCAATTCCGCCGGCAATTTCGGCGCGGTCTTCTTATCCCACCGCGAAACGAAAAGGCTCGCCACGCTTGAAACATCGCCCAGCGGAAGCTTGGCCGCGGCGCGTCGTTCAAGTCCGCGCAGATATGCCTCGGCGGCCGCATCGAAATGCGCCTTGGCAAAGAGCAGCGTGACATTGACAGAGATGCCCGCCGCAATCAGTTCTTCGATCGCGGGAATTCCTTCTGGAGTTCCTGGCACCTTAATAAATAAGTTGGGGCGCTTGGCCCGAGCGTGCAGATCGCGCGCCTGCGCAATGGTGGCCTTGGTGTCGTTGGCTAGCAGCGGCGATACTTCGAGCGAGACCCATCCATCGATTCCGCTGGTGCGGTCATAGATCGGCTTGAAGAGATCGCATGCACGAGTCAGATCGCTGAGCGCGCACTCAAAGAAAATCTGCTCAGGCTTCATGCCCTTGGCGATCAACGGACGAATTTGAGCGTCGTAGTCGCTGCTTCCAGCAATGGCTTTTTCAAAGATCGATGGATTGGATGTCAATCCCACGACGGAGAGTTCCCTGATCCATGTGGCAAGCTGACCAGAATCGAGCAAGTTGCGAGTGATGTTGTCAAGCCAAATCGATTGACCAGTCATAGCGAGTAGTGCGGTTGATTTCATGTGTTCTCCTGTGAGAGATTCTAGCAACCACCGCTGTCGCAGGATCAAGCGTTCTTCCACTCGCTGTCGATGAAGGACGACCCCTGCAGCAGACTGCTAGTCTTCGTGTCATGACGACTCTCAACCAAGCCCCCGCGATTCACGCCACGCTCACCGAACTTCCGCAGTGGAAGGCACTGCAAGCGCACCGCGATCAGAACGCCGCGTCGCATCTGCGCGATCTGTTCAAGACCGATCCCGCGCGCGCCAAGACATTGAGTGTTGAGGGTCCCAGCGGCATGTTCATGGATTATTCCAAGCAGCGTGTCACGCCGCAGACCATGGAACTTTTGCAGGCTCTCGCCGTTGCATGCGGTTTGCGTGCGCGAATCGACGCGATGTTTCGCGGCGACAAGATCAACATCACCGAAGATCGTGCGGTCTTGCATGTTGCGCTTCGAGCTCCACGCACGAGTCACATCATGGTTGATGGCGTCGATGTCGTCGGCGAAGTTCACGAAGTCCTCGACCGTATGGGACACTTTGCGGAATCGATTCGAAGCGGCGCGTGGAAGGGACATACCGGCAAGCGCATTCGACATGTCGTCAACATCGGCATCGGCGGCAGCGACCTTGGACCTGCGATGGCGTATGACGCGCTGTGTGCGTATACGACACGCGACATCTCGTTCCGTTTCGTATCGAATGTGGACGGGACGGATTTCGCAGAGAAGACGCGTGATTGTGATCCAGCTGAAACTCTGTTCATCGTGTGTTCCAAAACATTCACGACACTCGAGACGATGACCAATGCCAACACGGCGCGCGACTGGTCGCTGAAGGCGTTCGGCGGCGATGTCACTGCAGTTGCGAAGCACTTTGTTGCGGTCTCGACCAACGCGAAAAAGGTTGAAGCATTCGGCATCGACACTGCCAATATGTTTGGATTCTGGGATTGGGTTGGTGGGCGATACTCGATGGATTGCGCGATCGGTCTATCGACGATGGTCGCGATTGGCCCGAGAGCGTTTGGCGAATTGCTTGGGGGCTTCCACGAAATGGATGAGCACTTCCGCACGACTGCGTTTGAGCGCAACTTGCCCGTGCTCATGGCACTCGTTGGAATTTGGAATACCAATTTTTTAGGCGCGCAAACGCTTGCGGTGTTGCCGTATGACCAATATCTCGATCGCTTCAGCGCATATTTGCAGCAGCTCGAGATGGAATCCAACGGCAAGCATGTCGGTCTCGATGGAAAGCGCGTGCAGTGGTCAACATGCCCAGCAGTGTGGGGACAGCCTGGCACGAATGGACAGCATGCGTTCTATCAAATGATTCATCAGGGCACGCCGCTTGTGCCGTGTGATTTCATCGCGTTCTGCGAGTCGCTCAATCCGCTGGGCGTGCATCAGGATCTGCTGGTCGCCAATGTTTTCGCACAGGCGGAGGCACTGGCGTTTGGCAAGACACTTGCCGAAGTGGAAGCGGAAGGTTCACCAAGTTGGCTCGCGCAGCACCGACAATTTGACGGCAACCGACCATCCACCACGATCCTCTGCCCCAAGTTGACTCCAGCCGCACTGGGTCGCCTCGTTGCTTTGTATGAGCACAAGGTATTTGTGCAAGGAACGATCTGGGGAATCAATTCCTTTGATCAATGGGGAGTTGAACTCGGCAAAGTGCTCGCACAGCGCATCATTCCAGAACTCTCAGGACCTGCACCAAAGCCCGCGCATGATTCCAGCACTCAGCAATTGATTGGACGATATCGCGCGGGGCGCGGTCGCTGACCAGCGCAAGCGCTGCGAGAGATGGCTGGCACGAGCGCTGGGGGTTGCTCACGAGTTGTGATGGAAAGCGCAGCGGCAATTGTGATTCGACATGCGCGTGATCGACGGTTGCGATAATCGGCGATCGCAGCGGTCATGCTGGTCATGCTGGTCATGCTGGTCATGGCATCGAGCGAGCTAATGCACGAACAGATTCGATGACGATGCGAGCTGCGTCGACGATCTCCGCCTCCGTCGTGTTGCGCGAAAGTGAAAAACGCACTGCGCCGTGCGCGATTTCTGGCGGGATGCCCATGGCCAGCAGAACCGGCGATGGGTCGAGCGATCCAGATGAACATGCTGCTCCGGCCGATGCGGCCAGACCATGCCTTGCCAGATTGACAAGCACAGCTTCGGCTTCCAAATGGACGAATGCGATATTGCTGGTGTTCCACAGTCGCGGCTGATCGCGCGCCTGAACAACCGCCGATGCGATCGACGCACACACCAACTGCTCAAACTTGTCGCGCAGCGCCGCAAGGCGCAGTCCATGAGCCGAGGGAGAAGTCAACCAACTGTGCGCAAGATCGGCGGCGACACCCATACCAACGATGGCCGCGACATTCTCGGTGCCACCGCGTCGGTCACGCTCCTGCGGACCGCCGATGATCAATGGTCGAAGTGTGATCCCACGCCGGCAAAAGAGCGCGGCAATTCCCTTGGGTCCGTGAAACTTATGCGCCGAACAACTCAGCAGATCGATCTCAAGATCAGCGACATTCGTTGGCATTCGACCAACCCACTGAGTCGCATCGGTATGAAACCGCACTCCGTGTCGACGACAAATCGACGCGAGTTGCGCGATCGGTTGCACAAGACCCGTTTCATTGTTGGCCCACATGATTGAGACAATCGCAATCTCACGCGCGCGTGCGGACAACAACTGTTCTAACTGTTGAGGATCAATCAGTCCATCTTTGCCGCCATCGATCCACACGACGCCGTTGCCTTGTGCCGCAAGCGCGTTGGCATACTCGCGAACGGCGCTATGTTCGTAGCGCGTTGTCACAATCACCTTGCGACCATCGGCGCCGCCGAGCGAACCTGCCAGTGCGAGATTGCAAGATTCCGTGCCGCATGATGTCAGGATGACCTCACGAGTGCCGCAGCCGAGCAGTCGAGCGATACTCTCGCGAGCTTGCTCGATGCACTGCCGTGCAAGCATCCCCTGCTGATGTGTGCTTGATGGATTCCCCCAATTTTCTCGCAGAGTTTTCTCAACCGCACTGATGACTTCGCTCGCGGGCTCGGTCGTCGCATTATTGTCAAGGTAGATCAATCGCAACTCTCGAAGGCTGTGCGGAACGACAATCGAATGCGGGCGAGAGGAATCGAACCTCCACGGGTTTTACCCCACAAGAACCTGAATCTTGCGCGTCTGCCAATTCCGCCACGCCCGCGACGGGTCGAGAGTGTAGCACCCAAGGCTCAGCCAGTCGACGCGCTGGCCCTTGCGTCGACTGGCCTACAAATCTGTTGCCCCAATGAACTAGTCCTCGCGCGACATGCTTCAGCCAACATGCTTCAGCCAACATGCTTCAACAAAGAGGATCGCAACCCGATCCCGCGAACGAGGGTGGCATCGAGGTGGATTGCCTAGCGCGACGCGCTGTGCCCTTCGCAACTGAACACCACAATACTTCGCGCACAACGACTGCAAAAATTCAATCTGACGCGCTGTTCGATGGTCTGTTCGATGGTCGACTCGATGGTCGACTCGATAGACGATCCGATAGACGATCCGATAGACGATCCGATAGACGATCCCACCTGGGAGGCTCCAAAGAACCTCCCAGGGGAATCGTCAGACTCTACAAGTCACAATCACTCGTCGCCGCGTGGAGTCCGCGGCGTGATCGCAGCATCGGGGTTCAGTGCGCGCTTGGCAAGGATCCCAGTTCGGATTTCTGCAGCAAGGTCTGGATTTTGACGGATGAACGCCTTCGAGGCCTCGCGACCTTGACCAAGACGCACTTGGCCATAACTAAACCACGAGCCAGCCTTATCGACGATTCCGTTATTGACCGCCAGATCGATCAAGTCGCCGGAAATGCTGATTCCTTCGTTGAACATGATGTCGAACTCCGCTTCGCGAAATGGTGGCGCAACCTTATTCTTCACGACTTTCGCTCGCACACGATTGCCGACATTCTGGTCGCCATCCTTAATCGCGCCGATACGACGAATGTCGATACGAACCGATGAATAAAACTTCAAAGCGCGTCCACCAGTGGTTGTCTCAGGACTGCCAAACATCACGCCAATCTTCTCGCGCAGCTGATTGATAAAGATCACAACCGTTTCGCTCTTGGCAATTGCTCCGGTCAACTTGCGCATCGCTTGACTCATCAGTCGCGCCTGAAGTCCCATATGGCTGTCACCCATCTCGCCCTCGATTTCGGCGCGTGGGATGAGCGCCGCAACGGAGTCAATCACGATCACATCGACCGCATTGGAGCGCACAAGCAATTCGCAAATTTCCAGCGCCTGCTCTCCCGTGTCGGGCTGAGAAATCAGCATCTCCTCCAAATTCACGCCAAGTCGTTTGGCCCATGATGGATCAAGCGCATGCTCCGCATCGATAAATGCCGCATTCCCGCCATTCTTGTGCGCATTGGCAATGACGGTCAACGCAAGAGTCGTCTTACCCGAAGACTCTGGACCGAAAATTTCGATGATGCGACCCTTGGGAAGGCCACGACCGCCGAGGGCGAGATCCAAACTCAACGCTCCAGTGCTGATGCAGCTGATGTCGGGGACATTGTTCCCGACAAAGCGCATGATCGACCCCTTGCCAAAGGACTTTTCAATCTGACCAACTGCGGCTTCGAGAGCACGCGTTCGTCCAGCGGCTTCGGCCGCGCTGGCCTTTGCGGATGTCTTGTTCGCAGCATCAGTCTTGATATCAGTCTTGACATCAGTCTT
>Ga0209702_10010063_pt1 | contig 10275 bp, 6 predicted proteins | sample FRY01_FD_187210 | JGI IMG/M metagenome (GOLD analysis project Ga0209702, IMG submission 187210) | Freshwater microbial communities from Lake Fryxell liftoff mats and glacier meltwater in Antarctica - FRY-01 (SPAdes) (version 2) | ecosystem: Environmental > Aquatic > Freshwater > Ice > Glacier...
CGGGGCCACCGTGCGCTGTCAGGTCCCCACAATTGACACTCGCGCCCGCCTTATTGACTGCGTGTTGACCGACGGCACCGTCAGCACGCTATTTGTCATTACCGAGATCACCGACCGGTTCAAAGTCTTCGACCGCGAGAGCACCACGACGTTTTTCCGCGGAATCGACCTTTCCTTCGTTGACAGTGCCAGCGCCGCGAGTTTGAACGCCGCCCTGGGAACAAATGTGTTCAGCGCCAGCGTCTCGGTAGCCCGCGGCGCCCTCGAAGTGAGCCGAGGGTTATCCCCAGGCTAAAAATTAGTGATTGAACTTGCCCCCATCTGGGCATAACCATGGTGACCTACAAAGGAGAATCACCATGGAAATCAATCGCATCCTCGCGAGCGCCGTCCTCTCGCTCAGTCTCATCACCGGTGGAACCCTCGCCGCTGCCCCGGCCACTTCTGCCGCCCAAATTGTTGTTGCTCAAAGCGTGACCCAGGCCCAGGCGTCAACACCTGCTCCCGCACCTGCCTTCTCGGCGACACCAACGGCAATCGGCGCCCTCACCATTAAAACCGGCCCGCAGTCCCGCGTCACCTACAAAGCCAAGGGGCAGAAAGCCAAGGCGGTGACAACCAACAAAGCCGGACTAGCCCAGGTCAAAAACCTCACACCGGGTGCGAGCTACACCCTCACAACGAAGATCGGCAACTCCACCAAGTCGATCACGGCGGTCCCCGAAGGCCCCGTCGTCGCGGCGAACTCCCTGCGGGTGCTCACCACCGAGATCCCCGGTCAGTTGCAGCTCACCTGGCAGCACGCGAACACGCCAGCTCAGGGCGCCGTTTCCTTCACCGTCACCGCGCAACCGGTTAACTCCGCCGCCGAGGCGATTCAGGGTAAAACAACGGGCAGCGAGATGGTCCTGACCGACCTTGATCTTGATTCCCGTTTTGAATTCAATGTCACAGCAACAAACACGATCGGTAGTGCAACGCCGACCATGGCGCTGATGACCAAAAGCCTGAACGACCTGCAAGGTAAAGCAGTGGTTACCACTCCGGTAAAGCCGGCCGCATCACCCGTTGCGCCACCGGCACCCGCTCCGGTCACCCCCAGCGGGCCGTCAACCCGCACGATCTACGTCTGCCCGGACTCATTCAGTGACATTGGCGGCCTGTGTCAGAAGACGCTGCCCTACACCTTCACCAACCAGAGCTACACCTTCCACAGTGAAACCCGCACCGAAAGTTGCTCCGGTCCCGATTGCCCCTACAGCCAGTACATGGACATGGGTTACAGCGGCGCCGCTCCCCACTGCCCCAACGGCGGCACGCTTTATGGCACCACCTGCATGGCGTGGAGCACCTCAAGCCGTCAGGTAACCGAGCAGGTTAAAGATGCCACCCCAAACGGCTTCACCGACACCGGATCCAACTGGACCAAAAAGGATGCTCTACCCGCCGGCTACACCGACAACGGCACCAACTGGGTCAGCACAACCGCGAAGGTCGCCCGAGAGGTTCCTGCCTAAAGGTTCAACAAGAACAGAACTTAAGAACAGAACTGGGGCGCCACGAACCTGCGGCGCCCCAGTCACGAATTATTAACGATGGAGCCACTTCGGAGCGATTTCCAGATTTTTGTTAGCTAGTTTTACCAAGATGTGAAATATGTCATCAATGCGATATCGCATTGATGAGATAACCCAATTTTTGTTTTTACCGTGTCCAGGCGTCACGGGTCACTAGCAAGTTTGCTCTGTCCTCTCGTTTACAACGTTATCCACAACCCCGCCCAGCGCTCGAATACGAGCTGCAGCAAAGGGTGTTCCCAAAGGCGCCGATCAACCTGGGACATTTTTTACCGAGCCAGTCTCCGATACGGAGAAAAATGGGATTCAACAGTGGAGAAAAATGGGATTTTAGTAGGGAGAAAAGTGGGATTGGTGTTAAAGTTGGGTCATGCCAACTCAAAAGCCGAATATTGTGCAACGACGCGTCCTATTTACTGCTCTCGAACATATGCTGGACGACCCCGTTGTGCTTCTTGAAGGCCCAAGGTCGGTCGGGAAGTCGACACTTTTGCGGGAGATCGCGTCGAAGCGCGGAGGTCGCATCCTGGACCTGGACGACATGGCAACCCTTGATGCCGTCCGTGCTGATCCGGCAACACTCATCGCAGGCGGTGACCTCGTGTGTATCGACGAATACCAAAAGGCCCCCATAGTTCTCGAAGCCATCAAGTCAGAATTAAACAAAGACAGTCGACCCGGCCGGTTCGTGCTCACTGGTTCTGCCCGACATGAGTCTTTGCCCGCAGCAGCCCAAGCCCTTACCGGCCGTCTTGATCGATTGTCGGTTCTTCCCCTTTCTCAAGGTGAGATCGCGGGTATTCATGAGGATTGGCTCGAGCGGTTCCTCGACAACCCAAGTGACTGCGTCACCGGAGAGTTGTCGACTCATAACCGCGACGACTACATCGACAGAATGCTCATTGGCGGCTTCCCGATGGCTCTTGCCGCCTCGAGCGCTTCTGCGCGGAGCCGCTGGTTCGCCAACTACGTGTCGCTCACACTCGAGCGAGACGTGCGAGTGTTGTCGGCCATTCGACATGGCGCACTTCTCCCGGAAATGCTTGGGCGGTTGGCGGGCCAAAGTGCCCAAGTTCTCAACATTGGCCAAGTCTCCATGGATCTCGGATTGGATCCGACAACGGCGGCCAACTATGTTTCGCTTCTGGAGCACGTCTTCATTCTGTACAGGCTTGGCGCGTGGGGCAAAACGCTCAACTCGAAGAGCGGGCGTCTACCAAAAATCCACGTAACAGATTCAGCGGTCGCCGCCCATCTCATGCGGCTCACCCCAGAAAAATTAGCCAAACGCGACGCTTCAGCGCTCACAGAACTTGGGCACGTCTTGGAAACATTCGTTGTTGGTGAACTCAGGAAGCAAGCGTCCTGGCTTGACGTGAACATTAAACTCGGGCATTGGCGCACGCACAGAGGCGACGAAGTCGATCTCGTTATTGAGCGGGGTGACGGTTCTATCGTTGCTTTCGAAGTCAAGGCCGCGGCTCGAGTGCCAGGCGAAGACTTTCGACCGCTTCAATTTCTACGCGACAGGCTCGGCGAAGCATTCGTCGGTGGTGCCGTCTTCTACCTCGGTGAACGCTCCTACAAATACGACGACCGATTATTTGTCTTCCCGGTTGACCAACTTTGGACACCGCAGCAAGCTCGTTTTCGGTGAATTTGCGGATGAGCGGAGCCGGCCAAAGAGTGTCGCGCTGAAACTCCATACCTCAGCCGACGGCCAAGCGATCCACCCAAGACGGACGTCAAATCCTTGCCGATAGCGGGCAACCCGGGAACTGAGCATGGCAGCGTTAGACTCCCCAAACACGTAAATCCATCAATTGAGCAGATCCACCCGACAAACGGAGCCCTATGGGAAACATTGCGTTCTTGATCGCATTTCTAGCACTTCCCGTGCTGTCCTACATGTGGGTGCGATCAATCACCTGGCTCGCAATCTGGATCTTCGCCTCGGCAGCTGTTGTCGGGTCACTTATTGACTTCACTATTCGCAACGGTCAACTCTGGGATCTACCCAGTCTGCAATTCGCGTTGCTGGTAAGCCTGCTGATCGTCGCGATCGCCGCATTTGCATCACGCAAGTTACGGCCCGGCGCCAGTGTCAAAATCCAAGCAATTGCGATCGGTGCCCCCGTCGCTGTTGCCTTTATCTTCATCATTATTTCCCGTCTTTTGGCAATTGGTCACGCTGGACCCTGGACCGCGGTCGGGTACTTTGTTCAACGAATTTACGCCGAGGACAACGCCAAGTGGTTGGACTTCAGCGGGCAACTGTTGACCGGAGACCCGGTCAACCAGGCCGTCGCAATGGGCGGACCGCTGCAACTCGCCGTTGTGCTCGCGGCCACCGTGTTCGCGGTGATCTCCCAGATCGCATTTAGTGGCGTGAACCAAGTTTTCGTCGCCTCCAACAGCATTTTGTTCCTGCAGTTCGGGCTCGCGGCAATTTCACCTATTATTCTTGCGCCATTTGTTGAAGCCAACCTGAGGAACGCGGACAAGAAGCGGCTGAAATTCCCAGCACCGGTGATTTGGGCTGCGGCAATCGTGATTATGGTCGCGAGCTTTGCCGTCAGCGGCCTTGGGCACTTAACTTTCCAGTACGCGTTCATTGTGGCCGGGCTGTGGATCTCAGTATTCCTCGTCGGCTCGAGCGTCCCGCACGCCCGCGTTCTCACCAGCGTCGCTGCGGCCGTACTACTCATTGTCTGGTTCCCCTTGATCCCGATCAGCATCGTGATCTACACCGCGTTGATCATCTACTTCATTCACCAACTGGTTCGCGCCAAAAATAAGTCGGCATACACCTCGCTTGTTATTCCTGTTGCAGTAACGATTCTGACCCTGGTCTTTGTTTGGGAAGCACTCGTGAACACGCTGACTTACATTTTCGAAATCGGCTCGGTCACAGCAAGTGGTAGCACCCAAACTTTCGGTGGGTCCCTTGGCGCCAGCGCCCACGCGGTCATCGACACGCTTATGCCCACCCTGCAGGTGCTCAACAGTTCCGGTGGAACCGAAATCGCTTCACCACTGCTGGGAATTCTTGCCCTGCTGACTGCCGTACTGGCTCTCATTAACGTGAACCGCCGCATGGATTCAGCGCAGGCAACCGCACGGGCATTCGCACCTCTGGCCCTTATCGCCACTTACGCGTTCGCTTTGGGAACGCTCGGCACCTGGTACTCGGGCTCTGGTCCGAACTACGGCGCCCAGAAAATGACCTTCTTCGCGGTCATTCTCACGATCGTCGTATGCGCACCGTTTGCGATCATGGAAATTGATCGTGTGAAACCAGCTCTTACTCCCGCACGCGTTGGCGCAGTTGTCGGAATTGTGTTTCTCATTTCAATTGACGGCCTGCTGCCGCGCGCCATGACCTACACCAGCCCTGAGCAGTGGCCCAGTACAGAGCTGAGCCGCAATTATTGGTGGCCGGCCGAGGTACGCGACACCGCCAATCAAAGTATTGCCTCAAATCCGGTGGGTTGCATTTATTTGGAACCCGGTGACGCACTACCAACAGTTCTCAAAGACGGGCAACGCATGTACGCCTGCACGCGGATCCTGGCTGGGCTCTCCGGCATGGATTCAACCGCCCAGGGCCTTGTTGACTTCCAGCGCCGTGAGTGGTTCACCAACGAAGCAGCCTGGCTCAATGAGTATCCGAATCTGCAGCTCCTCCCCCCTGAAGTCCGCGCAAAGCAACTCATCCTGATTTCGGGAAATAACGACGTTGTCGGCCTGGAAACCATTGATCGCCTCATGCAGCGGTACAAACCGGAGTGGGCCCAGTAAAGTCGGGCCTCGTGAGTCGAATCCTGGTCGTGCTTCCCAGCCTGCATGAGGGCGCGACCATTGCCGAACTCGTCATCGAAACCACCGGGCACCTTCCCGAGCACGAAGTGGAATTCTTGGTTGCCGACGACTCACAAGGCACCGACCCAGCCCTGAACACCCTCGCTCAAAGCGATAAGCGAGTAAGACTGTTCACTCCGACCTCCCGCCTTGGCCACCAGCGCGGCCTGACCGCTGCCCTGCGTGAGATTAAAGATGAACTCCCCGGCTTTGACGCGGTGGTCACCATGGATGCTGACGGCGAGGATCGACCAATTGACATCCCCAAACTCATCGCGCCAATTCTCAGCGGTGAAGCGAACCTGTCCCGCGCCCAGCGCGGTAAGCGCAGTGTTCACCGCAGTTTCTCTTTGGGTTACCTGATCTACCGCGGAATCTTCCGGACCCTGACCGGCATGAAAATCACTAGCGGTAACTTCGCGGCGGCACGTGGCACCTGGTGGCATGACGAACTTGATTCGAGAATGTGGAACCTCACCTTCAGTGGCACGCTCGCCGGCATCGATGGAAAGGTCACCGACATTGCCTGTGATCGTGATCCACGCCGGCACGGCAAATCACGAATGAACTTCTCTGCCCTGATCGGATACGGACTGATGTTCGCGCTGCCGTTTTCATTGAAAATCGCCGTGCGCGCGGCGGTCCTCACCGCATTCGCCGCCGTCGTCGCGGTGATTTCGGTTGTCACCGTTATTGCCTTACGCATTTTCACCGAGAGTTCAACACCTGGCTGGACCACCACCGTTGCCTTCGGCGCCGCCGGTGTTGTCCTGATCGCATTCGTTGCACTCACCAGCGCACTTGTTCTTTACGCCACCACGACGTCGGCTCGCGCAGATGCAGGGCGCATCACCCGCACATGAACCTACACACGAACTCGAACCCGACAACACTGAAGGCTCGCGACAAGATCCTGCTCACCCTGCTCGCGATTGGAATTCTGGCCCTTTATTCCTCCTGGGGCCGCCCGTTGTGGTTAGACGAATATCTGCATTTCGTCTTCGGTGGTTTTGACTCAATCGGTGACGCCTGGGCCGCTGTTCAAACCAGTACTACCAATATCAATCACGGACAAACCGGTTTTTACATGATGCTCGATTTCGCTTTGCTCAAAACTTTCGGCGCAAATTTATTCATGATGCGCCTGCCAAGTCTGCTCAGCGGCGCCCTACTGCTTTTCTCGGCCGCCTTATTCCTGCGCCGCAAGAATCTCGGCGTAGTTGCAATCGCTGCAGCATTCCTACTGTTACTCGCTCAACCAAATCTCATGTACTTCGCGGGCGAAGCACGCCCCTACATGCCCATGGTCGCATCTAGCATGGCGGCACTCACCTACTACTCCACCAGCATGCACACCCGTGCAACAACGGGAATGCGGGTCTTGGGTTGGGGCAGCATGATTTGGGGCGCGCTCATGATGCCCTACTACGTCCTCTACCTGCCGGTAATCGCCCTCACCGCACTTCTCATTGCCAAGGTCAATGGTGAGAGACCCAATTTCATCAAGTTCATTAACCTGCCACTGCAAATCACCTCGGTGATTTTGGGCACCGGAATCAGTGCCCTCACGTGGTTACGGGGCAGCCCCAGTTTTCAGCGTGACCCGTGGTTAAACATTCGGCCACTTCTCGACTCGCTCACCGCCCCGCAGCTCATCGGTTTGATTTTCATTGGTGCACTCATCGTCTTTACCCTCTGGCAAGGGCTGATTCATTCCACCAATCGAGCCAAACTGGAAAAGCAACTGGTTTCAAGCGCTCTGTTGATTCTGGTGATGATCGCCATGTCGATTCTGTTCGCGGCACTCTCACTGTCTCAGAGCTACTGGATCCTGCCCCGACAATTCGTCGCCTCCCAAGCGATCATCACGGTCGCGATCATTTGGATGCTGGCCAGTGCGGTGCGCGCTAATCCGCACAAGTACAAAACCGCACTTTCAGTATTCTTTGCGGTTGCCATCGCCCTTGTTGCCTCTCGCGCAACCATCAACCAGATTGACAGTCTGCGGGACTGGGGAAACAACGGTTACCCCATCGAAGGTAAACCGGGAGATGCGCAGTTCCAAATCATTGATGTCGGTCCCGCAAATCAGAATGTGCTTGATGGCGGCCCGGTTCGACCAGAATTCACCGTGATCTACGACGAGCCACGATACGGACCGGGTGAAGACCCAGCTGCTCAATGAACACCCTGATCACAAGCACCAAATCAAAACACGCAATGTCCATCAGTGCAATCACAATTTTCATTGCGCTCTTTGCCCGCCAGTGGACTGGCTTGGACACCCCCGACTCGAGCTTTTACACCTCCCTGGCAATTTTTGGTGACCAAGTAACCGACCGAGCACCATTTGACTCCTACTACTGGACCCGTCTGGGTTATATCGCTCCGCTGCGGGGTCTCTACGCGATCACCGGCCCAGAAATCGGTTTCTTTATTTACCGGTTTATTTTAATTGCGGTAATTGTTACCAGCATCTACTTAATTCTGAACAAGATCACCAAGATAAGTTTTACCAGCCGAATCTTTGTCACTACTGCAGTTGCGAGTAGTACGGTGATTCTGAGTTACTTGGGTAACCCCTACCTCACCGGATTTATTCTGGCCGCGACCACCGCAGCAATAGCAACAGCACTGCACGCAACAACACACAAGCAAACAGCGGTAGCACTTCTTGGCGGTGTGATTATTGGTTGGAGCGCGCAGGTTAACCCGGCCGGTGCGATCCTTGTCGGAATCCTTTGGGTTGCCGTTTCACTTTTCACGAAAAGAAAAATCAGCTACTACCTCACCGCAGGGATTGCGGCGGCGGTCACGTTTTTTGCTTTTATGGGCATCGGAAATATTATTTTTCCTGGGCTTAACTGGTTTGAGACTTTGAACTCAACTCGGGAAATGAATCTCAGTAACTTTGCCAGTAGTGATTTGGTGTGGCTGCGAGATGTTTCTCTTCTTGTTCCCTTGGCGGTTCTTTTCATCACCCTCAAAGAATGGTGGCGGGATCGAAGCAACAACGCCTACCGTTTGGCCCTGGTTCTTTCCAGCGTCAGCGTCGCGTTCATGTTGGTGTTTTCCCCACTCATGGGCGGTATCGCATTAGAGGCACCCATGTATCAATCAATGCTATGGCCACCGGCCATGATTGCCATGGCACTCATATTCGCCCCGCGAATCAACCCGACCAAAGCAATGGCCGCCGCCGGGATCGCACTAATTCTCGTCGCTGGGTTCCTGCAACCTTCGCTGTCCTTCGCGGTCGGAGTAGCCATTGCACTGGGGGCGGTTGCCCTGTCCGTGATTGCGCCGGTGCGTGAAACCTCACTTGCCGCACTGATTGTTTTTGTTGCGATTTTGAGCACGTTCCAACTCCTGCAGAATTCACGTACCGACCTTGGGCTTTACTACCTCAGCCCGTACTCGTGGGCGTTTGCACCGAACCCGATCGAAGAAAAAATCACCGCCGCGATCGAAGTTCAGCAATGGCTGCTGGACAACACCACCAATCAGGATCAGATCCTGACGTGGGTCGACGGAGATTGGACCCAAGGCGACCGGGAGCTATACGCGGTCGCGGCAATGCAGCTCTGGGGTGAAAACAGGCTCACCCTGGAACCGACGGTGGACGACTACGCCCGGGCGATCCTTGAGCGCACTAATCCGACCGTGATCGCGCTTTACGGACCCGATCAAGTCGGCATTAACACCATGCACGATTCCCTCCCCAACGCCGGTCCACTGACCTGCACCGACTTTCAGTGGCCCCGAGCCAGCAACACCCGTTTCCCTGCCGACTCCGGGATGGCGTGCCTGACTCGGTTATCTTTGCCTTGATGAAAGCCACCACTAGGACACTTCTACGAGACTCATCCCTCGCTGCCGCAATCAGCGTGCTGCTGAGTTTGTACGTGTTCTGGCCGCTACGCGCGCATTTCTTTGACCCGTGGGCCGCCGGTGACATGCTCAGTACCTATGTTGCCGCGGACAACTGGGGAGTAATCGCGTCAAGCCCAACAACCCAGTACGGCTTCCCGCTCGGCATGAACCTCAACCTGGTTCCCGGAGCTGACCTGAGTCAAAATCTTTTCGCAACGACAATTAATTCAATCTCGGGTAACCCTTATTTCGGAGTAAATCTCCTACTGTTTTTAAGTTTCCCAATTGTTGCAGCGCTCACGGTTATTGCGCTGCGACTGGTCAAATCAACCGGCCCGATCGCGATCATGTTCGCTCTTGCTTTCACGTTCATCCCTTACCACTGGGGCCGCGGTCTGGGTCACATGTATCTCGCGACCCTGTACTCGGTTGTCACCGGAGTCATCCTCGTGCTGCTCGTCAGCACCGGCCGGTTCACCACCATGATTGAACAACGCAAGAAACTACAACTCGCTGGCGTTGCGGCGCTGGCAGCGGTAACGGCGTGGTCTGGGTTGTATTACGCCGTCTTCACCCTGCTACTCATGGCCGCCGCATTGCTCTGGCGCTTTGCCAAAAGGGACACCTGGAAACAACTCGCGCAGAACTTGATTCCTCCAGCAGCGATTTCAGCACTGGTAGTTATTGGTTTTCTCCCCGGGCTCCTGGCAACCCGCAGCGACCCACCATTCGCGATCCTCGCCGAACGAATGCCGTACGAGTCCGTTATCTTCGCTGGAATTTTTATTGCCAGTCTGTTGCCCGCGCCCATTCTCCCCGAATCCATTTTTGGGTTTTATAACACTGAAATTATCGATGCAATTAACGCTGCCCCCGCCTTTGAAAACCGGGTCCCCACCAACTTCGGTACCTTGGTCACCTCGGCCGCGCTCGTACTTCTCGTTGCGGGTCTACTCATGCGCTC
>Ga0209702_10010064_pt1 | contig 10275 bp, 7 predicted proteins | sample FRY01_FD_187210 | JGI IMG/M metagenome (GOLD analysis project Ga0209702, IMG submission 187210) | Freshwater microbial communities from Lake Fryxell liftoff mats and glacier meltwater in Antarctica - FRY-01 (SPAdes) (version 2) | ecosystem: Environmental > Aquatic > Freshwater > Ice > Glacier...
GAGCAGCCTTGTCCTCGTCCAAATCTTTGCGGATTGCTTTGAGGTCGTCTTTCATTTCAGCAAGCCCTTCGAGCAATGTTTCGATCCTGGCCAATCGTTCACCTGTTGTGTTTCTGGGTTCGGTCATGCCGTGCCGCCCAATGAAACCGGGACATCAATCAGTGCGCCCTTGCGGTTCACAATCCATGTTTCATCATTTATTAAGAAGTCATCACCCGCCGTAAGTCCGCCTGCCAAAAGCGCGGTCCTGATCGCCGCCCTCGTCCGATTGAACAAGCCGAACGTCTGCCCCGCATCAACGAACAACCCGCTTGGGATTGTGATTGCATTGTCGGCTATATCGCCCAGAACGCAAGGAATTGGAGTATCGATAGCCCGCCCGTTTTGATCAAGCGTTGCGCTATGCAAGTGCAGGATGATTTTATATGCCGGGTCGCCGCCGCCCGTTGTAAATCTTGCGATAAATGCCTTTTTCCCTGCTGGCGAATTATCCTTCACCCCGTAAAAATGGAATACAGGCCGCTCGCCGGTGATATTCGCAGCATTGGAAACTAGATAATTTGCGGCGAAACTATCAAACGCGACGCCGTCAATTGTCGACACAGACGCTGCGCCTATGTTGAACCGAGGCGTGTATTCAAACCCTCCCCACTGCCCGACGCGAACGGTGCATTCTCGGCTTGCAGTCACAAGCCCCCCGGAGTTTGCAGCCGTTAGCAATCCCGTTGTGTGATAGCCGCTACGAATAATTACTTCACCGCCGCCGTCAACATAACCCGCATTAAGCAGGACATCGCAACCATCTTTATAGTCGCCAGTGACGGGTAAATAGCACGGGCCGCTTTCAATGCGGTCTATGAGATAACCGCTCGCACCGACAAACGGATTCGCAATAACACTGTCAAACTTCACTGCCGTAGTTGAATTGAAAGCCTTCACGGCTCCTTCAAAGTGGATGCCAAGATAGCCGTCATTCGCGCTGATATGCCCATATAGTGCTTGCGTGGAATCCCCCGCGTAAACTACCCCGGTATGCAGAAGTTCCGAAGCCGAATGATCGACCGCCGTGAACATATGACAAGCGCCGCCGCTGGATCGATTTAACACGCTCAAATTTGTCGGGATTGTGGCCGGTTGCCTTGCCCCGATGGCAAACTGATTTTGACCACGCAAAGTCCGTGGGCCAACAGGACCATGCGACGTGCCATAGAGCCACACGGTATTTTCCAGAATAGGGAAATTGCCGCTTCCATCGGCCGCAACTGTGATTGCATCCTTCCCGCCCCAACCAGAAACAAGCGTATCGCGCAACGCGCCGCCGGTCATGTTGATTGGTCCGGTTCTCTGCGTTAGGCGCAAATCAAGGCCGTTAGGATTGCCGCCGATATTGACTTCTATGTCATAGACGAATGCGCTTGTATCAGCCCTAGGGTCCGCAACTGTGGATCCATTGCGGTATACGGTGAAGCTATCCACGTCACCCGCTACGCTGGATTGATTAGCGGCAATACTAGCACCGCTGGAATACCATTTAAGAGGCGTGCCGATTTTTGAAGCCCGGCAATCAAATAGTTTGAAGTGGACGCTATTATCAGTGCCCGCGCCCGTCATGACGCACTCTTGCGTTGTGGTGACGGTAGTCTTCCAGCGCCCACCACCTTGATCGGTCCATGTCAGGCCGGAAAGTGGAACGCGGCTATCTAACGAGGCCCTGGTATCGCCAAAGCCGTAAGACCCGACTTCAAGCCCTGTTGCTGGAAGTGGACCGGACGAATTGCCAAGGCGTTTATGCGATTCCCCGCGCTTATGCAAAACTCCCCGCCCTGCAGCCGCCGCAGTCGTGGCTGTCTCGCTGGTTAGTTTCGGCTCCCATGCCGCGCCGCTGTTACCGTCGCTGCCCGATGAACTGATATGAGCAGTTGCGATCTCGCTGGCATATATCCTTGCAGCAATCATTCGTGCCGCTTCGTCAGCACCGAGATGCTCAATTCCTGACCGCGTTATTTCATCGGTGACGGAACTTCTCTCGGTCGCGATTTTGGCGTCGATTTGCGTATCGATCTCCGCAACAAATGAAGTTGGCAGGCTTCTTAGCGCGGGGATATGGATGGAAGAGTACGGTTTGAGGGTGAATGTTGCCGCGCCTGCCGTGCCAATATTAGGACCGCCGCCTGCGCTGGTGTTCGCCGCAAGGCGCATCCCTATGACTTTCACGCCACCTACAATATTCGGGAGGATAACCAGAAACCGGCTATTATCTTCGCCCCATCGGTAATTCATTGGCGCTATCGCTGTCCCGGTCCCGCCACCTATTAGCAGCGGCGTTATGGTGCAGCCTCTAGGCGTGAATGTCGTTCCGATTTCGAGCAACACGACAAAATCGGCGGCTGCTACATTTGACAGAGCGAAGTCTGCCGTGAATGTTGTTCCGGTGGCAACGCTGATCGTTTGCCCGGAAACACTGAGTATCGCGCCGGTAGTGGCGTTTGTAGCCGTAATACCAGCATCGAGGCTTGATCCGTCTAATGCTGTGATTTTGTCCATTACCAAAGACAGGTAATCTGGATTTGGAGTTACCGTTAAAGCTCTGCCGGGGCTAGCACTTGGCGGCTCTATCGTAATGCTGGCCGTTGCCCCCTTGTAAACTTTCATGCGGACAATAGTTGTGGATGCCGCAAGCGTGATTGCCTGTTGCCTACGCAATCCAACCAATAGCGGCGTTATCGCTGCAACCGAAACACCAATATCAGTCCGCTGTTCGACCGTAAATATAACGCCTGAGACATCCAGCCAATCAATGAACCATTTCGCTGTGACATCATCGGAAACAGGAACATCCCAATACGCATCCAGCGTTCCAGATGTGACAAGATAAGTGCCATTTGCCTGCAACACCAGCCTGTTGGCTGAGTTAGAAGCCAGCCAGCCAGCCGGTTTTCTTAGAGCTCGGTCGATTTCATATACTGGATCGAGGGTGTCGATGGATGCAACAGCAGCGTCTAGCGCGGATTGCTTGGTATATCGCCCCTTTTCAACTGCCGTCCCGGCATTGTCGAGATATACCCCGATATAATCAACATCATCACCCGTTGCGCGGAAATATGAAAGGCTCGTAGTGGCAGCCAGTCCAGCAGTGATTGCGGCTGCAAGGGTCGTTTCTGTATAATGACTTTCCGCATTTACGCCCGCAACGGCAGCATCTTTAGCGGCTGTGGTGGCGACCAGATCAGCGGCGGTTGAGACTGTATCGGCATTGGTTGAAACCACATCGGCGTGAGTGAGTACAACATCGGCATGAGTGAGTACAACATCGGCATGAGTGAGTACAACATCGGCAGCCGTGGCAACGCGGTCTAGTGCTGTTTGTACAGCATCGGCACCTGTTGAATAAAAGTCTGACAATAAAGTAACGCCAGTTTCGGTCTGCTGAATTAAAACGCCGCTCATGATTGTGTTACTCCTGGATTAACTTTGAATATCCCGCCAAAGACAAGCTCTTTCGCGCCGCCGCTGGGAGTGACGTAAATGTCAAAAGCAAGATCTATCGGGTCTCCGACATTGGCGGGTTGTGGCAGCGCGTTAATAATCGCCTGTGAGATTGTCGCCGTGGTTGTGGTGTCGCCGGAATTGAGCGTCGGAGTGCTGAACGTAAAAGATGCAAGCGCTGCGCTGGTTAATCCGGGATTCTGCTTAATCGAGCCTGCGAACGTGGCCCCGGATAAATCCCTATCCTGATAAGTAATCTGGAAGGAAAACCCCAATTCGCGGCTCTGGACAGGCATGTCTAACCGCCCGCCGGATGGCAATGAAGCCAACCAGTTATCAAAAGTTGTCATAGTTTTTTCCTGTTATTGGTAAGAGCCGCCTGGCGGTGGAACTGGATCAGTCGGGTACGCCGGTGATCCGGCACCATCGTTTGTCGATACTGTGCCGATGCGGACCAATCGCCGGTTTTCGGTTTGCGTGGTTGCTGGTATTGCCGCCACGACATAATCCGCCGCAGCCAGATCCCAGAATACTGCGTAAGTGGTTGAGTTTGACAAGCTGCTTATCGTTTCACCAGCAAATGACATTGTGCGCCCATCATCAAGTGTTGCGTCAAAAGCTGTGACCGTGATTGTCGTAGCACCGCCCGAAAGCGGGAATTGTGGATCAATCGACCGCAACCAATATGCTCCGCGTGGGTCTTTGGCATTGGCCGCAACATCGTCCCTTTCCTCAGCGGTCTGGCCGATGACAGGCGTTGCCGGTGGCGTGGCCGTCTTGCCCAAAGCAAAGTCATGCTTGGCAGGGGTTTCGGTTTTGAATGTAAACGTCACTTTTAAGGTGGCGGGGTCGATCTCGCGCCGTAAAATTACAACGTCAGACGTTAGCCCGGTCTGCGCGCTTTCAATTCGCAAAGTATCGCCGGGACGATAGAACCGCCATGCAACGCCTAGCGTCAATGTGATAGGCCCTATCTCACGGCTATCAACCAAGGCATACGCGCCAAGTTCACCAGCCTGCGCGTTGCCCTTAACCATATTAAGCGGCCATGACTGCGCTTTTTCCTCGCCATCCTCAGTGACATAAGTGGTGCCGACAATATCTTCGCCGGTTATCATTTCCCAATTATGGGTGGGCGAACGATATTGAGGTTTGACAATGTTGAACCTGTCACGGTGCGTTTGCAGCGCGGTAATATCGCCGCCTTCGTCAAGAATATCAGTGTCTGTTATCGTGGCCAGCGCGACCCTTGGCCTGTGCCAATCAAACGATAGGACCGCTCCGGCCATAAGCCAGCGACCGCCGCCAGCCGCGCAAATGTCGTCTAGATTGCCAGCCTTGACACCCGAACCAGATTGAGAGCCGCCCTCAAAAATAACCCCGTCGACATACCATTCGTTGGTTTCGCAGTCGTTTGCCCACTCCGATATGACAGCCCAGTTGATGCCGGTGTCTCCGATGCCAATACCGAATAACTTTTTACTGCCCTGATATCGCCCGTAAGCATATGTCCCCGCGTGTAAGGCGGGGTTGCGGGTATAGGCCCATGTAGTCTCGTCAGTGACCCTGTGAGCACCAACGCCGCCCGGACGCGTACCGTCTAGGCGCGGGTCATAGGCTTTCTCGCCCTTCCATATCGCGCCAGTGACCGGCAAGCCGTTGGCAAATACCTTACCGTCTTTGTCAAATTTGAAATTCCAGCCAATAGCCGCACATCCGCTTAGCTTGCTTGTGCTAGTCCAACCAGGTGCGGCTCCATATGGAGGCACCATCGCAGTTGCGACTGACCTTGATCCTGTCTGGCTTACATGGCTTTCAAAGCCGGTGTAATAACTCCCAATTGCCGCAAAATCCATTTGTGCAGCAGATAGCGAATCCACGGGGCCGACCGCCGAATAAACAACGGCCATCCACAGATAAGGGTTTGGAACCTTTTTGAGCGTTGCGCCGTAACCGACCTGATGCCGCAGGACGCCCGCGAAATAGGATTCGCCCATCAGGTAAGGACGAGGCGGCTCTACATCGATTATGACATTTGTGATGCTGCCTCTTGCGGATGGCTTTGGAGCAGTGATTTGCGCGCCCATCATGGCGACACCGCCGATGATGCCAGCTACAGAGACAATGCCCCCGGCTCCTCCTAACGCCGCACCCAATGCCGTTGCCGCGAAAGCTGAGCCACCGAAAGTCAGCGCGGCAGTCCCTATTAGGGCCACTCCCATCGCGACTGTCCCGACTACTTTCAGGGCTTTACTCATAACCGCCAAGCCCCCACAGCGAATCCTATGTCTGTATCAATGACCGAGCATCCATCAACATCCTCAATCCAGCCGATAAATTTGGTATTACTGGCGCGGATAAAAATGGCGTGAAATCCAGCATCGCCAGGAACAGCCATAACATCGCCGAGCCGCATCATTGACGGCGGGATCTGCATGAAAAATTCATCCATCATCGCGATCATATCCGCATAGCCAGCGTCTTTAAGCGCCCGCTTGGCAGTCAGCGGCGAGCGGAACCTTGGAACGATCGGCATTTTATGGCCCATCTGGCTTGCGTGGAACCGCATAAGATGAACGCATGTTGCCGCCTTGGTCCAGTCAAACGGACGATCCTCGAACCGCTCCAACGTGGCTTTAGTGGCTTTCGCTCTTAGTTTCGCTTCATGCATCATTTGAAGTTCACCGCGTATCGATCCTCAAGAGTTCCCCTGTAACCACCGCCACCGCCTGAACCACCGCCGCTAGTGCGAGGTGATTCCGTCCCCCAAGCAATCGGGATGGAAAGGCCGGTCGCGTTGTCATGGCCGGTGTCACCGGGGTAAATTGATTTCTGAAAAGATGAACTGAGAACGTTGCCGATGTCGCGCTCGAAGAACCATTCCGCTTGTGAGACAGCCGAAACCGAAATGCTATATTCGGTCTTCGTAAATCGTATTGCTGGCTGGTCTATTTGGCCGATAAATTGCAGGTTAGGTGTTCCGTCAACCAGGCCCGTTTCAACATTATATTCCGCGAGCCACAGGCTGATAAGCCCGCGCTGCATCGCGCCGTTGGTCAAGTCGGTGATGGCGATCGAATTTGGCGGGCTAAACGTCAAGTCAAGCGCCGGAATATCATCGCCAACGCCCTCGGACATTGGCTCGATTGATGCCAACGTTCCCAAAACGCTATCGTTCGAGGTGTAAGTATCTGCCCCGAACACAATGAAACCGCCATCGGTCAGATATGCCGTGTGTGTCGGTAGCTCGACCTTCAAGAGGCCGATGTAACCGATCACTTGGCCTCTTCCAGTGTGAATTGGATCGGAATAACGCGGTCAACTGACAGCGACCAAGACCACTCTTCGCCGTCGATCCATCCCTCTACCATTGGTTTTTCGAGGTGGATAACCGCGGCATCAAGAAATGGATGTCGCAGCTCTGGCGTGATGACGATTGAAATCAGGCCATCAGCCCCGACAATCCCGCCGGTCTTGACGTTGTGCAGATAATGCCGTCCGGTCTGGTCAACTATCGACAGCCAGAAGCGCGGGCGGCAATAATAGCCGACATTCAGGCCTTTGATTGCAAGCGTAGTGCCTGTCTGCCCTGCCCCGTCTACTACTGGCGAACCGGCGGCACCTTGATATTCTTGCAGCGGATATGACACCCGCACCCCTTCCGACTTTGCAGCCAATAGCAGCGAGACAAAATCATTGCCCTTCTCGACGGTAAATGGGCCGTACGAAAAACTGATCATGTGCCGGGAACCTTTTTTATTGATGCGCGTAGTCTCCCCGCCCCTTTGCAGGAATCCACGGTCGAGATAGGTCACAGAAGCCGTTCTAGGGCCTTCAGGTAGTTCAATCATCTAACCCTCCGGCTTTGCTGTCTCGCGCCCTGCATCCCTGCAATCTTAGCCCCACCCTGTGCGATAGATGGTGCAGCCGCTACAATCTGGCCATTCACCCTAACGTCAAAATATGGGCTAGCCTCAACACTGATATTCATGTTGTCGTTTCCAGCCTTTGGCGTGATGAAACCATTTGAATTTGGCGTGAATATCTCCGGTCTGTTTTCACCGACTAGATAGGATTGGCCTGCCGATACTGCGCCGCCTGTTGCTTTGCCTGGTGGTGCCTTTGGCGTCCCCCCAAACAATCCAGACAATGATCCTCCGCTACCAAACGCGCCCAATATCGATCCAATGGTATTCGCCAGCCCAATCAGGATGCCTGCAATATCGCCCTTTTTAATTGACGATACGAAGTCCTTAAAACCGTTGCTGATATTGTCGATCGATTGACCGATGGTGCCAGCCATATATTCGACGCTCCCCGCGATCTTTTCAAACGTGCTTATCGTGGCGTCTTCGACTTCAGGGAGGGATTTGGCGAAATCATCAAATGCTCCAATCGGAGCCTGTATATCGCCGCTGTCCTTTGATTTTGTCGCGCCAACTTGATCAACAAACCTTGCTTCGTCGTCATCGAATTTATTCATCTTGAGTTGAAGCAGCATCCGGTTGTATTTGTCCGCTGACATTTCGCCAGCGTCCATTGCCTTCGCTAAATCTTTTACCTGTTGCTCAAAGACATTCTCTCTGGCTTCATCTGGAAATAATTGATCGAAAAGACTGTCGATCCTGTCTCTTAGTTTTTCCATTTCATCGGCAGCCACACTAGCCTTCTTGCCCGCGCTTTCAGTGGCCTTGCCCAACTCGCCCACCGCAGCACCAGCCTGAGCAACCGGCGCAACCATTGAATCCGCTGCTTTTCCTGCCGCCTTGAAAGCCTTATCAGCCGAACGTAATTGACCATCGAGGGTGGTGACTTCAAAGCGTAATTCCTGCGACTTTCTTCTTACCTCAGCCAATCTCTCTGATGTTCCACGACCGAAAGATGATCCAAGTGTTTTACCAGATTTTGCTATTAACCGATCCTGCTCTTCCAGCACAAAAAGCTCTTCTTGCGCTATGTTTTTCTTTCCTGCCACTTCGTCACGGACAACCTTGAAATCAGCAGACCGTGCTTTCGCCAATGATTGCAAAGACCGAATAAGATTATCCGTTTCCTGCCGCGCCTGCGCCTGCTTCTGTGACAGAAAGAACATGGCTGATGCCAATACACCGACCGCTACGGCAACCGCCGTGAACGGGTTTGCAATCAATGCAGCGGTGAAGGCCCGCGCAGCACCTGTCGCGGCAGTAGTGGCAATCGCATAAGCGGTTTTTGCCGCCGTCGCGCCCGCTATCGTACGGGCCTCAATAATAGAGACGCCGATAGTGTTAAATAACGTGCTATTGTAAAACGCCTGCGCTGCCGCTACTGCGAGAACTACCCCTTTATAGGTAGTGAATCCAACAATCGCGGTGCCGATTACTGTGGTGATTGTGTTGAAGTTTTCAGATATTGCCCGGACAGATTCAGTGACTGCTTGAGCAAGTGTCCGAAATGCGCCGGTTGCGCCGCCCTCGCCAAGATTGATAATCATGCCTTCGAGAGCCGACTTTAGCGAAGAAATATCTCCGGCTAAATTATCATTCATGACATCGGCCATTTTTTGTGCCGACCCGGCAGCGTTATCAAACTCGCCAGTTAATTCGCGAACCCTGTCTGCGGTCTGGACCATAACCAGCGCGCCACTTGCAGCCTCGCGCCCAAATATCGTCATGGCGTCGGCTGTGGACAATCCTTTGTCGCGTAGCTTTCCCAGAATGTCTGCCAGTTTGTTGGTTTCTGGATTTACGTCAGCAGCGGTCAGGCCGTATTTTGCCAGCGCCTCTTGTGCCTGCGTCGTCGGGCCGGCAAGCGAAGCAAAAACGCCCCGCAACGCTGTGCCGGCACGTTCGCCCTGAATACCAGCATCGGACATGACGCCGATTGATGCAGCAGCTTCCTCCATCGAAATGCCAAGCGCAGCGGCAATAGGAGCAACGGTTGACATCGCCGCGCCCAATTGTCCTACATTGGTATTTGATACGCTGGCAGCTTTTGCGAGTACGTCCGCGACCTGACCGGCTTCCGCTGTTTCTTTGTTAAAGCCAGACAGGACATTTGATGCAATGTCAGCAGCCTGCGCCAAGTCCATGCCGGATGCAGCGGCAAGCGCCAAAACAGACGGCAATGCCTCAATTGCTTCATTTGCATTGAAACCGGCCATCGCCAGAAAGCCCAATGCATCAGCTGCTTCGGACGCGCTGAACTTGGTCTGCGCTCCCATTTCCTTTGCGGTTTCTGTCAGCATCCGCAACTCGTCGGCAGTAGCGCCCGATATGGCGGCAACATTAGACATGGATGCGCCAAATTGTGAATTGATCGTGATAAGAGAACTAAGACCAAAACCGATGCTGGCCAGTGCACCGACCAGTGGCAATATACCAATCCGTGCGACCCGGCTGAATGAACTCGCCATCGCCCCGCTGGACCTATCAACATCGCCAGCAGTCCTTTGGCTCTGCTTGCCCATCCTATCAAGGTCACGTTCGCCGGACTTGAGGCCCTTGGTGTCTGCATCCAGAACGAGTTTGGCAAAATCAGTCATTGGCTCGCTCCATCGGTGACTTACTTAAGGGGTTTTTATCGCTGATAGATCCGACATAGGCCCGAGACATATCGGCTAGGCACTGCGCTTCAAACGGCATGAAACCGCAGTGCATCAACTCATTGAATGCACTGATCTCTTGCCAGTCAAACGAAACAGGGCCGGATACACCCGCCCTCGCACATCCCAAATCTCGCCAAAGGTCGACGAGCCTTTCGGTCGGTGCAATTTCCGGAAGTTGCTCGCCGTACATGGACAGCCTGTTT
>Ga0209702_10010065_pt1 | contig 10275 bp, 5 predicted proteins | sample FRY01_FD_187210 | JGI IMG/M metagenome (GOLD analysis project Ga0209702, IMG submission 187210) | Freshwater microbial communities from Lake Fryxell liftoff mats and glacier meltwater in Antarctica - FRY-01 (SPAdes) (version 2) | ecosystem: Environmental > Aquatic > Freshwater > Ice > Glacier...
GCCGCCATCAGCACCATCTTGGCACGCAGCGCGCAACGCACGCTTTGCAGGCTTGACGTGCTCCAGCGCAGCAAGGTCTCCACGTCGCCCTCACCAAAATCAAACTCTACTCTGCGGTTATTCATGGAAAAACTCCTCGCAATTGCATTTGTCGCTTTTGGAGAGGAATTTTGATAAATAGTTCAATATATATGAAACACTACACTAGGTCGTCGTTGTTCGTGCTCATTCGTTTCTCCAGTTTGTGACAGTGCAAGCAAAGCTATTTGACTACACCGAAGGCTGCCCCCGCAGCGTCTCATACAACAATGGAACAGCCACCCGACTTAAGCCACCCCCAACCGCTCCTTCAAACGCTCCACAGTGCTGCGCCACTTTGGCGTGGTCGGCTTGCAAACAGTATTCTGGTTGCCAAAGAAGCCAATCTCTTGCACAGCCTGATCCAATGAAACCGACTTCGACCATTCCACCGGTACGAACCATTCGCTGCGCTCAGGGTCGTTGATAAACTCTCGGTGGTAGTCGCCTTGCGTCAATACATCCAGAGCCAGCGCCTCTCCATCTGGGCCCAATAACTTATATTCTGCACCGGGGATGGCTCGGCCCGTAACTCGCCCCACGCCTACATAACCCGTGCGCGGCACGTTGACCCAAACGCGGTCGCCCATATTGAGCAACTGCAGCGTGCGGCTGTACCAAGCACCGCCGCCACCGCAGATAAATCCATACTGTCGAGCTTCCTCCCAAGATCGCCAAGTGCCCTGGCCGAAAGAAACATAAAACTCACCGTTCCAAGGCTCAGCAGGTCCATCGCCAGATGGTGTAGCGTTGACCTGGGTATGCACCGGGTCCAGCAACCAAGCTCGGCTGAGTAGTTGCTCTGCCCCATTGGAAAATACTTGAAAACACAATACATTGATTGCTATATCGCGCTTATTCAGATACGCAACGATGCGTTCGGAGCTGTCGTCCAGTTGTGCAGCCACAATGACGATCTGGTGGCTTTGATTGAGGTTTTCCTCGTCCAATGGCTGACCAAAGCGCGACTTGAAGGCTTCAGCTAAATTCTGGCCCGGCTTGAAGCGACGATACATGGCGGCAATGTCTTCTGGCTGTAATCCCTCTACCCAGCTGGCGTAGTCGAGTGCCTGGGCGACCACATCCCGCGGCGTTCGATCGCGCTTGAGCTCAACAAGGACCAGCGAACCATCTGGCGCGATGGCCAACAAATCAATGATGCCTCCCTGTTCTGTGCGCTCTTGACGACCAACAAGCATCCAAGCGTCTGACAGCAGTAGAGGCTGGGCGACGATCATGTCTTCCAGAAGCCGTTCGCTTGGTAGCGCAGCGTCTGGCAACTGAGTAGGCTGGGCGGCGACTTTCCAAATAGCGGTGCGAATCGGCATGAAAATCTTTCTATTGCACTTGAATCAGGGTACTCAACAAAGAGAGGAAACGGCGTGGTTCAAAAACTGGGTAACACTTTTTCCGTGCGAACTTCGATTTAGTCATGGGCAAAGCGTTCAAAAGTAACATTGCCCTTCATAACCTAACCAACCGAGCCGTCTTCGGGTCATAGACCACATCAGTAATCGATCCATCCCGAATGCGTTGAACCGCTTCGTCAATCACATGGAGTGGCACCAGGAACCATTCCCTCGGCTTGACCGGATGCCCAAAGCGGTCTTCGATAGTCAGGTCTAGTTGCGCTGCGTTAAACAAGCGATGGAAGATATTTTCAAGTCTTGTACGGTTCACGTTGTGGAGCTTGTAGGTAGCGACCACCTCCACACCGGCTAACAGGTAGGTAGAGTCATTTTCTGCGCCTGCTATGCGGGTCGCAATCTTGCCGCCAGTCACGCCGATTTTGTGGATCAGTTCGCGGTGCTCGGCGACGAATGGGTGGCTAGACAGGCTGCGTAGCACATAGATGGTTCCGCTTTCAATATCGTCAGGTTCTGGTGCATTACCAAACAACGGTCCATCGTCTTTGCGTATGAGGCGGCGACCCACGGGCGTGCTGCCATCAGGGTAGAGCGAACGCGAAAGCGAGCGCAGCAACAAATTACTCTCGGTATGGTTGTCAAAAATCACGCGTAGCCGTGGGTTGTCGCGCCCGTCCTTGGTCTTGGTTTCCGCAACCATCTCGGCCACATAAGCAACCTGGCCACCAATGATGAAAAAATCCCCCGACTCAATGCTGGCATTTTTAATGAATGGCTTGGTTACCCAGGTGCCAGCCTTGAGACCAGTTCCTGCTTCTTCAAACAAATGCTTGAAGTGATCAAAATCAGTGCAGGGCGTGCGGTTGGCAATTTCTTCTGCCGCCTTGATTTCGACATACGGACGCACATTACGCAACACTGCGATGTCGCCCCGGTCGGCTTGGGTATCGCCAATGCCAAGCTCGGCCAGCAAGGCATCTTCGTCCAACGCTTCGCCCTCCGCCAGTGCTAATGTGCCGCCCGCCAGCAGGCCCGGGCCATCCAGCGTAGCCAGCAAGGATTGCGCTTCCGGCAACTTGCGTAGCTGATCCAAGCGCACGGCGTACAGGCGCTCGAAAATGTCTAACCCCTCGCCGTGCAGTGGAGCGCGGCCATGGGTCTGATGGAAACGCAGAATGTCCTCGAACCCCGCGATGATGCGCTCCTCGCGTGGAGTTCGGCTGGTGGCCTTGAGCGGGGCGATGTCAAGACCAAGATCAGCCAGCAGTTCATCTTCGTCAATTTCCGCCATTGTTTCCCCCACTTTGCTTGGCAGCCGATTCCTGATCCTTGTAACGCTTGAAAGCGGCCACGCCTTCGGCCATGCGCTTTTCCCACGCATCGGCGGAATTGATGTCTGGCAGGCGGCCTCGTTCCTTCATGAAAGTTCTGGCGCGGGCGGCAAGTTCAACAGCCTCATCACGCGGAATACTCACCTTCTTGGCGGCGATGCTGGCCTGCACCTGGCGCAGCGACTTCTCATCCATCGCTATCGCCAGCACCGCATAGGCCGCTTCGAAGGGGTTGATGCGGTCAATCAGGTCAATGTCCAAGTCACGCACATTGATGAACTTACGCACCCCATCCAGCAAGTCCGTATTACCTGGAGTTGTTCCGTCATTATTGGCCTGGGCTAACATCAACTTGGCTTGCTGCGTGATGTTCATGGCGGCAATCGCGTGTTGTCGGATGGCCTCCTGGTCAACCTCGCTCAAGTCCGGGTAACGCTCGCGCACGATCTTGCCCATGCGCAACCGGGTCAGCTCTTCGGGCAAGGTGTTTTCTTTGTCGAACAGACCGCGCTCCAGCACAGTTTTGTCTTGCAAGAAACTGGTAACGACCTCGTTCAAATCTTCCTTGCAAATGCGCGTAGCCTCCGGGCTTTTTGGCGTTGTCAGCCCGTTGATCTCCATGTGAATCTGGCCGGTGACCTTATTCACCCCAAGGTTGCGGCCGCCTTCCTTGTAGCCGTCCTCGCCGTAATCAAAACCTTCCTTCGGCCCGTTGTCCTTCGGGGTGAACTCATAGCGCGGGGCCAGTACCTGCTCCATCAACAAGCTGGCGGAAATAGCCTTGAGCATGTCGTTTACCGCCTCGGCCACGGCGGCTTGTTCCGCTGCCGGTTCGGCGATCAAGTTGGTGAAGCGTGCCCGCTCCTTGCCTGGGGCGTCACGGGTAGCGCGGCCTATGATCTGCACGATTTCGGTCAGACTGCTGCGGTAGCCTATGGTCAGCGCGTGTTCGCACCAAATCCAGTCGAAGCCCTCCTTCGCCATGCCCAGCGCAATGATGATGTCCACATGGTCGCGGTTGTTCTTCTGCGCCGGGTCTTTCAGCGCGGTCAGCACTTGGGAACGCTTGGTCAGATCGGTGTCGTCCACCAGGTCGGCCACCTTCAACGTGCGACCATCCTTGGTGAGTACCTGATGGAAGCCGGTGATCGGGTCTATGCCTTTCCATTCGCCCAAACCGTGCATGATCTCGTTGACTTCGCGCTCCTTGTCTTTCAGGCTTTCGCGTGCGTTGACGTTGGGGATGTGGACAATGGTTTTCAGTGCCGGGTCCAGCACCGTGGTGACGGCATCAACATAGCGGCCTGTGTAGAAAAAGTAGCCGATGTCCAGCGACTTGAGCCACTGGTAGCCGTTGAGCTGCTCGTAGTAGGTATAAGTGATCGTCTCGAACTTGGCCTCATCCGAAGGGCCAAGCACCGCCGCACTGTCGCCACGAAAATAAGAGCCAGTCATGGCCACCATATGCACCTTGTCACGGGCAATGAGCGCGCCCAACTGATTCCCCAACACATTGTCTGGGTTGCTGGAAACGTGATGGAACTCGTCGATGGCGATCAATCGGTCGTCGAAAGCCTGAATGCCGAGTTCCTCCACCGCAAAGCGGAAAGTGGCGTGCGTGCAGATCAATATCTTGTCGGTGCTTGCCAGAAATTTGCGTACTGCATCTACCTTGGATTTCGCCACGCGCGGCTCGTCCACACCGGGGGCATTGCACAGGTTCCACTGCGGCAGAACCTGCCAATCCCAATAAAAGCCGTACTGGCTCAAGGGCTCGTCGGCAAAGCTGCTGCCGATGGAACGCTCCGGAACTACAACAATGGCCTGCCGCAGCCCTTGGTTGTTCAACTTGTCCAGCGCAATAAACATCAACGCACGGGACTTACCCGACGCCGGTGGTGATTTGATCAGCAGATATTGCTCGCCGCGCTTGGCATAGGCGCGCTCCTGCATGGCGCGCATGCCCAGCGCGTTGGCCTTACTGGACGCGCCCGTGTGTGCCGTGGTGATGGACACCGACGGCACTGTGTAGGCATTAGTGGGGTTGGTGGGGCTGGTCATGCTTGTGGAGGCTTTGTTTTTAGTTGATTTTCGATCTGCTCGATTTCTTGCAGATCGTCAGCATCCGCTTGCAGCACCTCGGCTGCGCGGCGGGTTTGATCAAACGCCTCATATCTGGCATTAACGATGCGTTTCATGTCTTCATGACTGACGGCGCCTGCCCCCAGCAACAGCGGCTGCTCGTTGAATGCCAGCATCCTATCCACGTTGTCGCGCCAAAAGTCGAGGCTCAACTCCTTGCGCTGCTTCACACGCAGGTCGGCCTGCTCCAAAAAGATGACCACCAGCCGGTTGAGCGTATCGATTTCGTCGGCGCTGAGGTAGTTCTTGGCAATGATGACATCTTGCTTTCGTACGCGCGAGCCACTCCACGCCATCAGCGCCATGTTCGGTTTTTCTGGGTCGGCACGCTGCAAGGCCAACTCGGCGGCGGTGTGGCGCGTGGCGGCATAGAGGAGCTTGTTTTGCACTTCAGCAAAAAAAATAGCCGTGTCTTGCTCGCGGATTTTGTAATCAGAACTCAGGGCAAAAAGATCACGCACTTTCTGGTAAAAGCGTTTTTCAGAAGCACGAATTTCGCGAATGCGCGCCAGCAACTCATCGAAATAGTCCCAACCGCCAGGGTTTTTGAGGCGCTCGTCATCCATGACAAAGCCCTTGACCATGAATTCCTTCAAGTGCTGGCTGGCCCATTGGCGGAACTGAACACCCCGTGGGGAGCGCACACGGTAGCCAATGGCGAGTATAAGGTCGAGGTTGTAGGCTTTGGTGCGGTAAGTCTTGCCGTCTGCCGCAGTTGTCAAGGAATCCTTGACAACTGAATCCTCCGCCAATTCCCCGTCTTCCATGATATTTTTTGCATGGAGGGAGACGTTTTGTTTAGTCGTTTGAAAAAGTTCGGCAATTTCAAGCTGGGTCAGCCACACCGTGCCTGCTTCGCTATGCAGGTCTAGCCGCGTTTTCCCATCTTGCGAGGTGTAAATAATCAAGTCGCTCATGGCTGTTCCCCGTTCTTAGTCTTCTTTGCAGTCGGCTTGGCTTTGGCCGCCGCTGTCATCTTCGTATAAAGCTCAAACAGCTTTTCAAGCCGCTCCGTATCGTTTTTGAAGCGGCGACCAATGTAGATGCGCTCCAGCACTTCGTCGTTGCGCTCATGGGCGTGGCGCAGGTTGTCCGGCATGGTGTCGGGGTCGTACAAATCGGCGATGGTGGCAGGGAAATGCGCTTCGCGCGCCAGCAGAATGTTTTCGGCGCAGGCGGTCAGGTCGGCTTTGTTTTGCTCGGTGAGCAGGGGGACGGGGAAGGTGTTCCAGCCGAGGGTGTTGGAGTACGAAAAGTCGGTGCGCATCCGCCCGCAAACAGTACCGATCCATGCGAGATGAAGCTTCGAAGCGACAACTGCCATATTCCAAAGCGGCGCATCGTAAATTGCAAAACACTTGAAAGTAACGATTGCCTGACGGTCAAACAATGTACAAGGCAAATATTCTCTGCTTTCCGACGAAGTTTGGGGCACTGCAATAAAGCTTTCCCTTGCCACCAAAGTATCCCGAAAACGGTGTGGCACATCTGCCAGTATTTGCGCTGTTTTGTCCTTGGTTGTGGCCGCTCTAACTTTGCGCACGGATTCCATACGTTCGTTGATGTCGACGACGTCCTTCGCGACTTCCAATCGCTCATCGTCAATCCAAAGACACATGCGTGGAACGCCTTGAATAACTTCGTTCGAACCATAAATTGGTCTTAGAAATTGTTCTGCTCTTGCATCACTGGTGATCATCTCACGGGCATCAGCCAGTTTCATGATCAAATCATTCGCATAGTACGGATGATTCCCGAAACTCATCCTGGACAAATCTGATTTGGGTACTAACTCTTTGCTTACATAGATTGGAGGAGCTGGAATCAGATACCCATTGATACTTGGAACGTTTCGCATAGACGTCCCACCTTTGTCTTCCTCAAAAAGTTTTGCTACTTTTACAGATTGCATCGAAAGGCCGACGATAACAACTGTGATCCCAGCATTTTTAGATGCCAGATTGGCCCACTTAAAAGAGGTGTAGGCAAAATGGATAGTGGCTCCCAGGCCATTTATTAGGGGCCACAAAACTGCAACTTGGCCGCCTTGACAGATCGAATTTGTAGAAACGAGCGCTGCGGCACCATTTGTTTCGTTCAAGAATAATGTCGCTTTAACAAACCAAGCTGACACGTAATCAAGATTTCCCCAATTTTTAACGCGAATACTGAAAACCCTTTCGAGGTCTTCCTTCTGCTCTTTTGACTGTTTGTTATATCCAGAGTAGGGCGGGTTGCCACAGATATACGTCTCCCCACCTTCATTCTCAAAATCAATTTCGGTCTGATCCAGCGGTGTGTTGAACAAGTCGTCACCGACCAGTCTCACCCCCGTCCCCGTGGGTGGGCAGATATTCAACCAATCCAGCCGCAGTGCATTGCCGCAAACAATCCAGTTCTGCGCATCCAGCGGCAAGAACTCCGCCAGGGCATCCTTCTGCCCGCGATACAGCACATCGCACTGGAACTCCGCAATGATGAGCGCCAGGCGCGCAATCTCCGCCGGAAAGTCGCGCAGCTCGATGCCCCGGAAGTTGGTCAGCGGAATCTCGCTGCCCAGGTGCGATTCGCCCCGACGGCGGTTGATTTCCGCCTCGATCTCGCGCATCTGTTTGTAGGCGATCACCAGAAAGTTGCCGGAACCGCAGGCCGGATCGAACACGCGAATGCGCGCCATCCGCTTGCGCAGGTTCAGCAGCTTGCGTTCATTGTCACCCGCTTCGGCCAAAGCGGCGCGCAGGTCGTCTAAAAACAGCGGATTTAACACCTTCAAAATGTTCGGTACGCTGGTGTAGTGCATGCCCAATGCGCCGCGCTCTTCGTCGTCGGCCACGGCCTGGATCATGCTGCCGAAGATGTCGGGGTTGATTTCCCTCCACTTCAGGCTGCCCGCGTGCAGCAGGTAGGTGCGAGCCATGCGTGTGAAGCGCGGCACATCGGTACTGCCGGAGAACAGGCCGCCATTCACATACGGAAATATGTCGGCCCAACTCCGCAGGTTGGCGGCTTTGCGGTAGCGGTTGTCGAACTTGCCCTCATGCCGCGTGGGCGTGTTCATGGCGCGAAATATGTCGGACAGCACTGTGTTGGTGTTGGCGCCGTCACGCTCGCTCATCTGCTCGATGGTGTGGGTGAACATGCCCTCGCCGTTGAAGATGTCGGTGTCTTCGGCGAAGAAGCAGAACACCAGCCGGGCCATGAAGTGGTTCATGTCGTGGCGGCGCTCGCTCGTCGCCCAGTCGGGGTTTTCGTGCAGCAGCTCGACATACAGCTTGTTCAGGCGGCTCGTGGCGCGCACGTCGATGGGGTTGTCCCTGATCTCCTTGATGGTGGAGATGCCCGCCAGCGGCAAAAAGAAGCCGAAGTGGTTGGGGAAGTCGGTGTAGTCGCAGGTGACGGTTTCGCCACCAGCCAACTCTTCGGCCTCCATGGTTTTCCCGTCGGTGGCGAGAATGAACTTGGCCTTGTACTTGGTCGTCGCCGGGCTGGCGCGCAAGGTTTTGAGGGTGTCACCCACGCTGCCGATTTCGCACACCGCAATGTGGATGTAGTTGCGCTGGAGCACGCCACCGGGCATATCCGAGGTGTTGTTGTTGCCTGCGCGCAGGCGCTTGAGGGCAGTGTCCTTGTTCCCGAAAGCAGCCAGGAAGGCATACGGAAACTCCGCTGCATCGAAGGGCTCAAGGGCCAAGTCAGAAATGGCTGATTCGATTTCTACTGCGTTCATGGGGCAACTTGCTTGTGTGACTGTTTTCGTCTCGCGTGCGACGCAGGTTCTGGGCGTGGTTCAAAAAGTAACGTTTTTGGGTAATACGAACAATGTGAATTTTGGATGGTTTGTCTATGACTCAACCGATGGTCACCCGAAAAAGTGTTATCCGTTTTGAACCACACCTGTTGGGCTGTCCCGCTCGAATGCAGGGTTCGTTAGACGTCAGCGCCCTGTGAAGGCCGGTCCCATCTTGACAGTGAGGCTGGCAGTTGCTCATTTGATCTCGCTACGACCTTGCGCAGTTACTGACAAGACGAAACCACTTCCGATGCCGTACGGTCGCTTCACTTCTTCGATATGGTTTCCGACTCGATTGTTGGCACCCATCGAACAGACGGCGCCAGTCGTACGGAGACTGAGCCACTTTTTGGACAGATAGGGTTCTAACTCGGCCACGGTAGAAGGGTTGATCATAACTTCCACCTGCGAACCCTCAGCTACCAGAAGTTTGCTCGTGATGGTGTCACCCAAGATCTCACCCAATAGCAGAGACAGAGATGCTTGAGATGGCTCAGCCAGTAGCCGAGCGCTCCCGCCTGTTGCTGTTTCTCGCCAACCAGTTCCGGCTGGTGCCCGACCCCACCGCACGCATTGGCGTACTCAACCAGGCGGTAACCCGACTCTCGGACGGCCTGGCCACCTGGGTGCCGCGTATCCACAGCGAGGCTGGTATCTACGTTGTCGAGGCTACCGCTGGCTCTGGCAAAACCCAGCTCGCCTTGCGGCTGCTTAGCGCTGCTGGCGCCAAAGGACTGCGGTGCATGTACGTTTGCTACAACCGCCCGCTGGCTGACCACATCACCCGGGTGGCACCCCCTGCCGCGCAGGTGAGCAATTTTCATGAATTGGCCGTTGATCATCTTCGGCGCCAACAAGGCACGGTTGATTTTGCAGAGCCTGGCATCTTTGATCGCGCAACCCAGGCACTGGTGGACGACAGCGTGAACGTGGTCGCTCAACTCGACCTGTTGGTGATCGACGAGTTGCAGGACATGGAGGCACCGTGGATCGATGCCCTAGCGGCGCGCCTGAAGACGGACGGGCGCATGTACCTGCTCGGTGACTCCCAACAGTCGGTGTACCCGCGTGAGCCTTTTGACCTGGCCGGTGCGGTACACATCCGCTGCCAGGACAATATTCGCAGCCCCCGGCGCATCGTTGAGACCATCAACCTGCTGCGCTTGACCGAAGAGCCGATTACGCCCCTGTGCCCCGAAATGGGCGAAACACCGAACATCCGCAGCTATCCCACCTCGGACATTGGGGGTCTGCGGGCCGTCGAAGGCGCGCTTGCTGATTTACTGGCCGAAGGAGTGGACCCAGCGCACATCGCCATCGTTACTTTTGCCGGGCGTGAGCGCTCCAAGGTTTTGACCCAAGACGCCATTGCTGGTCAGGTGCTGCGCAAATTCACGGGTCAGTTTGATGGCGCAGGCAACGCCATTTGGACGCAAGGAGCCGTGCTGGTGGAGACGCTATACCGGTTCAAAGGCCAAGCCGCTCCGTATGTCATCCTGTGCGAGGTTGACTTTGCCGAATGCGATGACAAGCAGCGCCGCAAGCTCTTTGTCGGCATAACGCGGGC
>Ga0209702_10010075_pt1 | contig 10267 bp, 5 predicted proteins | sample FRY01_FD_187210 | JGI IMG/M metagenome (GOLD analysis project Ga0209702, IMG submission 187210) | Freshwater microbial communities from Lake Fryxell liftoff mats and glacier meltwater in Antarctica - FRY-01 (SPAdes) (version 2) | ecosystem: Environmental > Aquatic > Freshwater > Ice > Glacier...
TCCGAAGCATTATCTCCTGCGCCCGTAAACAGTCGTTGAAAATAGTCCGAACTCTCGCGGATTTGATCAAATCCCCTTTGAGCCTAGGAAAAAACCTCGTCGACACTAATCGGACCTGAATAGTTACATCCGGAAAGCCATCCAATTCGAATTCGCCGAAGTCATGTATCGCAATATCGAAATCCGGATGTTGAATCCTTGAGAACACAAAAAGCGTCCCCCCCATTCCAGCCGGGCTAAGGCCGCGTCAGGTGGAAGAAGCGGCGCGGACCGGAGATCGGCTCCGTCACCTGCAGGCGATTGCGCTCCTGCACCGGAACCGTCGCCGCCGGAATGAAGCCACTGAGATCTGATGACGTCTTCAGATTCCACGGAACGGGACTTACCGGCCACGACAAGGTAACATTTGCACCATCATCCTCGATCTTGAGTTCTGCCTTCAACCACTTCGCGTAGAGGTAATCTTCCACCAGTCGACGTTCACTTGGGAGTAACACTCGATCGTAAACAATCAGCTCCGCAAGATCACCCGTGAAGAAGCCGCGTTGATCCGTGAGTGAAGCATCCGCACCCAGGCGAATGTTCAGACTGTCAGTATCGCTCGTATTCCCAGGTGTCTGAAATCCGAAAGCTTCAGTTAAAAAAGCCCTATCTCCATATAGGCGAAGTGCTCCCTCAAAGTAATCAAATTCACCGGCGTAAATCGAGAACGCATCGAATTCAACCTGCCCTCCGTTGATGCGCTGGTAAGGATCGGTGTCGAGCCTTCGTCCGGCCAACCCCGCATCACCGCTTCCACCGATGCTCGCCCCAAACCCATCGAAAAAATTGAAGCCCGCCCGCGTCCCCGCCGAGGTTGTTCCCGAGGAAACCATAAAGACTCGATGGGCCTGCGCTCCGGCCGCCTGCGTGGGCCTGGCCACCGCAAAAATCGTTGCACCGGTGGTGTTGCGCAGCATCCCAAAGGCAGCCGAGTCCACATCCATAAAATCGTTCCCATCGAAGTTGACTATCGTCAACCCATTGAGACCTACCGCAGAAACGGATGGCGTCTGCACCGCAACCGCCTGGCTCGCGCTAGCATTAAGTGCACTGGATTTATCCACCCACTGCGTCCCCCCGAGAAACCCCCCACCCGTCACGAAGTCCCCATCCACATCGCTGCCATCCAACCACAAAACATTCCCCGTGATCGCTCGCGGATCGCTCAAGAGAAGTTCGACTTCAGTATCGGTGAAAAGCAGAAAGAGCGACCCAGTTCCGCCTGCCCCTCCGCCCGCTGCAAGGCACTGCGTTCCATCGTCAGCCAGATCTCCCAAAATTGCCAAAGTCCTGCCAAATCGCCCGTTGTTCGGCAGAGTGAATGGAATCAACCCCGAAGGCTCACTGATCCGAACTTCAGTCTTCACCGTCCCGTCGCTGTTTAGAAAGAGATAATAGATCTCCCCAAGATTGGTTCCTCCGGCGTCGCTTTGATTGGCTGAAGTGATCACGTCCGGCACGCCGTCACCATCGAGGTCCCCGGGCCCTGTCGTCGCATGGCCAAAGTTATCGTCCACGTTCAACGTCGCCTGCAAACCACCCAATCCCTGCCCAATCTTCTGCTTCTCCTTCACCGTGAAATCAGCATTGAGCCGCAGAATCCACAGCGCCCCACGGCCACCGTCCGATTGGAAAGCCGCCACCGCGATATCGAGATTTCCATCGCCATCGATGTCTCCAAGAGGCGTGATGTCACGCCCACTGAATCGATCCTCATTTGCCAACCCAGTTCCAAATCCACCGGACAACGAGCTAATCTTGACCGTCTGACCTGTCATCGCCGTCCCGTCGGGATTCAAGCGCAGGATAAAGACCGCGCCCCGGTTGTTTCCACCATCGCCGTCGTTCGCGTTCGAAACCGCTAAGGTCGGCACCCCGTCGATGATCCCAAGGCTCGTCGCAGACTCTCCGAAAAAGTCAGTCGTCTGCAAAGTGTGACCGAGGTTCCCACTACTATTGCTGATCGCCTGTGATGCTTTGACGGTTCCATCGCGATTGAGAAAAAGAATAAAGAGCGCGCCACCATCATTCGTCGGCCCACCCCGTCGTGCTCCCACGGCAATATCCTGCACACTATCCCCATCCAGATCCCCCACCGTCGTGACCGCGTAGCCAAAAAACTGGCTCGCCGTAAGCGTCACGCCCGCCGCCGTCAATCCGCCCGAGGTCGAGGAAATCTTCGTGAACCCCTTAACCGAACCATCGGAATTCATAAACAGAACGTAGACCGCGCCCGCGTCGGTCGTTCCGTCATCATCTGACCGAGCTCCCACGAGAAAGTCTGGAACTCCATCGAGATCGAGATCACCAAGCGGATTAAAATCGCGGCCAAAACGATCTCCACTGTCGAGTTGTCCAACCAACACCGGATCCGTCGAATCGATGATGTAGAAATCGCTAATCGCAGGAGCTGACTGCGCGAAGGTCCGCATCGCCATTCCAAGGAAGGGCACTGCCAACAAGAAACTCCAATACAGAAGACGACGTGAGAGATGAATGAAATGGATCATGCTGAATCAAACCCCGTCAATCTTAAGCCCCGATGAAGCCGCATGATTTTCTGCAAAATACTTCGGTTACTCCTAGGAATTTGCTTTTTGAATGAGGCGGTCGAGGGCATCATGCGAGGAGGAGATAGGGGGTTGCGGGGAAGAGGGGCTCAACAAAGAAAGATTCACATGTGACCTGCGGTCAGGCAAGGCATAAAGTGGCAACCAACTGGGCAGGTGGCGGCGATGACCACAAGCTGCTAGGATTTTATGACGTTGCGGAACATCAGGAAGCCGATGTAGATCGCGACAAACCACATGAAGACGGCCAAGGTCCACATGGTCACGGTCCCTTGCAGGAATGTTGGCAACCAGTTGTCGTGGACGTATTCGGCGGCACCGGTCATCACGGTGACGGCGATGATGATGCTGAGTGGAAAGTAGAGAAGACTGAGGACGCCGGGGACGAGGAAGGCGGTCCAGAGTCCTTTGCGGAAGAGGAGGCGCTGGGCTGGCCAGTAGTCCTTGAGACCGATGATCAAGTTGTTCATTCGACCGGATCATCGCGGCAGGGGAAGCCCGCGGCAGTTCCGAGGAGGCTGGGCATATCCGGGATGGGGAATCCGAGATTTACAGCGCTACGGCTGCCCCAGAACACGCCCCAAGTTCGCTGGGCGTGCGGCATGTCGAGCGAGGAGCAGGCTTGGGAGAAGCCGTATCCGAATCCGCTGAAGTCCGAGAGTTGGTAGAACTGAGCGAAGCCGGTTGTTTCCCGTGTGATGTGGCACACCCGGCAGGAGGCCTTGAACATGTCGCTGTAGAGGGCGGGGTCGGCAGCCCATCCGGAGGGGACGTAGCCTTGGTTGTAGGTCAGGGGATTGGCGTTTGGGTCCGGCCCCGCGTACCAGCCCTCAACAACATCCTTGACCGCGATGGTCGGATTGGTCTTGAGCACTCCGGCGTTCATCTTGGCAAGTTCGGTCGGCTGGAGGTCCCACTTCGGGTGGAACGAGTAGGACTCGATGTCGAAGGGGAGGAAACGCGAGCCGAGGTCGGGCGAATCGCCCGCTTTGAAGAAGTTGCCGCCGTGGCAGGTCACGCAGAGGTTGGGAACGCACTTCGGTCCGGCCCCGTCGAGATCGGCACAGTCGAGGAGGGCTCCATTGCTGCCGTAAACGTAGAAGCGCGTGTAGCGCGTCTTTTTCAGCTTTCCGAGATCGGCCCGTGCCGCAAAATCCATGCAGACGGTCGCAACCGAACCCCGGCCGCAACGTGCGTCTTCCAATGCCTTGTAGTTGGTGACCGCGTAGGCCACGTCCGGCAGACCGTCGAATGTGGAGGTGCGGACACGCATGGTCTGCGCCCGGGCGAAACCGAGGTCGCCGAGGTTGTAGTAGTAAGCGGTGGAGTAGTCGTCTGCCGGGACTGAGGGTAGCGGTCCCCCGAAGCGGGCCGGAAGGCCATTCAGCGCCCGCCACGCCTTGAGGGTGGGGGGGGCCTTGATTTGGGCGTAGTAATCAGCCGCATCGACGGAATCATTGATGCCTCCCCGGCTCAGGAAATGATCGGGTGCGGTGATGGAGGTCACGGTGGTGTCGAGAGGGTTCGTCTTCAGGTAGGGCTCACTGTTGGCGAGGGAGACCGGTTCCCAGTGCGGGGCAATAACGGGCGGGATGGCAGGCGGGGTCAGCGGGACGAAGGGTTTGCTGTAGACGAAATCCTTCGTGAAGGACGGGATGAGGGTTGCCGGGTTGGTGGGATCGGTGAAGCGCCGCCCGGGGGCGAGCCTCAGGTCGAGGGCCTTTCAGGCCCTGGCTGATGGTGCGCGGCACGTAGAGGTGTCCGAAACTGTTTTGGCAGAAGCCGTCGATGCGCACCGGGAAATTTGAAAAGCCGACGAGGACTTCGAAGGGGTAGTTGAGGGAGCGATCCGCCTCGACGATGAGTTCGTTGAGAATTTTGTCGCTACCGATCATGAAGAGGCCCTCCGCGCCGAGCGGTATTTCGTAGAGACCGGTTCCAACCTTGGTGGCGTCCCCGGGGCCAGTGCCCCAACGCTCAAAGTAGGCGGTGGTTTCGTCCTGATGATAGCCCTTCAGGGTTGGATCGAGGAGGGGATTGGTGGAAGGAATGCGGAGGGTGGCGGCGGGAGTGGTGGTGAGCACGCCGCCGGTGGGTTTGCGCAAGCTGAACCACACCGCGCCTTCCGCGAAGATCCCGCCGCGATAGGCACCGTCCCGGACTTCCGGGTTGGGAGGCAAGGGATGCTGATTTTTCATGGCGAGGTAGACCATTTCGATGACCACGGTATCGGTGTAGGTTCCGGCGGTGTCCTGTACCGATCCGACGGGAAGAGTGAGCCGGGCGCCGGAGGGATGGTTGATGACAATTCCCAGGCCGTCTTGATCGGCATTGTAGGTCGTCGCGGGGACGACCGAGAAGTCCGCTTCGAGCGGGAGCCGGAATTCAAAGGGCCAGAGGAAGGGCATGTGTCCGGGTTTGTCGACTCGGACGATGTAAGGGGCGGCGGTGGACGGGTGCACCCCGACTTGGAAAAAGCCGTTCGGCTGACTGGTGCTGCCGGGAAGCGGGGAGGCCCCGACCGAACGGCTAAGCGTGATGGTGGCCGGCGTGGCCGGGTTCAGTTCATTCGGCAGCGCGGGGTCCCACACTGTGGCCACTCCCGACCAGCAGTTGGGGTTGAAGAGGAGCGGCTCGAACGGGAGGTCGATTGCCGGGAGTCCGAGAAGTGACAGGCAGGTCGGCAGGAAGCGAATCCGAGCCATCCCGCTGTCCTGAGCGTCTGCGAGTCCAGGTTCAGGTGGTCCGGACGGCTGGTCGAAGGTGAAGGACGGGGACGGGTCGGTGGACAATTGAGTTTGCCCGTTGAATTCCGCGATCCAATGCGGCTCCTCGGTGAGGGCGTCAGGGTTGTCGACCTCCGCCACGAATGTCACTGGAACTCCGGGCGCAATGCACTGCACCTCGTGCCCGTTTTGGAAGGCGGTGATCCGGTGCGCTCTGGGGAGGATCTCGGTGAATTGGATATCCACTGGCCGCAGTCCGGCCCCTTCGGCCGGTTGCTGGATGACCGCGACGGCTTGGAGTTGTTTGAAGGTTACGGTCACCGTGATGGGATAGTCGGGCGGGATGTCGGTCAGGGCGAACGCTCCGTGCCGGTCCGGATCGACCGTCAAGCGGCTCCCGCTGGCAAAGTCGATGACGGTCACCGGCCGTTCGTGGATGCCAAATTCGGGAAGATCGAACCGTGGAGGGCTGCCATCCGAGTGGCGCACCTTTCCGAGCAGGGTGCGGTTCGCGGTGGGGGGCTGGGGACCAAAGGTGAGTTGCAGGGGGGCGATCACGGTGCCTTCCTCCGTCACGGTGACCGGCGTGGCCAGACCTCCGGCCTGCCCGTTGTATTGGTAGCTCAGGTTGTAGTTTCCCACGGGCACATCGGGGATGCGGAAGTTGCCATTGGAGTCGGCGGTTCCTTCGAACGCTTGCGCAACGGAATTGTTCAGGGCTTGCAGGGAGATGACGGCACCCTCTGCGATGACCTCGAAGAGATCTTCGAGTTGGGTGGTGAAGGATTGCACGGCGAGTCCGCTGACCGTTCCGACCGGACCCGTGACGGCCTCCACGGGCACAGCCACCGCTCCTTCGCCGCTGGCGTTTAATCCGACAACGCTGACAAAGACCTTGTCGCCCGGATTCAACGCGGCCACGTAGAAACAATTTACTAACAAGATCGAGTAGGATGCGGTGTGGTCGCCAGGACCCACTCCGGGGCCCGTCCCGACGTAGACGGTGTAGGACGCGGCGTCGGGTGTGGAATCCCATTCGATCCGGATTCCGCCGTCGCGTTGGGCGACGCGGAGGTTTGGCGGCGCTACGGGCGGTCCGGCCGCTTCGAGACGAAAGAATGCCTTCGGGGACGGCAGGCCCAGCTGTGCCTCCCACCGTCCGTCTTCGGTCAAGGAAGGAGCGGGTGTGCCAGTCCATCCCATTGGATCGTTGAGGTTGAAGGATTGCGTCAGGGTTGTTCCTCCGGTGGCGGCATCCCAATGGGCCGAGACATTTCCGTCGGCGACTTCGAGTCCGAGGTCCTGGGCGACGACGAACGGCGTGATTGAGATGAGGGCCAAAGCGACACTGAGGATGACACCTAGAATTCTTTGCGGTTGGTTAGTGCTCATGGAGTGCTTGGTTGTGATCCATCGGATGATGAACTCCCGACTATGACCGTCCCGATGCTCGCTGAAAGATTATTTTATATTAATTGGGATGTGGCGGGCTGCTAGGATTTTGCTTTTCGGCGAGGCCCCTGAGCCAGCCGTTGGGCCGGATCGGAGGGCGGGGAAAAGGGGGTTGATTCCGCTGATTTTCAATCGGTTATGGCGCAAAGTTGACGCGAATAGCCTGATTCCAAACGGTTTGTCACTTGACGCCCTTGCGCGTATTTGCACTCCTTAGGAGAGATGAGAGAGATGAAAGGACGGACGATGGGGCTTGTGCGATGCACGGTTGTGTTTGGGCTGGTGTTGGCAAGCGCGGTGGCAGCGATCGGCGGTACGGACATGGACCTGGCCGGGGAATGGTCGTTCCGGCTGGACCCGGACGATGCGGGCGTCGGTGAGCAGTGGTTCGCGAAGCCGCTCCCCGACAAGATCAAGCTGCCCGGATCGCTTCAGGAACAGGGCCGAGGCCACGACGTGAGTCTCCAGACGGTGACTATCGACAGCGATCCCCGCTACGCGCCGTACCGGAAGCCCGGCAACATCAAGGACCCCGTCTGGCTTCAGCCGGAGAAGCACTACGTGGGTGCCGCGTGGTACCAGCGTGCGATGCAATTGCCCGACGCGATGTTAGGCAAGCGTCTCGTGCTCTCCCTGGAACGTTGTCACTGGGAGACCACCGTGTGGATCAACGGGATAAAAATCGGTTCGCAGAACAGCCTCTCCACACCGCACGAGTACGACCTGACGCAGGCGCTGACCCCGGCCCCCGGGAGTCGGACACCACACACACTGACGATACGGGTGGACAACCGCATAATCGTCAACGTGGGTAGCGCGCACAGTGTCGGTAATCCGAGCAACTGGAACGGCATCGTAGGCGGCATTCGCCTACACGTCACGGATCGCGTGTGGGTCGACGACGTGCTGGTCTACCCGGACGTCAAAACGCGTTCGGCCCGTGTGGTCGTCACCATTGGCAACGCCACGAAGGGGGCCGGAAGCGGCACGTTGCGCATAACGGCGACCTGCACCAACACAAAGCGGAAACACAGTCCGCCTCCCCTGGAAGTCCCCGTGCGCTGGGAGGCCGGCAACGGTCGCGCGGAGTTCACCTACCCGCTGGGCGACGACGCGCAACCGTGGGACGAGTTCTCCCCCGCGCTCTACCGAATGGATGTCCAACTGAGCGCGAGAGAGAAGGAATCCTCCTTCCGCGATGCCCGCGCCGTCATCTTCGGCCTCCGGAACATCGCGACGGAGGGCACGCAATTCGTCCTGAACGGGCACAAGGTGTTCCTGCGCGGAACACTCGAGTGCGGCACCTTCCCGAAGACAGGCTACCCCGCCACCGACGTCGATTCGTGGAAGCGCATCATCAGCATCTGCAAGGCGCACGGTCTGAACCACATGCGGTTCCACTCCTGGTGCCCACCCGAAGCCGCGTTCACGGCGGCGGACGAACTCGGCTTCTACTTCCAGGTCGAAGCTGCCTGTTGGGCGCACATCGGCGACGGCAAACCGATCGATGGTTGGATCTACGAGGAATCCGACCGCATTCTGCGTGCGTACGGGAACCATCCGTCATTCGTGCTGATGGCCCACGGCAATGAGCCCCGTGGCCGGGAACGCGGCGCGCTGTTCCTGGAGCCCTGGGTAAAGCACTTCCGGCAGAAGGACCCGAGACGGCTGTACGCAGGGGGTTCGGGATGGCCATCCGTCAAGGGAGCCGACTATCACGTCACATTCTGGAAATTTCGGATGCACGGCGGCCAGTTCAACTGGAAAGGCTTCAACAGCAATCCGCCAGAGACAACACGCGATCACCGGGGCCGCGTGGGAATTTACGACGTTCCGACCATCAGCCATGAGCCGGGACAGTGGTGTGCGTTCCCGAATCTGGCCGAGATCCCGAAGTACACGGGCCTTCTGAAAGCACGGAACTTCGAGATCGTCCGCGACTTCCTGCAGGAGAAAGGAATGCTCCCGCAGGCGCACGATTTCCTGATGGCGTCGGGGAAGGCCCAGGCGCTTCTCTACAAGCAGGAGATCGAAGCGTTTCTGCGGACGCCCGGGGTGGGCGGGTTCCAGCTTCTCGGTCTCAACGACTACCCGGCCTCGGCGCTGGTCGGTGTGCTCGATCTCTTCTGGGACTCCAAGGGCTACGTCACTGCAGAAGAGCACCGGCGCTACTGCGGACCGGTGGTGCCGCTGGCTCGCATGGCGAAACGGGTCTGGCTACAGGGGGAAACGTTCGCGGCAGAGGTGGAGGTCTGCCAGTTCGGGCCGGACGACCTGAAGGACGCCACGGTCCGCTGGGCGTTGCTGGATCGCACGGCACGCGAAGTCGCATCGGGCCAGTGGCCGAAGTGCGATCTGCTGCAGGGCGGGCTGCGACCGGTGGGAAAGATCGAGTCGCCGTTGACCACATTGGAAACGCCCGCCAAGCTTACGCTGCGCGTATGGGTTCAGGACACGCCGTGGCAGAACTCGTGGGATCTCTGGGTTTACCCGCCGCGCACCGACACGACGGTGCCGGAGAGCGTGCGGGTCGCCGAAACGCTGGACGAGCCCACCGTGGCGCATCTCCAGTCCGGCGGTCGCGTGCTGCTGCTGCCGTCACCCGGCGCCATCAAGGGAAACACGCACGGCTCTTTCGCGTCCGTCTTCTGGAGTAAGGCACCAGGGGGGGCAGGGTTCTCCCAACTGTCGACTCACACGCTCGGAATCCTGTGCGATCCGAAGCACGCCGCCCTGGCGGCGTTCCCGACCGACTCCCACCTGAACTGGCAGTGGTGGGATCTCATGCTACGCGGCAAGCCCGTCGTGATGGATAACCTGCCCCGCGGCCTCTCCCCCATCGTTCAGGTCATTGACGACTGTAACACGTGCCGCAAGCTGGGGCTCGTCTTCGAGGCCCGCGTGGGCAAAGGCAGGCTTCTGATGTGCGCCATCGATCTGCAGCAGGATTTGGATAAACGACCCGTCGCACGGCAGATGCGGCATTCGCTACTGCAGTACGCCGCCGGCGACGCATTCGCGCCGCAGGTCGAGGTCAGCGTCGACGCCCTCCGCGCGCTTCTCAAGTAGCCGTCCACGCGTCGGTAGATGGAGCCCGCGTCGGGCCGTCGTCGTAACTACACAGCTAGGTCAGGAAAGGGGGCCAGGGCGTTTTCTTGGCTGGCCTATTCTTGGCAGGGGGGTGCAGTTTTGATGATTTTCACCGATTTTTCGCGATAAGGTGAATTAAGGGACAGACCATCTAACTGGTGAGTACGCAGTTCGTCTTGGGGTTATCAACCGGCGGATCTTGAATTTTCGGCCCTTTCGGAATCGATGTTGCCCAGCACGAATTTTCTCCAACTTGTCGAAACGGGGCCTCGGCAGAGAAAATCAGGAAGGCTGTTTTTCAAGGCATCCGAGACAATCATTTCGGAAGGCAGGACACCGGGCCGGATGGTCCTGATCCAGGAACCGAAATGGGCCCAGACGAGCTTC
>Ga0209702_10010078_pt1 | contig 10266 bp, 7 predicted proteins | sample FRY01_FD_187210 | JGI IMG/M metagenome (GOLD analysis project Ga0209702, IMG submission 187210) | Freshwater microbial communities from Lake Fryxell liftoff mats and glacier meltwater in Antarctica - FRY-01 (SPAdes) (version 2) | ecosystem: Environmental > Aquatic > Freshwater > Ice > Glacier...
TAGACTGAACGGTTACAAGGGCGAATTGCGAATTGCGTAATTTGTAGTGAAGCGGAGCTGTCAGCCAAAGTTGTCGTGGCACGTGAGAAACGAGAAGCGTGAGATCGACCGTCGATCTCACGCTTCTCGTTTCACGGTAACTACCTACCCCCTCCCAGCCTCCCCCATTCTGGGGGAGGAGCCGATCCAGTTCCCTCCCCAGAATGGGGAGGGCTAGGGTGGGGTGGCTTGGTAGTTACGTTTCACGCTTCTTCGGCTGTTAGTTCAGAGGGCGAGAAGAGCGAGGAGTTTTGACCAGCCACTGTCCACAGTTTTCTCGATTTCTTCGAGGGTACGGAGATAAGCCGAGCGGGGCTGGTTGAAGGGATCATCCAAATCCTGATGGACGCCGATCAGTTCGCTGAGGAGAACGACTTTGTAGAGGTTTTCGGGGGAGCGGTGAAAGAGACCGAGCCGATGCTGTTCGGTTGCCACCAGGATCAAGTCAGCGCGGCGGATGTCGGAGAAGATAAGTTCATGGGCGTGACGCTCGTGTACGGGCAGCGCCCGGCTCTCCAGCAGGTCCAGCACAACCGGATCGACCGGCGTGCCTTCCCTCGCCAATAGGCCAGCGGAGATGACCGCGATTTGTCCGTTGAGTGCCTTTACCTCAATGCGGTGGCGCAGCACAGAAGTAAGCATAGGCGAACGGCAGCGGTTGGCGGTGCAGATGGTGAGTATTGTACGGGTAGAAATGGTCATAGTATCGGATGCAGAAGAACAGGGATTGCAGAATTTACGGATTTGCTTGTTCCCATCGCTCCGCGTCACCCTTTTTTGTATCTTCTCAATAAGTAGGGGCACGAGGTGGGGCGCGACGAAAATGGCAAGCGAAGACGAGATATCCATCCGCCCCACCTCATGTCCGTACACAGTATCGCCCCGAATTATTGAGAAGATACCCTTTTTTGTTGTTATCCGTTCCCCAGATATATCTTTTGTTCTGAAAACGTAACTGCCAAGCCACCCCCTCCCAACCTCCCCCAGATTGGGGGAGGAGCTGAATCGCCGCCAAGCGAATGGCCGGTGACCCTGGATTGTTCCCTCCCCAGTCTGGGGAGGGCTAGGGTGGGGTTGGTAATTACCTGAAAACAAGGATACGGATACAATCGGCGCAAATCAGTTGTTTCCGCGTCCATCTGCGTCCTCACTTTTGTCTACCGAATCCAGATCGGGTCCCAATCGTTATATTCGTTGTTGCTCAAATTGTGTTGGTCAGTGCCGTCGGCGTTCATCAGCCAAAGCTGGCGTCGCCCGCTCTCCCGGTTCGACCAGAAGACGATCTGCTGTCCATCAGGCGACCAACTCGGATGTTTGTCCCATTCCCAGACATTATACGTCAAGCGCACAGACTGCGCGCCGTCTGGCGTCACCAGATAGATTTCGTCGTTGCCCGGATCGGTTGTGACAAAGGCAATCTGGTCGCCCAGCGGTGACCAGGCGGGATCGTAGCTTGTGCCAGCAAAGTTTGTGATCTGTTTGGTGTCGCCATATTCATAGGAATGGATTTTGATCTGCAAAATACGGGCCGGATCGGGCGCGACGAGCGCGCGCCATTTGCCATCGGGCGAGAGGTCGAGGTTCTCCTGGGCCAATGCATAGGGCCACTGTTGGGTCATACTGTAGACCAGTCCGGTTGATCGGTCCAGCGCGTAGGTTTCCTGTTTGCCGCTCCGATCAGAAAAGAAGAGAATCAGGCCGCGCAATTGGGCTGGAATGGCATCCGGCGTGCGTGCCGTGGGGATGGGCGTGGGTGTAGGGGTGAAATAGCTGACCGGAATTAGCAGGGAGATGGGTGTGGCCGTTACCTGATTGATGGGCGTGGGCGTGGGCGTTCCGGTGAGAAGAAACTGGACAGTTGCCTGGGCGATAAGTACCTGCACGGTAGCTACATTGGCAGCCTGGGGTGTGGCCGTTACAACAATAAAACGGGGCGTGGGTGTGATGATGCGATGGGGGTCTGGCAGGGGTGTTGGCGTACCCACCCGCTCGGCTTCGGCGGTCAAGGCGACCAGTTGGGCGGCCAACGTCATCACATTTTCCGGCGTGACAGTTGCCACAATCTCGATGGGTGTTGGCGTGGGCGTGGCGGTGGCATAACGTTCCGGGAGCGGGGTTGCTGTGCCAGTGGTCATCGCTTGGGCCGTGGCTATTTTGAGATTGGCAATGGCTGTGCCCAGATTTTCCGGGATATCTGTGGAGATCAGAATGGGAAGAGGCGTGCCCTGGCTGTCGTTCCAAAAGTCCTGGTGCAGAGCAGCGTCGGGGGCGATGACCACCAGGTTGAAGGGTGTCGGCGTCGGCGTGCCTATAACCGTCGCATTAACCGTAGCTTCTGCCATTTGCGCTGCGGCAGTCAGTACACTGGCAGGCGTGGCTGTGGCTGTGACGACCAAAGGTGTGGGCGTGGCTTCCAGGGGACCGGTGAGAAGCAGCATATGGGGTGGATTGCCGTGGCTGCCTGCGCCGTTGCCGCCGTCAAAGCCAAAGAGTGAATCGTTTTCGTCAGGCCCGCGCACCCGAACTGTGACCCAGCGCTTTTGATAGCGCAGCCCATTGAGCAGTTGTATGGCGTCGGATGACAAAGGGATGTGAACAGCCTGATCGACAGCCAGATCAGCCTCGCCTAACTGGGCAAGCGTCACTTCGGCGGCGGCCTCATCCAGCAGTGAGTAGTCGGGCTGCAACCAAAAGCTCCGGTCATCGCCCAGAATATCGACTGTCCACACGCCGTTTTGCGCGGTCTGATGTTCATCGGCGAGACCCACCAGCACCAATTCCCCGGATAAAACAGGGCCATAACCTTCTATAACCGAGAGGTCGAAATTCACTGCACCAATATACCGGATGGATTCGTATACGCCAGCATAAATCGTATAGTCGGGAAAACTGACAGTCGTGTTGCCCTCGGCGTCCCGGCTCACCCAACCGGCGCGTTGGGGATAAGCTGGCACTTCCACCAACGGATCGTCACCGAGAAGGAGGGGAGGGGCGTCGGTGGTCGTCGATGGAGCGAGCGGAGCAGGTGGTGTGGACGTGGGGGTGGCCGCTGGGCCGGTCAGCGCGCCGGTCAACGGGGGGAGGGGGGAAACGGCGACAGGGCCATTTTCCGGGGCCAGCCCCCGGGCTTCGGTCGCCAAGAGCGGAGGCTCGACGATCTGCTGATCCGGCTGGGCTACCAGCGCAAAATAGAGGAGAACCGCGGCTGTCCCCGCCAGAACGATCCCAATTAGAATTTGGATCGCGCGTCCAATACCCGTCGAGCCGCCCATTATTGTGCTGATCCGTATTGTGCTGATCCGTATTGTGCTGATCCGTTGACCGAAGGGGTGGGCAGGGGGTTGGGCAGGGGGTTGGGCAGGGGCGAACCCACCAGGGACCAGAGCATTTCCAGCGCGGCGGTCTCATCGCCAGCCGCTACGAATTTACGAAAATGGCTGATCGACCATTCGGAATCGAAAGCTGCGGGGGGCGATGCGTTTACACGCACGATAGAGGGTTCGTTGGTCGCTTCCCGCTCTTCCCCCCGACCCACCAACTGCTCCGACAGCTTCTCGCCAGGGCCGATGCCCGTAAAGACGATGGGGATATCGACTTGCGGGCGCAGCCCGCGCAGACGCATCATCCGGTGGGCCAGATCGAGAATTGCGACTTCTTCTCCCATTTCCAGCATAAAAAGGTCCTGCCCGCGGGTCAGCGAGTCGGCCAACAGGACCAGACTGACAGCCTCGCTTGTGCTCATAAAAAAGCGGCGCATGCGGGGATCGGAGATTGTCACCGGGCCGCCTGCGGCAATCTGCCGTTCAAATGTGGGCACAACGCTGCCCCGGCTGCCCAACACATTGCCAAAGCGCACCGCGGCCGAGAGCATCTGTTTGTCCCCGGTCGCGAGCACAAGCATTTCACAGAGGCGTTTTGTGGCCCCCATCACAGAGGTTGGGTCAGCGGCTTTGTCGCTGGAGATGAGCAAAAAATGCTCTGCTCCGTAGCGCATCCCGGCGCACAGCAGCGTGTGGGTTCCGAGCACATTGGTACGAATCGCCTGCAAGGGGTAGCGCTCCATCCAATAGACGTGCTTATAGGCCGCGGCGTGGAAAATGTGTTGGGGCCGGTACTGTGCAAAGATGCGTTCAATCTCAGCGGTTTGGGTTACGCTGACCAGAATCGAGACCAGCCGCTTATTCTCATCCCCAACCCCAACCCCAACCCCAACCCCATCCTGCCCGGCCAGGGTGGCACGCAATTCCAAACCAATATCATGCAGCCCACTCTCGTTGTTGTCGAGAAGAAGCAGTTGGGCAGGCCCCGCCCGCAAGACCTGGCGGGCCAATTCGCTGCCAATGGAACCGGCAGCCCCCGTAATCAGCACGCGCTGTCCGCGGAGAAGGGCGCAGGCGGGCAAGACATCAACCTGCAAGGGCTGGCGGCCCAACAGATCGTCCAATGTCACCTCGCGCAGAACAGGCAGGGCCACGGACGTTTCCAGGGTGGAGAGGGGATCGGGCAGCAACCGAATCTGCGCCGAGGTCTGCATACAGCGGTCGAGCAAACGGCGCATTTGGTTGCGGGGTATATTATGGATGGCAATGACAATCAGTTCAACTTTGTGGCTGCCTGCAATCTCCACCACCTGCTCGCACCGACCCAGCACGGGCAAGCCGTGGATGATCTTGCCAATTTTCTCCGGGTCGTCGTCCAGAAAGCCGAGCAGGTGATAAGGTTGGCCCGCGGCGTGGGTCTCGATGTGAAAGGCCAGGGCTTGGCCCGATTCGCCCGCGCCCAGAATCAGCGTGGGCGCGCCGTCGGCCAGCAGCCGCAGCAGCGAACTGCGCAAGGCCCAGCGGGTTCCTGAAAAGAGACGCCGCCGGTAGCGAATGGCTGTCATACCGGCAAAGGCGAAAAAGCCGCCAGCCACAACTACGCTATAGGGCAGCGGACGCGGGGTGAGGAAGAGTTCGACAAGGAGAATCGACCCCGTGGCTGCGCAGGCCGCGCCAAAGAGGGGGATCACATCGTGGGCCGCGGCATAGGACCAGTAGCGGCGATAGACGCCCAGCAGATGATTGGCGAGGAGAAAGGCGGCCAGGACGAAGAATGTAAAGAGAAGCCCCGCGGTCAGGTCCAGCTCGGTGGTGAAGGCGCGGCCAAAGAGGGCCAGTACGAAGGCGGCCAGGATAATCGGTATGTCAAAGAGAACCCACGTGCCATAGCCGCGAAAGAGGCGGGTGAGGAGGGGCACTCGATGGGTGAGGTAGCCGGTCAGATAGAAGCGCATAGTTGGGGGATCAGAACAGGGATTGCAGAATTGGTGGATTGTTTTCCGTAAAGGCAGATGTCATCGGTGGGTGGTGATTAGAACAGGGATTGCAGAATTTGCGGATTCGTTTTCCGCGATTCATAAGTAACATCGGGTAAATCTTTAGAACACGAATTTCACGAATGGCACGAATTTTTCTGTGTAATCTGCGTTCATCTGCGAAAATCTGTGTTCAAATACTTTCTTGGCATCACTTACCCGCTTGAACCCCTTTGGCCCTTCGTCAAGCTCAGGACACCGCAGGCTCAGGCGATGTCCTGAGTTTATCGAAGGGACACCGCCGTGCAAATCCATTCAATCCCTTCGACAGGCTCAGGCGATGTCCTGAGTTTATCGAAGGGACACCGCCGTGAAAATCCGTGTCCCTTTTTTTGTCTGGTTCAGAGCAGATCGGTGGCGTCGGTGCTGGGCAGCACAAAAAAGGTGTAGAAGATAATTTGCAGGTCCAGCCGAAAACTCCACCCCTCCACATAGCGTCGATCCGCGCGCAGTTTGTCCCGCATCAGCCGGTTGATATAGAAAGTCTCCCAATCGTCGTCTGCCAGGAGCAATTCTTCATTGCGGTAGCGAATGGAGGCCAGGCTGGTCATCCCCGGTCGCACGGCCAACACAATGCGCTCGTCGGGTGTATAGTGTACCACATAGCGGGGGTCTTCGGGTCGCGGGCCAACCAGACTCATTTCGCCGCGCAACACATTGAGCAATTGGGGGAATTCGTCCAATTTGCTCTTGCGCAGGAAGCGGCCTACGCGGGTGATGCGGTTGTCCGCGGCCCGGGTGATCCCCGGCCCTTCGCTATCGGCGCGCTCGCGCATTGTGCGGAATTTATAAGCCCGGAAAGGCTGTCCAGCGCGTCCGCTGCGAACGGCCCGGTAAAAGATGGGGCCAGGCGAAGTCAGGCGAATCCACAGCGCGACGACACCAAAAATCGGGAGCAGCAGCAACAGACCGGCCAGTGCGAAAAGGATGTCGAAGGCGCGCTTTGTTCTTTGGCTGGCGGGGTAAGAGAGCAGGGGTGAGGCGTGGTGGGAAAGACGTACTTCGTTTTTTGGTTGGGTAATCATTTTTTGTTGCCTTTTCCGGTAGGTTCTGAAAAGAAGGAGACGGATTTGCACGGATAAAATCTACGTAAATCTGTGGTGCAACCGTTCAGCTAGGTGAAAAGAGGGACGCAGATTTTCATGATTTGAATTGATCTGCGCTGATTTTACAGGAATCCATGCGAGAAGTCAGCGCAAATCTTTGTTTCAATCTGTTTGATCTGCGTCCGCTTTTGAAGGTTGAATGGCTACTCTGTAGTTTCTGCGTGGTCTGCGTCCTATCCTCAAGGCGGAAAGGGCGTCTGTTAGTTGGTGCGATGTTCTTCTACGATGTCACAGACGGCCTCGATCACACGTTGCACGTCGTCGTCGGTCATTTTGCTGTAGATGGGCAGGGAGAATACCCGCTGGTATTCGCTGTAGGCAACCGGGAAATCCTGCGGGCGATAGCCGTAGGTTTCCCGGTAATAGGGGTGCAGATGCAGTGGAATAAAGTGAACACTGCATCCGATATCCCGGCGTTTCATCTCGTTCAAAAACTCGTTGCGGTCAATGTCGATCCGCTCCGGGTGGATACGCAGGAGATAGAGATGCCAGGCGTGGCCGATGCCCGGTCGAGCAGTGGGGCACTGGAGTTCCGCCAATTGAGAAAAGGCGGCGTCGTAGCGCTGGGCAATCTCGCAGCGGCGTTGGGCCATTCGCTCCATCTTTGCCAATTGGGCTAACCCCAGGGACGCCGCAATGTCGGTCAGGTTGTATTTGAAGCCCGGCGCGGTAATCTCGTAATACCAGCTTCCCTCGGCGGTGTAGCGCTTCCAGGCGTCCTTGCTGATGCCGTGCAGACTCATCAGCCGGGCGCGCTCGGCTATCTCTGGATTTTCGGTGACAAGCATTCCCCCTTCCCCGGTGGTCAGGGATTTGGTGGCGTAGAAAGAGAAACAGGTGGCGTGTTGCGAGTTGCGAGTTGCGGGTTGCGGATCGACTGTGTCCAGTCTCTGCTCCCCAGTCACTGCCCGCGGTGCGCCAATCAGCTGCCCCTTAAAGCGGGTGGGCAGGGCGTGGGCTGCGTCTTCGATGACGGCCAGCCCGTGCTGGTTGGCGATGGCGTGGATGGCGTCCATTGCGCAGGGATGGCCGGCGATGTGGACGGGCAGGATGGCGCGCACTGCCTTCCCCTGGCGGTTCAGTTCTTCCGTTACCTTTGCTAGCTGGGCCGGATCGATGTTCAGGGTGTCTGGTTCTACATCCACAAAGACAGGCACTGCATCGAAATAACGGATGACTTCGGCGGTGGCGGCAAAGGTGTAGGGCGTAGTGATGACCACTTCCCCGGCACGCAGGCCGATGGCTTCCAATGCCAAGTGCATGGCCGCTGTGGCCGAGTTGACCGCCACGGCGTGGGACGCGCCCAGCCAGGCCGCAAACTCGGCCTCGAAGCGCCGGGTGACAGCGCCGGTGGTGAGCCAGCCGCTGCGCAGGCATTCGGTGACGGCGGTGATTTCGGTTTCGTCGATATCTGGTTGGGCAAAGGGGAGGAATGTCATAGGAAAAAAGAACTAATGAATAGCGAACGGTGAATAGCGAATTGTGAATTGTGAATGAAAGCGTCAGTCCGCGTCGTTTGGCTTGGGTGGCGGATCGGACCAACGACTGGCGAAAGCAAACAACCCCACCAGAAAGCCCAGCCCGTAGCTGATGTGCAGGATGGCGAAGATGAGAGGCAGACGTAGCAGGTGTTGCCAGCCCTGGCGGGCGGCGATGCGGACTGAAGCGATCAGAACGGCAAGGAGATAGAGGCTGATAGCTGATAGCCAGAGAGTCCAAAAGAGCGGGTGAAGCAGAGCGAGAAGCGGACCCAGCAATAGAACAGCCACAAAGAGCGGTGGCACAAATTGTCGCCACTGCATCTGGCGCGGGTGTTTTTGCAAAACGCGCACTTTCCAGTAGCCGTATTGGTAGTATTGCCGCCAGAGGGAGGCTGGTGTTCCCCGATTTACGTAATGCGACCTGATTTTGGGGCTGAGAAGAATGCGTCCGCCCGCTTTGCGTAACCGGTAGTTGAATTCGTCGTCCTGGTTGCGTATCAGTTCCTCGTCAAAGCCGCCGATGCGCTGAAAGACCTCTTTGGGCCAGGCACCCAAATAGACTGTATCCACCCATTCCTCGGTGTCGGCATAGTGGAAGCGCCCAGAGCCGATGCCAAAGGGAGAACTGGTGGCAATGGCAACCGCTTCACCAAAGGCACTCTGCCCGACAGGCCGCATCCTACCGCCCACATTGTCTGCGCCCGTGCGTTGAAGCGCTTCGACACATTGGCGCACGTAATCGGGTGCAATTTCCGTGTGTCCGTCCACACGCACAATCACATCTCCTTGCGCGTGGGCCAGACCAATGTTCAGCGCGCTGGCGACGATGCGGCGTGGGTTGTCGAGGAGACGAACCGTGAATTGGAAATTGTGAACTGCGAATTGTGAAACGATGTCGCGGGTGCCGTCATCCGACATTCCATCGACGACGAGAATCTGCATCCGATCTGATGGATAGTCCTGGGCCAGGACCGCGGCCAGTGTGCGCTGGATGTGGGCTGCTTCGTTGCGGATGGGGAGGATGATGGTGACGAGGGGCTGTGACGTCAACATCTTTGCCAGGCAGTGGAACGAGCGCGCACCCACTTAGGCTCAAATCGACATTTGGCTTCCTTTGAGATCCGTGCTATGCTATCATCATAAAAAACAGTAACTATACAGGTCTCGGTGCGACGCACTCGCCACACCAGGCTTGTCGTTCCGTTCCCTCCTGGCGAGTGCGTCGCACCTGTACGGTTACAAAAAACAAGGCCAGCGGTCATTGCATGCGATGATTGAGGGGTCAATGTTTCCCTTCGGCGAAAGAGTGCCCAACTGTAGGGCGCGTGCCAGGTGGTTGAATGTCCCTCTGGGGCCACAACCTGGATAGCCGAGGGGGTTTTATTTTTATGGTTCATTTTGTATCTTCTCAATAAAATGGGGTAAACACAGACCTGTCAGGTGCGCCAACAGACTTGTCCCGGTTGGCAAGGCTTCTCAACTGGCGCACCTGACAGGTCGTCCCCCCTGCCTATTGAGAAGATACTTCATTTTCCTCTATGCCCCATAGCGGTACACCTGTACTGTGGGCAATCCCCGCAGGTGATTTTTACCTCTTGTCTCCTTCTCCACAATTCACGAATTTGCTTGCTCCAGGCCGGTCCGTGACCGGTCGCGAGCTGAAATTGTGGTCTACTGATCCTGGAAACGCAGGCAGATCGAGTCGTTCTGCCAACCACTCGCGCACCAGTTGCGAAACAGTGACCTGCCGCCGCTGCGCCTCCTGGTAGAGTGCATACTTCACCGGCCACGTTACCTGCGCTGTGATGCGGGGTGGAAGGAGCTCAATGCCATCTTCAAGCGGACGCGACTCGTCCCATGCCTGGGCAAAATGCTCATCCCACCAAATTGCCTCTTCTTCTACGTTGTCGAACTCAGGAATCTCAATGTTCATGTGAAGTATCTCCTTCAGACCCCGCATCAAAGAGTGCGCGCTCGCGTTGATTGGCGTAATGGGCAGTTACCACCCGATAGTGGCCGGGTTCAGCCATTGGCTGCAGAACAACTGCCAGGATTCTTCGCACCGGCAATACCTCACCCAGCAACAGCAAACGTCCATTCCTGGCCTGTCGGATGATATGCCGATTACCGCAAGCCGAGCGAACCTCTATCTCCTCGATACCGTGCCTGGCTATATGGCGTCGATTGTGCTCATCAAATACGAGGCGACGAATTTTCACTCGATTATATCACACCTCAGTTTGGTCACTTCGTCTTTGGACCAGGACGGCTTCCAGGCTGCGTT
>Ga0209702_10010080_pt1:0-7500 | contig 10265 bp, 7 predicted proteins | sample FRY01_FD_187210 | JGI IMG/M metagenome (GOLD analysis project Ga0209702, IMG submission 187210) | Freshwater microbial communities from Lake Fryxell liftoff mats and glacier meltwater in Antarctica - FRY-01 (SPAdes) (version 2) | ecosystem: Environmental > Aquatic > Freshwater > Ice >...
AAAATCATTCATTGCGAATTGAATTTCAAGAATTACGCACCAATAAAGGAAAAGGAAGAGATAAAGGTGATTGGGCGACTGCAGTTATAGAGTATAATTATAAATCGAATTGGTTTTTTGGAATAATGGATCAGTACAATTATTCTAATCCTGAGAAAGATTTACAGATTCATTATATTATCGGTACGGTTGGGTATGTTCAAGGTTCAACTCGATTTACTGTTTCATACGGTCGACAAAGAGTTGGGTTATTTTGTGTCGGAGGTGTGTGTAGAAATGTTCCAGCTTCAAATGGTTTGACATTCTCGTTTACTCAAAGTTTTTAATTGCATCAAGATTTTATACAAATGATTATAAATTTTATAAAAAAATTTAAAAAGTATCGTGTAGGGTCTGCTCTACTACTACTTTCATTTATTGGAATGAATCTCGTTACTTCTTGCGATAAAGTTAATAACCCTTATCCAGTTCAATATGTGGATGTTGATACTACTTTACTTTCAGGGATTACTTTAAAAGAATATAAAAATACTTTATGGACTGATTTCGTTCAGAATTCAAATACAGTAAGAAATGTGTTAATTGAAGATTATACGGGACATAAATGTGTTAACTGTCCTAATGCTGCTAAGAAGGCACATGAAATTGAATTGGCACATCAAAACAGAGTTTTTGTCGCATCAATTCACGCTGGACCCAATGGTTCTATTGGTTTTCAAGGTGTTTCAGGTACTGTTTTTTCACGCGATTTTACCAATCCAAATGGTTTAGAAATTTCTAAGATTTTAACAGATGGCGGATTTGTTGGGAATCCTTCAGGAACAATTAGTAGAACATCGCATGGAGGGCAAATTTTCCAGAACTATTCAAGTTGGGATAGTTATACTTCTTCAATCCTTTCTCAAAACTCATTAAATGTTAATTTACAAGCGATTACAAATTATTTTCCTGTCACAAGAGGGTTGTTTTTACACACTGAGATTGATGTTAAAGTTGCTACAACAAATGAATTGTTTCAGGTTGTTTATCTAATCGAGGATTCATTAGTTGCTCCCCAAAGTACTCCACAAGATTGGTCTGTTCCTAGTTTAGACAAATATTATGTTCACCATGATATTCATAGAGGATGTCTCGATGGATTAGCAATGGGTAAAAAATTGACTGCAACTAGTAAAAAAGATAAAAACGGAAAGGAAGTAGTAGGAGATAAATATTATTTGAATTACAGCTATAAATTGCCTGAAAGCTATAATCCTGTAAATATGCATTTATTGATTTTTGTATACAATAAATCGACAAATGAAATTTATCAAGTGATCAAAAAGGAGCTTTAGAAGCGCGATAAATCACATCTGTACTAGTATCTTTCCTTCTTATTTTTAATAAATCTAAATAGTTGGATTACTCCCTCTTTTTTGCGTATTTTTGTAGTATATATTCTTGAAAATGGAAATAAATCGCGAAAGTATTTTAGAAGTATTAGGAACTATCATAGAACCTGATTTAAAAAAAGATATCGTTTCATTAAGCTTAGTAGAGCATCTTGCTCACGAAGGTTCAAAAATTGAACTAACGGTAGCAATTTACAATACTGCATTGCATGCTAAAAAGCGCATGCAAGAGGCGATTGATTTTAATCTGAAACGTGTTTTTGGAAGCGAAATTGAGGTAATTTCTACGATTAAAGGGTTGCCACAAAACGAAAAAAACACGCACCGTAAAATACTTCCAGAAGTTAAAAACATTATTGCTATTGCTTCTGGGAAAGGAGGAGTTGGGAAATCTACTATTACAGCAAATTTAGCGGGTGGTTTAGCTAAAGCTGGATATAAAGTGGGAATAATTGATGCAGACATCTATGGTCCATCAATGCCTACTATGTTTGATGTTGTGAAAGAACGTCCATCCATGATTGATGTAGACGGTGTGTCTAAAATCAATCCTGTAATGAGTTACGGATTGAAACTATTATCTATCGGTTTTTTTACTGAGCAAGATAACGCTGTTGTTTGGAGAGGTCCAATGGCTTCTAAAGCTATGTCACAACTTTTTACAGATGCGTATTGGGGAGAATTGGATTATTTATTAATTGATTTGCCTCCAGGTACTGGTGACATTCATTTGTCATTGGTTGGATTAGTTCCTTTGGATGGAGTAGTAATTGTTTCTACACCTCAAGAAGTTGCTTTAGCAGATGCTCGTAGAGGAGTGAATATGTTTCAAATGGATTCTATCAATGTTCCGATTGTTGGAATTGTAGAAAATATGGCTTGGTTCACGCCTGCAGAATTACCAGAAAACAAATACTATTTATTTGGTAAAGATGGAGCGAAAGATTTAGCTGAAAAAATGAATGTACCTTTCTTAGGACATATTCCATTGGTTCAAAGTGTTAGGGAGGCAGGAGATATTGGTCGACCAGCAGTTTTTCAAGATAATACACCTTCTTCAATCGCTTTTGATACATTGGTTACTACATTTATTGAACAAGTGAAGATTGTGAAGAAAACAACATCAATTAAACAATTAGCCGAATGAGTTTAGATAAAGCAAGTTTAGAAATAAAAATTAATAGTGTATTACTAGAACTACGTCCTTTTTTCGAAGCAGATGGTGGAGATATTGAGTTTGTTGAAATAACAGATGAAGGGATTTTGAAAGTTAAGTTAATGGGTGCTTGTAGTGATTGTTCTATGAGTATGATGACGTTGAAATCTGGAGTTGAAGCAGCGGTTAAGAATATTGCACCTGAAATTATTTCTGTTGAAGCGGTTAATTTACCTTCGTTTGTTTAGTTTTTGATACGATGAAACAAAAAAAGCTATCTCATAGAGATAGCTTTTCTTATTTATTCTTAATTCTTAATTCTTATTTCGCTTCAGCATATTTTGCAGCAACAACATCCCAATTAATTACATTGAAAAATGCATTCATGTAGTCTGGACGTCTGTTTTGGTAATGTAGGTAATATGCATGTTCCCATACATCCATTGCTAAAATAGCTGTTCCGTTAGATCCTTCACCCATTAATGGATTGTCTTGATTTGGAGTTGAACAAACTGTTAATTTACCGTCAGCAACGCATAACCAAGCCCATCCTGAACCGAAACGAGTAGCTCCAGCTTTACAAAATTCATCTTTGAAAGCTTCGAAAGAACCAAAAGTAGCATCGATGTCTGCTGCCAAAGCACCTGTTGGTAAACCTCCTTTATTTGGAGCCATTACTTCCCAAAATAAATTGTGATTCCAAAAACCACCACCATTATTTCTAACAGCTGGTTTGTCTTTACAGTTTTGAAGAATTTCTTCTATTGATTTACCTTCTAAATCTGTTCCTGCAATTGCAGCATTCAAATTGGTAATGTATGCTTGGTGATGTTTTGAATGGTGAATTTCCATTGTTCTAGCATCAATGTGTGGCTCTAATGCATCGTATGCATATGGCAATTTTGGTAATTCGAATGACATATTTTAATTTTTTAAACGTTTATATTTTTATTACTCAAAAGTACTTTTTTTGTTCTAAAGAAGTGTTATATAATTATATTTTTTTCTTTTCGTTTATCCTTGGTTTAATTTCCTTACCATTGTTAAAATAGTCGCCAATGCCACAGTTTCTCCTGTCTCATCGTAGACATCAACTAAAAATTTTACAATTCCTTTCGCAATATCTTCTTCTGAACGTTTCTCTTGGTCTACTTTTTCTTTAACAGTAAATCGCACTCCAATTGTTGCTCCTGGATAAACTGGTTTTGTAAAACGTGCATCTTCTAATCCGTAATTTAATAAAACGGGACCTTTTTTAGGGTCAACAAATAATCCAGCAGCTTTTGATAATACGAAATAACCGTGTGCAACTCTTTTTTCAAAAATGGTTCCTTCTAAAGAAGTTGCATCCATGTGTGCATAGAAATTATCTCCTGACACATTCGCGAAATTTACAATATCAGCATCGCTTACTGTGTGTTTATGCGTGAAAACGGTTTCTCCAATTACTAATTCTTCGAAATGTTTTCTGAAAACATGAGGATTTGCTTCTGGCATTTCAGCGCCTACTTGAAATTGTTGTGTAATCTGAGTGATTGTTGTTGGATGTCCTTGAATAGCAGTGCGTTGCATGTAGTGTAGTACTCCACGTTTTCCACCCATCTCTTCACCACCTCCTGCACGTCCTGGCCCACCATGGGTTAACATTGGCATCGGAGAACCGTGACCAGTACTTTCTTTTGCACAGTCTTTATTCAATACTAAAATTCTTCCATGCATTGAAGCTGCGCCAATCACAAATTCAGTTGCTTCTTTGTTGTTTGGTGTTACAATCGATGAAACCAAAGACCCTTTCCCCATTTTCGCTAATATAATTGCATCCTCGATGTTTTTGTAAGGCATAATAGTTGAAACAGGTCCAAATGCCTCAATTTCATGCACATCTGTTTTAGTAAAAGGATCGTCATTTCTAAAAAGGATCGGAGAAAAGAATGCACCTTTGTTTTTATCTGCTCCTGTTACTTCAAATTCATCTAAATTTCCAAAAACAATTTTTTGTGATTTCATTAATAGTTCAACATTCTCTCTAACTCTGTCTACTTGGGAACGAGTTGCTAATGAACCCATTCTAACTCCCTCAACACTTGGGTCTCCAATTTTTGTAGAGGCTAAACGTGCTGCAATTGCTTTTTCAACTTCATCGATTAAATCTTCAGGAACAAAAATTCGTCTAACTGCTGTACATTTTTGACCGGCTTTTACAGTGATTTCTTTTGCTGCTTCTTTAATGAAAAGGTCGAACTCTTCTGTGCCAGGAACAGCGTATTTACCTAGAATTGTTGCATTTAAAGAATCTGCTTCTAAATTAAACGGTACACTTTCTTCGATTAAATGGGGTGAACTTTTTAATTTTTTCCCAGTAAAAGCACTACCTGTAAAGGTTACAACATCTTGATTGGTAACATGATCTATGATCCCACGCCCTAATCCGCACACTAATTGTAAAGCACCTTCAGGTAGTATTTTTGATGCAATGATGTCGCGCACCATTACTTCGGTTAAGAAGCAAGTATATTCTGAAGGTTTAACAACTGCAGGTACACCAGCCATTAAATTCACGGCAATTTTTTCGAGCATTCCCCAAATTGGAAAGTTGAATGCATTTATATGAACAGCAACTCCTTCTTTTGGTACCGTAATATGGTGACCAATAAATGTCCCATTTTTAGATAAAGGCAATGCGTTTCCTTCTACGTAATAAGGTAAATCTGGAAATTGACGTCGCAATGATGCATTTGCAAACAAATTTCCAATACCACCTTCAATATCAATCCAAGAATCAATTCTGGTGGCTCCTGTTAAAGAACTAACAGCATAATATTCATTCTTTTTTTCCATTAAGAACAGTGCCAACGCTTTTAACATTCTCCCTCTTTCTTGGAATGTCATTTTACGTAGTGTGTACCCTCCAGTTGACCGACCGTATTCTAAAATTGCTTTATAGTCAAGTCCAGCACTGGATATTTCACCAATTTTGTCTCCTGTAATTGCATTGAATAAATTGGTTTCAACACCTTCACCATCTATCCATTTTCCTTGTACGTAATTTTGAAACCGTTGCATATATATATTCTTTTTATTTTTTCTAAAACTGTAGAGCTTAAAGATAAGTATTAGTTGGAAATTTCAATGAATACTTGTTTTACTTGGACTAAAATTATTTTGTTTGCTGGTTCTAAATCACTTTTAAAATCCTAAAGTGAATAAAGACTAAATTTTTAAGTGCTCTCAAAGATGTATGATTATTTGACTTTAAAACTGTCTTTATAGAAGTTTTAAAGCTATTTATCTTAATAAAGTATTAATTAAACGATTAAAATACAATTTATTAAATATATATATCTTATTATTGTGTTGCAATGGGAACTAATGATTATAAACTTTTAAATTTCAAGCTTATTGATGAGGTCGATATTGGCTCCGTAATTTATCGTTTGTATGATCGTAATATTTTTCACGCCATTATAAAGAAAGGTGAAAAAGTCACCATGGATATGGCTTTTAAAGGAGTCGAATTTGTTCAAAAAAATGGTGGGGGCAAATATTATAACATCTATGAATTTGATTCTTTTTCAGAAATGGAATCTGAATTGAGAGATTGGGCTTCCCAAACGAATGATGTTAGTTACACCATTGTTGATGCGATTGTAATAAGTAGTTTTGCTCAAAAATTAATTGCTAATTTTTATATTAAATACAACAAACCACCAAGACCAACAAGAGTTTTTACTTCTACTGATAAAGCGGTTGAATGGATTACTTACATTATGCAAAAGTGATGATTTGACATTTTTTACTGTTTTTTCTTATTACTTTTGTCTTTAAAATATCGATTATGGCTGTACTTTCAATTCCTGATTTAAATAAAACGATAACTGATTTAGCAGAAATTCGTATTTTTTTTAATTCTAGAGGTATCTATTTTGATCAATGGAACTGCGACGTTATTTTTGATGACACTGCAACTCAGGAAGAAATACTGATAGCGTATGAAAAAGATTTAAAACCCTTTATGGAAAAAGGGGGTTACTTATCTGCAGATGTTATTTCAATTAATAAATTGACAGAAAATTACGGTGCCATTCGAACCAAATTTTTAGGAGAACATACGCATTCAGAAGATGAAATTCGTTTTTTTGTAGATGGTCAAGGAGTTTTTTGGTTCAATTTACCAAATGATCAGATTTTTAACTTATTATGTGAGAAAGGAGATCTAATTTCTGTGCCAATTGGAACTAAACATTGGTTTGATGCAGGAGAAACAAATCCATTTGTGAAAGCGATTCGTATTTTCAGCAATACAGCAGCGTGGACACCAGAATATACAGGGTCTAAAATTGAGGAGAGGTATTTGTGATTTTTTCACTTCTAAAAAGTCTATTTTTTTTATCACCATTAAGATAAATTTGATGAGTTCAAAAATTTAGCTTCAAAAATAATTCCAGTATTTAATTCTAACTATAGGGTAAAAAATTGATTATCAGTAAGTTAAATATAGTAATATTTATTTTAAACCTTGGTAATTAACTTATTATTAGATAATTCTAAGTTGTTAAAAATTCCAAATCACATGGTTTGTAACTAAGATACTACCATATATTCAATATTATTTGGTGTTACAAAATCGGGATCTATATAGTTATATCAAGCCAATCTTAATCCCAATCAAAATTATAGATACCACGCTAAAAGTTTATTCAAATATGGTTTGGATTTTATTGCAAGCATTTTAATTATATACTAAAATGAATAAAATATGAATAGTTGTGATTTTTGTCATGTAGTAGTTATAATAAATGATTCAATAACAGAAAGTGCAAACACTAAAGTATATTAAAATATTTTAAATAGGACTTTAATTGATAATATTGATTCAAAAACGATTGAAAACGCTTTAAAAAATATAAAAAACTTTAAAATTATTTTCTTTATTTCCATACAGTTAATCAGCGA
>Ga0209702_10010081_pt1 | contig 10265 bp, 11 predicted proteins | sample FRY01_FD_187210 | JGI IMG/M metagenome (GOLD analysis project Ga0209702, IMG submission 187210) | Freshwater microbial communities from Lake Fryxell liftoff mats and glacier meltwater in Antarctica - FRY-01 (SPAdes) (version 2) | ecosystem: Environmental > Aquatic > Freshwater > Ice > Glacier...
CCATGAAAAACGAAAGCGAAAAATGGAAACCCTCAAAAATGCTCTTCCAGAGCCAGAACTCATGGGAAATCCTGATGCGAAAATCACGATTGTTGGTTGGGGAAGTACGAAGATGGAAATCATGGATTTCATAGAAGTTTCAAGTTTTAAGTTTCAAGTTTTAAGTGATTCTGAGCCATCTCAAAACTCTAAACTCAAAACTCTAAACTTTTCTCACGTAAACTATCTCCACTACACCCACATGTGGCCACTGAAAGTAGAAACTATCAAAAAACTCCATAAAAAAGGCAATCGTATCATCGTGATGGAACACAATATGACAGGACAACTCGCGACACTCCTACGAAGTGAATGAATCCGCATTGATGAACAATGGAATAAATACGATGGTCGCAGGTTTTATCGGGAGGAAGTCGAAGCGAAAATCGAAAAATTGAAACCCCGTTCTTTTATAGAAAATATACAATGATTATTCAAGATTTAACACAACCAGAAACCCTTTCTCTGATTGACTCAAGAGAGGAAAACAAACGGCTCAAACATAGTAGCACATCTCCTATGCCAATATTTAGCTTTCACTCGCTAGTAGAAAATACTGATAGGGAATGCAGTGCCGGCATCGATTCCGAGTGAATCATACAAGCAATAGCTATGTACAGATATAGAACTGCAACGGAAAACCTCCATTCAAAAAAAGACTATACTCTCATATCAATAGGTGTAGATAAGTCTCTGCGCGGTAAGTGACTCGGGACAGAACTCCTCGATCATGTACTCACAAAAATGAAACAAAGAGTAGAAATTGTGACGCTCCAGATATCACCGGATGATTCATCGTACAGGGATAGATGGACAGATTTTCTCCATGAAAAATTCAGAAGTCATGGATTAACACTCAGAAATAGAATTTTCTAAAATGGAAAGTAGAGAAAAGTATACTGGATCTATGCCTTTCTTCCTTCTAGTAGATGAAAGTCAGAATAAACTAATTCTGAGAATGTATCGCGGGAATGACGGGAAAACGAGATTTTGCATTCACTATTAAAAGCCTACACTTATTAACAGAGTTCTTAACCTCTCTATTTTATGTTCTATCCTTTTCTCAATTTCGTCGCCTATATATTTATGGTGACACTCAATTATCTCTCTATCAGTCTCCCTCTCGGAGGTATGACGACAGAGCAACTGTCTGATAAGTACGATAACCCTTTTACGCCGATTGGTTTCACCTTTTCTATCTGGAGTATTATCTACACGCTCCTTCTGATTTTTTCTATTATTCCTCTCGTGAATTATTTTCGCTGAAAGGAAAAGAAAAATAAACTCGTCGATAAAAATATTGGTTATCTCTACGCGGTTTCTTGTGCGCTCAATGGTCTCTGGGTTCTCGCATGGCAGTATCAATTCGTCGGGCTGTCAGTACTTATCATGCTCGGACTCCTCGTGACACTCATCCTCATCCATATGGCAATCAGGAAAAATACGACTGGGCTCACACAGAACGATCGCTATATCACCTTTCCTGCTTTTAGCATCTACCTGGGATGGATCTCCGTTGCAACGATTGCAAATATCGCAGCATGGACTGTCAGTATTGATGCAAGTGGTTGGGGAATATCAGCAATTACATGGACGAATGGTTTGGTCGTCATCGCGACCCTCCTAGGAACGATCATGTATGCGAAATACCGTGATGTGTTTTTTAATCTCGTCATCATCTGGGCTCTCTACGGTATCATGTCAAAACGGATGCTCGTAGATCCTATTGAATTTGCTTCAATCATCACGACGACACAAATCTGTATGGCATTCCTCGTGGGGATAATCACAACTGGGGTTATTCTGAAGAGAAAATAATATGCTGATCAAAATTACCTACTTTGTTCACTCAACAACATGAGATAATGAGAATCATATCTCCTCTTGATGGAGTGACGTAGGTCTTTCAGAGTTAGGAGTAGAGCAGTCACATGAACTTTTTAATACTCTGAAAGATAAAAAATTTGATACAGTTATATGTTCTGATTTATTGCGTGCGAGACAAACAGCTGAAATAGTTTTCCCACATCATCCCTCAATTATCTATGATAAACGCCTCAGAGAATGTAACTATGGTGATCTTAACGGAAAAGCTACAAGTATTGTCGAGCCACTTCAAGAAAAAAATATCAACACACCTTTTTCAAATGGAGAAAGCTATGAAGATGTACACAATAGAATACAGAGCTTGCTTCGTGAGGTTCAAGAAAAATTTAATGGCACATCAATCGCATTTGTGAGCTCAAAAGCTCCTCAAATAGTACTGGATGTCATACTCAGATGAATGACATGGGAAGAAGCCTTTGCATCTGACTGGAGAAAAACGAAAAAATGGCAAGCGTGATGGGAATACATTCTCAATTTCTAATTTATCTCTATGAACTTCGACAAATAATTATGAAAACTTTTTTTATCGTCGCAGCTATTATCTTTGTATTCTGGACCATATGGAGCCTCATCATCTCTCGTGCGGAGCAGATGACCTATACTGTTCTCGAAAAATATGATAAGTATGAGATTCGTCAGTATGACCCCTATATCGCTGCAACCGTCCAAGTAAACGGGAGAGGAAAAACATGACTCAATCAGGGATTTCGCATCCTCGCTGGATATATATTTGGCGGCAATGAGACGAATCAGAGTATTGCTATGACCACTCCTGTCATCACACAAGAAAAACTGAGTGAAACTATAGCTATGACCACTCCTGTACTGGCTCAGGAATGATCTGATACGACTACTATGACATTTAGCATGCCAAAAAAATACACACTAGCGACTCTCCCAAAAGCCCTCGATAGCAGTATCCAATTTGCCGAAATTCCTGCAAAAAAGTTTGCTGTGTACCGTTTTAGCTGGTACTCTACTGAGAAGAGAGTCCGAGCAAAGAAAACAGCATTTGTCGAGCTCCTCAAAAAAGAAAATATCAAAACTCAGGGAGAGCCTATTTACGCAGGATACAATGGCCCTGGAACTATCCCTTTCCTCCTCAGGAATGAGATACTCGTAGAGTTGAGATAATTTTTTTATGATCCTCCACCCTCTCATTATCCACTTCCCTATAGTATTTCTCACGCTCTATTGTGGCATGGAAGTCCTCATGCAATTCGCATGGAAAAATCATCCAACAGCCCTCTTCATCCGGAAATGGTCTCTCTGGTTCGGGACATTAACTGTCTTTCTCGCGATTTTTACAGGAAAACAGGCTCAAGAAGCTCTAGGAAACTTTGCAATTATTCGTTTTCATGAGAGTATCGCTTATGTGGTCAATGTAGTCTTTGTGTGTATCTCAATTATCTACCTCATCGAAGTACCAACGACTCCCCTCACACGGAAATATCTCAGTAAAAATCTCCTAGAAATACTCCCAAAAATTAGTATAACGCTTCAAAGATTTCGCGTGACTCTCATTCTGGCTATCATCGGTTTTCTCTTAATAGCAGCTGTCTGATCAGTCGGTGCGTCTATCAGGAGAGGAACAGATGGCGACCCGATTGCGAGATTTATCATACAGACTTGGGGTGGAAGCGAGCTATATCAATAATCAATACACTCAAACACCATGAATAATACAGCACTCATCACGGGAGCATCGAGTGGGATAGGTCTAGAATTAGCAAGAGTTCATGCTCAAAAAGGGGGCAATCTCGTGTTAGTGGCTCGAAATACAGCAAAACTCGATGCACTAAAAACTGAACTCGAAACAACATGTAAAATACAGGTGTATACTATCGGTAAAGATCTTTCCGCGATAAACGCTGCACGAGAAGTCTTTGACGAGATCAAAAATCAAAATATTCAAATAGATTATCTCATCAACAATGCAGGATTCTGAGATTTTGGAAAGTTTGTAGAGACAGACTGGGAAAAAGAACTCCAGATGATCAATCTCAATATCACTACCTTGACCCAATTTACCAAGCTCTATGGTATCGATATGATGCAGAGGAAAACTGGTAAAATCATGAATGTCGCCTCTACCGCAGCATTTCAGCCTGGGCCGAGAATGTCGGTGTATTTCGCTACAAAGTCATATGTACTCAGTTTCTCAGAAGCGGTGGACAACGAATTCCGAGATTTCGGAGTGACCGTCACAGCACTCTGTCCTGGGCCGACTGAAAGCGGATTTCAGGCTGCAGCCTCTATGGAAACAAGCCCTATGGTGAAAGGCAGAAAACTCCCAACTTCCAGAGAAGTCGCAATATATGGTTATGAAGCTATGATGAATGGTAGGGCAGTCGCAATTCATGGCACCATAAATGCTATCATGGCTCGCTCAATTCGATTTATTCCTCGATCATGGGTCGTGAAATTGATGAGAAAACTGCAGGATTCGTTTTAATAATTACAAAAAAATTACGAATTATTTATGCAGAAATCTATGAAAATCATCTCCAATAACATCCAACAAGCAATAGAAATTTTAGATCAAGACGATATAGTCGCCATCCCCACTGAAACTGTGTATTGACTGGCTGGAAATATCTACAGCGAAAAAGCGATACGCAAAATATTTGAGATCAAACAGAGACCATTTTTTAATCCTCTGATTGTTCATATTCATTCGCTGAAACAATTAGAGACATTGGTGAGCCATGTTCCGCCACTGGCAAAATTATTGGCTGAAACATTTTGGCCATGACCTCTCACGCTCGTCATGAAAAAACAACCCCATATCCCAGATCTGATCACCGCAGGAAAAGACGGTGTAGCGGTCAGAATGCCCAATCATCCTCTCACGCTCAATCTCTTGAAAGAGCTGAGCTATCCCCTTGCGGCACCAAGTGCGAATCCTTTTGGTCGAATAAGCCCCACGAGGGCTGCTCATGTTGATGAGTATTTCGATGATAGCCTCCGCATGATCCTCGATGGTGGAGATTGTACCAATGGTATAGAATCCACGATTATAGGATTTGAGGATGATACGCCTGTACTCTACCGATTGGGGGCTGTTTCACTAGAGGACATCGAAAAAGTCATCGGACAGGTCACCATAAAAAATAAAGAAGAAACATCTCCAAATGCACCTGGAATGCTCGAGCGACACTATGCCCCGAGGACAAAGACTTATCTCACGGAAGATGTAGTGAAGTTTACAGAGAGTTTTCCAGGGAAAAAAATCGGAGTATTACAATTTATATGAAATATTGAAGTTCCAAATGTGACACATCGAGAGATACTCTCAGCGACTTGAGACCTGCACGAAGCTGCATCAAAATTGTATACTGCCCTGCATAATCTCGATGTCCTCTGATTGGATATCATAATTGCTGAAAAAATGCCAGATGTGGGATTAGGAAAATCAATCAACGACAGACTCGAGAGAGCAACAAAAAATATCTAAATATGCTCGATATATTCCAAAATAGACGGCTGGTCATAGCCACCAAGCATGCAAAAGAAAAAGTCATCGCACCTTTGCTCGAAAAAGAACTCGGTGTTGAGTGTTTTACCGATGAGTCCTTTGACACTGATATTCTCGGTACATTTACGGGTGAGGTGGAGAGGAAATCTGATCCGATAAGCACAGCGAGACAGAAATGTCTCATGGCCATGGAAGCAAATGATTGTGATCTCGGAGTCGCCAGTGAATGATCGTTTGGACCGCATCCTTCACTATTTTTTATCGGTTCTGATGAAGAATTCCTCATCTTTATCGACAAAAAAAATGCTCTAGAGATTATAGTGAGAGAACTGAGTACCGCGACGAATTTTAATGGTCAAGAAATACATAATGAAGAGGAATTACTCAAGTTTGCTCACTGAGTGAAGTTTCCCTCCCATGGAATCATTTTACGAAAGGCAAAGGGAGATAAAAAAAATATACATAAGGGAATTACGGAAGAGAGCGAATTAAAAAAAATATTCCACGAAATCCTCAAAAAATATGGCACAGTGTACGCAGAAACAGATATGAGAGCGCTCTACAATCCTACTCGCATGCAGGTTATCAAAAAAGCAGCAAAAAAATTATTAGTCCAAATACAGTCTCTCTGTCCTCAATGTGGTATGCCTTGATTTAGCGTCACGGATGTCGTCAGATGACTGCCTTGTAGTCTCTGCGGACTACCCACTGATTCTGTCTTGAGCTCTATATATACCTGCCAGCATTGCGAATTCACAAAAGAAGAAAAATATCCACAGAAAAAACACACAGAAGACCCCGGACATTGCCAAAATTGCAATCCGTAACGTGAGTGAATTAGAGTATGAAAAAGGTGATTTCTCTCTTGATACCAGATGGTGAAATTATTTCTCAGAGAGTAAGTCTCTGAGCGGTGCGCGGACAAGTGAAGACGCTATGAATCCTGCAAATATTGAAACCACGATCAGTATACCTGCGGTAATCCAGAGAGGCATAGAATCAAACACAAATATATCAAACGAGAAGAGAAAACGATTGAGCCCATATGCCAATGCGTGAGCGATGATATAGGCGACTATACTGGCTATCATAATAATCACAGATATCTCAGTGATAAAGAGTGACACGATAGAGCGGCTCGAGAGACCAAAAGCACGAAACACGAGGACATCACCTCGGCGCTCGTAGAGCGATTGCCCTGTCATCACCATCACGAGCAGGAGTCCGAGAAGAATGCTAGGAATGGAGATGACTTTTACGACTTTTACGAGAGTATCGATGAGACCCGTCACAGTACCGACGATTTTATCCGTACGAATCGGGATGATATTTGGATATTTTTCTCCGAGATTTTTCTCTATCATAGCTATTTCGCTTTCACCTATATCCGCAGTTGCAAAGTAGGAAGCTGGGAATTTCTCCAGGACATCAGATGAGAAAACCAGGAAAAAAAATGGCGTCCCGCTCGATCGATCAGTGGAGCGGATGCTCGTGACTGTTGCTTCGACATTTAATCCCTGTATGAAGACTTTTATAGTATCGCCGATATTGACCCCTCCTATATCCTGGGCAAATGAGCCATCAATAGATACTGAATTCGTGAGATTTTTTGCTCCATGCCACTCACCTTGTATGACTTTTTCTTGTGGTATGAGATTATTGCGGTAGGTCATATTGAATTCTCGTGTCACGCCTGGATCCTGTGACTGCGTCATATCCCGATTATTTACTGTGAGGAGTCTCCCACGGATGATAGGATATTCGTTAAATGTATTTCAGGCTATCTGTCGGACGTCATCGAGCTGACTTTTTGTTATATCCACGAGATAGAGCGCAGGAGCTTTATTGGAAATATTTTGGTTAATATTCGTGGAAATATTGTGTTCGATAGCCGAGATGATAAAAACACCCGTAAATGCCGTCATGATAGATGCGATGATGATAACCGACTCTATTCATCTCCATGAGAGAGATGATGCACTGCTTCTGAGTGTAAATGATAAATTCTCGCGTCTCTGATAACTGAGATGTATAATCGATCTCGCAATCCACATAAAGAGGAGGAAGAGAACGATGAGACCAGTGATACCGTAGATTACTCCAGAAATGCTCGATGAGAGTATGTAGAGGATACTCCCGAGGACGATAGGTATTGGCGTGTAGATGAGTACTTGCGCGAGAGAGGATTTCTGTGCTGAAGACGCTTTTGTCAGAAGCTGCTTTGGTGATACGTCTCTGAGTGAGCGAAAAAATGGCAATGCAGAAGAGACGACCATACTGAGCCCCACAAATCATCCCACAAATACTACTGGCCAAATAGCCCTATGACTGATGGCAACCGAGACATATTTTGAGAAATACGAGAGCAATGTATTGGCTCAGAGTCATCCGAGACCAGCACCGAGTCAGCCCGCTACGAACCCGATCAGCCCGAGTATGCAGAGATAGATGATTTGTATTTGTGCATCCGTGGCTCCAAATGTTTTCAGAAGTGCGATAGCCTTTTGGAAACGTGAGAGTATATAGGTGAGATTTGCTATGATATTGACTGCCACGAGGAAGAGCGCAATCGCTATGACGATACCGATAAAACTGATCACACTTGAGAGCCCGCGAATATAATTATTAGGACCATTGGAAGCATCCTCAAAACGGAGTTTTTTTTCACGTGCATAGTCTCCGAGGAGCGCTCTATTCTCTTGATTGAAGACTTTCAGAGGATTTTCTCGTATAAATACTTTGTAGGAAGTCCGGCTTTTGGTGAGATCGATATCTGTCTTTGCGAGATCGGCTCTCCTCATGATGATTTGTGGAGTAAATGATACACCCGTACTGATAGCGTCTGGTTCCTGGATGATAGTTCCGAGTATCATAAATCTAGTGGAACCGAGCGTCACCGTATCGCCTACAGTGGCTCAGATTTTATCCAGAAAAGATGACTCAGCATAGATACCATCCTCCATCAGTGCAAAACCAGCTGGCGCGGTGACCATCTCTCCGTAGAGCGGAAATCCTGCATCGACTGCTCTGATAGAAGCTGCGGCAGTTGATGTAGTCTGAGCATTGGTGAAGACTGCCTGGACTCCTACTTCTTCGATGATGGTTGCTTTTGCATCATTTTTCAAGGATTGAAAAAGAGCATCACCTATATCAATCGGTCTTGCCCCCGATATCACGACATCGGCTCCTATGAGTGTTTTTCATTCTTCGATGAAATACGTGGAAATACTTCTCGTCAGTGAAAAAGTACCTCCGAAAAGAAATGCCCCCACCACGATACTCAAAAAAGTAAGCATCAAATACTTGGAGCTTCGGCGAAAGAGTATGGAGATAAAATAGCGGATCATAGTTTTATTGTTTGAATTCGACGAGTGCCCCTTCACGGATTTCATAAATCTTGTCCATCTGTCGGGCGATGTTCATGTCATGCGTGATGATCACGAGCGTTTTTTTCTCTTGTTTCACGAGCTTGAGGAGGAGTTCGAGTATTTTTTTACCGTTTGCTGCATCGAGATTCCCAGTCGGCTCATCAGCGAAGATGATATCGCAACCAGATGCCAATACTCGTGCTATCGCGACACGCTGTTGTTCACCTCATGAGAGTGCTCTTGGGAGATTATTCTTCCGATGCTCGAGTCACATAGTTTTAAATATCTCATCAACAGTTTTCGGATTTTTCTCATCGCGAATCGCGAGAGGCAGCATCACATTTTCATAGGCTGTGAAAAACTGCACCAGCTCAAACGACTGAAAAATAATGCCGATTTTTTCATTGCGAAATCGAGCAAATTCTTTTTCTGAAAAATCACTAATAGCTTCCCCGTCGTACAAGACTTCACCACTCGTCGGACGGTCGAGTCCAGACATAATAGAGAGAAGTGTCGATTTCCCAGAACCAGATGGTCAGATAATGGCGATTTTTTCTCCAGCCTCTACCTGGAGTGACACGTCGCGAAGTATCGTAGAGGTCTCCTCTGCTTGCTCGTAGATTTTACTGATATTTTTGAGTGTGATCATAGGGTTTTAATTGATAGGATAGGTGCTGAGATAAAATATATATGAAAAAAGAAAAAGAAACTATACTCATGACATGAAAAAATGAATACTCTGACTCCTCGTGCTCGTGATACTCAGTAGTATCGGATACTACTCTCTTCGAGAGAGCCAAACTCCCAAATCAACACCGATAATACCTCGAAATACTCAGGAAACGATAAAAATCATCGCTTTCGGTGATTCGCTCACGGCTGGATTCGGTGTCAACCTCAGTGACAGCTATCCGAGTATACTCGAAAACACACTCAATACAGATAATATAGGTGGACAAAATTTCACAGTCGTGAATATGGGAGTCTCTGGCGAGACATCGACCGCTGGTCTCGAACGCGTACAATTCGTCACCGCTCAATCTCCCGATATGGTACTTCTGGGACTAGGAGCAAACGATATGCTCAGGAGCACTGACCCGAGCATTACTCGGAAAAATCTCGATACTATCATCGCTCAATTTGTCGAGAAAAAAATCCCAATCGTGCTCCTCGGTATGCAATCAGCCTCGAGCAATGGTGAGAAATACAGAGCTGAATTTGAATCTATCTATCCTGACCTCGCGAAAAAGTATACTATTCCTCTCGTGCCATTTTTCCTCCAGGGCGTCGCACTCGATCCGAGCCTCAATACTGCTGATGGCATCCATCCCAATAGAGCTGGCTATGAAAAAATAATTCGAGAAAACCTCATGCCTGTTCTGAAACCTTTTCTAGAAGAGAAATTTCAAAAATAACATCTCTATCAAATATGCAGTCTATCACCTTCATCACGTGAAATCAGAAAAAAGCAGACTATCTCTCACAGTATCTCG
>Ga0209702_10010084_pt1 | contig 10262 bp, 6 predicted proteins | sample FRY01_FD_187210 | JGI IMG/M metagenome (GOLD analysis project Ga0209702, IMG submission 187210) | Freshwater microbial communities from Lake Fryxell liftoff mats and glacier meltwater in Antarctica - FRY-01 (SPAdes) (version 2) | ecosystem: Environmental > Aquatic > Freshwater > Ice > Glacier...
TTCGAAGGCGGACAAGAAAATCTGCATGCTGGAGGCTCCTTGGGCTGACGATACAGACCAGAATCCAACAGTTCGTCAGACGCAACACCGTCCGCTCAAATCATCAACTCCAAAAGCGATTCCCCTGACCAGTTGCGGGCAGAGTGTGTGCTTGAACGCACCTTTGGGTACAGCATGGTCAGTCGCGATCCTCGCGAGAGCCAAGCGCCGTGAAATGCTTGTGCGCGATGCGATACGTTCGGCGATAAATTCTCGCGGTTCGGTTGCGCAGGTTCATCGCGGCGTAAATCGGCTGTGTCACCTCTGTCACGTCTTCGACAAAACCGAACTGTTCGCTGTCCACCATGCCAAGAGCGGTTTCCGCCAGCACAAAACCTGTTCCGCCGATGGTCGACAGCAGCGAGGCTATGATGCCGCTTTGTCCCGCAGCCAGCGGCGCGCCAAGGAGTTCGGGCAGCATCTGGCGGTGGGATTCTTCGAATGCCGGGGAAAACGCGCCGCGGATGTAGGTGGTGGGGTCGATCTGGTCGCGGGTGCGTGCAGCAGAACTGATAAGGCGATAGCTGATCTCGCCGACAGAGGCGAAATGCAGGTCCGGGTGCGGTTTGGGCGAATACAGGATTGCGAAATCCAGCGCGCCACGCATCAGGTCAGCACACATCTGGGCCGAGTAGTCCGGCTCGATATACAGCGCCACCTGCGGCAGGTTGCGTTTGACCCCCGCCACGAGTTTGCCGATATGCCCGGGCGCGAGATCATTCTGGATGCCAAGGCGCAGCGTGACCGCGGAATTGCCGGACGGGGCCACCGCGCGCTTCGCCTCGGTCCAGTCGGTGCGCAGCATCCTCGCATGGGGTTCGAACCGCAGCCCTTCGGTGGACAGTTCGGTGCCCGCGCGGGACCGCACGAACAGCCGCGCGCCGACGGCCTGTTCCAACGTCACGACGCGGGCAGAAACGGTCGATTGCGTGACCCCCAACCGTTCGGCGGTGCGGTTGAAGCTGCGGGTTTCGACAAGGTCCAGAAAGGTTTCCAGAAGTTCAATCTGCATGGTGTACCGCTCTCTAATCGTTTTTTCAGATCAATAGCCTGAATTCACCCCAATTGAAACCATCCTCACGGCGCGGGATACTGATCGTTGAATGGTGGAGGACAGCATGGCCGATTTGCCGACACAGGCGCGCGTGGTGATCATTGGCGGTGGGGTGGTGGGGGCGTCGGCGCTTTATCATCTGTGCAAAGCGGGCTGGACCGACTGCGTTTTGCTGGAGAAGAACGAGTTGACCGCTGGATCGACCTGGCATGCCGCGGGCAACGTGCCGACCTTCAGTTCCAGTTGGTCTATCATGAACATGCAGCGCTATTCGGCGGATCTTTATCGTGGCCTTGGCGAGGCGGTCGACTATCCGATGAATTACCATGTCACCGGATCGTTGCGGTTGGGTCACAGCAAGGAACGGTTGCAAGAGTTTCGCCGGGTTGTCGGCATGGGACGCTATCAGGGGATGGACCTAGATATTCTGGGCCCGGATGAGATCAGGGGGCGTTATCCCTTTGTGGAAACCCACGATCTGACCGGCGCGCTTTACGACCCCAATGACGGCGATATCGACCCGGCACAGTTGACCCAGGCTCTGGCCAAGGGTGCGCGGCTGATGGGCGCGCATATCGAGCGGTTCTGTCCGGTCGAGGCTGTTCGCCGCGACGGGGACGAGTGGGTGCTGACCACGCCCAAGGGCGAAATTCGCTGTGAAAAGGTAGTGAACGCGGCGGGGTATTATGCCCGTGAGGTTGGCCGGATGTTTGGCCGCCAAGTGCCGATGATGGTGATGAGCCATCAGTACATGCTGTTTGACACGATCCCCGAAATCGCCGCATGGAGTGCCGAGGCCGGCCACAAGTTGCCGCTGCTGCGCGATGTGGATTCAAGCTACTACCTGCGGCAGGAAAAGAACGGCTTTAACCTTGGCCCCTACGAGGCAAACTGCCGGGCGCATTGGGCGACGCCTGACGATCCCTTCCCGCAGGACTTCAGCTTTCAGTTGTTCCCCGACGATCTGGAGCGGCTGGAATGGCACATCGCGGATGCAATGGCGCGAGTGCCGTTGCTGGAAAAGGCCGCACTGACCAAGGTGATCAACGGCCCGATCCCCTATACGCCCGATGGAAACCCGCTGATCGGGCCGATGCCGGGGGTGCCGAATGCCTATGAGGCTTGCGTGTTCACATTTGGCATTTGTCAGGGCGGTGGCGCGGGCAAGGTTCTGGCCGAATGGGTGACCGAAGGCGGAACCGAGTGGGACATGTGGTCGTGCGATCCGCGCCGATTCACCGGGTTCGAGAACGACGCCTATTGCGTGGCCAAGGGCATGGAGGTTTACGGCCACGAATACGGCATGCATTTCCCGATGGCCCGCTGGCCTGCCGCCCCCGATGCCAAACTGTCGCCGGTGCACGACCGGATCAAGGCCCTGGGCGGCGTGACGGCCCCTTACAACGGCTGGGAGCGCGCCGATTGGTTCGCAGCCCCCGGTGACGACACGTCATGGGAGGCGGCGCAGACCTGGGACCGCGCCGGGCCATGGGAGGCGCGGATCGCCGCGGAATGTGCGGCGGTGCGCGACGACGTGGGCGTGCTGGACCTGCCAGGCTTTACCCGTCTGCGGCTGGTTGGCCCCGGCGCGCGGGCGCATCTGGACAGGCTGACCGCCAGCAAGCTGCCGGAACCGGGGCGCATTGGTCTTGCCTATTTCGCCGATGCGCGGGGGCGGATCGTCACCGAAATGACCGTGCTGCCGGTCAGCGACGAGGATATTGGCGTGATCACCGCCTCTGTTGCGCAGTGTCACGACGCGGATCTGTTGCGGCAGGGCCTGCCCGATAGCGTGGTGCTGGAGGATTGGACGGACCGCGTCCATTGCTTCATCGTCACTGGCCCCAAGGCGCGCGACCTGCTGGCGGGGATTGCCGACGCCGACCTGAGCCTGCCGTGGCTGTCGGTCCAGTTTGCGGCCAAGGTTGCGGGCTGCGATGCAGCACTGATCCGCGTGAGTTTCGCAGGCGAACTGGGGTGGGAAGTGCATTGCGACCACGCCAGCGCGCCCGCGATCTATGATGCACTTCTGGCGGGTGGGGCGGTGCCGTTCGGGATGCGGGCGCTGAACAGTTTGCGGATCGAGAAGGGCTACCGCGCGTGGAAGGGTGATCTTTCCACCGATTATACGCTGCTGGAAGGCGGGCTTGAGCGGTTTGTCGACTGGACCAAGGACTTCCCCGGCAAGGCAGCCATTGCAGCGCAAAAGCAGGTCGGGGTGACAAAGCGGTTTGTCAGCCTGAAGGTCGGAGCGGGGCCTTGCGATCCGCCCTATATGTCTAACCTTTGGTCGGATGGTCGGATCGTGGGCGAGGTTACCTCGGCGGCATTCGGTCACCGCGTGGGGCATGTGGTGGCTTTGGGGATGCTGCATTCCGATGTTGCCGTGCGCGGGACTGTGCTGGAGGTCGAGGCATTTGGCGAGCGGCTGTCGGCAGAGGTTATGGGATACGGTGCTGTGTGGGATGCAAAAAACGAGCGCATCCGGGCGTGACAAGCGGCGGACCGGGGGTTTCACACCCCCGGACCCCTGTGGGATATTTATGAACAGATGAATGGCAGGGTCATGGTGGATGTTCCGAAGACCGCGCGGGCGGTGATCATTGGTGGGGGCGTGTCGGGCTGTTCGGTGGCCTATCATCTGGCTAAGGCCGGCTGGACCGACATTGTGTTGCTTGAGCGGCAAAAGCTGACGTCGGGCACCACCTGGCACGCGGCGGGGTTGATCGGGCAATTGCGCGGGTCGGCCAACATGACGCGGTTGGCGAAGTATTCTGCCGATCTTTACGTCAAGCTGGAGGCGGAAACGGGTGTTGCGACGGGGATGCGGCAGGTGGGCAGCATTTCGGTCGCGCTGACTGGCGAGCGGCACGAGGAATTGCTGCGGCAGGCGACGGTTGCGCGGATTTTCGGGGTCGACGTGGCCGAGATTTCGCCGGGCGAGGCCAAGGCGATGTATCCGCATCTGGAGATCGGCGATGTGGTGGGGGCGGTGCATCTGCCGCTTGACGGGCAGTGCGACCCGGCCAATATCGCGATGGCGCTGGCCAAGGGTGCCCGGATGCGCGGTGCGCAGATCTTTGAGGGGGTGAAGGTTGTAGCCGTCACCCAAGCGCAGGGCCGGGTCACCGGGGTGGAGTATGAGACGGGTGGCGAGAGGGGGTCGATTGCCTGCGATGTGGTCGTCAACTGTGGCGGCATGTGGGGGCGCGATCTGGCAGAGGCGAGCGGGGTCACGCTGCCGCTGCATGCCTGCGAGCATTTTTATCTGATCACCGAGCCGATCGCGGGGCTGGGGCATTTGCCGGTGCTGCGGGTGCCGGACGAATGCGCCTATTACAAGTCGGATGCGGGGAAGATGATGGTCGGGGCGTTCGAGCCGGTGGCCAAGCCCTGGGGCATGGCGGGCATTCGGGAGGATTTCTGTTTCGACACGCTGCCCGAGGATTGGGACCATTTTCAGCCGATTCTGGAGCATGCAATGAACCGCCTGCCGCTGTTTCAGACGGCGGGGATTCACACGTTCTTCAACGGGCCGGAAAGTTTTACGCCCGATGATCGTTATTATCTGGGCGAGGCGCCGGAGTTGGGCGGGTATTGGGTTGCAGCCGGGTACAACTCGGTTGGGATCGCGGGATCCGGGGGGGCTGGCATGGCGCTGGCGCATTGGATCACCGAAGGCGAGGCGCCGTTCGATCTGTGGGAGGTCGACATTCGCCGCGCCCAGCCGTTCCAGCGCAACCGCCGCTATCTGAAAGAGCGGGTCAGCGAGACTTTGGGACTGCTTTATGCCGACCATTTCCCGTATCGGCAGATGGCGACGTCGCGCGGTGTGCGGCGCAGCCCGCTGCATGAACATCTCAAAGCGCGGGGGGCTGTGTTCGGCGAGGTGGCGGGCTGGGAGCGGGCGAACTGGTTTGCGAAGCCTGGCCAGGCGGCAGAATATCAGTATTCGTGGAAGCGGCAGAACTGGTTCGACAACGCCCGCGCCGAGCATATGGCGATTCGCACCGGGGCCGGGCTGTTCGACATGACCTCGTTCGGGAAAATCCGGGTCGAGGGGCGCGATGCGGCGGCGTTCCTGAACCGGCTTTGCGCCAACGAGGTCGATGTCAGGGTCGGGCGGATCGTCTACACCCAGATGCTGAACGCAAAGGGTGGGATCGAAAGCGACCTGACCGTTACGCGATTGAGCGAGACGGCGTTCTTGCTGGTGGTGCCGGGGGCGACCTTGCAGCGCGACCTTGCGTGGTTGCGCAAGCACCTGGGCGACGCGTTTGCCGTCATCACCGATGTGACGGCCGCCGAGGCGGTGCTGTGCGTGATGGGGCCGCGCGCACGCGATGTGTTGGGGCGGATCAGCCCGGCAGACCTGTCGAACGCTGCACATCCGTTCGGGACCGCCCGCGAGATCGAGGTGGGCATGGGTCTGGCCCGCGCGCACCGGGTGACTTACGTCGGCGAGTTGGGATGGGAGCTTTATGTGTCGACCGATCAGGCGGCGCATGTGTTCGAGGCGTTGATGGAGGCGGGCGGGGACGGGCTGATGCTGTGCGGCTTGCATACGCTGGACAGTTGCCGGATCGAAAAGGCGTATCGGCATTTCGGACATGACATCACCGACGAGGATCATGTGCTGGAGGCGGGCCTTGGCTTTGCCGTACGCACCCAGAAACCTGATTTCATCGGACGCGACGCAGTGTTGCGCAAGCGCGAGGCCGGACTTTCGCGGCGGTTGGTACAGTTCCGGCTGGCCGATCCCGAGCCTCTGTTGTTTCACAATGAAGGGATCGTTCGGGACGGGCGGATCGTGGGGCCGGTAACCTCGGGGGCTTACGGGCATTATTTGGGAGGCGCGATCGGGTTGGGCTATGTGCCGTGCGCGGGCGAGAGCGAGGCGGATGTGCTGGAATCGGCGTACGAAATCGAAGTTGCGGGGGTGCGGCACGCGGCAGTGGCGTCGCTGATGCCGATGTATGATCCGAAATCGGAACGGGTGCGGGCGTAGGGCGGTCGGAGTGGGGGCCAGCCCCCACACCCCCGGGATATTTTTGAACAGATGAAGGTAGGGGCGGGATGAGCGATATTCTGGACATCGGCGACGTTTGTGAACCCGCACGGGCGCGGGCTGGGCGGTCAGGGGGGCGGTCGGCGCGGGTGGCGCTGCGGTCGGCACCTTTGGCCGATGATGTGCGTCCGGTTCGGGGCGGGATGCGCGGGGGGCTTTACAAACCGCTGAGCGAGGCTGCGGTGCAGCAGATCCACCGCTCGGCGTTGGAGGCGCTGGAGGTGATCGGGCTGAGCCAGGCGCCGCCCTCGGGGGTCGAGGTGATGACGGCAGCCGGGGCCATTCAGGGGAATGATGGGCGGCTGCGGTTTCCGCGCGCGCTGGTCGAGGACATGCTGGCGGTGGCCGCGCGCAACATCACGCTGCATGCGCGCGACCCAAAGCACGATCTGCATCTGTCGGGGTCCAATGTGCATTACGGCACGGCGGGGGCAGCGGTGCATATCGTCGATCCGGTCACGCTCGACTACCGCGAAAGCACGGCGCAGGACCTGTATGACGCGGCGCGGCTGGTCGATAATCTGGACAACATCCACTTTTATCAGCGCACGATGGTGTGCCGCGATGTGATGGACAATCGCGAGATGGACCTGAACACGCTTTATGGTTGCCTTGCGGGCACCACAAAACATGTGGGGACTTCGTTCAGCGATCCAAGCCATGTCGCCGACTGTTTCGACATGCTTTACACTGTTGCGGGGGGTGAGGAAAAATGGCTGGAGCGGCCATTCGTCAGCAATTCAAACTGTTTTGTCGTCCCACCGATGAAGTTTGCCGAAGAAAGCTGCATAACGATGGAGGATTGCATCCGGCGCGGGATGCCGATGCTTCTGTTGTCGGCGGGGCAGGCGGGGGCCACGGCGCCGGCGCCCATCGCGTTGACCATCGTGCAGGCGGTGGCGGAATGTCTGGCGGGCGTGGTCTATGCCAATTCGATCAAGAAGGGCGCGCCGTGTATCTTTGGGACCTGGCCCTTCGTCAGCGACCTGCGAACCGGGGCGATGTCGGGGGGGTCGGCGGAACAGGCGCTGCTGACCGCTGGTTGCGCCCAGATGCACCGGTTCTATGACCTGCCGGGCGGGGCCGCTTCGGGGATTTCCGACTCGAAGTTGCCCGACATGCAGGCCGGATGGGAGCAGGGGATCACCAACTCGCTGGCCGGTCTGGCCGGACTGAACATGTGCTATGAGGCGGTGGGGATGCATGCCAGCTTGCTGGGGTTTTGTCTGGAAAGCCTCGTTCTGGGCGACGATCTGTTGGGGCAGGCGATGCGGCTGGTGCGCGGGATCGACGTGACGCCAGACAGCACCTCGATTGACGCGATGAAACAGGTCTGCCTGGGCGGGCCGGGGCATTACCTTGGATCCGACCAGACGCTGAAGCTGATGCAGACCGAATACATCTATCCGGCGGTCGCCAACCGGATGAGCCCGAAGGAATGGAACGAGGCGGGCAAGCCGCTGCTGCTTGACGCGGCGATCGCGCGGAAGAATAGTATCCTCGCCAAAGCAAAATGCGTGATCGACCCGCAAATCGACGCGGCGATCCGGTCCACCTACAACATCTACTTTCAGTGAGGGTGCCATGATCTCTGCCAACATGACCAAGTTCTACATCAACGGCGCATGGGTCGAGCCGCTGTCCGCGAACCGGATGGGGGTCGAAAACCCGGCGACCGAAGAGATCGTGGCCGAGGTCGCCCTTGGCAACGAGGCGGACGCCGACCGCGCGATCATGGCGGCCCGGGCGGCGTTTGACGGCTGGACGGTGACGCCGGTGGCCGAACGGATCGCCTTGGTCAAGCGCATCCTTGACGTCTACAACAGCCGCTACGAGGACATGGCGATGGCAATGTCCACCGAAATGGGCGCGCCTGTCGAATGGGCGCGCGGCGCACAAGCTTGGGCCGGCCAAGTGCATCTGGAGGCCGCGATCAAGGCCGCCGAGGCAATGACTTGGGAGTATTCGCGCGGCTCCACGCGGATCGTCTATGAGGGCATCGGGGTCTGCGCGCTGATCACGCCGTGGAACTGGCCGATGAACCAGATCGTCTGCAAGGTTGCTCCGGCGCTGTTGGCGGGTTGCACGATGGTCCTGAAGCCGTCCGAAATTGCGCCGCTGTCGGGGGTGCTGTTTGCCGAGGTGTGTCACGCGGCTGGGGTGCCTGCGGGTGTGTTCAATCTGGTTAACGGGGCAGGGCCGGAGGTCGGCGCGCGAATGTCGTCGCACCCGGAAGTGGACATGGTCAGCTTTACCGGATCGACCCGCGCAGGCACAGCGATTGCAGCGGCGGCGGCCCCGACTGTCAAGCGGGTGGCACAGGAATTGGGCGGCAAGTCGGCCAACATCATCCTGCCCTCGGCCGATCTTGCGGCGGCGGTGGCAGGTGGCGTCGAAGGCTGCATGGCCAACACCGGGCAGTCGTGCGACGCGCCTACCCGGATGTTCGTGCCGCGCGACCGCCATGAAGAGGCGTTGGCGATTGCCAGGGAATCTGCCGAGGCGATTGTGCCGGGAGATCCGATGGCAATTGGCACCACGATGGGCCCGCTGATCAGCAAACAGCAGTTCGAAAAGGTGCAGCGGTTGATCCAGGCCGGGATCGACGAGGGGGCTGTCTTGGTCACCGGTGGCACCGGGCGGCCTGCGGGCCTGAACCGAGGGTGGTTCGTCCGGCCCACGGTGTTTGGCGGTGTGACCAATGACATGACCATCTCGAAGGAAGAAATTTTTGGCCCGGTGCTGGCGATCCTGCCCTATGACAGCGTCGATGACGCGGTACGGATGGCCAACGACACGGTCTACGGGCTGGCGGCCTTCATCGCGGGTCCAGTCGAGGATGCACGCCCGGTGGCGCGGCGGTTGCGGGCGGGGACAGTGAACCTGAACTATCCGGAGTGGGACACCAGCGCGCCGTTTGGCGGCTACAAGCAGTCCGGCAACGGCCGCGAATATGCCGATTGGGGCATCCATGACTTTTGCGAGGTCAAGGGCATCGTGGGGTATGGGGAATGATCTACGGCTATATCGGATTGGGCAATCTGGGCGGCCACCTTGCCGCCAGTCTGATCCGTAACGGGTTCGACATGGTGGTCTATGACCGCGACCCCGCCCTGTCGGCGCGGCATTTGGCAATGGGGGCCAAGGTGGCGGGGTCGGCTGCGGAGTTGGCGGGGATGGTGGATCATGTGTTCACCTGCCTGCCCTCGCCGGCTGTTTCGGAACTGGTTCTGGCCGAGATCCTGACCGAGTTGAAACCTGACTCAACATGGATCGAGAATTCCACAATCGGGCGGGACGACATCCTGCGGCTGGGCGGGCTGGCACGGACGGTGGGGATCAAGTTGCTGGAGGCTCCGGTGACGGGGGGTGTGCACCTTGCGGCGCGGGGGGAAATTACCGTGCTGGTCGGGGGAGATACCGACCTGTTCGAGATGCACCGCCTGGCATTGGATGCGATAGGGAACCGGATTTTCCATATGGGTCCGCTTGGGTCTGCGGCGGTGATCAAAGTGATCACCAACATGCTGGCGTTCATCCATCTGGTGGCTGACGGCGAGGCCCTGATGCTGGCCAAGCGGGGGGGGCTTGACCTCAAGACCGCTTGGGAGGCGATCGCGGCCTCGTCCGGCAGCTCGTTCGTGCATGAAACAGAGGGGCAGTTGATCTTGAACGGGTCTTACGACATCGCGTTCACGATGGATCTGGCATTGAAGGACCTTGGCTTTGCCACCGGGTTCGGGCGGGAGTTCGGGGTGCCGCTTGATCTTGCCAGCATGACCCAGCAGACGTTCCTCAAGGGCCGCGCGGCCTATGGGGGCGCTGCGCAGTCGACCCAGATCGTCAAGCTGCTGGAGGATGTTCTGGAGACCGATCTGCGGGCGGACGGATTTCCGGCGCGGCTGGAATAGGGCGATACTTCCGACACAGGTGATTTTTTATCCAATTATACTCCGAGTCTTGCAGAAGCCGAGTTTTGATGTCTTGACGGCTAGGTCTGAAACGATTCAGCTATGCCTATGATCCGCCCCGGCTTTCTTTCCTCAGCAGACCGCATCGAGCTTGAGGCGTGCGTGCGCCGTCAGCGCGAGGACCACGGTA
>Ga0209702_10010087_pt1 | contig 10260 bp, 11 predicted proteins | sample FRY01_FD_187210 | JGI IMG/M metagenome (GOLD analysis project Ga0209702, IMG submission 187210) | Freshwater microbial communities from Lake Fryxell liftoff mats and glacier meltwater in Antarctica - FRY-01 (SPAdes) (version 2) | ecosystem: Environmental > Aquatic > Freshwater > Ice > Glacier...
GACGGCAAGTTACCAGCGATCAGCGCCGCCCGAATCCCGTCCGCCCAAGCCCCGAATGACACAATGTCCGGCGCAAACTGCGTGGTCGTCCACCCCAACCACGCATCGACATTCGCGTCGAACGCAGTTTGCGCCTGCCCCTTGGCCGGGATTGTTCCGACGAATTGCCGAATAACGGGTGCGGTCATAGCGTTTCCACTTCAAGCTGAACTTTTGTTATCCCATGCACATTGCTGACCGTCTGGCACGATGTGACAAAACCATACGCCAGAAACTCCTCGTTGTCATCAGGTCCGGCAAAGACTGCGGCCACCCCGTCCAGATCGTCGATGATCCTCCAGAACGGGCTAGCGGTGTAGTTGTCCAGATGAACCCGGTACCCAACACGGGACGCCGGGGTGCGGCGATTGAGAGACGTAAGCGTGCCTTCTGTCTTTTTGACAGACCGACTGCGCAGGCCCCGTGTTGATCCGACCTCTACAACCCCGAACTGACCGGCAGCGCCCATTGCAATCGTGCTGACCGCCACGGTCGATCCGGTGTTGGTCAGTGTCAAATCGACAACCGCCCCGGCCGGAATGTTGATGTCAAAGTTGGCATAGGTCCGATCCAGCGACTGCGGCAGGAAAAACCAGCGCCAGAAAGACGACTCATACTGTGTCGCGTCGGGCAGTAGGTGGGTGATGTACGTCCCTGCCCGTCGCGTGCCCGTGCCGCCGAGTATCCAATCGGCAAACGCATCTGTCGCCTGCATCCCGACCGCGATGATGGTTTCGCCTATCACGCTCGTGAATGGCCCTATGCCGACCCGTGCAAGGGCTGTCGTCGCGTTGGGCGTCCAAGTGAACGTGATTTCCGTATCGCCGTTTTCAACTGTCGTGCGGATGAAGTCCGTGAGAGTGCCAGCCGCAGACGATGTTGCCACCCCTGAAAAGTTTGGAAAGGTACCGTCATAAAAACTGGTTGTGGCGGCGCTCCCGTTAATGCAGGCAATGCGATATTTTCCAGATGATCCAGCGCGAATTCTTGCCCTGCAAAAGACGGGAACCCCGCTTGCAACTGAGAATGCATTCGACCGGCGGTCTGCGGAGGTAACAGACGCCGTGGCTCCAACGACCATTGGGCGGAACGGCCCCTCCGCATCCATTGCGGTGCTTGATGTGCTTTGGTCAATCCCGGCCGTCGGAAAGTCCCCGTGCAGCCGCAACGGCCCGCCCGGAATCTCGCTGGCAATGTCGATCTGCGTACAGGCCAGCCCGAATAATGCCATTGCCGACAAACGCGGCAGACCTGACAACGTGTAAGTGATGCTGTCCGCGCGGGTCGTAACCGTGTCGATTACCCGGAACTGATCAGCCCCGAATTGCAGATCGAACGCGGCGTAGCGGTTTGCAGGGCCAGCGTCGAACCATTGTGTGGACGCTGGCAAGCCCGGTTCCTGCGTGGTGCTGGCCGCAGATACCTCGAACAGCCGTTCGCCAACCCGCCGCACCTGACCGAGTGTGTAGGTGCCTGCCGTCCAAGCCGTCTCAAGCGTAACGTTAGTCGCGTCGATATTGGCCTGCGTGATTGCGAACGGCTCGATTATGCGCAGGGTCATAGGGTCTGCTCCAGTGTGAATGCCAGCGTGTCGTCTGCCGCGTCCGCACCGCGCCCGGTGTTGCCGGCCGTGATTTCCGCCGACGAAATCAACCGTTCCATGTTCAGGTTCAGCGCCCGCAATTCAGCGCGCAACTCTGCATCGGACTCGCGCGGCGTGAACGACTGGCCGTTTCCTGAGCGGGACAGCGCCCGGACAAAATCCTGGCCGGTCGAGAACAAATCCTCATTGACCAACGACCGCAGGCTGTCGCCCAGCGCATCGGCCCCGGCGCTGATTTCGGCAAAGGCCGGTGACAGTTGCATGAGTGCCGCCACCAGATCGCTATCGCCCAGCGCGTCGGCCTCGTCCACCAGCGCCCGGAATGCGGCCCGAGTGGACGGTAGCGCGTTGATGCCCAGCGCCAGCATTTCGGCTGACAGCAATTCAGTAGCCCGCGCGATGCGTTCCGCGTCGGTGAAGAAGTTCTGGTAGTACGACTGCGATACCGCGTTGAAGTTTTCCAGCGACCCGAACAGACTGACAAACGCAGCCGCCGCGCCACCGCCCGCAAGCGACACGTTGTAGAGGTTCATGCGGAAGTTGCCCATCCACCCGTTGACCGCCACCAGCGACTGCCCCAGTCGGCCCAGCGTGGCGGCCGCACCTTCGCCGCTCAGGGCGAACTGTGACAGCCCGCCAACCATTCCGGCCATTGCATCGGCCACGCCGATCAGCCCGTCTTGGATCGCCTTGTTTGCCGCTTCTTCGCTCAATCCTTTTGTGCTGATCGTCATTGTATGGGCGAAGTTGTCGAACGCGCCCGCTGCGATGCCCAACGCCGCCGCCGATGCCAGCACGCCGTTTTGCAGGGTGCTCACAACTCCTGTGATGGCGTCGGTTGTTTCTTGATCTGCCGGGTCGGTGCTTGTCCTGACCTTCTTTGACAGGCCGAAGAACCGTTTGGTTTCGACAGTGCGAAACGTCTGCACAAGCGTCTCCATGCCGCTGACCGTTGCCATTATGCCCGCGTCAAGTTCCTTGGTTTTCTTTTTGAAAAAGCTGAATATGGCGACAACGGCAAGCAACGGTAGCGCAATAGCGCCCACAGCCGCGCCAAGTGCCCCGATGCTTGTGGTGGCGGTGCCAAGAACACTGGAAAGATACGTTCCGGCGGCCCCTAAGCCCCCGCCCGCGCCGAAAAGGGACGTGACAAGGCCAGACGCGCCGGAAAATGCACTGCCTGCAAATGTAGCGATCCCGCCCAGCAAGCCCCCGGCTCCTCCCGCTGCACCGCCAGCAGCTTGCGCTACACCGCCCGCAACAGCCTGCCCCGCGCCGCCTGAGAACCCCAAACCGATCATTATGCGATTGCGCACCGCCATGCTGATCATCTGCGACAGCATCGACTTGAAGCTGCTAAGGATGCTCGACACGAAACCTTTGAAGTCCTTAAACCCGCGCATTACAAAATCACCAAACGCATCCGACACGCTGCCGATCCCGCGCAATAGTGACCCGCCAAATTCCAGGCCCATCTCAACAGCGGATTTAGTGCCGCCATCAAGCGCCGCGCCCATGCCCTGTGCGAAGGTGGTTGCAGTTCCCATCGACTTTGCCAATTCATCAACCGCAAGGGCATAAGCGCCATCGGTCAGCCCTGCCAGCTTGAGCTTGTCCAGTTCAGCCATACCGCGATTGTAAACGCGCATCGGGTCGGCTGCGTCCTCAAGGGCGCTGATCTTGTCGCGCATAGCGGTGGCTGCCGCGCCGCCCGCCGCGCCGCCCGCGCCTTTCAGCGCCGGAAACAACGCGTCCGCAGACTTTTTCAGAGATTCAATGGTTGCTCCGGTTTTGACCGACTCCCTGCCAAGTCCGATCATGTTGGTAACGGCGGTTTTGAAAGTTGAAAACAACCCCCCGCCAAGCGACTGGGCGGCACTGGTCACAGCGGTTGCCGCGCCAGCCATACCAGACGCGATAGCCCGCGCGCCAGGTATCAGCGCGGCGATGTTTGCGCCCGCGCTGGCGATCTGACCGAGGATGCTGCCCATCGCCGCCGCCAACAGCGCCGCCGCGTCGATAGCTGGTCCGAAGTTGGCGGCGATACGGGCAACCCGATCCGCGACCGTCACAGCCGCACCAGCTGCTGCGTCAACCTCTGTGGCAAGCTGTGCCGCAGCCAGTGAGGCAGTCACTAGGGCGTCGTATGTCTTGCGCGCCTCGCCGGTCAGGTTTTGAGCGCCATTTACGCTTTCGCCCATGTGCAGAGCTAAGTCCAGCAACGCATCGGCTTGCTTTGAAATGCCATCTAACTTGCCGATGTTATCCAAACTGGATTTCAGATCGGCAGCCTGTGTAGCACCTCCGATCAGCGAAGAACCCAAAGCTTCAACGTCGGTGATCAGCGAACCGATACCAGCCTGAAAGTCAGACACGGCCAAGGCATTCTGCACTTTAAGAAGTTTTTCGGCAGCCAGTGCCGATGCGCCGTATTCTTCGCGCAGTGCTGCAAATCCGGGAATGGCGGCAAAGACCGCAGTGCCCGCTTCGGCAAGCGATGTTGTCACGCCAGCGACAGGAACCGTCAGGTCCACAGCGTCTTGCGTCAACAACCTGACGGCCTCGGACTGGGCCATGATTGCTTCCTTAGCCGCAGCACTCGCCACAGACTGTTCTAAAAGGGTTCGCTGAACATCTGTTATATCTTGGCCGAGAGAGTCTGCTGCAATTCCTGCTGCAATCTGTGCGGCAACAAACTTCTGCGTTTCTTCTTCGATTTTTCCGTAAAACGATCCTTTGCCGCTTTCGCGCAAGGCTGTGCGCCGTGCAATAAAGTCTTTGTCGGCCAGCAACAATTTTGTGTTGCTTATTAGCGTTTCAGCTTCTTGCGCAGCAAGTGCGGCCTTTGCATCTGAAAGTTCGCGCTTTACCAGAAGTGCCTTTTCTTGGCGTAGGCTGGCGTTCGCTGTAATCCGGGTTCGAACCGCCGATACTTCCAACGCCGCCGCAGACACCGCCGCCTGACCGCCCGTTGCTATGGCCGTTGCAAGCAAGTCCTGTGCAGTTTTAAGGCTCTGGTAATCACCGAGCAGCTTTGAATTGACGCTTTCAAGCCCGCCGATGGTAGTGCCAAGAGATTGCATCACGGTGTCGAAACTTTGCGCCTCTTTTTTGGACAGCAGGAAATAAGCTGCAACGCTGCCCATAACGGCAATCGCAACCCCCAGCGGTCCACCGAGAAACACAATCGCCCGAGTTGCCAATGCCACGGCTTTCAGTGCCGCGATGTAGATGTACGCCGCAAGCGATCCAGCAGCCATGCCGATTGCCACGCCACCCTGCGCTGCGATCAGCGCAGGAAGTTGTGTCGCGGCCAAAACAACCACGATGGCCCCGAGCGTTGTCAGGCTTTCCGATACGGTTGTGAATATCCCGGCAAGCGCCGACATGGCTTTCACGCCCATTTCAGCCGCCGCAAACAGCCCGGTTCCGATAGACTGCACCGCCGCGAAGAACGCCGGATCAGATACCGCTTTTGTCAGCCGCTCGATGGACGCGCGCAGCCCCTCAGACGCTGGCCCGGACAACTCGAACAGGTCACCGAATGCATTGCGTAGCGATGCCAGCGCCCCGCCCAGCGTGTTGCGCGCCGCCTCTGCCGATCCGCCGAACTGCCGTTCCAGTTCCGCCAGAATGATCGTCTGCGCCCCGATCACGTTGTTCGACGCGACCATCCCTTTGACCATTTCTTTTTGCGCCTCGGTAAACTGGATGCCGGAGCGGGAAAGGGCCGTCATGCCAAGGACAGGATCGTTCAACGCCTTGCCGACCTGTAGCGCCGCCGATTTCAGGTCGGTGCCCATCGCCGTTGCGACGTTCAGGATCGCTGCGGTTGCCGCGTCAAACTGGTCGCCCTTGATCTGTGTAAACGTCAGCAACACGCCCTGCATGGCGTTGATGGTTTCATCGCCGAAAGCCGTGATCTTTTGCAGCGCCGCCGCGTGTGCGTTCAGGTCTTGCAGGCTTTTACCAGCTGCCCCGCCCGTTGATGCAATGGCAGCGCCAAGCTGCGCCTGTGCCTTTTCATTCGTCACAGTTGCGTCGATAAAGCGGTTCAGTTGCGAACTCAGCGCCGCGATGCTGACCACGGCCGCCAATGCGCTGGCAGCCGCCACGGCAAGGCCCCGCCCCATGCCCGCAAACGCACCTACGGCCCGTCCCGCTGATCCGCCTGCCCGGTCGCCTGCGCCTGCAAACCGGTCCAGATCGCCGCTGGCCGTGCGGACCTGGCTGCCGTCAACCCTCAAACCGACCGATGCGATGTCATCCACGGGGTCTACTCCCTAAACGGTTGCGGCGTGTTCTTGCCGCTCGACTCCGACAATTCACCAGCATAAACGGCACTCATCTTTTGCAGCCATTGGGGTTCGTCACCGTCAAACCTCAGACCCACATTATCAGCCCACGCGCGGATTTCCAAGTGGGACAGAGCCACCGGCCCCATTCCGCCTTGCATGACCGGCCCCACGTCCATCAACCATTCCACAAGATAGGCGCGAAACGGCAGTTCGGGAAAGTCCGGTTTTTCATTTGCCCGCTCCAAAAAACTCCAGCGTGAGTGCTTTATGTCCTTCGGCTGTGCGCATAACCAAGCGTGCTGTCTGGCCCAGAGGCAAAGTGCATCTAGGCTTGTCCGAAAAAACGGGTTCGATCCGCAATGAACTCGTCGACCTGCACGCGCATCCATGCGCGGTCTGAATAAAGTCTGCGGCAGTTTTCAGGGGTGAACTTGAACGGCTCGCCGCTCCAAACCCAGTTGTTCGACCATCCGACTGTGGCACGAGCAAGCGCGTTTACCGTCTGCCGCTCTTGCTCGGCAGGGGACACCTTTTTGCGCCCATTTGCCGCCACGTTGATGTCCTGCACCGCCCGCTTGAATGTGGCGCTGTCCACGCCCAGCAGTTGAATTGTCAGAGGCTTTTCATCAGACCCCAGCAGGATTTCGTCCGTCACAGGGTGGCGCACAACTAGCGTTGCTCCCTTTTCAGCGTCAGCCGCCAAGTCTAGGTCGTTCATATCCATCGGTTTGTTCCATCGGTTTTGGTTAAAAGTCGGGGGGATGCGGTAAACCACGCCTTACCCCCCCGAACCCAGATCAGTGGGATTACGGCGCGGCGACTTCCACATCGGCGCGCGTGAACTCAATATTGCAGGACGCCATGTTGACCGACCCGACCGACTGGCCGCGCGGGAACGACATGACTTTGCCCATGATGTAACGAATCGAGCCGTCAGACCGGGTTTCGCGGAAGCTGATTTCGTCCTTGGACGCCAGCGCGGCAATCAAGATGATCTGTCCAGCATTAGCGGAATCATAGGCGAGCGGAACCGTGATCGAGCCATAGTTCAATTCGCCGTGGAACTTGTTGACGATGCCGGTTTTCAGCGGCGTGAACGTGACGGGCGAATATGCCGCGCCAAATTCGGGGACTTCAGAAACTTCCCCGATTTCGGTGAACGTCAGCGCAACATATCCGGGTGCGTCGAATGTTGCGGGGGTGGCCGCCGAGACGGAGAGAAACCCGCCAATGCCTTCAGTAAGTGCCATGATAATTTCCTTTCAATGGCGTGGATAGGCGGGATGCCTATTTCAGAACAGGGACAAGCCCCGATGTAAACTCAACCAGAACTTCGCCGTCAGCATCGGTGGCGTCGGCCACCGTGCCGGAATAGGTGATGCCATTGGGCATGGCGAATTGCATCACGTCGCCAGCCTTCGGCGTCTTGCCGGTGTAGATCATGGCGGGTGTCGTGCCGGTCGGTGTGGGCATTGTGACGATCCGCGCGCATGTGATCGGTTTGGCTTTCATGGTTATGGATTCCTTTGAAAGATTGCGCGGCAACGTATGGAAACGTTTTTCCGAAAGTACGGGCCGTCGATTGCGCCCGGTTGCGGGTCGCCCATTTCCGCCACCTGAATTTGACCGCTTCCGGCAGACAGTACCAGATCAATGGGGAATTGGTCAATGATGCGCTGCGCTTGGTCGTCAGCCTCATCCTCGAACGTGCCCTCCTGCACAAACACCGCCACAAACAGCCGAACGACCATCCGGCTTGACTTGGACAACCCTAAACGCTCAGGCGGGGTAAATGTGAAATATGCCAGCCAATAAGGGGGCTCAGGCGTAACGTATTGCAATGACGGCGCGTCATAAACACCCGGCGCGTTTTCACCCCAAACGATAAGCGGGGCGGACGGCGTGGCGGCAAGGCGCGTGCGCAGCGCGTTTTTTATGTCCTTGTTATTCATCCGACTGCCGCCTTTGCTTTTGCCGTGGACGCCCGGACAATCGCGGGCCATTGATCGACGGCACCTTCGACGAAATGCGCGCCGACTTGGTCGTAGGTCCGACCCAGCTTGTCTGGGCCTGTAAAGCCATTATTAACACGTCTCGCATATTCTGCCGTCCATGTGAAGGTTGCCACGTCGCCGCCCTTTATGCCAGCCGCTGCCATGATGTAGGATTCCTCACCTACGGCAGATGCCCCGCCCGCGATTGAAGACATCAGGCTGTCGCGCAAATTATTTGTAATAACAGGCATGCGCCCGCCCTTAGCTTTTGTCTTTTGTGCGGTGCGAATTAATGTTTGGGTTGAGTCCTTCAGCACTGCGTCGATCCGCTTTTGTGTCTTGAGGGTCCAAGCGTCCAGCGTTGCCCATGTATACTGCACCATCAGGTCAGCCTCGCGAAGAAATCAATTCTGACGTCAGAATAGCACCGGCAATTTATTGTCTCGCTGGCAGGCGCACCGAGTGAAGTATCGCCTGGATACATCATTTGATACCCGCCGACAATGAAGGGCACGCCATGGGGCACAGGGTCTTGTTTGTCCGCGTCAATGTGCGTTGCCCGAGTTTTACCATCCTCACCCGTTGAATCCCAAGCCCTGACGACATCCTCAGCCTGAACATCATTGTTCGGATTCTCAATCAACTGGTCCAGCGCCTCTTGCCGCCCGGCGTTCAGCGCCTTGAGCGTTTCGGTCCGGGCGATTGTTTCGCCGCGCAACGCCAGCAACCTGTCCGAATAGCGCCCGGCGATACGATCAATGTCAGCCTGCGCGACTGGTCTGCCGTCCGCAATGGCCCGGCGCACGATCCCGTCAAAGCGTTTGTCGCGCCGGGTGCGGGTGAAATAGTTTGCCATGCTGGCGGGGTCGGACAGTTCGCCGCGCATCGACTGCACATAGCCTGCCTGCTTGCTGTGCAGCCCCACCAGCCCGCCTTGCCGCGTGCCGTTGGTCATGCGCCCGCCAATGTCCAGTGCGGTCCTGCGCGGCCCTACGCCTGCTTCCAGCCCGGCCCGGATGGTCTGGGCGATCAGGACGCGCGTGTCGTCTAGTACCTCAGTCACCAGCCGCGATCCAAGATCCAGCGCGATCCGCTCTGCCCGTTCGTTCCGGCCCCCGAAAGATTGCACAACTCGGCTGCCAACTGGCGCGCGGCGGGTGGCTTGCTGTATCGCTGCCATCTGATAATTGCCGCCGGCAGACATGGCCGCCGTGATTGCCGTATCGGTGCGGAACAGATCGGCGGCGTCGAACCGCAGCGCCCGGAACGCCCCGTCCACATCGCCCCGCGCAATAGCGGCTTCGAGTGCCTTCATGTCCGCTTGGCTTTGGACTTGGCGCATAGCCGCGACAAACTCCGACCGGACGCCCGGCCAGGTATCATCCAGCAGCTTCAGGAATGCTTTGCGAGTGTCGCGGGTTGTCATTCAATCGTCACCGATTCCAGACACAACGTCAAAGCCTCGTCCGGGCTGAACCCTTGCGCGATGCTGGCATCATAGTGCAACCGTCGCATCTTGGCCAGCAGGACCGCTTGCTGGTTGACTGTAGGCAAAGCCGCGTCCGCAGCGGCAAATAACGCCTCGGTCTTAGCCGCCTCGATCATGCGCTTGGCGGCGTCGGTCATAATTCAATCGCCATTGCTCGGATGAAGGTCTCATCCATCGTCTCGGGCGTGTAATCAAGCGCGAACCCGAGCATCTGCATGTCTTGACTGGTGCGCCGCCACGTCACCGAATTGTCCACCACCTGCCGCAATGACCAGTTATTCGGGAAGCCGTCGATGAATGCGTCAAGACGGGCTATTTCAGCCTTCCCCAGAGCCAAGCGGCCTTGCAATTTGGTGCAGACCATGCTGGCCCGCAACTCGTCTATTGTGAGCGTCCGCACAACCCATTCGCGCACCCACTCGCCGTCCACCTGCGTGAAATCCTCGGACAGCGTGGCCTGCTGATTGGCGTCAATGGTAGGGCGGTCCATAACGCGGAATGGATAGACACCCTTCTCAGCCATCATCGCAAGGGTTACTTCCTCCGGAAACGAAACTTGAGGATTAGCAGCTTTCAGCCGCGCGATACTGTACTGGTGGGGTTTGCTGTCTGTGATGCGCAAAAGATTCATGATACTATCCTATCCTAAATTATATTCATGGACACTGCCAGAGCTATACCCAATAACATACATCTTTAGCCCGTCCGGCTTGAATGTTACGCCAAAGGGCTGGCTCTCTTTCGCCGCTACACTAAACGATTGTAGGAATACCGCTGTTGATACACTCCAAGCGGTAATCACTTCCCCAGCTCCGCCTGCCCCTCGGCTATGCCAAC
>Ga0209702_10010089_pt1 | contig 10257 bp, 16 predicted proteins | sample FRY01_FD_187210 | JGI IMG/M metagenome (GOLD analysis project Ga0209702, IMG submission 187210) | Freshwater microbial communities from Lake Fryxell liftoff mats and glacier meltwater in Antarctica - FRY-01 (SPAdes) (version 2) | ecosystem: Environmental > Aquatic > Freshwater > Ice > Glacier...
ACTAGCTTCGATACGTGCGAACTGTTCGTTGCTAACACGAAAACGGAACCCCGTCTTTTCGTGAAAGTTTTCTAGCGTTAGATCATTCATGTTGTGCCTCCATGTAACTATTATGACAGGTTGGGTTTCTAGCGTCTATCTGAAATTCGAATTCGTAGGAAAGGTGATTATAGTCTAAACTTACTCAGGGCATTGAGTGTTTCACAGATCCTTAGAATCACGGAATACGATACCTACAGGGAAACGGGGAATACCGTCGTCCGTGAGGTCGAAGTAGCGGACGGTGAGCTTCTTACCGATGTACTTTTTGCGTTCCGCATAAAAGCGGCGACGTTCGTCCATGGTAACCTTCATCGTGCATTCGAAAAGTCCACCATTACTTTGACAGGTCCACACGACGCACGCTGTCATCTTGCCACGACCGTCACGAGCATCGACAACGAGGAATTCGGCATCTTGGAATTCCTTTACCTTTAGAAGCTCAGAAGAGCGATATCCCCAAAGGTATTGTCCATGACCAAGACGTAGAATTGCACCTTCATAGCCCTCTTGGACGAATTGACCGTACAGAGTCATTAGCTCTGTGTGTGATGCGACTTTAAAAGTAGGTACACGTTTGACATTTTTGAATTCCGCGATCGAATTCAGCTTGAGTGTACGTTCTTCAAAAGTGAGTGTTTCATCGCCTTCGTCACAAACCGGCACGTCATAGACGTTGTAGACAATATGCTCACTGCCGGGCTTCCACTTTTTGACGAGCGAAGTCACCGTTTGGCATGATAGGCCGTGATAGTAAAGCTCGCCATCAAGAACCATGTCGCGGGGCAACCATTTTTCAAGCTGCTCTTGAACGGGCGGCATCTTGTATGGCTTACCCGATCGCGAGGTCAAAGCGACCTTATTGCCTTCCCATTCAGCTAAACAGCGAACGCCATCTAGCTTGGGTTGCACGAAAGCTGGGAAAGAGACATTCTTCTTCTTATCCTCGTACTTATGAGCTAACATCGGAAGGCGTAGCTCCTCCTGAGCCCCTTCCTTCGTCTCACTGTACTTTCTCTCGACTTTAAAGGTCCAGAGTGATTGAGCCTCCGCCTGGGCTTGTGCATCAGGCGTCGTGGCGTTCGAACGTCCTACGTTCTTCGGGATAGCCTTTTTCAAGCTTTGTTGAAGCTTACCGCCAACCTGACCATACTCGGTCATGATCGTGTCGCCTTTGGCCCAAACTCGCCATTGACGGAGATCTCCGCCCTTGGCTTTGTGATAAAGGATAGGAAGTTTCATATCCATCAGTGACGCTCGGTTCCGCCCTTACGGGTCAGGTAATCATGACTAATGACCTTGAAAATACGACGCTTCGGATGCGGGTCAAGATCTCCCTTCTTACCCCAAGTCTCTTCGTCCATTGGACGGACAACTATACCCTCTTTGATTTGACCGGGCGACAACACACTGTCGCCTTCCGCTAGTTCACACAATTCCTTGAAAGTGTAAACAGCAGGGTTTATGTGCGGGACGATCGGTAATTCGCATTGAACGCAGATTTCCTTGACGTACGCCCAAGGCAAGTAAGTGCCGTTGATCGCGATGTCGAAAATACGCCACGCCTTTTCTTTGCCGTAAGTCAAATCCTGTACGCCAGGACCGAAGATCTCGCCGAAGACGAGAATGGAGTCGATGAGCACGTGACCATCGGCGTGTCCTGGTACGCTCGTGGTTGTCAGGATATCGTACAAGGTATTCAGGCCCTTATCGTAAAGCTCGAAAGGTAGACCGTAAACTCCGGCCTGCTCAATCTTACGTTGCGTGCGGTGAGTACCAGCAACCTTTTCAAGGTAGTCATTGCCTATCTCGTTCGAGGAACGAACCCAGCCCACGCGGCTATTCGTGCCATGAATCTTTTCCGTCAGAATCAACGGTGCTCCGTAATTCAATTGATCCGGGAAGTTGCGAAGATTCTGAATATCCGTGTACGTATGGAAGAGCGGATGATTGCGGGCCATCTGTCCCGGCGACGTACTTTCAGGCTCTTCGTATTTTTCAATGCCAAGATATTCGGCCAGATTCGTTCCAATAGGATCATCACCCGGCACAGGAGCGAGGAAGCCAAAACTAGGAGCACCGCGTAGCTTCACAGCCTTGACGCGACCCTTAGTGGCGTCTTTCTTCCACGAAAGATAGTCGCGTACACCCCAGGCAATAGCCCAGTCCTTTGGCACCATAACATCGGGCGGAACGTGGACGGCTAGCTGACCGACAACATAATTGCCCTTGCCAGAGACAATCTGCCAACCACCAACTTTCACAATTTCAAGCTTATCCGCATTAGGATGCGGATGTACTTCGTCAATCTTTACAACAAGTACAAGAAGATCACTCATGGTTAAGTCGGGCTCGGATTTCAGCGAGCGTAGTTGTGTTGTGTTGCATGCCGTTTTCGTAAACAAGTTGGAAGGCACAGGAGTTGACCTGTTCCCACGAAGCTTCCTGTCGCATCACAAATGACTTGCCGAAATCGGCTTCGTAGACAGCGATCAGTCCCTTGGCAGACTTCTTGCTGAAAGCCCCCTTGTTTGTCTTGGGGTCTTTGAAAATGGCTCGTTCCTCGCCGTTAACCACACCGAAGGTAGCCTTCATCGCGAAACCAAATGTGTCGCGAGTTACATACTGATATGTGTAGCTGCCGATACCAGCGACCCAATTTACGCTTGCGAAGCCCTTAGCCTTAAGCTCTTGATTGATCTTTCTTGCCAAATGCAAGGTGATGCTGTCGCCGTAGATCAGACCGATGTGCGGATCCAATTCCTTGAAGCCTGCGGCATTCGTGACGCCGCCAAAAAGCTCCCAAAGTACTTCAACAGATCCCTTGAATTCCGGGCTGCCGGGTGCGGCGTCAGGGTCTCCGCAAATGATCTCCAATGGCGTCTTGGGACTTGAGTCCGGTCGAATCACCAACTTGCCATTTCGGGCCATGATTTCCTCCCGCAATTGCGGGAGGATGGCAGTTAGAACACCCCAGTAGTCCCAAGTGTCTGATACGACACTAACGATGCCTGTAGGGTAGACAGTAAGTAGACGCTTGAAATACTCTAATTCGCCATAGAAGAGTTTTTCGTGTTCGTTAAGAGTGCGAATTCGTTTTCGAGTCATGGTAATGTATTAGTATACAACGGAGTGTTCGGAATGTCAAGCAAAAGATAACTTATCAAGGAAGCGATCTAATGAACTTCCAAGTTTGTGACGCTTCATTCCACTCTTCTTCTACAGAAGTGATGATGGCTGCCCTATCCATTGATACTAAAGAGGCGACAGAATGTTCGGTTGCCGCCACGCTACATCCGACAAGCTCTTTGTCGGAGTCGGCACCGTAATACTGTTCAAGGAAGTCAATCGCTGGAACGGTGTCCGATCCGACAAAGGACAGAAGGTGAGCCGCACCACTCGTGCAGGCAGCTTCGATACCGGGCATGCCACGGAACGAGAAGTCGTGACCTTGAAAGGAAGTAAAACCAACGTCAGCTCCGGTCTCTTTTGCCGCTCGCACAAATTCCTTCTTGTATTCTGCCGCGATCGTGGCTGACGTGCAGGGTTGCCAGAGCGTCGCAGACAGAATCGTTTCGAGGTAATTCGGGAGCCAGAAGCCGGTCGGCTGCGTGCTGTAAATGATTACCGGAGGTACCCCAATCGGAACTCGACTACCTTCTGGCAGTGCGAGAATTCGAACCGGCAGATATCCCAGGGCGTGCAACGCCCTGATGTGATCCATCGGGACAGCATCCTTGCCAAGGGCATTATCTACGCGACGCTTGTACCTCGCGACCACTTCTTCAACGGGTTGCGAGAAGAAGTTGACATTCCACTCGTGAACAAGAAATCTTTGAATGAAGTATTGAAGGCCAAAAAATACCACGGATTCCACTCCGTCGACCCGTGAGGATCGCGGGGTGAAGTTCGAGAAAACGAGGCTCGTGCCCTCGGGATATTGGCGACGGTGGTCGGCCTTGTACCAGTCGATACTATGAAGCGGATGAGTATTCATTGGGAGATGTAGTCATTAAAAGATTCACAGACCATGAACAATATTACAGGAAGACAAAACAACATCGTAACTACTATGACAGGTACAAAAACCTCTACAGGAGGTCCGTCGCTCTTTTGTCCACCGCAAAGACAGACCGAATCAGGAACCTCGGGCTTTCTAGGCTTAAGCTTATCGGCTCCACCAGCCGCAATAAACTCAGCAAATGCCTGTTCTCGTGTCAACGTACTAGCTTCGATACGTGCGAACTGTTCGTTGCTAACACGAAAACGGAACCCCGTCTTTTCGTGAAAGTTTTCTAGCGTTAGATCATTCATGTTGTGCCTCCATATGTTCATAGTTTTAGTTGCCTAATCATCGGGTCGTCAAATGTTGCAAAACTGTCCGTGCAGTAGATTCGCTCGATCTTGCCGTCAAAGACGGCAAGGCCATTCGAGAAGATCGCATGCGTTACGACCAAGTATACCTTTGCCTTCGGAGAACGCAAGTGAATTGCTTTCGCGATCTCTGTAAAAGTGCGACCGCCATCGCAAAGGTCATCGACAATCACGAACTTATCGTACATGCGAATGTTAGTGGAGGTGGCTTTTATTTCCGTACTAACAACCTTGCCGTTTTCATCACGACGCTTGCTGCATTGCACTAAATCGCAGTTGAGTGGGATTTGATGGCTAACCCAGGTCGCAGCACCGGCATCGGGCGACACGAAACAAACGTTGTCGTCGCCAATATCCTTGAGAGCCAAGTCCACAAGTCGGATCGTGGGCTCGACAATACTGGCATTGGGCAGATATTTCTTCAATGCCACAGGATTGTGCGGCTTGACGACACCAATCGTTTCGAGGCGAAGGCTACACAAGTAATCGCATACAATCTTGATGTCGATAGCCTCGCCAGGGGAGAAGCGACGGTCACAGCGAGCAGCCAGCAAGTAATTGACTTGAAGGTGCCTGATCTCCGGGTGAATCTCTAAAACCTGAGCGATCAAGAAGAGGTCGTCGAAATTACGGATACTAGCACTAAGTGTAGTGGAGCCCTTGAGATCCATCGTTGACACAATGTGCTTGTGACCATCGGGATAGTGAGAGACCTTGAAATCGGATAGATTAACCATTTGTTTTACTCTTGCTTACAGTGTTTGGTGCGGGTGACAGGCATCGAACCTGCAAGCCTTTTTAGGGGCACGGGATCCTAAGTCCCGCGTGTCTGCCAATTCCACCACACCCGCGTGTGTTCTATTAGATGGTAGCCTCGGTCGGACTCGAACCGACACGCTTTTTAGGGCACTAGATTTTGAGTCTAGCGGGTCTGCCAATTCCCCCACGAGGCCGCTATATCAAACATTGTGTTCGCAGATGATGGCATCAGGGAAATAGTGTTCGATAATGGCCAAGTAAATACCCCACTCTCCGCCGCCAAGGCCGCATCCCATCTTGAAAGGGAAGTAAAGAGGAACACCTTTGTCAAGTTTCGGAGCAAGCGACTCAAAGGCTCTTGCCGTGGCATCGTAGCTAGTCATTCGCCACCTAGAGGAAATGTAACCTTGGCCAAAAACGTTTGCGATTTTGAGGTACTTGTGATTAGGTACCGTCCACATGAACGTTTTGCCAAGCATCACGTCGTTAGCAAGTTGCTCTTGACAAAGAATGTCGCCGTCTTCTGTAAGATAACCACTGAGACGTTCGTTATCTACTGACTTAATACACTTGGCAATACAATCTTGATATTCTTTTTCAAGACCTGGGAACTTCTTGGCGAGTGCGTAGGCGATGCCGCCCCCCATGATGCCTTGGCAGTTGACCTGATGGAAGAGAACGCCATCCGTGAGAGCAAGCATGTCCTGTTTGATGATCTTCATGTTCTATAGTATCACGCGACTGTCACGTTGTCCAGTAAAAAGTACTGGTAGGTCCAGATCGACTTGCACGATCCTTTACGAGTTAAAAGCTCGTTACTTCGCTTTCTAAGTTTTGAACCCACAATTTAATTTGGTATCCCTACTAGGACTTGAACCTAGATTATCGGATTAGAAATCCGATGTTCTGTCCTTTGAACTATAGGGACCTGTAGTGTTTTGGTAGGTCGGAAACTGTCAAAAGATCTTCGATTTTGGCGAGATACCATTGCTTCGGACGATAATCGCCCGGATCAGCAAACTCCTGTAGCTCGTTGGTGTTGTAGATCACGGCTGCTGCCGTGAATGGTCCGTTATTCACGAGACAGACCAGCAACGTCCGCTCGTCTGCTGTTGGCATCGCTGGTGCTTGCGTACCGCAAGCCGTCGCGTTTCTTGCCAGCCACTGTTCCTTGGACTCGTTCTTCGGATTGATGTATGTTCCCATAGTTATCTATTATAGCATCTAGAGTAGCACAAGTCAAGAAAATAGTGGTGCGTCCACCAGGATTCGAACCTGGGATGGTGGTAAGGGCGGCGAGACTCGAACTCGCGGTCTGCTGGTTCCAAACCAGCCGGAATAGCCACTATCCTACGCCCTTATCAGTGTTGTTTTGGTCCGCAGGGGTGGAATTGAACCAGACCTACCTCTCGGTTATCAGCCGAGTGCAAATACCGTTATGCTTCCTGCGGAATTGTTTTGGCGGAGAGGTAGAGGAATCGAACCCCGGACCTTGCGATCCCCCCGGCATTCAAAACCGGCTGCCGACCATTCAGCGGTACCTTCCGTTTGTTTGTTAGCGACGCCGCTCCAACCAGCGAATGATGTCGTTTCCAACATGCTCGCCACGTTGACGCAGTGACTTGAAATAGGAAAGAGCTTCGGCAACGCTCATTTTCCCAGACTTGACGTTTTCACGAATTCCCATTGCATATATCTCTTGTGAATTTGACGTTTTTGATTAGCTCGCCAATTCCTTGGTCGAGTAGATCTTGGAACAGCTTCTTCTGTCCATGTTCATCATACACCTTACCGGCGTAGTGGTCAAGCCAAGAATAGAATTTGTCGTCTTGCTCGACATCAATCGTGCGGCCAGTCAAGTGTTCGAAATAGTCACTGTCAACGCCTTTTGCGGGGCGAATACGAATGATGATCTCACCTTTTCGAGTAGTTACGCCAGACGGAGACTTGGGCGGTTTTGGATTTTCGACACCAGATGGAATGACAATATGTCCTCCACCAGATAGCAAAATACGCTCAGCTTCCGCCTCTCGTGCCGAAATACCGCGAGCCAACTCGTCTTTGGTGCGTCGTAAGCGTGTCATGATTGTTTTGCATGGCTCTCTTCGATAGCAAAAAACAGTTCGTATTCGGGATTTGCGTCGTCCCATGACCATTTACAGGCATAAAACCCACCCGTTGAACAACGATAGTTTTTTTTGTCAGTACTCAAGATGATTTCAATGAGTTCTTCTGCCGCATCTCTCAGTCTTTCGACTGACGGAGAAGTATCTTCGTGCCAGTAGGTCCAGCCTTCCTTCACCATGTGGTTATGAATAGCTTGAAAGTTGATGCCGTCAAGCAACTTGCTTTTGATGTCCATCAGTTTCTCTCAAGCCACTCGATCTCGATCAAGGTTTTGAGAAGGAAGAGAAGACCGACCATGCAAGCACACCACCACATGATATTGACGATGACGAATACCCAGAAAGCGATTTTGAACTTCATATTTCTATTGTAGTACGTGTCACGGACTAGTCAAGTCAGTTTCTAACGATCAAGGTTTTGAGAAGGAAGAGAAGACCGACTATGCAAGCAAGCTTGAGGCCGATGAACAGAACGGCGAGCAGAGTGGTGAAGTCGAAGCCATCAGAAGTATTGTTAGCCATGATTTCTCGATTAAAAGTTGTTGAATGGAGGGCGACGTTCTAGCCAGTGAACTTAGAGAGTGTACTCCCATTTCAAGCGAAGTGCAAGTATATTTTCAGATTTTGGCGGTAGGTGTAGGATTCGAACCTACGGGAACTTTCGCTCCGTTCCCTTAGCAAGGGAGTGCATTCAGCCAGACTCTGCCAACCTACCGTGGAGCCCAGTATAGGATTTGAACCTATGAATTACCGATTTGCAATCGGCAGCATTGGACCGCTCTGCCAACTGGGCATTGTATGGTTCCTCTTCCACGATTCGAACGTGGACTAAGTGCTTCAAAGGCACTTGTGCTAGCCATTACACCAAAGAGGAGTGGTATCGGATCCAGGAATCGAACCTGGACCAACTGACTCAGAATCAGTTGTGCTGCCAATTACACCAACCCGATTATGTTGGCCACACGTATGGCAATGACTGATCTTCTTGCCAGCCATATTTACCATAGAATACTATATCCTTGCGGAGTAGATTTGATCTATGAGAGGCATGAAAAGTAGGATCACCAAACCAAATTGGCATTGCTACATCTTGTGTTGGAGCAAAATGCATGTTGTTTTTATAGCCGCGTTTAATCCACTCCTCAATCATCGTATTCATATACAAACGCAGAGCGTTTGGGTATGGACGCCACATGATCGCGGCAGGGTGATTTCTCCAACCCTTTTTTGATACGCGACCTTCAAGTGCCCAAGAGTCGTCAATCGCCATTAGCAATTGAAAAGCCTCAACACGTTGTTTACCAAGTCTACGATAGTCTAGTGTCTCTGCCGAGGCCCTAAAGTCTGGAAATGGTAAAAAGGTCTGCATCAGAGTCCGCGAAATTTGTTGTAACGCAACTTGAGCTTACTTTTAAGCACGGAAGCGATATGAGAGACGGCATCGTACATACACCAGTGGCTTGAGAGAGAGAGATGGATATTAATAGCAGGTTGGATGAGGCTTATAACGAAGAGAGCTACAAGCACAAACGCGATCGGAATCCAGAGTGGCGAGAGTACCCACCACCAGGACCAGTCGATGAAGTTCGTTAGCTTGAGGCCAGCGAGCAGAACGGCGAGCAGAACGGTGAAGTTGAAGCCATTGTTAGCCATGATTTCTCGATTAAAAGTTGTTGAATGGAGGGCGACGTTATAGCCCGTATACTTAGAGAGTGTACTCCCAGCTACCGTCAGAAGCAAGCACTTTCAAGGATCTGACAGCAGTTGTCGTAATCGTGCCGTTTCCATTGCCAAGCCGATTATTGTGGTGCCAAAATTCTATATGCATGCCAGTGCCAAGCCATCGTTGCTTGAGCATCGAACCTCCCCACGTTGAGCCAGCAATCGAAGCCTCTGTCGGTTCCTCGAAATACAAGCCGCCCTCGATCATGTACTTTTCGTTTTCAAGCACTTTGATCTTGTATAGCGTGTTCCGAGTTTGAGCCTCAAGACAGGTCCCAACCGCCAGCTTATCTAGCTGAACGCCGCCATTCTTCTTGGACTCTTCGATGTTACGAACGATATCAGGATGTAGATTTGTCATTGTATTTTGCAGGGGCCGTAAGAATCGAACTCACGTCTATTGATTTGGAATCAACTATATTACCACTATACGAGACCCCTATTGTCATTAAAAAGTTGGTAGGAACAGTCGGGATCGAACCGACACGCCGTTAGGCACATCATTTTAAGTGATGGGCGTCTGCCAATTCCGCCATGTCCCCGTGTATTGGTCCGCTATCTAGGAATTGAACCTAGCCCTGAGGTTAATAAGACCCCTGCATGACGACCAGTGTGCTAATAGCGGTCAGTCCAGTGTACAAGCCATTGCATTCGAGGTGTTGAACGTGATCGCACCAGAGTTCGTGTCACGGTACCACCACTGAAAAAGGAGCGTCGTGCCAAGCGGCATCAGCGTCAAGTCAACCTGACGAGTTGCGTTGCCGTTCACGGTAGCAGTCGGCCCACCGACGCGAACGAACTGCCCGAGTGGATTGATACACAACGTGCCGTTACCAAAAGGAACGTTGAACTGGGTCGTGCCACACGTCAGTTGTGCAAACGACTGAGGCATTGCGTTCGTCAGCGTACAGCCGAGGTTGTTGTCGATTCGCGTTAGCGAGCCGGTGTAGTCACAATGAGCAACCAATCCAAGAGAATTGGGCTGCGAATCGCAGTAGTTGTAAGCGGAGCCAGCGGAGGCGGTAAGTGCCAGGAGGCACACAGCGATGATGTTCTTCATGCTCTAATGATACATCATTTTCGCGGTTTGTCAAGCAAAAAAATCACTCTAAGCCGATGGTCGTGTCCCGGTCGATGGTCGCGTTCTTGCTGACGATCGCGTTCTTGCCGATGGTCACGTTCCTACCGACGTTCGCGTGCTCGCCGACGTTCGCGTTATTGCCGATGGTCACGTTCT
>Ga0209702_10010092_pt1 | contig 10255 bp, 6 predicted proteins | sample FRY01_FD_187210 | JGI IMG/M metagenome (GOLD analysis project Ga0209702, IMG submission 187210) | Freshwater microbial communities from Lake Fryxell liftoff mats and glacier meltwater in Antarctica - FRY-01 (SPAdes) (version 2) | ecosystem: Environmental > Aquatic > Freshwater > Ice > Glacier...
CAATTGAGAATTAGTCGTTTTGGATAGATATTAGACAATTGAATTAGAATCGTTCCTGTCCCCCTCTGGTCCAAAGGACTCGAAGAGGGGGGCGCGAAAGGCTAGCGCGAAGGAAGGGGGAGGAAATTAGCAATATCCTCCCCCCTAACCCCCTCCAGAGGGGGACAGCATGGCGCCTAGGGATTTGAGGTTAATTGAGAATTGATTATAAGAGTGACAACAGTTAGCGGAAAATTGAGAGATAAAAGTAAAATATGCTGGTTAGTAATAAATTCCTAACCAACTAACAACTAACCAACTAAAAACTAACCAACTAAAAACTAACCAACAAGCTACTAAACGTAAAACTTAAAAACATGCGTCCAATAAAACTACTATCCATCGCTTTAATCCTAGCAGGAATATTCTCGCTAGGCAAGGCAACAGCGCAGATCAAGATTGGTACCAATGGTAACAATATCCAGCCATCATCTTTGCTGGAACTCGAAAGCGCCAACCAAGGTTTTCTATTGCCTCGTATGGCTAATACCATAGCGATTGATGCCTTGAATCCGCCCAATGGGATGATGATCTATAGAACCACAGATCCTGCCGGACTCTATATCCGGAAAAATAACCAATGGGAATACATTACCGGTTTCTTGAACGGAGATGGAATTTTTAATTCAGTGACAGTGAACGGCCCGGTTACTGCATTAAGCTTTAGCGGACCACTGATAGGGAATGCAAGTACCGCTAACTTAGCCATAACTGCAACCAATTCCAATAATTCTGCGGTAACAAATGATATTTCAAACCCGGGAACCACGTTTCCGGTATTCGTGAACTCTACGCCTGGAAATCAACCATTGCGTACCAGCAGCGGTAATTTGAGTTATATTCCGGCAACGGGCGTCTTAACGGCAAGGGGTTTTACCGGACTGCTGACAGGCGATGTAATCGGAAATGCCAGTTCAGCGGTGGATGCCCAGAATACAGTGAATATTCGTATTACCGATGATGTAATCGCTCCGGGAACCATGTTCCCTACTTTTGTGCCTGCAAATTCGGGGCCACTAGCGCCGCGTGTGGCCAGTACCAAACTGAGTTTTGTTCCATTAACTGGCGAACTGAATGCAACAACTTTTAGAGGTGCACTCATTGGAAACGCAAGTTCTGCAACCAGTGTAACCGGAAATGTAGCTGCAATTAATGGTGGTACCGGACAGGCGATTTACTCTACGGGTGATATGCTTTACGCCAGTACCTCAACTGCACTAGTCAAACTACCGATCGGGGCTCCTGGCACAGTTTTAAGAGTTAGTGCAGGCAATGTGCCAAACTGGTCGACCGCTGGTGCAGGTACTGTGATTAATGTTACCGGTACGCCAAACCGCATTACGGTGACTGATCCAACTGTTTCACCGGTGCTAGATATTGCCACTACCTATGCCGGACAACCCTCTATCAGCACACTTGGTACAGTTACCGCTGGAATATGGAACGCCACTGAAGTTGGAGTGCCTTTTGGTGGCACCGGACGCACTTCACTAGCTTCCGGAAGAGTACTGGTAGGAAATGGCATAGGAACGGTGAATTCTGTGGATGGCGATGTGCCTAACTTGGTTTTAACTTCTAATGGACCCGGACTTGCGCCAAGCTTCAAATCTCCCGGAGCAGGAGATATGGTACTCAATGTAAATCAAACCATTACTGGAATCAAAACCTTCGGACTAGCAGGGAATGTAGGTAAACTAGTACTTGCCGGAAATACCAGTGGTTCAACTATTCTGAACGGCCCATCTGCAGGACTTGGTGGCACTGTTGTCTTACCTTCAACTGGTACGCTGGCAACAATAGACGGAATGGAGACTCTTTCGAATAAAACATTAACCTCGCCAACCCTGACCAACCCTTCTATTGGCGCTGCTGTAGGAACCACACTGGTTCTTGGCGGAGGAAGTCCCCTTGGAACTACCAATCAAACCGGTACCGGTAGAATCGTGATGGACAATACACCAACCTTAATTACTCCAAATATCGGAGTGGCAACCGGCACCAGTTTAAATCTGGGAGGAGGAACGGTAACTGCTGCTACTTTTTCGGGTACCGCTAATGATGTGAATAATGTATTTAACGTTGCCGCGAGTACGGTACAGGCCGGTTCGGCTTTGGCTAATAGTTCAACGGCTAACAATACCGCTGGAACAATTGTAAGAAGAGATGGAACGGGTAATTTCTCTGCAGGTACCATTACTGCTAATCTAACAGGAACTGCTTCAAATGCAACTCTTGCAGCAAATGCAACTACTGCTACTATTGCTACCAATATAAGTATTACTGATGATAATACCACCCCAACAGATATCTATCCAACCTTTGTTAACGCTACTTCAGGGAATACGGGACAAAGGATTAACAGTACAAAACTTAGGTATCGTCCTTCAACCGGTACACTGACTGCAATTGATGGTACTATGAGAACCGGTCAATTTGTTTCGACATTTCTTACTGGTACTCCACCGTTTGTAGTGGAATCTGCAACTCCAGTTGCAACTCTCAGTATTGGTGGAAATGCCGCGACAGCTACAACTTTGTTAGCTAATGTTGATATCTATGGGAGTACTTTTAATGGTTCAGCTTCTCTTGCCGGAACAGTTGCAGGCCAGTTCGGGGGAACAGGTGTAGCTAATACAAATAGATTCATCACTTTAGCTGCAAATTTAACCACCACAGGGGCTGGTGCAATAATTTTAAATTCAGCAGCAGGTTCTGATGTTACACTTCCAGCCATAGGTACATTGTATGGAACTGCACCAGGATCATTTAATTCTGCTAATTTATTTACTTCCTTGAGTACTAAAATTGGTACTGGCCTATCTGTCTTTGCAACTGATGCCGTTTTGATTAGACCTGTTGCCTCATCGCTTTTGGGAGATATTGCCTATCCAGCAAGTAAAGGGCCTGTTGGAACAAATGTTGGACTTGCGAGTATTGTATCTGGAACGAATTTAGCAGGGACTGTTACCATTGTTATGACAGGAGTGGGAGCAACCAGCAATAAATTGATAGAAGTAACATATTCTGAACCATTTCCTTCCGGATCGTATCCTATTTTATATCCTGCAAACCCTGCGGCTGCAGAATTGACAGGTACCGGACAGGTATATGCTGCTGGGTTCACCAACAGATTTGAGATCACTTCGGGGTCAGTTACTGGTTTAACTAATGGCACAACATATATCTGGAATTACCATGTGGTTGGCAGATAAAATCAGAAATTTACATATTTTTAATCCCCAACCATCCTCACCAGGCATATCTACTACAGATGAAAAAAGCAGTATTACTCTTATTAATCTTCTGCATCGGATGCCGCAAAGATCCCGAGCCGCTTCCGGGTAAGGCGACTTTACTGTTTCCAAAAAACAATGAAATCTGTGCCGACGGATTGATTATTTCTGCCAGCCGGTCTAAGATTTTATTTAAATGGGAGGCCTCTACAAACACAGATGCTTATTTATTGAGCATTAAGAATTTGGAAAACGGGCAAATCAGCACTCATGGCACTGATAAAACCCAATTGGAGATTGAACTCGACCGTAATTTGGCTTATTCTTGGTTTATTCTTTCTAAGAACACTAAAATCAATAAAGAACTTAGCGGTGATATTTGGAAATTTTATAATCCGGGTCCTGCTCAAACCTCTTTTTCGCCTTTTCCGGCAGAATTGATAGCCCCACGTTATGGGGAAGTGATTCCGCTTTCTACCACTACGGTAACCTTAAGATGGTCGGCAACAGACGCTGATGGGGATATTGATAGTTACGATGTTTACTTGGGGAATACCAATGCTCCGATTTTGTTTAGATCGGCTCTTAAGCTTCCCATTCTGGCCGATCTGGTACTCGACCGTAATAAAACCTATTACTGGAAAGTCAATACCCGCGATCGTAAGGGGAACCGCTCGAACTCGGATGTGTATGTATTTAAACTGGATTGATCATGAAAAAGCATAATATGAACAGGATAATCTTCTTTTTTATCGCCCTCACGCTCATTTCTTCTAATATATCTGCTCAGTTGCAACAAGTAACATTACAACAGCGGGTGGAGAACTCGAGTCTGGTTTTCGAGGGTAAGGTTTTGAGTAAATCTTCATTCTGGGATACAGATCGCAGGCATATTTATACTTCTAATAGGATTTCAGTTTATAAAGTTTTTAAAGGTGAATTGAGTAATTCTGTGGTGGAGGTTATTACCATCGGTGGGGTTGTAGGAAATCAAATGGAAAAAGTTTCTTATGGGCTCGAGCTTCAAGAAGGATCGATAGGTGTTTTTACCTGTGTTCCCAATACGACAGCATTTGCTGTAGGCTCCAAAAATTTAAGGCTAAAGCCTTATGGCGAGATTCAAGGCTTTATTCGCTATGATCTTGCTACGGGTACAGCCAGAGATGTGTTTAAGCAGTATAAAAATGTTTCAGGAGAGATTTATCCTGTCTTGCAAAAGCTAACCCATTCAAATTATAAGATAATGAATAAGGCAGATTTTAAGATAAAATAATCCCTTTCGGGTGGAAAAGCGAAAACTAAGTTTATCGATCCTGGCAGTTTTGCTGTTCTTATGCACGGTTTTTACCTCGGTATATGGCCAAGTAATTAATAGTTTTTCGCCCGCTACTACTTCAGCCGGCACCGGCAGTCAGGTTACGATTAATGGTTCAGGTTTTGGTCTTGGGCCGGCTTCTGCAACTAAATATGTTGAATTTGCCAATGCCGATAATGGAGGAGTTACCGGGGTAAGGCCTGCTCTGGTACAGTACGTATCCTGGACTGATAATCAGATCGTGGTGATTGTTCCTTCCGATGCAGGTACAGGAGCCATCAATGTTTTTAATGGTATCACTAAGCTCGTTTCTGCCGGTACTTTGATAGTTTCCTATAATATTATTAATGTATCAACTTATCAAATTAAACATATTAATAGTAACACCCAAGGGGGATATAACTGGCAGCTAGAGCTGAGTTTTAATGCTCAATCCAATGCTAAGAATTCATTTCTCAAATCATTGAGTGCCTGGACCTGCTTTACCGGAATAGGATGGAAGGTAGGTGTGCCAACTCCTGCCAATCAAACCGGTCGCGATGGAATTAATATTGTCAGGTTTGATACGGGTTCTGAATTACCTGCAGGTGTGTTGGGCGTAGCCTATATCTATTATACTTCCTGCGGAAGTAATAAATGGGAGATTACTGAAACAGACTTGGTTTTTGATAAAGAGCGAACTTGGAATTTCGAGGATGCCTTACCGGCGCCTTCACAAACAGATTTCCAGTCGGTTGTTCAGCATGAGTTGGGTCATGCGCATAGTCTGGGGCATGTGATTGATAATACAGATCTGATGCATTTTTCCATTCCTCCGGGAACTAGACACACAATCGGACAGAATAACCGCAATGCAGGTAATTTTCAGGTCGCATTTAGCGTGCTGGCAGGTGGTGGCATCTGCTCAGCAGCAATGATTGCGGCAATTCCTACTACCTGTGGGTTTCCTTATCCTAAAATTACAAGTTTTAGTCCCGCACAAGCAGGAACAGGAACTACAGTCAGAATAAATGGTGTGAATCTCAATACTACCGCTTCGGTCAGCTTCGGCGGGACTGCGGCTGCATCTTTTGTAATTGTTTCTGCTACTCAGGTAGATGCGGTACTTGCAGCCGGAGCAAGTGGAGAGATTTCAATCAGCACTTCGGGCGGGACCGCTGTGTTAAATGACTTTACTTATTTACCTCCCCCTTTAATTAATTCATTTTCGCCCGATTTTGGTTTTTCAGGAGATACGATTACTATTAAAGGTGCGAATTTAAATACCACAAACCTCATAAGTTTCGGTGGGATTCCTGTAGCCTCATTTTCTGTAGTGAATGATCAAACCGTCAAAGCTGTATTGGCATCTGGAGCAAGTGGGAAGATCTCCTTAACTACTGCGGCGGGAACAGTGGAAGCTGCAGGATTTATCTTCGCACCAAGACCTGCAATTTCTTCCTTCACACCATCCGGTAAACGAGGGGATATTATTGCGATTAATGGAACAAATTTCAGACAAATTCAGTTCGTTAAATTCCGCGGGGTTGATGCTGCTTCATTTATAGTAGATTCTGATATAAAGATCTCTGCGGTTTTGGCACTTGGCGCTAGCGGAACTGTAACAGTTAATGCTACTTTCGGGATCGCCTCAAAGGAAGGTTTTGTATTTTTCCCGGCACCCACAATCAGTTCTTTTAATCCGCAGCTTGCAGCGGAAGGTACTACTGTCAAAATTATTGGGACAAACTTAAGCGGTGCAACAGAAGTTCTTTTTGGAGGTAAGGCACCTACATCCTTTACAGTAAATTCTGCTACTGAGATTACTGTGATTATGGGCAAAACTGCAAAAGGTCAGGTTTCAGTAAACACACCGGGCGGTACAGCAGTAAAGGAGGGCTTTACTTTTATCCCAACACTCAGAATAGATTCCTTTAATCCGAAGATCGCGGCCACAGATCAGAAAGTAGTAATTAAAGGTTCCAACTTTGTAAAAGTGATTGAACTGAGTTTTGGTGGTACTCCGGCAAAATCATTTGTAGTAGATTCCGAAAGTATGATCACAGCAACAGTAGCCCTGGGATCTTCGGGAGATATTAAGGTTCGTACGGCTGATGGTTTAGTCAGCGCTCCCGGATTTACCTATATATTGGTCCCCAGAGTAGACTTTTTTACCCCTGTAAGTGCAGGTGCAGGTACAACAGTGAGGATTAGCGGAACTAATTTTGATCAGGTAACTTCTGTAAAGTTTGGCGGGATTGAGGCAAGCTCCTTCAAGGTGCTTTCAGCTACAAACATTGAGGCTACACTTGCTGCAGGGACTTCTGGGACAGTAAGTGTGTCTAATCCCGGAGGATCGGGAGAATTAAAAGGTTTTACATTCATTCCGGCTCCTGTAATATCTTTAGTTGATCCACTTCTGGGAGGAAAAGGTGCGGAAATCAATATTTATGGCACAAACTTCTTAACAGCACATACTGTTAGCATTGGAAATAAAGTAGTCACTTCTTTCAAGGTTCTATCAGCAACTCATATTACGGCTTTTGTATCTGATGGTGCCGTGGATGGAAAGATACAGGTTTCTACACTTGGGGGAACAGGCTCTTTCGATGGGTTCCGTTTTATTTTGCCACCTCTCATTTCATCCTTTTTGCCTCGAGATGCCATCGCAGGGGTCAGTGTTCTGATAACCGGGGTTAATCTTGGAGATGTGAAAGCGGTGAGTTTTGGGGGAAAGGCTGCAGCATCGTTTACAATTGTATCGTCAACCAGTATATCGGCAGTGGTGGCAGCCGGCTCGGTGAGCGGCAATATCAGCCTGACAAGTCCGGGGGGGCAGGCCATAAAAGAAGGGTTTACCTTTATTTATACCCTTCCAGCTACAAACTTCAGTATTTCCACAAGCGGTCTTACCTGCAGGGGTGCCATGAATGGGATCATTAACATAAGAACACAACAGACCCTAAATTATACTGCCACAATCAGTGGAAACGGTCAAAATAATCGGTATGATTTTTCCAGTTTATTAGAACTGAAGAACCTCTCGTCGGGAAGATATGAGGTTTGCTTTACAATCAGCACCGAGCCCACTTTTAAACAATGTTTTGAGATTATTGTTTCTGAACCCAAAGATCTTGCACTTTTTTCCTTTATAAATAAGCAGGAAAATAAACTGAATTTAAAATTGGATGGTTCTGACACTTATTTTGTGGAATTGAATGGGGAATTGATTAAAACATCTTTGAATGAACTGCAACTGAGTTTAAAGAGCGGCACGAATAAATTGAAGCTTTATACTGATAAGTTGTGTCAGGGTACGATTGAAAAAACATTCTTTGTGGATGCGGTACAAATTTACCCGAATCCTTTCGATACAGAGCTGAATCTGATTTTGGGTTCCGAATATTTAGGTTCTGTGAAAGTCAGGATCAGGAATATGGGAGGAATGCTCATCTTTTCAAAGGATTATCAAGCGGATAGTTCATCTTTGAAGCTTTATCTGGAGGAGCTTGCTCCGGGTCCTTATTTACTGGAGATTTTATCCGGTGAATACCGTTCGGTGCATAAAATTTTGCGAAGATGATAAGCCTTTTAAAGTTTAATTAGAATGTCTTGATATTTGTAATTTACACCCCTGAACCCTTCCCTTTTTGCAAAGCTTTTTCTGTATAAGTTTAGGCAAGAAAAACGTTAATTTTTAGGAGTGCTTAGCTTCGTTTAGTGTTCGTTTAGTGTTCATTTCGTATTTATTCTTCCTGGTTTGGAATGTTGGAATAAGCTAAAAATAACCTGAGTTTGATTATTTTTTTCCTGAATTAGTTTTGCATGTACAACTAGTTTGATTTAAACAATTGTTAGGATAAATTTGCCCATAAATAATGAGATTAGGTTCAAACTCAGAACCTCTTTCTATAAGCTCCCTTATAAATTTAATTGGGGAACCTCTATTTCGCCCAATGTCATTATAAGAGTCTGGTTAAGCTCTTCAGGTTAAAATCGCATGTGGAATGTTTTGGGGTTCTCGCCTTGTGGATCATTCTATCCAAGATTATGTTGGTGTAGGTTCTCGCCTGCGCGAGAATGACAAGCATCTTTGGAGGGGGGGGGTAGGGAGATTCCAGCCTACGCTGGAATCCTAATGCGGAACCTCATGATAAATGATTGTGTCCTTTTACTCTTTTATTACTATTATCTGTTTCGGGGATTGCAATTTTTGCGAGATGAAGGAATATTATGTTTACATGCTTACCAATGCATATCATAACGTTTTATACATCGGTTTTACAAACAATATCCGAAGAAGAGTATATGAGCATAAACGAAAGCTCGTTTATGGATTCACAAGCAAGTACAATTGCACGAAACTGGTGTGGTATGAAGAGTTTACTGATGTCAACCTAGCTATTGCCAGGGAAAAACAATTAAAAACCTGGCAACGATCCTGGAAAAATAATTTAATTGAAAAACTTAACCCAGATTGGCATGATCTTGCGTCGGATGGGTTCGTTAAAGGTAGGAAGTAATATGCACCGATTCCAGCGCAGGCTGGAATCTCCCTATATCTCCCTCACGATTTGTCATTCCCGCGGCGGCGGGAACCTCCCATTCCTTAAATTAATGACATTGGGTGAAGGCCACCGCCTTTGTAAATAACGCGAATTTTATCCTTTAATAAAGACCATGCTATCTAGCCTTCAATTCATCTACCAGATTCCGTTCATCTTGAAGTTCACGGGCTAGTTTCCGTTCCTTCTCTGCGGCCTTGCTTTTATAATCGCGGAATTCTGTTGCTAGTTCATCATAATGTTCATTCTGATCTTTCACTTCCTGAACTGTGCTGCGGCTGCGGTAGATTACAAACACAATTCCGGCACCAAGTAGAACGACTAGTCCCCAGAGCAGGGTAGTATAATCTACATTTTTGAGCTTGTTCAATGCTGAGTCTGCCGCTTTTAATTTTTGGATCTCGGCCTGAAGGAGAGGGATTTCGGCTAAACCTTTTTGCAATTGGGCTTTGCTTTCAGCAGCGTTCTGTTTTTCTTTTTGCAAACTGTCGTTTACATTCTTCCAAAGCTGTTCGATTTTCGTTTTTTGGACATTCTTATAGATCTTATAAGATCCGGATTTGATAACCACGGCTTCATACTGCCCCGCTAGCGTAGTATCCGGCACTTGGGCAGTGACATTAAGGCTTATGCAGATAAGCAGCAATTTGGTAGCTAATAGTCTGATATTCATCATGTTTTGGAGATAGGATTTTTAAAAATACGAAATGAAGGTTAGATAATTAGCAAATTTGAAAATTAGCAAATTATCAAATGGGGGAGACTTGCGAATTTACATAGGCGCTATGCCCGATAAATTCGTCTTCGCTTTTCTAGGTGTGACTGACGAAATCACTTTCCACTCTGTTAGGTGATTTCGCAAGTCGGAAATTGCAGACTTGCAAACTTACTCACTGTCCGTAGAGTTAAGCGAAGCGTCTCTACGGATTATTCAAGACTGACGAAATCACTTTCCACTCTGTTAGGTGATTTCGCAAGTCGGAAATTGCAGACTTGCAAATTTACTCACTGTCCGTAGAGTTAAGCGAAGCGTCTCTACGGATTATTCAATGGAAAAGAGTCTTCAGACTCGCTTAAAAAACCGTTTATCCTCCTTTAAGACCGTTAACTAAGTATAAATTAAA
>Ga0209702_10010097_pt1 | contig 10253 bp, 10 predicted proteins | sample FRY01_FD_187210 | JGI IMG/M metagenome (GOLD analysis project Ga0209702, IMG submission 187210) | Freshwater microbial communities from Lake Fryxell liftoff mats and glacier meltwater in Antarctica - FRY-01 (SPAdes) (version 2) | ecosystem: Environmental > Aquatic > Freshwater > Ice > Glacier...
TTCGGTTTCAACTTTAGTTGGTTTGATCGGGACAGTTTTAGGAATGATTAAGGCATTCTCGGCCCTTGCCCAAGCAGGCGCTCCGGATGCTGTTGCACTTGCAAATGGTATCTCTGAGGCTCTTATCAATACAGCTCTTGGTATTACAGGTTCTACAATTGCGATTATTATGTATAACTATTTTACTACTCAGATTGATCAGTTAACATATAAGATTGACGAGTCAGGTTATAGCTTAGTATCAACTTTTGAGTCTCAGACTAAATAATTAAATCAACCGATAGGTTATGCCAAAAATAAAAATGCCGAAAAACAGTCCTTCCATCGACATGACGCCGATGGTAGATCTGGCCTTTCTGCTGGTAACCTTCTTTATGTTGATTTCTCAGTTCCGTGCTGAAGAAGCGGCTATTATAGACATGCCATCTTCAGTATCTGACTTAAAAATTCCTGACAAGGATATGATGATGATTCTTGTCGATAAAGAAGATCATGTTTTCTATACCATCACGGGACAGGAAATAAGAGCTACTGTGCTTGAAGCTATGAGCAAAAAGTATGGAGTAAAGTTCGATGAGGAACAAATAAAAGAGTTTTCGAATATGTCCTCCTTTGGAGTGCCTATGAAGGAAATGCCAGCTTATCTTAGCGCGGGAAGTACTGAAAGAAAGAAAATTCAGGAAAAATCGTCTGGAATTCCTTCAGACTCCGTGAATTGTGAATTGTGTGATTGGGTTTTCTATGGTCGTATAAACGCACCAAGATTTCGTGTAGCAATCAAAGGTGATCAAGTTAGCTCGTATCCAACTATCCGTCGAGTGATGGATATTCTTCAGGATAAGAAGGTTAATAAGTTCAATTTGATTACAAATATGGAAAGTGGCCCAGCCGAATAGACTAAATGAACCTTTTTTTTCGTTTTACATAACGGACAAAATAACTAGAAATCATGGCAGATGTAAATACTGGCGATGAAGGCGGTGGCAAAAAGAAGCACGGTAAAAAGCGTGCTAAAAAGTCCTCTACCCGAATCGATATGACCCCGATGGTGGATCTTGGTTTCCTCCTTCTAACATTCTTTATCCTTACAACGACGTTTAATAAACCTCAGGCAATGGAAATTAACATGCCAGTGAAGGATAAAGATTTAACCGAGGAAGAGAAAAATAAAGTTCCTGCAAAACATACCTTGAACATTATTCTAACAGACAAGAATGTTGTTTATTGGTATTTTGGAGTTGCTGATCCAAGCAAAGCTCTACCATCATTGACTAAAACAAATTATAGTCAAAATGGTATTCGTAAGCTGTTAATAGCTGAGAATAACGAAAGACATAATATGTATAACCAAATTGAACTCTGGAAAAAAGAAGTTTCAACTGGTAAATTAACCAACGACGCGTATAGAGAAAAAGTGAAGGTTTATCGCAAAACGAATCAAATGTCGAGCTTAATTGTATTGTTGAAGCCTGACAAAGATTCCAATTACAAAAACGTAGTTGATGCGCTGGATGAAATGGCAATTTGTAACGTTGGTAGTTATGCGCTCCTGGAAACCAATGATTTAGAAAATCAGATGGTGGCAAATGCAAATACATTTTAACCTTCAAACGACTTAAAGACATGGCAGAACAATTGGCAGTCAAACCGTTTGACGAAATCGTTTTCGAAAACCGGAATAAATTATATGGAGCTTATGAATTGCGCAAGCGATATAATAAGCACATGAACACAGCTTTCATCATTGCACTTAGCATCTTCCTAGTGGGTGTTAGTATTCCTGCAATTATGGATTACATTGATGAATTGGCTCCTTTGGATGCTCCAACCAATGTTGAATTAACTTTGGTTGAACCTCCACCATTGGACAAGGACGAACCACCACCACCACCGCCACCGCCAGATCCACCACCTCCCGTTCAGGAAACGATTAAGTTTACTCCACCGGTTGTGACCGAAGAACCTATCAAGGAAGAGGATATCCCACCTCCACAAGATGAGATCAAGGTTCAAGTAAGCACAAAAACTCAGGAAGGAAACGATATTATTGATCTTCCCAACGAAGGAAATGGCAATGCGCTCATTGAAGAACCAGCTTCGCAAATTTTTACAATCGTAGAGCAAATGCCAAGTTTCCCCGGAGGTGAAGAGAAACTGTTTGAGTATCTTGGAAAGAACATCAAGTACCCATCTATGGCCCGCGAAAACGGAATTACCGGTACTGTTTACGTTACTTTCGTAGTAGAAGGTAATGGTAAAATTACCGATGTGAAGAAGCTTCGTGGAATTGGAGGAGGATGTGATGAAGAAGCAATGCGCGTAGTGAAGGGCATGCCAGATTGGAAACCAGGTAAACAAAATGGTAAATCTGTGCGTGTTCAATATAACTTACCAATCAAGTTTACACTTAGATAACTTCTCTGTTTTGAACTTATTTTTGCGAGTAATGAGCCTAGTGGTTATTGGTGTATACCTAATCATTGGCTCATTGCTCATTTTTACTGATTACTTTACTATTGTACCAGATGAATATCGTTCTCTTTCTGGTATGGTTGTGCTTGCATACGGAATTCTCCGAAGCACGCGCTATTGGTTCAATTATAAACTAAGAAATAAGTCATGAAACTATATCAATTAGCTTTAGTTGGATTTGTTGCAGCATTTAGTTCTTGTGGTGCATCAGATGCATTAAAGCAAGAATCAACAACCCGAGGCTCAATTAAAATAGCAAGCGACGATTCATATAGTCGACTCGTTGATACCCAAATTGCCACCTTCGAAAGTCTTTACAAATATGCCAAGGTAGCCTTGATTCAAGGTCCGGAAGGTGAAGTAATGGATTTGCTAGCTAAAGATTCTGTGAGAGCTGTTATAACTAGTAGGGAGTTAACGCAAGAAGAAAAAGCTTATTTCGAATCTATTAAAGTGATTCCTAAAGTCACCAAAATTTGTGTAGATGGTTTAGCTTTTATCGTGAACCAACAAGGTGTCGATTCTACTTTGACATACAATCAGTTGAAAGGAATAATCACCGGAACTATCAAAACTTGGAAACAGATTTCGCCTGAATATGATGATCAACCCATTCGAATAGTTTTTGATTCACCAAAATCCGGCAACGCTAGATACATGAAGGAGATTTTTAAGGTGAATGCTCTCTCTGATGTTTGTTTTGCGGTGAACTCTAATCAAGAAGTTGTGAAACATGTCGAAGAAAATAAATGGTCGATCGGTGTTATCGGCTCCAATTGGATTAGTGATCCTGATGATTCGGTAAGCGGAGATTTTATGTCTCGCGTTCGATTGGCTGGTGTTAGTTCTGAAAATGATCCTGACGGAGTATTAGGTTTTCATCAACCTTATCAAGGTTATCTTGCAGATAAATCATATCCATTCAGACGAGATGTTTACATCATTAATCGTGAAGTAGGAACAAGATTAGCTACAGGATTTGCTTCTTTCGTGGCTGGAGACAAGGGTCAAAGGATTATATTGAAAGCTGGCTTGGTTCCTGCTTATGGCGTAATCAGGCTTGTTGAAGTAAACAATGGCCAATAGTTATTAATTGTTAAATTTTAAATATTCAATCTATGAAATCCATCATGTATGTCCTCTTTATTACGTTGTTATCTATTTCAACAAATGCTCAGTCTTTAGATGAAGCAAAACGGTTGACATTAAACGAGCAATATGAGGCTGCAAGTGGTTCTTTTCGTGACTTGGTAGCCAAGTTTCCTGTTAAAGGAGATTACTGGTTTTATTATGGTGAGAACTGTTTCAAAGCTGATGAGCTAGATTCAGCCAAGACACTTTATTCGTTGGGAATAAAAAACGAACCTGAAAACCCACTTAATTATTTAGGTATGGGGAAGGTTTTTAAAGTACAAGGTAATTCTGCTGGCGCATCAGAACAGTTTGCAAAAGCTCTTCAACTAGGCAAAGGAAAGAACGTAGAAACGCTAGTTCGCTTGGCAGAGGCTCAAATCTTGATTAATCCTAAAAATCTTGAACAAGCCTTTAGCCTTTTAAAAGAAGCAGAGAAATTAGCTCCTCGAAACCCCGAAGTTCAAATACTTACGGGAGATGCCTTCTTGGAAAATAATGATGGTTCTAGCGCTATTAAATTCTATGAAAAGGCACAAGATTTAGATCCGAAATCATCTCAAGCTGCATTAAGGCTAGGCCAACTTTGGGTTCGTGCAAGAAATTACCAAGGAAAAGATGGCTCTAAGGGCGCCTTAGAATATTACAACGATGCTATCGCAATTGATCCATCTTTTGCTCCCGTTTATAGAGAACTTGGTGAATTGTATGCCAAAGCGCAACGCTATCAGGAAGCAAAGCAGAACTACCAGAAATATTTAGAGTTATCAAAAGGAAATACGGGGGCAAGAATCAGGTATGCATCTTTCCTATTCGTTACTAAAGAATATAAAGAGGCATTGAGAGAAATTGAAAGCATTTATGCAATTGATACAACTAGGAATTTACTTAATCGTTTGTCGGCTTATTCGGCTTATGAACTTAAAGAATACGACAAAGGTCTGAAATCTATGGAACGATTTTTTGATCGTCAGCCTGAAGGAAAAGTTCTAGCAAGTGATTACTCCTATTATGGTAAACTTCTTTCTGAGTTAGGGCAAGACTCTTTAGCAATTGAAAAGTTAGAATTAGCTATGAGTAAAGATTCTAGTGATGCTGAGTTGTTTAGTGATGTAGCATCATTGCATTCTAAGATGAAAAATTTCGATCGATCTGTGGAAATGTATCAACGCAAAATCGATGTTGCAAAAGCAACAACCAACGATTACTACAGAATGGGTCAAGCCTATTATCAAATGCAGCAATTTGGAAAAGCGGATACTGCATTTATGAGGGTAATTGAAATCCAACCGAAGCTATTAGTAGGATATTTGTGGAGAGCTCGTTCTAATTCAAGTTTAGATCCTGACTCTAAAGAAGGATTAGCAAAGCCTTATTATGAAGAAGTTGTTGCTAAAGGAGAAGAAGACAGCACCAAGTATGTAAAAGATTTAACTGAAGCCTACAAATATTTAGGATTCTATTATTACATTAAAAAAGATTTTCCCAACGCTCGAATTTATTGGGAGAAGGTAAAAGCTATTGACCCTAATGATAAGCAGGCCCTTGAAGCTTTAAAAGACATGAAAGGCAAATAATTGAAAAGCCCCGCTCAAAATTTGAATGGGGCTTTTTTAGTCTGTTTTGTTATGATTTCATGTTTTGGAATTGAATCGGCAAACCGACGTCCTTGCCTCTAAGCAAATTCATGATTTTTTGAAGGTCATCAATCTTTTTAGAACTCACACGAACAATATCATCCATGATTTGCGCTTGAACTTTAATGGGCGACTCTTTAATTTCAGCCATTATCTTGCGAGACACATCTTTGTCTATTCCTTGTTTTATGCTTATGTCTTTTCGCATCTTATTTCCAGAGGCATACGTGGGTTTACCAGAATCTAAGCATTTGGGATCAATTTGTTGTTTAATCATCCTTTTGCGGATGATATCCTCAATAGCCTCTAAACGCATATCGTTTTCTGTAAGGATATTTACTACCATCGACTTTTTATCGAGATTTACTTCTGTGGCAGAATCTCTGAAATCGAAACGCGTAACTATTTCTTTTACAGCTGAGTTTATGGCGTTGTCTAAGGATTGAAGATCAACTTTGCTTACTATATCGAACGAAGGCATAAGAATATGATTAATGAGGGCTTGAATTTCCGAAGTTCTAATTAATAATCATTCAAAATGATAAAAATTATCAGATATTATTTGACGAGTCAATAATTTTCTATCTTTGCAACCCTTAAAACAATCAATAACAAAGACACATGCTGATTATTCCAGTAAAAGAAGGTGAATCAATTGAGAAAGCGCTAAAGAAATTTAAGCGCAAAGTAGATAAAACAGGACTTATCCGTAATCTACGTAATCGTACAAAATTCACGAAGCCTTCGGTTGTTCGTCGCGAAGAAATCAAAAAAGCGATTTACAGTTCACAGTTCAGAGCTAACCAGGAAGCTTAATTTCTGCGTTTTATATAATTGAAGGGGACCTGGTATATAACCAGGTCCCTTTTTTTGTGCATAATCTCGTTCAATATTTTTTGTGGTAGATGTATTCAAAGTAATATACCTGCGTTACTTTTGAGATTATGGAAGCCATCTCCAAATTCATAGAATACTTAAAGTTCGAGAAGCGCTATTCGTTGCACACGCTGATAGCATACGAAAACGATTTAAGACAATTTGCCACATATATTGGAGATACATATGAATTAACCAATCTCGATGAAATACAATCGAGTATTGTTCGAAGCTGGTTAGTTTCTATGATGGACGCTGGACTAAGTCCGCGCAGCGTAAATAGAAAGATAACTGCACTCAAATCGTTGTATCGATATGCTATTAAATCTGGATGGGTTGCAGTTAACCCAATGCATAAAGTCAGTTCCCCAAAAACACCTAAGAAATTACCCGAGTATATTGAGGCTGAAAAGCTTGATTTACTGTTAGATACAGCCGAGTTCAGCGCTGATTTTAATGGGCGAAGAGATCATCTTATTATTGAACTATTCTATGGGACTGGGATGCGTTTGTCGGAGCTTTTAGGCTTAATGATCGAGGATGTTCAACTGAATAATAAACAGATTAAAGTAACAGGAAAGAGGAATAAACAACGAATCATTCCGATGTTCGATACTTTAGCTCAAGAACTTAAGACTTTTTTATCTGAGCGAAGCGCAATAGTCACAGAACAAAGGCAAGTCTTTGTTTTTGAAGATGGAAGTGCACTGTATCCTGTTTATGTCTACCGTCTGGTAAATAAATACTTATCTCAGGTTAGTACAAGAAAGAAGAAGTCGCCGCACGTCTTGAGACATTCATTCGCAACCGAAATGCTCAATAAGGGTGCCGATTTAAACGCAATTAAGGAGCTGCTTGGTCATGCAAGCCTTAGTGCCACGCAAGTTTATACGCACAATACAATTGAGAAATTAAAGGCTGCCTATGCTTTAGCTCATCCAAGAGCATAAGCTGCGTTAAGGAATTGTTAACCCGAGTTTTCAGCCCTATTTTAAATTAGATTCGCAGCATGTTTGGATTAGCGACGGACATGTCCGTATTATTGGTGTTTTGTATTCTTTGTGCTTGTATTTTCGAGTTCATAAATGGATTTCATGATACCGCAAATGCTGTTGCGACGGTTATTTATACAAAATCGTTAAAGCCAATTCCTTCTGTTGTGCTTTCTGGAGTTATGAATTCGATAGGAGTTTTTGCTGGTGGAATTGCTGTTGCGATGGGAATTGTTCACTTGCTTCCGCTTGATTCTCTGGTAAATCAAGAAATAGGGCAAAGCGTTGCTCTCATTCTCTCTCTGCTATTATCTGCAATAATTTGGAATTTAGGAACGTGGTATTTAGGGATTCCTGCTTCAAGTTCACATACACTTATTGGTTCAATCTTAGGTGTTGGCATTGTTTACTCGCTTACTTCTACCACAGGCGATTTATCGGGCGTAAATTGGTCTAAAGCAACGAGCATTGGTTTGTCTTTGTTGATATCACCATTATTAGGTTTTGGATTAACGATGGTAGCAATGTCTTTGCTTAAAAGATTCGTTAAAGACAAAGAAATTTTTAAGGCTCCAGAAGGTGATAAACCGCCGAAACCATGGATTCGAATTATGCTTATTGCGAGTTGTGCTGGATTAAGTTTCACCCACGGTTCAAACGATGGTCAAAAGGGTGTTGGTTTGATCATGTTGATATTAATAAGTATTGCACCATTAAGTTTTGCTATCGACAGTGGAAAGAATATCAATGGATTGGAGCCAGCCGCTAGAAGCGCATTGAATCATGTTATAACGCTCGATGATGCCATGATGAATCCGATTGATCGTGCTATTGCCAATCAGGTTCAAGCTGAGTTGTTTGATATTACACAAATTTTTGATAAGCACCGAGGGGTAGGTATTTTCCCGAAGGAAGAGAATTTAAACTTGAGAAAGGATATTCTTTTTATTGATAGCCATCTCAAAAAGTTGAAGCAATCAGGTGCATTAAAAGAACTTTCTTCAACTGAATATAGTTCACTAAATGCTTCTGTTACTACAATGAAATCATACACAGAATATGCGCCTAACTGGGTTATTCTGATCATTTCACTTTCTTTAGGAATTGGAACTATGGTTGGTTGGAAGAGAATTGTAGTGACTATTGGTGAAAAAATAGGTAAAGAAAATCTGACTTATGCTCAAGGAGCAAGTGCTGGTTTTGTCTCAGCTGGAACAATTTGGTTAGCGAGTGCTACAGGCTTACCAGTTAGTACAACGCAAATTCTCTCTTCAGGAATCGCAGGTAGTATGGTTTCATCAAATGGTATTAAAAACCTTCAGGGCGGCACTATCCGAAATATTGCTATTGCTTGGTTGTTAACGATTCCAGTTACCGTATTGCTTTCTGGCGCGCTATTCTATTTCTTTAGACTAATTTTCTAAGGTCTGATATTTCTTGGCCGAATTAGAATGATATTTCAAAATACCTGTTATTGGATAATGATCAGAAAGTTTGTCGTGAATAACACGAAATGCGCTGGTGCTGAATACTTTAGGAGAATAGAGTATATAGTCTATCCGCAGAAAGGGAATTAATCCCACGTAAGTGGTACCAATCCCAGAGCCTTTTTGACGAAATGCATCCTTTAAATTGGAGGAGATTTTATGATAGGAATAGGATGAAGGAGGATCATTAAAATCCCCACAAACGATAACAGGATGTGGACTTTCAGAGATTGATTTCTCAACAACATTTGTCTGCCTTGCACGTCGAATATAAGCCTTGCGCATTCGCCCTACAATTTGCTGAGGACCACCAAGTTTTGTTTGATCTTCATTGCCAGTAAATTTCTGAAGCGCCTTATAATCCTCAGAACGGAAACGAATTGATTCAAGATGGAGGTTGTAAATTCGAAGTGTATCTCCAAACACTTTGATATCTGTGTAAATTGAGATATTATCTGTAGAATCTCGGAACTTTAGAATCCCTTTTTTTACAATCGGATATTTGCTGAACGTCGCAATTCCCCAATGATTCACTTTTTTTACATTTGCTGTATGTTCGACATGAACGTTTTTAGCTTTTTGAATCTGCTTTAAGGTGTCGAGCGTATTAAATGTTCCTGTGTCTTCATAGAAAAACTCCTGAAAGCAAATGATATCGGCATTCTCGGCATGCACTAGGTCGATTATCTTGTTGCGCGTGGTTTTATTTTCTGTCCAATTGTATAGATCGAATAAGCGCACATTGTATGACAGAATGTGGACACTAGAATCTTGTTTTGATATTTCTTGAAATTTTTCAAGGTCACTCTTTGTTCTGAGTTGAAAAAGATTTCCGTATTCTGGAATGGCAATTAAGAGTGCAATGATTGAAATACCTGAGCGACGTGGGTATACAAACAACCAGAAGGCAACAAAAATTAAGTTGGATAAAATAGCTATAGGTAAGGAAAGTCCCGCGAAGGCAAGCATCCAAAACTCTTCTGGGCTGATGTAAAATGAAAGTACAGCTAAAACTAAGGCTCCGGCCGCACAAAGGTTTAGAATGAATAATAACCTAAGAAAGAAGGCTCTTGTTTTCATGGATAGTAGCGGTAAAAATAAAATTAATAGTCCGATTTAAACTCAGAAATGATAACTAGAATAAAAACTCCAATACATTTGGGGCTGTGAAGGCATTTTTTACTTGTTTAACCCTGTTGTATTTGTCGAGTTGGCTATCGGCACAAGCTGATCCGGTTACCTTTTCAGTTTATTTAATTGGAGGTACTGGAGCAGATACGATTCCTTCAGAGGCTATGCAATTACTTGCTTTTGAGTGTTTTGATGATTCATTGAGTTCAGTAATACTATTAGGTGATAACGTTTATCCTGATGGAATTAATATAAGGCATTCGGCACGTAAGTCATATATCGCCAATCGGAAACTCATATCTCAATTGGAGTTATTCGTTGGATATCGCGGGGGTTTTTATGCTACTGGTGGGGATCATGATTGGAGCAATGGGAAACCTTCTGGTTTGATAGCGATTTTGGAGCAGGAGAGAATCTTCAATTCTTGGCTGAAGAGTAACTCTATGACATTGAACGCAAATAGTGGTGGATTTTATCCTGGTTTTGGAATCCCGGGACCAAGACGAATCTCAATGAGTGAAAACGTT